>Ga0157378_10000120_pt1 | contig 75807 bp, 48 predicted proteins | sample M65metaG_FD_115309 | JGI IMG/M metagenome (GOLD analysis project Ga0157378, IMG submission 115309) | Miscanthus rhizosphere microbial communities from Kellogg Biological Station, Michigan, USA - M6-5 metaG | ecosystem: Host-associated > Plants > Roots > Rhizosphere > Soil | place: USA: Michigan... | reverse complement strand
TCTTTGGTGACTTTCTTTGCACCAGCACTGCGCCGCAGGAGCGGCGCGAACAGCGGAGCTGGCCCCGAAGGGGCGGAGGGCAGGATGCCCGGAGTCAAGAAAGTTACCCGCTGGCCGCAGGACAGCGGAAGCTTTGGCTCTGAATGCAAATGCAAGAACTGGATTCCCGCCTACGCGGGAATGACGAGCAAGAGAAGGAACTGGATTACACGCGGCTCCTGCCGCGTTCCCCGCGGGCCATTGGCTACGCGACTGTTCGCTTCGGCGTCCTGCCTACGCAGTCCCGCCTGCGCGGAAATGAGCGAAAGAAAAAAGCGCCCAAGGCATGACTTCCGGCACAGAAGCCGCGCGCAACCGTGCGCAATTCGGCGCACGCCGACCTCCACTGAGCGCAGCCGACGCAACCATTGTGACTCCCGCCACATCCAACCCTGCAACGCCCGGCGCGAAACTCGCGGCCGCTGGGATTTGGCGGAGCATAAAAATGAAAATCATCGACACTTCGTTGCGCAACCCGGTGGCGGTCGGCATGACCGTGCTGCTGGTTGCGGTGATCGGCTTGCTGAGCCTGCGTCAGCTGCCGCTGCAGCTGTTTCCCGACATCGACCGTCCGCAGATCGGCATTCAGACGAACTGGCGCGCAGCTTCCCCGGAAGAAGTGGAATCCGAATTGCTCGAGCCGCAGGAACAGGTACTGCAGGGCCTGCCCGGATTGGAGGAACTCGACGGCAGCGCCGGCGCCGGCGGCAGCTTCATCAGCCTGACGTTCGCAATCGGCACCGACATGAAAAATGCGCAGGTCGAAGTGATCGGGCGCCTGAATCGCGTGCGCTCGATTCCGCGCGACGCCGATCGCCCGGTCGTGCAGCTCGGCGGCGGCAACGGCGGTAACCCGAACGAATCGCTGTCGTGGTTCTTCGTGCAGCTGTTGCCCGGCTCGCCCGGCAAGATCGACGACTACCGGCATTTCATCGAGAACACCGTCAAGCCGCGCATCGAGGCGGTGCCGGGCGTATCGCAAGTCGTCGTCAACGCCGGTCCGCCGGATGAAGTGCGCATCACCGTCGACACCGCGAAGGCGGCGAGCCTCGGCGTGTCGATCCCCGACATCTCCAACAAGGCCGCGGCCGCGGCCGACGTCTCCGGCGGCCAGATCGAAGTCGGCCGTCAGCAATACGTGCTGCGCTACACGGGCCGCTACAAGCCGGCGGAGCTGAGCGAGCTGGTGCTGTCTTGGCGCGACGGCAAGCCGATCCGTCTCGGCGATGTGGCGAGCATCGTGGTGCAGCCGCCGAAGCGGCAGTTCTTCTCGTATCAGAACGGCAATCCGGCAATCGGCCTGGACGTGCGCAAGGCCGAAGGCGCGAACGTGCTCGCTTCGCTGACCGCGGTGAAGAAGGTCGTCGCCGAACTGCGCGAAGGCCAGCTCAAGGCAAAAGGTCTCGGCATCGAGCAGTCGTTCGATTCGGCGCTGTTCATCAACCGCGCCGTGAGCCTGCTGACCGAGAACCTGATCATCGGCGCGTTGCTGTCGCTGATCTGCGTGTGGTGGTTCATGCGCGACTGGCGCGCGACGTTGCTGATCGCGACTTCGATCCCGATCTGCCTGCTCGCCACGTTCACCGCGCTGCACATCACCGGCCACAGCTTGAACGTGATTTCGCTGGCGGGTCTCGCATTCGCGGTCGGCATGGTGGTGGAAGGCGCGATCGTCGTGTCCGGCAACATCCTGCGCCTGAAGGAGGCCGGCATGACGCCAGGCGACGCCGCGTCGAAGGGCACGCACCAGGTCGTCGGCGCGCTGATCGCGTCCACGATCACCACCGTGGCGGTATTCCTGCCGGTGGTGTTCCTGCGCGACGTGGAAGGCCAGATCTTCGCGGATCTCGCGCTGACGATCTCGATCGCGGTGGCGCTGTCGGTGATCGTCGCGATCACCGTGATCCCGGCCGCCGCCGGCTGGCTCAAAGCAAAGAAGCTCAAGTCCGGCTACGGCGACGGTTGGCCGTGGCTGACCGACAAGATCATGGCGTTGACCGACACGCGCGCGAAGCAGCTGGGCTGGGTGTTCGCGCTGCTGGTGCTGCCGATGGGGCTGACGTACGCGTTCAAGCCGCGCCTGGACTATCTGCCGCCGGTGAAGCGCGCTGCGATCGACGCGTACTTCAACTTCCCGCCGGGCATGTCGCCGGACATGGTGCACACCGAGATGATGCCGAAGATCCTGGCGCGCATGAAACCGTACATGGACGGCACAAAAGAGCCGAAGCTGAAGAACTGGTACACGATCCTGTGGCCCGGCGGCGGCACGATCGGTGCGCGCGTGGTGGACGAAAAACGCATCGGCGATCTGGAAAAGATCGTGCGCGACGAAATCACGGTCGGCTTCCCGGACACGCGCGTGTTCACCGAGGAAGGCAATCTGTTCGGCGGCTTCGGCGGCTCGGCGCGCTCGGTGTCGATCCATCTGCAAGGCGACGACACGGCGAAGTTGTACAAGGCAGCCGAAGCCGGCCGTCAGTTGCTGGAAAAGAAATTCCCGGGCGCCAACGTCAACGCGTTCCCGCAGACCGATGCGGCGCAGCTGGAACTGCACGCGGTGCCGGACGACCGGCGCATTGCCGAAGCCGGCTGGGATCGCGCCACCATGGGCGACATCGTGCGTACGCTCGGCGACGGTTCGTGGCTCGGCGAATATTTCGACGGCGAGCAGCGCGTTCCGATCATTCTGCGCACCAGTGGCGGCCAGACGCCGGAAGAACTCGCGCAGGTTCCGGTGGTCACACCGAGCGGCAAGATCATGCCGATCGGCGATCTGGTGAAACTCGAAACCTCGCTCGGACCGACGCAGATCCGCCGCCTGGATCATCGCCGCACGGTGACACTGACGATGGATCCGCCGGCGACGCTGGCATTGGAAGACGCGCTCGCCACGATCGACAAGGACGTGCTGCCGGAACTGCGCAAGCAATTGCCCGACGGCGCGATCCGCCTGGCCGGCAGCGCCGACCGCCTCGACCAGATCGTCGGCACGATGGCGAAGAATTTCCTGCTCGCGATCTTCGTGCTGTTCCTGATCATGGCGGCGATGTTCAAGTCGATCCGCCACGCGGCGATCGTGGTGCTGACCGTGCCGCTGGCGCTGATCGGCGGCATGGTCGGACTGCGTACGCTCGGCCTGTTCGCATTCCAGCCGCTCGACCTGCTCTCGATGATCGGTTTCATCATGATGGTCGGCGTGGTGGTCAATCACGCGATCCTGCTGGTGGATCTGACGCGCACGGCGCAGGAAAGCGGCGCGTCGCTCGAGGAAGCGATCCGCATGTCGCTCAACCAGCGTCTGCGCGCGATCCTCGCCTCGACGCTGACCGGCGCGCTCGGCGCGTTGCCGATGGCGGTCAATCCCGGCCCGGGCAGCGTGATCTATCGCGGCCTGGCCGCGGTCAACGTCGGCGGCGTGGTGATCAGCCTGATCTTCTCGCTGCTGCTGCTGCCGAGCCTGATGCGCCTGATCTTCGTCGCACGCGAACGCAAGCTGATCGCGCCGCCGCGCGGCCAGCGCCCGCGCGCGATCGGTGCGGAAGCGGCCGCCTCGGCGACCGCCGGCGCGGAGGCAGCGTGACGGCCACGGGAAACGAAGCGTCATCCCGGCATGGAATGCCGGGATCCAGAATGCAGGGATGCGACCTTGTCGGAACGTGTGAGCTTGCCATCCGTGGCGCCTGAATCCCGGCAATCCATGCCGGGATGACGCGCAAAGAAGGAATAGAGACCATGAACAATTCCACAATTAGTCTTTTGAACATTCGCGCACTATGCGCCGGCGCGCTCGCGCTGGTGCTGCTCGCGCTGTCTTCGACCAGTCACGCGGAGGAGCAAAAAGCGCCGCCGGCAATCGTCGAAGTCAGCCCGGCATTGACCGCGAAGCTGGCGCCGACGCGCTGGGTGCCCGGCAGCGTGGTCAGCCGCGACGACGCCAAGATCGCCAGCGCCGAGGCGGGTCGGCTCGAATACGTCGCCGAAGTCGGCACGCGCGTCAAGGCGGGCGACCGCCTGGCCCAGCTCGACGATCGCGCGCTGCGCTTGCGCCGCGAAGAGATCCAGTCCGACGTCAAGCGCGCCGAAGCGCAGCGCGTGCTGTCGGAAACGCAACTGCAGCGCCTGGAAAAACTCGGCACGTCCAACGCCATCGCCAAGACCCAGATCGACGAAGCACGCGCGACGCAGGAAACCAACGTGCAGACCCTGGCGCACGCGCGCGCGCAACTGCATCAGGTCGAGTACGACATCGAGCAGGCGCAGGTCAAGGCGCCGTTTGCCGGCATCGTCACGGAGCGCTTTGCGCAGCGCGGCGAGTACCTGCAGGTCGGCGCGATGATCGTGCACTTCGTAGACACCGATCACATCGAGGCGCGCGTGCAGGCGCCGCTGGCGCTGGCCGACAAGATCAAGTCCGGCATGGAAGTGAAGGTGAAGTCCGCCGGACAGGAATCGAGCGCGAAGGTGCGCGCCGTGGTGCCGGTCGGCGACGAACGCGCGCGCCAGTTCGAGCTGCGCGTCGGCGTCGACCCGGCGCTGGCGCTGGTCGGCAGCGCGATCGAAGTCGCGTTGCCGGAAAGCGGCGGCGAGGAAGCGCTGACCGTGCCGCGCGATGCGATCGTGCAGCGCGCCAACCAGACCTACGTGATGCGCGTGTCGGCGCAGAACACCGCCGAGCAGGTCCCGGTCGCGGCCAGCGCGGCGAACGGCGACAAGGTCGAAGTGCGCGGCGCGCTAAACCCGGGCGACCGCCTGATCGTGCGTGGCGCGGAACGCCTGAGCGCCGGCCAGGCGGTGAAGGTCAGCAACACGGTCGGCGGCACGCCGGGCTAGCGAAATCGAAAAGCCGGCAGTCGTGTCCGTTCGTGGCGGGTTCGATTCATCGAACCCGCGTTCCGCCATCAGGCGCGATCAGACGAGTGGCTAGAAGTCCTTCTCCAGCACCACCGACAGGATGTTGCCGCCGACGCGATAGCCGTCGAGCGTGTAGATCGCGGGGTCGGCCGTGGTCCAGCTGTATTGCAGCGTGACGTTGTAGCCGTGCGCGAAATAGCGCGTGCCGGACAGGCGATAGTCGGTGTACGAAAAGCGCCGCGCGTTGCTCGCGCCGCTGACCGGATCGTGTCCGCGCGACTGCTTGCGCCCGACGTGCGCGCCGATGCTCCATTCGTCGTTGAGCGGCAGGTTCGCGTTGTTGTCGAGGTACCACGCGCCGCGCGAGTCCTTTGTGCCGAACGAATCGGTCACGTCGTAGTTGAGCCGCGTGCTCACGCCTTTCCAGCGCACGTAGCCGAACACCTCGGTCGTGTCGGGCTTCTTCGTGCGCGCCGGGTAGTGGCCGGGAAACTGTAGCTGCAGCACGCCGAATTTCATCTCGCCGTCGTGCAAGAAATACTCGCGCCAGCCGAGCACGCCGTCGACCTCGACGTGCACGCTTGCGCCGGGATAGACCTTGTCGACCCAGCCGATGTGCACCGCGCTGATGTTGCCGTACAACCCGGAGCCCGGATTCGCGTCGACTTCCACCTGCGTCGACACCTGGCCCACGCTTTGCGACAGGCCGCGTCCGATGTACTCGCTCATCAGCTGCGCGTACCCGTAGACGAAGTTCGGTTCATCCGCGCGCGCGGCGCGGACGCCGGACAACACGCACACGGCGGCAAGCATGAGGCGGACGGGTCGATGATGCATCGGCACAGGTCTCCAGGTCACGCGCGATGTTGCGCCTCGCAGCGGCGCGCGACACTCCGAATCTTGCGTTCGATGCCGCCGCGCGCACAGAGCCACTCCCTTGCATTGTCGGGGTACCGCCGCCGCGCGCTTTGCCGGCGCTGCGGAAATCGGTAACGTACGCGGCGATGTCAGCACCGCCGCCGCAGCCCGAAGCCGCTTCCGCCGAGGCGTTGATCCAGCACGCCCTGGCCGCCGCGCGCGCCGGTCGACTGCACGACGCGATCCACGCACTGCGCGACGCGCGCGCGAAGTATCCAGCCCACGTCGCGCTGCGCCGCCTGCTCGGCGTGATGCTGCAGCAAGCCGGCGACGACGACGCGGCGCTGCGCGAGCTCGACGAAGCCGTCGCACTCGCACCGACTGACGCCGCGCTGATCGAGACGCAGGCCTCCGTACTGCTCGCGGCGCAGCACAGCGCGGCAGCCGAGGCGGCGGCACGCGCGGTACTGGCGCTGGAACCGCAACGTGCTCAAGCCACACTGACCCTGGCGCTGGCGCTCGACGCGCAACAGCGCCGCGACGAGGCGATTGCCGTACTGCAGAAGTTGCTGCACACGCAGCCGGCGCACGCGGCGACGCGGCAGCTGCTCGTGCGCTGTTTCCTGGCAAGCGGCGACGCGGAAGCCGCGCTCGCGGCAGCGACGCATCCGGCCGTGCTCGGCGATATCGGCGCGGCACGCGAGCTTGCCGCCGAGTTCTGCACGCGCGCGCCGCACGCACCGACCCTGGCGCTGTTGCGCTGGTTGTTGCAGCGGCATGCACACGATTATTTCCTCCTGCTGCGCATGGCGCGCACGCTGCATCAGGCCGGGCGCAGCAGCGAAGCGCTGCAATTCAGCGAACGCGCGCATGCGCTCGCGCCGCAAGAAGTCGAACCGATCGAGATGCGCGCGGTGAGCCTGATCGATCGCGGCGAAGTCGAAGCGGGCATGGCGCTGTATCGCGAATTGCTCGCGCGCGCCGACGTCGGTGCCGAAAGCGCCAGTCGGCACCTGATCCTGATGCACTACGAGCCGGCGCTGGACAATGCCGCGCTGTATGCCGCGCATGCCGCGTGGACGCGGCGCTACATCGCTACGTTCGGCACGCCATTTCACGACAGGCGTCCGCGCGAACCGGCCCGCAAGCTGCGCGTCGCCTGGCTCTCGCCGCGCTTCAGCGAGGGTCCGGTGGCGACGTTCCTGACCGGCCTGCTCGGCGCGTTCGATCGTGCGGGTTTCGAACATTGCCTGGTGCCGTTGCGCGCCACCGACGCGGCGCCGCACGCGCGCCTGCGTGCGCTCGCCGAGCGCTGGATCGACCTGCGCGGTCTAGACGACGACGAACTGCTCGAACACCTGCGCGCGCACGAGTTCGACATCGCGATCGACCTCGCCGGCCATTCGCTCGGCCATCGGCTGGCGGTGTTCGCGCAACGCGTCGCGCCGATCCAACTGTGCTGGCTCGACTATTTCGATACCACCGCAGTCGCCGCGATGGACGGCTGGATCAGCGATGCCTGGCTGACGCCACCGGATTCCAGCCAGCGCTACAGCGAGCGCCTGCTGCGCCTGGAGGCGGGGCGCTTCTGCTACACGCCGCCGGAAGACGCGCCGGATATCGCACGCATCGGCGCTGGCGACGTCGTGTTCGCCTCGTTCAATCGCCTGGCCAAGCTCAACGACGCGGTGCTGCAGTGCTGGGCGTCGATCCTTGCGCGCGTGCCGGGCTCACGTCTCGAGCTGGGCGCGCACCTGCTCGACGATGAGATCGCGCGCGCACGCACGCTGCAGCGCTGCGCCGCGCACGGCATCGGCGCGGAACGCCTGCGCCTGCACGGCGCGCGCAGCTACGCCCAGCTGCTGCATGCCTATCGTGAAGTCGACATCGCGCTCGATCCGTTTCCCTTTTCCGGCTGCACCACGAGCTGCGATGCGTTGTGGATGGGCGTGCCGGTCGTCGCGCTGCAAGGCGACGCGTTCGTGGCGCGGCAGAGCGCGAGCTTGTTGGCGCGCCTCGGCCGCGACGAATGGATCGCCGCGGATGCGAGCGAGTATGTCGCGCGCGCCGTGCGCCTGGCCGCGTCGGTCGATGCGCTGCGCGCCGCGCGAGGGGAATTGCGCGAGCTGATGCGCACGCGCCTGTGCGACGCGGCGGCGCAGGCCCGTGACTTTGCCACATTGCTGCGCGGGCTTTGGCTCGAGCACTGCGCCCTGCCCTGATTTCGCCACAACCTTTGGCTAGAGTTTGCGCATGAAACGACGTCTTTTTCTACACGGCGCGTTGGCCGCGTCGGCGACATTTCCACTGCTGTCTGGCTGCAGCGCGATGCGCACGGCGCCGCGCGGCGCGCGGCGCAACTATGCCGCGCCCGACATCTCGTTCGTCGGCAACGCCTGCGGACTGCCGCCGGTGCTGGCCGCGCCCGAGCGCGAGATCCGCACCTTGGTCGGGTTGCGGCCGTATCGTCCATCCGGCTTCGTGGTGCGCGTCGAGCAGCTCGGCGACACACGCGTCGTGCACAACTACGGTCACGGCGGTTCGGGTATTACGTTGTCGTGGGGCACGTCGAAGCTTGCGGTCGACTTGGGTGCGCCCGGGCACCGCGGCGCGGTGGCGGTGCTCGGCAGCGGTGCGGTCGGGCTGTCCAATGCCGTGCTGCTGCAGGAAGCCGGCTTCGATGTGACAATGTATACCAAGGCGCTGCCGCCGGAGACGACCTCGAACATAGCCGGCGGCCAGTGGTTCCCGGCGTTTCTGTACGACAACGACAAACGCACGCCGGCGTTCGACGCGCAGCTGCTCGCCGCCGCCGACTACGCCTACCGCCGCTACCAGATCATGGTCGGCCCGCGTTGGGGCGTGCGCTGGATGCGCAACTACTATCTGAGCCATCACGCCTTCAACGAGTCCGGCTTGATCGGCATGCAGTCGCCGCTGCGCGAGATGATGCCGGAGCATCGCGACCTGAGCGCAAACGAGCACCCGTTTCCCGGTTATGCGTTCGTGCGCCAGTTCGATACGCCGATCGTCGAGCCGCCGGTCTATCTCGCCGCGATGCTGGATGAATTCCGCATTGCCGGCGGCAAGGTGCGCGTCGGTGAAATCGCGGACCGCGCCGCGATCCAGGCGCTGCCGGAAAAACTCGTGTTCAACTGCACCGGTCTCGGCGCGAAGGCGTTGTTCGCCGACGACGAACTGACCCCGATCAAGGGCCAGCTCACGGTGCTGCTGCCGCAGCCGGAAGTGCAGTACGCCGTGATCTACGGAGACCAGTACATGTTTCCGCGCTCCGACGGCATCCTGCTCGGCGGCACGCACGAGAAGGATGTCTGGTCGCTCGAACCGAATCTCGAACGCAAGCAGGAGCTGCTCGCGGCGCATCAGGCATTTTTCGGGGGATTTCGCCGCTGCTGATCAGGGACCGACGCGGCTCTCGGTCGCCGTATCGAAGAAGTGCGCCACCCCCGCGAGGAACGACAAGCCGATGCTCGATCCGCACTCCGGCAAGTCGCGCGGCGGCGTGCGCACGACGATCTCGTTCGTGCCAGCGCGCAGATGCACGAACACCTCGTTGCCGACCGGCTCGATCACCTCCAGCTGCGCGGCGAATCCGGCGCTGTCGCCGCCGCCAGCCAGCTTCAGATCCTCCGGCCGGATACCGACCGTCAATTCGCGGTCGACGTGCGTGGCAAGCGCAGCCTCGCCGAGTCCAAGCGTGACGCCGCCGGCATCGAGCAGGTAGCCGCGTTCCGTGCGCCGCAGCGTGCCGCGGAAAAAATTCATCGCCGGGCTGCCGAGGAAGCCGGCGACGAATACATTCTGCGGTTTTGTATACAAATTCATCGGCGTGTCGATCTGCTGAATCTCGCCGTTGCGGAATACCACGATGCGCTGGCCGAGCGTCATCGCTTCGATCTGGTCGTGCGTGACGTAGACCATGGTCGCGTGCAGGCGCCGGTGCAGGCGCGCGATCTCCATGCGCGTGGACAGGCGCAGCTTGGCATCCAGGTTCGACAGCGGTTCGTCGAGCAGGAACACGGCCGGCTGGCGCACCAGCGCGCGGCCGAGCGCGACGCGCTGGCGCTGGCCGCCGGACAAGGCGCGCGGCAGACGCTGCAGGACCGGATCGAGTTCGAGCAGCGTGGCTGCCTCGCGCACGCGCTGCGCGATCGTGTCGCGCGACTCGCCGCGCAGTTTCAGGCCAAACGCCAGGTTCTCTGCCACGGTCATGTGCGGATACAGCGCATAGTTCTGGAACACCATGGCGATGTCGCGGTCTGCAGGCTTGACGTCGTTGACCACGCGCTCGCCGATGCGCAGCGTCCCGGAGGTGATCGATTCCAGTCCCGCGATCATGCGCAACGTGGTGGTCTTGCCGCACCCCGACGGGCCCACCAGCACGAGCAATTCGCCGTCGCGCACGTCGAAGCTGGCGCCGGCCACGCCGACGTGGCCGTTGTCGTACACCTTGCGCACGTTGTCCAGCGTCACTCCGGCCATGCCAGCTCCTCAAAGCGTCGCAGCCGCGCCGCGAGACGCCTGCTACTAAACCACGCGGTGTTCGGGTATTCTGCCATGTAATCGTTTACATGACCCGTTCCGCACCATTCTGCCGGATTCCTCGATGATCACGAAGGTGCAGTTTCCCGACGGCTTTCTCTGGGGCGCGGCGACATCGGCCTACCAGATCGAAGGCTCGCCGCTTGCCGACGGAGCCGGGCCGAGCATCTGGCAACGTTTTGCGCACACGCCGGGCATGATGAAGAACGGCGACACCGGCGACGTGGCCTGCGACCACTACAACCGCATGCCGAGCGACGTCGCGCTGATGCGCGAGCTGGGCCTGAAGGCGTATCGCTTCAGCATCGCGTGGTCGCGCATCTTTCCCGAAGGCAAGGGTCGCGTGAACGAGCGCGGTCTGGATTTCTATTCGCGCCTGGTCGACACGCTGCTCGAAAGCGGTATCGAACCGCTGGCCACGCTGTACCACTGGGATCTGCCTGCCGCGCTCGACGATCGCGGCGGCTGGCTCAATCCGGACATCGCCGGCTGGTTTGCCGACTACGCCGCAGCGATGTACCGCCGTCTCGACGACCGCGTGCACAAGTGGGCGACGTTGAACGAGCCGTGGGTCGTCACCGACGGCGGCTATCTGCACGGCGCGCTCGCGCCGGGTCATCGCAGCAAGTACGAAGCGCCGATCGCAAGCCATCATCTGCTGCGCGCGCACGGCGCCGCGGTGCAGGCCTATCGCGCCGGCGGCAAACACCAGATCGGCATCGTCGTGAACATCGAGCCGAAATATCCGGCCACGGCGTCGGACGAAGACCTGGCCGCGGTCAAGCGCGCCGACGCGTACATGAACCGGCAGTACCTCGACCCGGTGTTTTTCGGCACCTATCCCGACGAGTTGCGCGAGATCTTCGGCGACGCGTGGCCGCAGTGGCCGGCGCAGGATTTCGAGCTGATCCGGCAGCCGATCGACTACCTCGGCTTCAACTACTACACGCGCGCCGTGGTGCGCAACGACCCGGCCAACTACCCACTCAAGACCGCCGTGGTGCCGCAGCACGCGACGTACACCGAAACCGGCTGGGAAGTGTTCCCGCAGGGCCTCACCGACACGCTCACCTGGATCTGCGACCGCTACGGCAATCCGCCGGTATACATCACCGAGAACGGCTCGGCATTCTACGATCCGCCGATCGCGGAGAATGGCGTGATCGACGATCCGTTGCGCGTGGACTACCAGAAGAAACACCTGCGCGCGATCGCCGACGCGATCGCGCAAGGCTGCGACGTGCGCGGCTACATGGCGTGGTCGCTGCTCGACAACCTGGAATGGTCGTTGGGCTTTTCCAAGCGCTTCGGCATCGTGCATGTCGACTTCGCCACGCAGCAACGCACGATCAAGGCGAGCGGAAGGCACTATGCGCAGGTGATTGCGACGAATGGGGCGTCGTTGAACCGGGATTAGCGTTCGTCAGACGTTGCGCCGCCTTCGCCTCTCCCGCCGGCGGGAGAGGTCGGCGCGAAGCGCCGGGTGAGGGTGGCGTTTCAGTTTGCCGCAACTTCACGCGCCACCCTCACCCAATCCCTCTCCCGCCAGCGGGAGAGGGATATTGACGCAGCAGCGCACTCCGAAACAACAAGCACGAAGCGCACTGCCAGCCGGTGAGACCATCCAGGACGCGAATGCGCGGATGAACTGCGCGTTGTGAGTGCGAACGCGCCTCTACTGCGGCCGCTTTCCCGAAGACGGTCGCTTGTCCGATTTGCTCCATTCGACAAGATCGTCGAACGCCCGCCCGATCTCGGCCGGCGTGAACACACAATGCCCCTCGCGCTCGACGTACTGCTGCACGAAGTTGTCGCCGTTGCCGGCGCGTGCGACGGCCAGCGCATATTCGTTTGCGCTGTACGCCGGCACGAGCGGATCTCCGGTGTCGTGCAACGCGAGCAACGGACGCGTCAGCTTGCCGCTCGGCGTATACCACTTCGCCAGATACCGCGCCGCCTTCGGCACGGCACGATAGCGCTTGACGCCATTGTTGAGCGCCGCATCGTCACCGGAACCGACGTAGATCAGGTCCGCATTGCCGACCGGCAAACCGTGCGCGCGCTGCGTCAGTTCGGCAATCTCGTAGCCGGCAAATGCGATCACCGGTGCGAGATTGCTGCGGTCGGCGGCGCCATACCAGCGCAGCAGCCCCTGCAGCGCATCCGGTTTCGATGCCAGCGCGGCGGCGATGTTGCGCTCCCCGAGCACGGTCGGCGCATGCGCGGCGGCGGTGCCGCCGAGCGGCGGCAGCACATCCGGAAAATAGAGGTCGAACGCCGCGCGCAGCGCCAGATCGCGCTGCATCAGCCGGTCGCTCGGCTCGAGCGCGCCGCACAGCGACAATGCGCCATTGTATACTTCCGGCCGCTGCTCGATCGTGAGCGCCGTCAGCGTGCCGCCCATCGACATGCCCATCACGTAGCTGCGCGCAGGCTTGCCGTGCTGGGCCACGAACGCGCGGCGCAGCGTTTCGGTATCGGCATAGCCCTGCTCGACCGCCCAGCCGGTGGCGGAGTAACCCGACTGGATCAGCGCGTAGCCCTCGGCCAGCATCGGGTCGAACATCGGCGACACCTTGTCGCCGTCGCGAAAGACGATCGGCGCGATCGAGTAGCCGTGATAGAACACGATGACTTCATGGTTCCAGTTCGCTGGCACATCGATGCGATACGACGCACCATCGAGCGTGCCGGTTTCCACGTGCGGCGCGTCGGGCGGCGCCGCGGCGACAGCGGCGCTGGCGAGTGTCGCCAGGACGAACAGCAGGCCGCGGCCGTCAATGCGCATGCGATGTTTCCTTTGATTGCAAATCGCCCCATGCCATGGTCACGCGCGCCGGCGCCTTGGCCACGTGCAGTTCGCGTCCATGCCAGGACAGCGGCTTGCCGTCGACAAACGCACGGCCCGGTGCGTCGTCACGCGGCCACGCGAACACGAAACCGCCCGGCGGTGCGGCGCCGGCGGCGATGTCGAGCGTGAGCACGCCGCCGCGTTGGCGCAATGTGTACGCGAGTACGCCGTACGGCGTGCGCAGGCCGCCAATCGCGACGCCATCGACGAGCCAGGCCGGCGCCACGCCCGCGGCGAGCACGAGCGCGCGATCGGTGTCGCGTTCGTACGCGAACAGGTCGAGCACCGAACGGATGAAGTCGGAAGCGACCCAGCCGTGCGGCATGTCGCCGATGAAACGGATCTGGCGCGGATCGCGACCGACCACTTCGGCCCACTGGTTCCAGCCACGCGGGCGCGCGCCGGTGTCGAACAAGAAGTCGATCGCCGCCAGCGCACGCTCGCGCCAGCCCAGCCGCACGAATGCGCCGACGCCGCGCCATTCGTACGGCGTGTAGTCGTTCCACGCGCGCCTGCCCGCGGCGCGCGCCGTGAACTCGGCCCAGTAGCGCTCGAACGTGGCGTGCAGCAGATCGCGTGGCAGGTTCGCCTGCTCGCCCGCAGGCGACAGCGCGACCGTGGTCGAGGTGGCGTCGAAGTCGCCGAGTTCTGCGCAACCGGGAATGAACGCGAGCGCATGCGCCTGCACCGTGCGCGCGATCGAGGCAAGCAGGTCACGGCGGAACGCGTCGCGCGATTGCGCGTAGCGCGTCGCCTCATCGCGCTTGTCCAACGCGGTGGCGACGTCGAGCGCGTCCTTGTAACCCGTCAGCGCCCAGAAATCGTCCCAGTACGAATGCTCCGGTTTGGCCGAATAGCCTTCATGGCTGATCGACGCCGGCAGCAGGCCTTTGAACGCCGGATCGGCCGCACCGGTTTCGCTGGCGCGCAAGGCGTCCATGTAACGCACCGCCGCGTCCACATGCGCGAACTGCTGTTGCAGCAACGCGCGATCGCCGCCGTAGCGGAACAGCTGCGCGATCGCATGGATCAACTCACCGTGGCTGTCGTTTTCCGGCACCGGATCGGCGCCGCGCGCATCGACGCAGCACGGCACCTTGCCGTCGGCGAACTGGTGCGGCGCATACCACGCGACGTAGTCGCGCACGGCCGAAAGATCGCCCAGGCGCAGCAGCGCGTCGGCAATCATCGCGCCGTCGCGGATCCAGGAGCGCGCGTAGGAGCGCGTGCCCGGTCGCAACGCGGCGCCGTCGCGCGACAGCAGGATGTGCGCGTGCGCCGTGCGCAGCGCATCGGCCAGATACTGCTGCGCGCGTGGCAATCGCAGCACAACGTGATTGAGTCGTTCGCGCCAGGCGGCGGCGACGCGCTCGCGCTGCGCCGCGACCCAGCCGGCGACGTCGTCGAGCGCGGCGCCGGTATCGAGTGCGCCGGACATCGGCGCCACCAGCGTGATCTCGCGGCTGGCGTGCGCCGGCAGCGTCATGCTGTAGATCAAGGCAGCGGAAGCGAAACCGACCTCGTCGTGCAGCGCAGCGGTCAGTGGCGGCGGCAACGCATCGCTACGCAGGCGATCCACGATCGAACCCGCATCGAACGTGCTGGCGACGACGCGATCCGGCGCATTCAGCGCCGCGAACGCGAGCCGACCGTTGACGTACGCCGCGCCGTCGCGCCAGTCCAGGTCCGTGATCGGGCTCACGCCGCCGGGAGCGTTCAAGAATTGCGCGGGCGGGTTGACCTGGAACGGGCGCAGCGCCAGCAGCAGCGTGATGTCGCGTGTCGCATTGGTTGGATTGGCGACGCGGTACGTAGCGATCAGCTGCGCGCGATCGCGATCTCCGGCGGCAAAGGTCTCCAGCGCAAGTTCCACTTGTGGATTTTTCCACTCCACGCGCAGCATCGGCAGGTAGCCGCCGCGCAGCGACTGCGTGGCCTGCACGTCGGCCCAGCCGACCAGCTGGCCGTCGACGCGCAGGAACGGCTCGATCGACGGCCCGCCCTTGACCGGTTCGAGTGCGCTGTCCTCCGACACCAACGCCGGCGCCGGTCCGCCGTCGACGCCGACGATCGTCCAGTACGGCTGCTCGCTGAATCCGCGCGGATAGCTGCCGCGCGGCGCCTCCTTGGCCAGCGCCGAGAAGAACGCATTCGGCGACGCGCCCCAGGCGAGGTCCTCGAGTGCGAAACGGCGCAGGCAGTAGCGGTCGCCCTGACCGGCGCGCAGCGCGAGCCGTACGTGGCGCGTCTCCGAGTCGGTCAGCAACAGATCGTCGCGGCCGCCATTGCCGTCGATCACGCGGCGCACATCGCGCCAGTGCTGGCCGTCGTCGGAGAATTGCACGGCGTAGTGCGTCGCACCGCGGCCCGGCTCCCAGTCGAGCGTCAAACCGCCGAACTCGCGCGTCTGGCCGAGATCAACGTCGAAGGTCTGCTGCATGCCGCGTCGCGGATCGCTGCACCACGCCGCAAGTGCGGCGGGATCGACGGCATTGCCGGCCAGCGTCGGCGCCGACGATGCCGTCGCGCGCAACGGCGGATGGTGCGCGCCGTCGGGCGGCAATTCGCGCAACTGCAGCTGGTCGAACTCGGCGTGGCCGCTGCCGCCGCCGCTGCCCGAGCTGACGACGAACTCGAGCTTCGCGCTGTGCTTGAGTTCATGGTCGCTCGCCGGCCCCCACGCAAACGCCAGCTGGCGCTTCTTGATCGCGATGCGCTGCCACTCGTGCGGCAGCGCGAAGTCCGGGCGATTGAGCCACCAGACGTTTTCGCCGCTCGCATCGATCAGCTTGAACTGCAGGTTGTTGAGCGGCGCGTCGCCGCGTACCCAGAACGAAATCTCGTAGTTCGCCGGCAGATCCAGCGCCAGCTCGCGGCGCGCAGTGGCGTAGCCGACCACGCCCTTGAAGTCGAAATCCAGCCGCAACGCGCGGCCGAACTTGCCGTCGACGCTGGCGATCGACGAGGTCGTGTCGGTGGTGTGGTCGGCGCTCCAGTTGCTGAGCGATTCGAAACCGTCGAGGGTGATCGGTGTCGTTGCGGCAGGACAATGCGCGAAGCATGAAAGCCCCAATACTGCGAATATCCATTTGGCGCTGTTCGAATTTCGCATTGGTTTCTCGAAGGATCTTCGCTTCACGTCGAGGCAGATCACACGCCAGCGCTCGGCTTCGCCTCGCTGACTGTTGCTAAGCTCGCGCGTCGTGCGCTCGCTAAGCAACCCGGCCGCTCGCTCCAGCTCGCGGCGTTCACCCTCGCACGCGATGCGCTTCAACGCATCGCGTAGGCGCTCGGCTTCACCCCTTCACACTCCCCAGCAACAGTCCTTGGATGTAATGCCGCTGCAACACCAGGAACAACAGCAGCACCGGCAGGATCGTCACCACCGAGCCGGCCATCATCAGTTCGTTGTCCTGTACGTGTTCGCGCGACAGTGCGGCGATCGCCACCGGCGCGGTCATCCAGTCCTGGTCGCTGAGCACGATCAGCGGCCACATGAAATCGTTCCAGGTGGCGAGGAACGAGAAGATCGCCAGCGTCACGATCACCGGCTTGAGCAGCGGCAGCACGATGCGCACGAAGATGTGCCATTCGCCGGCGCCGTCGATGCGCGCGGCTTCGATCAGATCGTTCGGGATCGAGCGCGCGTACTGGCGCACCAGGAAGATGCCGAACGCGGTCGCCAGGCACGGCACGATCACGCCGCCGTAGGTGTTGACCAGGTGCAGCCACTTCATCATCAGGAACAGCGGGATCATGCCGACCTGCGCCGGGATCAGCAGCGCGCCGAGCACCGCCTGGAACAGGCGCTCGCGTCCGCGGAATTCAAGCTTCGCGAACGCATAGCCAGCGCTGAGATTGAACGCCAGCGAGATCAACGTCACCGCGACGGCGAGAAACAGGCTGTTGAACAGATAGCGCCCCATGCCGGCGTGCTCGAACAGTTCGCGGTAGTTCGCGAACGTCGCATGCGCGGGCAACAGCGGCGGCGGAAAAGCGCTCGCCTCGCCCGGTTGCATGAACGACACCGACGTCATCCAGGCAAGTGGGAACACGACCACCAGCGCGACCAGCAGCAACGCGCCGTTGACAGCAAAGGTGGCGAGCGGCCGCTTCACGCGCTCCCCTCGCCGTCGCGGCTGCCGGCACGCAGCAACGCGCGCGTGACCAGCAGCGTCAGCGCGAACAGCAGGAACGCGATCGCGGTGGCGCGGCCGAGATTCCACCACTCGAATCCCTGCTGGAACATGTAGTACAGCACGCTCACCGTGCTTTGCAGCGGATCGCCGCGCGTCATGACATACGGTTCGGCGAACAGCTGGAAATAACCGGCCACTGTGATGATCGCCACCAGCAGCAGCACTGGCTTGAGCGACGGCAGCGTGATGTGGCGGAACTGGCGCCACGCGGACGCGCCGTCAATGCGCGCGGCCTCGTACAGTTCCAGCGGGATCGCCTGCAGCCCGGCGAGCAGGATCACCATGTTGTAGCCGAAGTTCTTCCACACCGCGAACACGATGATCGCCGGCATCGACCAGTGCGGATCGCCGAGCCAGTCGATCGGCGCGAACCCCAGATGCGCGAGCACGTAGTTGATCAGGCCGTAGCGTGTGTGGAACAGATAGCGCCAGATCAGCGCGACCGCGACCACGGTGGTGACGACCGGCGCGAACAACGCGGTGCGGAACACGCCTTTCAGGCGTGCCAGCGGCGAATTGAGCAGCAACGCCGCGCCGAGCGAGGCAGCGATCGACAGCGGCACGCCGACGGCGACGAAATACAGCGTGTTGAGCAGCGACTTCCAGAACAGCGGCGTGCGCAGCACCTCGACGTAGTTGTCGAACCACACCACGCGCAGGTTCTTGGTATCGGCCAGTGCGTACAGGTCGAAATCGGTGAAACTCAACGCCAGTGCGGCGAGCACCGGCAGCAGGAAAAATGCGCCGAGCGCGAGCAGCGCCGGCGCGACGAACGTCCACGGCGCGTAGCGGCCGCTGCTCATCGCATTGTGCTCCGCGCCAGCAACGCGCGGCGCTTGGCGAGCACCGCGTCCGTGGTCGCATCGAACTCGCGCAGTGCGGCATCGATAGGCATGTTGCCGCGGATCACGCGGTCGGCCATCAGCTGCATTTCCTGCGCGATGCGCTCCCACTCCGGCACTTTCGGCGTCGGCTTGGCGCGTTCGAGCTGTTCGCGGAATGCACGCGCGTAGCCTTCCTGCGCCAACTGCGGATCGTCCCAGGCGCTGCGCCGCGCGGGCAGGTCGCCGGTCAGCGCGTAGAAGCGCTGCTGCGCCGGCACGGCGGAAAAGAATTCCGCCAGCTCCCAGGCCAGTTGTTTATTTGTGGAACTGTGGAAAATGGCCAGGCTCGAGCCGCCGGCGGCGCCGGCGCCTGGTCCGTCCGGCCCCGGCAGCGGCGCGGTGTTCCATTTGTCCTGCATGTCGGGCGCCAGGCGCCGCTTGAACTCGCCGATGTTCCACGGTCCCGTGATGTAGAACGCGAACAGGCCGTGCGCGAACTCGTCCCAGACGTTGGAGATCTGCGTATTGCTCATTGGCGGCGCGAGTCCGCTGCGGAACATCTCGACGTAGAACGCGAGCGCGCGCCGAAAGCCGGGACTCTCGAAGTTGCCGCGCGTGCCGTTGTCGGCGAGCAGCGGATCGGACTGCTGCAGCGCCAGACCCAGCAAGGGTTCGAATTCGTTCAGCGGCAGGAACACGGCGTACTTGTCCGGCCCCGCATTGCGCTTGATCGCCGCCATGCAGCGCCGCCATTCGTCCCAGCTTTGCGGCGGCTGCGCGAAACCCGCCGCGGCGACCAGATCGGTACGATAGAACAGCAGGCGCGTATCGACGTACCACGGCACGCCATACAGCTGTCCCTCGATCACGTTGGTATCCCAGATGCCGGGAAAGTAGTCGGCGGACGCGATCACGTGCGAGGCGTCGACGCGCGCCTGCAGCGGCTCGAGCGCGTGCAGCGCGGCAAATTCCGGGATCCAGGTGTTGCCGATCTGCGCCACGTCGGGCAGTGCATCGCCCGCGAACGCGGTGAGCAGCTTCTCGTGCGCCGCGGTCAGCGGGATCTGCTGCACCACCACGCGCACACCCGGATGCGCGCGCTCGAACTCGGGCAGCATCTGCTGCACCACTTCGCCCTCGCGTCCGATCGTCCAGAACTTGAGCGTGATCACCGCCGCGTCGCGCTGCGCGCAGCCGCCGACCAGCGCCAGCAGCGCGATCGCGTACAGCCGCGGCGCGATCGCGCTCACTTCTTCGCGCCGCGTTCGAGCCAGCCGCCGCTGAACCCGGCGCGTTCGAGGCCGGCGCGGATGTAGGGATTCTTGCGCATCACGTTCCAGACCAGGCCGCTGCGGTAGTTCTCGATCATGACCAGGATCGGGCCTTGGTCGATGCCCAGATACAGATCATCCACCCAGCCGATATCCGGCAGCACGCGGCCGGTGCGCAGCGGGCGGTCGGTGTAGTGGAAGCTTGGATTGAATGCATCGACAAAACCGTAGCGCGTGTACACCGCGTCGCCATAGCGCTGCTGCATCGCCGCGATCGCGGGCAGCACGATCTCCGGCGTGAACGCGATCGACGACACCGCCGCGGTCGGCGCGATCGTGCCGTCGTCGATCGTGCCGTGCAGCCCGGCGCCGCGCGCGATGTATCCGTAGAACGTCTTCGTATCGTTGGCGTAGCGGTCCGGTTCGCCCTTCGGCGTCTGCGCGCGCGGACCGTTGCACGCGGTCAGACCCCAGATCTGGCTGCCGTAATCCTTCCACTGCAGCGGATTGTGGATCGCGTACTCGTGCTGCGACAGTGCGGCGCGCTGGCTGTTCGTGAAATAGTCGATGCCGCGCTTGCGCATGTATTCGTCCTGGATGCCGCGGAAGTCGATCCAGGCATGACTGTACTGATGACCGAACAGCGGCGCGAAGCCCAGATGTTCCTGGCCCTGGAACGCGCCCCAGGTGTTGTCGTAACTCTCCGACCACGCGCGCCACGCGCCACTGTCGACGGCATGCGTCGGCGAGCCGAGCGCGAGCACGTACAGCAGCATCGCCTCGTCGTAGCCACGCCAGTCGACGTGGATGAAATTCGCTTCCGGCGTCCAGCCCATCGCCACGAGCGGCGCGCGCGGCGATGCCCACTGCCAGTCGACCACGCGGTAGATCGCATCGGCGAGGCGGCGGATTTCCTTTTCGTCCTTCGTGTTGCGATCGAAATAGCTTTCGCTGAACAGCACGCCGCCGAGTAGCAGCGTGGTGTCGATCGTGGACAGCTCGACCCAGCTCTTGGCCTGGTAGCGGCGACCGGAATCCATCTCGAGGAAGTGGTAGAAGAAACCGTGGTTGCCGCTCGCGTCGGCTGCGTCGCTCTGCGGCGCATCGTGGAAGAAGCGCAGCGTCGCGAGCGTGCGCTTGATCGCCTCGGCGCGCGTCATCCAGCCGCGCTCCACGCCGATCGGATACGCCGTCAAGCCAAAGCCGTCCGCCGCAATCGAGGAAAAATAATCGCCGCCCTTGTTCGGCCAGTGATCCGGGATCTGTCCGTTGGCCACATTCGCGCTGTCGCGGAAATACTCGAACGTGCGCTTCTCGACGTCGTCGAGCAGCACGCGCTGCGTCGCCGGCAACTTGCTGAACTCAAATGCGCGCAGCGGCGCACACCAGGCCACCATCAGCAGCAGCGCGCAGGCGAACGCGCGCAGCAGCGTCGATCCCTCGCGCATCATTCGTCTTTTCCGTGCGTGCACTGTCTCGTCTCCAATCGTCGTCGGCGATTCACGCCGCCTTGCAATAGCGATCGATGAACGCCTGGTGCATCGGCATCGCGTCGACGCAGTTGGCGATCACGCTTTTCACACTGGCCATGAACTCGCGCAGCTTGTCCGGCGACAGCTGGTCCACCAACGGGTGATAACCCTGCGGCTGGATGTGCTGGCCGAGCATTACCTGCACCCAGCTGGTCAGCGCGAACATTTCCTCGGCGTTGCGGTAGAAGCGTCCGCTGTCGCGGAACAGGCGGATGTTGTCCTCGAGCTCCGGCGGGATCGCCATGTCGCGACAGTGCCGCCAGAACGGCGTGTCGTCGCGTTGCGTCGCCTTGTAGTGCAGGATCAGGAAATCTCGGATGCGGTCGTATTCGAAATGCGCCTGCGCGTTGTAGCGCTCGATCACGATGGACGAGAAGTCGCGCTCGGGGAACAGGTTGATCAGGCGCGCGATTCCGGACTGTATGAGATAGATGCTGGTCGATTCGAGCGGCTCCATGAAACCGCTGGCCAGGCCGATCGCGACTACGTTTTTGTTCCAGAACTTGTTGCGCTTGCCGGTGACGAAGCGCAGCGGCCGCGGTTCGGCCAGCGCCTTGCCGTCCAGGCGCTCGAGCAGTTTCGCCGCCGCTTCGTCGTCGCTGATGAAATCGCTCGAATACACGTAGCCGTTGCCGGTGCGGTGCTGCAGCGGAATGCGCCATTGCCAGCCGGATTCGCGCGCGCTCGAGCGCGTGTACGGCGTCGGCGCGCCTGCGCTCTCGCACGGCACCGCCATCGCGCGGTTGCACGGCAGCCAGTGCGTCCAGTCCTCATAGCCGGTCTTGAGCGTCTGCTCGATCAGCAGACCGCGGAAGCCCGAGCAGTCGATGAACAATTCACCGCTGACCTTCTCGCCGTTCTCCAGCACCACCGCGTCGATGAAACCATCCTCGCGCTGCAGTACCTGCGTGACCTTGCCTTCGCTGCGCTTCACGCCGCGCGCTTCGGCGTAGCCGCGCAGGTATTGCGCGTACAGACCGGCATCGAAGTGATAGGCGTACGCGATGTTGGCCAGCGGCGAGGTCGGCGGCACATCGTTCGCCGAAGCCATGAACTTGCCGCGCGCGCTGGCCACGCTGTTGAGGCAATACATGCCGATGTCCTCGGCCAGCCCGGCGTTGAATGCCTTGATCCAGTACTGGTAGAACGGCAGCATGCCCAAGTCGTGGCCGATCGTACCGAAGCTGTGGATGTAGCTGTCGCCGAGGCGGCCCCAGTCGCGGAACTGGATGCCGAGCTTGAACGTGCCCTTGGTCTTCTTGACGAACTCGATCTCGTCGATCTCGAGCACCTGGTTGAACAGTTTCAGGTGCGGCACGGTCGCTTCGCCGACGCCGACGATGCCGATCTCGTCGGATTCGATCAGGCGCACTGAATAGTCCGGACCGAGCACCTTCGCGAACGTCGCCGCCGCCATCCAGCCGGCGCTGCCGCCGCCGACCACGACGATGTTGCGGATGCGGTTGTCGCTCATGCCTGCTCCGTTCCGTGGCAAGACAAAGCCCGCACAGCGGGCTTTGTCGGTGCGTCGTAGCAGGCGGCCGCCTGCGCCGTTGCCGTCACCAGCGGAATCCGACCGTGATCTTGTACTCGCGCGGCGTGCCGGTGATGTTGCCGATGCCATTGTAGGCCACCGGATATCTGTTCAACACGCCGTTGCTGCCGTAGTTGGTGAAGTAGTCGGAGTAGTTCTTGTAGTTGAACACGTTGAGGAAATCAAAGCGGATGTAGGCGCTCATCCCGTGCGTCAGGTCGAAGTTCTTGGTCGCCTGGAAATCGATGTCGCGGTAACCGAAGATCTTGCCGCCGATGCCGAAACGCTGCGCCGTCGCGGCATGCGGATCCGTGCCGGAGTAGCCACCGCTCGGCGTGCCCGCGATCGCCGTGCAATTGCCGCCGCCGGGGAAATGCTGGCCGGATGCGAGATAGCAACTGATGTCGTTGTGCGGCGTCGGCGTGGCCAGGGTCAGCTTGCCCGAGAAGATGAATCCGGCCGGCCCGTCGACCGAGCCCGTCGCGACGAAACGATGGCGCGGCACCGCGTTCGAATCGATGAACGGATAGTTCTTGATGGTCTCGCCGTCGAACGCGTAGTGCTCGTTGACGTCGCGGTTTTGCGTCGCGTCGGTGTAGGTGTAGGCCAGCGTCGCGCCCCAGTGCGAATCTTTCGTGTAGGGCTTTTCCGCCGACAGCAGCAGCGAGTTGCTGCGTGTCTCGATGCCGCTGTTGCCGATGATCAGCGCGCCGAAACCCGGCACGCCGTTACCCCACGGCTGGCCGCCGTTGACGAAGAACGCACCGCTCGGATAACGGTTGCCGAGTGTGAACACCAGGCCGTCCTTGCTGACGATGCGTGCGATCGTCGCGTCGGTGTTCCAGTCGCCGATCTTGTTGCGCATGCCGAGGCTGAACTGGTCCGAATACGGCGCCTTCAGATTGTTGTTGATCATGTCGACTTCGGCGCCCTTGTTGCTCGCCGCGACCAACGCCTGCAGATTGGACAGGCTGCTCAAGAACGCCGGATCGAACGCCACGCACTGCTGGCCGGGATTGCACGGATGCAGATCGTTCGGGAAATAGAACGTGAACTGCGGCAGCGCCGACTTGGTCTGCTCGACCTGCAGATAGTCGTATAGGTCGCGGTCGTAGGCGCGACCGGCGCCGCCGTGGATCACGTGCGCTTCGTCCGCGTTCATGTCGTACGAGAATCCCAGGCGCGGCTGCCATTCGTTATCGAACGCGCCGCGGTTGTGGCCGGTGCTGATGTAGTCGTTGACGTTGACGCCGCCGAGTGCGAGCGCCTGCGCGTAGGTCTGGCCGGCCGGCGCGCTCGAATCGGGATTCGGACTGTTCAACGCCGCGACCACATTCGCCGGCGTGACGTAGTTCTGGAAGCCCTCGTTCTTCTCGTAGTCGTAACGCAGACCGAGGTTCAGCGTGAGGTGATCGTTAACCACCCAGTCGTCCTGGATATAGGTGCCGAACTGCTTGTCGGTGGAAGTGGCCGTCGGACTCAGGCCCGGCACCGGATTGGTGAAGAACACCTTGTACGGAATACTCGCCGTGCCGGCCTGCGTGACGTCGTAGGTGAACTGCGGATTGATGTCCTGCGCGTCGGCCGCAGTCAGCTTGACGCTCTTGTACTTCACGCCGAGCTTGACCGTGTGATCGCCGTTCCACTGGAAATTGTTGAAGGTCAGGTCGTCCTGGAAGCCCGGTCCGCGCTGGCCCTTGTTCTGCGTCGCCAGCGGCGATGCCGGACCGGTGTTGATGATGTGCGCATCGTTGCCGGCGTTGACGTGATAGGTGTAGATCGCGCCGTTGCCGAAACCGATCGAGGACGGCGCGTTGAAGGTTTTTTCCCAGGTCAGCAGGAAATCGTTGAACCAGGCGTCGGCCGAGTGCTGCCAGCGCGCATCGATGCGCGTGTCGTTGTTCTTGACGTCGATGCTGGCCGACTTGGCCTGGCCGGTGCCGATGTTGTCCGACTGATTCTCCTTGCGCACCTTGGAGCTGACTTCGACGCGGTCACGATCGGAAAATTCCCAGTCGATCTTGCCGAAGTACAGGTCTTCGTCGAACGGCAAACCGGCCGGGCCGAGTTCCGCCTGCACGTTCGCCGGCAGCAGGCTGACCAGGTTCGGTACGCCCGATACGTTGTCGGTCACGACCGTGATCGGCTTGTCGAAACGCTTGGCCTCATAGGTGAGGAAGAAATGCATCTGGTCCTGGATGATCGGGCCGCCGATCGCGAAGCCGTATTCCTTTTCCTGCGATGTCGCCTTCTTGCCCGAGTTCTTCTCCGACGGCGTATCCGCGCGGAAGCCGTCGTCGGTGTATTCGTCGAACACTTCGCCGTGGAATTCGTTCGTACCCGACTTGGTGTCGGCGGTGACCGCAGCGCTCGAGATCTGGTCGTACTCGGCCTTGTAGTTCGAGGTGATCACCTTGTATTCGCCGATCGCCAGCTGCGGGAACGGATTGCCCTGCGTGTTGAACTGGCCGGCGACGCCGCCTTCCTTGACGTAGTTCTTTTGCCCGACACCGTCGATGTAAACGTTTACACCGTTGGCGCTTTGAGCACCGCTGGTGAGCTTGGTGTGGCCGGCGGCATCGACCGCGAAGTTCATGCCGGGAATGGTGTCGGCGAATTCGAGGAAGTTGCGCGTGATCTGCGGGATCGTCTCGATCTGGCGCAGCGAGATCGTGCTGCCGACTTCCGGCGTCTTGACCTCCTTGAGCGTGGTCGCGGTCACGGTGACGCCTTCGAGCGTCTGCGGCGTGGCCGCGCCGGCCGGTGGCGCAGCGGCGGTGAGATCCAGCGTTGCCGTCGATGCCACGGTCAATGTCACCGTCTGTTCCGTGCCCGTGCCGGCATCGACCTGGTAGGTGCCGGGCGGCAATCCCACCAGCACGTAGCTGCCGTCGCCGCTCGCCTTGGTGCGGCGCACCGCCCCGGTCGCGATGTTCTTCGCGGTGACGTCGCTGTTCGCCGGTGCCTTGCCGCGCAACGTCGCATCGGCGCTTTGCGCCCAGGCGCTCGGCGTGACGAACGCGGTGCCGGCGATCGCTGCGGTAATCAGCGACGCGAGCAGTCTCTTTCTGGTGGACAAGCGCTTGCTCATGGTTCTCCTCCCGTAAGCTTTTCTTTTAGTGTTCCACTACAGCGGTTTCGTGCCTCGCGCGGCGGCAGCCGATTGGCCGCACGAAGCGCGCACCACGACTTCACAACGTGGCGTCTGCGCCGACGCGGTCTTCGCGTCTGGCGCCTCCACCTGGCTCGCAAGCTGTTCCAGCGCGCTGCGGCCGAGTTCGGCGATGCGCACGCGCACGGTGGTCAGGCCCGGATGCACGAAGCGCGCGATCGGGATGTCATCGAAGCCGGCGATCGCCACGTCTTCGGGCACGCGCACCCCACCCTCGATCAGCGCGAGCATGCAGCCGATCGCCATCATGTCGTTGGCAGCGAATAGCGCCTGCGGCCGCGTCTTCGTTGCCGCGAGGCGTCGACCGATCGCCTGGCCGGATTCCTCGCTGAAGTCGCCGCGCAGCACTTCGCTCGCGATCTTGCGCTTGCTCGATGCGATCGCGTCCTGAAAGCCGCGCAGGCGCTCGGCCGCGTCGTAGTTGCCGTCGGGTCCGGTGACGAACGCGATGCTGCGGTGACCGGCATCGATCAGATGCTGGGTCATGGTGCGCGCACCACCGTAGTTGTCGATGCTCAGCGTCGAGTAACGCGCGTCCTTGACTGCGGTGTTGAGCAGCACGGCCGGCACGGAGTCGGGCAGGTTGCGGTGCAGGAAATCGGCATCGACGTGCGGCGACATGATCAGCATGCCGTCGACGCGGCCCTGCATCGCGCGCAACGCGGCGGCGGCTTCGTTCGCGTTGCCATGCGATGAGGAGACGAGCAGATGCAGGCCGCGCGCGCGCGCTGCCAAGTCGATGCCGCGGATCAGTTCCGAAAAGAATTCGCCGAACAGATCCGGCAGCAGCGCGCCGACCGTGTGCGTGCGCCGCGTGATCAGGCTGCGCGCCGCGCTGTGCGGGATGTAGCGCAACCGCGCCGCGACGCGCAGGATGCGACTGCGCGTGGCGTCGGTGACATTGGTATTGCCGTTGAGCGCGCGCGAAACGGACGCAACCGAGACCTTCGCCTCACGAGCCACATCTCTGATCGTCACTGCCATCGCCCGATTCCCTGACGTAGCCCGATACTGCGCGACCGCGGCAATGTAAACGTTTTCATAACATATTGCAAAAGCACTGCAACATGGTCGGCGGCGGCGTGGCAGCAGCGAGAATGGGCCGGCCCGCGCCACGGCGTCTTGCAAGATACGGCGCCAATGAGGTGTACTTCGGCGGCGTGAGCGACGACTCACCCGGGGACATCGATGCGGAAACGAAACGGCACGACGAGGCCGCGCGGTTTGCGCGGCGCGCTGGACGGATTGCTCGGCATCACGCTGGGCCGGATGCTCAAATGGGCGCTGCTCGCGACACTGGTTCTGCTCGTGCTCGGCGTGGCCGGCTTCATCGTGTTCGTGCTCTATCCGAGCAAGGCGATCCCGAACCTGGAGGCCGTCGACGAGTACGTCTACCTCGACCAGGGCTGGGGCACGAACGCCGACTCACCCGAGCGGCAGACCTACTACTACACGCCGCAGGGCACCTCGATGCCGCAGGGTGCGCTGATCACGCCGCTGCGCTACGCCTGGTTCACGAATCTGGAAATGCCGCTCGACGCGCAGCGCTTCGCCGCGCCGGAACATCTGCAGCGCTACCGCTTCATCGTCGACCCGCAGGCGACGCAGCGCAATCCGGACCGCCTGCCGGTCGGCTTCACCCGGCATTTCGACGCCGCGCTCGGCCAGTACGTGCTCGACATCACCTGCGCGGCCTGTCACAGCGGCGAGATCCACGCGCACAAGGACGGCAAGACCTACGCGATCCGCATCGACGGCGGCCAGGCGATGCACGAGTTCACCGACATGCAGCGCGGCGCGTTCGGCCCGACGCTGGTCGCCTCGATGATCGCGACCTATGCGAATCCGTGGAAGTTCGAGCGCTTCGCGCGGCGCGTGATCGGGCCGCGCTATCCGGACGGCAAGTCCGCGCTGCGCGGCGAGTTGTGGGACACGATCAAGGCGTTCGCCACGCAAGGCCAGAACTCGCCGCTGCGCCATCTGTATCCGGTGCAGGAAGGCTTCGGCCGCACCGATGCGCTCGGGCGCATCGCCAACACGGTGTTCGGCGATCACCTGATCGCGGCGAACTACCAGAAGGCCACCGCGCCGGTCAGCTATCCGTATGTATGGAACATCTGGAAGTTCGACTGGGTGCAATACAACGGCTCGGTCAAGCAGCCTCTGGCGCGCAACATCGGCGAGGCGCTCGGCGTCGGCGCGGTGATCCGCCTGATGGATACCTACGGCAATCCGATTCCCGAGGAACAGCGCTACGAAACCTCGGTGAACATCGCCAACCTCGACCGCATCGAGCACACGTTGCAGAAGCTCACGCCGCCGCGCTGGCCGGAGAATCTGCTCGGCGCCGTCGATCAGGCGCTGGCCGCGAAAGGCAAGACGTTGTTCGAAGCGCACTGCCAAGGCTGCCATGGACCGCATCCGGCCGATCGCGCGCGCCAGCGCGCCAGCGCGCCCGGCAAGCCGTCGCCGGATACCGAATGGATGATCGAAGTGATTCCCGCCACGCACATCGGCACCGATGCGACCGAGGCGAACGGCTTTCTCGCGCATCACTACGACTTGTCGCAAGCGGGCCTGAGCAAGGCCGAAGTCACGCGCGTGCTGCGTCCGCTATTGGTGCGCAACCTCGCGCGCGACGCACGCTGGCGGCTGACCGAGACGGTCGATGCGCGGCGCGCGAAAAACATCGACAGCGCGAAGCTCGCCGCGTTGCTCGCGAGCTACCCGGATCCGGACGCGAGCCCGACGCCGTCGATCCCGCGCGAGAGTTTCAGCGCAATCGCCGCCGAGCTCGGCGGTGCCGCCGCGCTCGACAAGCTGCCCGCGCCCGCCGGTTTCACCTGCGATCTGGATTGCCAGACGCGCGCGCTGCTCGTCGCCGTGCTGCAGGGCGAGTCGCAGATCGACAGCCAAGTCGACAAGCTCGATATCGCGCACCTGACCGAAGGCGAAGGACTGAACGTGCTCGGCCTGATGATCAAGGCGAAATATTTTGCCGACCGCAAGATCGGCTACACGCAGCAGCAGTGCCTGGAAGGCTTCGGCATCCTCGACCTGCCGCAGCAAATCGCCGGCTACAAGCCGCGGCCGCTGGAAGGCGTGTGGGCGACACCGCCGTTCCTGCACAACGGCTCGGTGCCGAGCCTGTACGAGATGCTGCTGCCGCCGGACAAGCGCAGCGCGCGCTTCTTCGTCGGCCGCCGCGACTTCGACGCGAAACACGTCGGCTACGTCGCGACGCCGGCCGATTCGAGCGAGAACGACGGCTTCTGGTTCGACACCAGCAAGGACGGCAACCACAACACCGGCCACGCGTTCATCGCCACGCCGGAACAGCTCGCGGCCGAGCATGCCGATCCGAAGGCGCATCCGCTGCCGTCCGGCGTGATCGGCCCCCTGCTCACGGACGACGAGCGCTGGGCGATCATCGAATACCTGAAGGTGCACCGCGACCTGCCGGCGACACCGGCGGACTTCGCCCCGGCCGACTGCGGGCCTTAGTATACCTTGCAGCAAATTCCACAATGACCAATCCAGCGCCGCCCGACCCCGCCACCGCTTCCGACTACAGCGCCGACTTCGCCAGCGTGCAGGGCGCCGAGCAAGCCTGGCTCGCGCAACGCCGTGCAGCCGCCGACATGCCGGCGCCGCGCGACGACCTGGTCGGCCTCGCGTTCTCCGGCGGCGGCATTCGCTCGGCGACGTTCAATCTCGGTGTGCTGCAGGCGCTGCAGGCCGGCGGCGCGATGCGCTGGGTCGACTATCTTTCGTCGGTTTCCGGCGGCGGCTATGTCGCCGGCTGCTACAGCTGGCTGCGCGCGCAGTTGCCGCCGCCGGCGCCCGGCGCGAGCGTGTTCAGCGCGACGCTCGCCGATCGCAGCGGCTGCGTGCTCGACTGGCTGCGCGGCCATGGCAAGTACCTGGTCAGCCACCGCGGTTTTTCGATCTGGACCCTGCTCGCCTCGATCCTGGCAGCGACGTTCATCAACGTACTCGTGCTCGGACCGCCACTGCTGTTCGCGGTGTACGCGTTGACGCTCGAGTGGCTGCCGGTGCAATGGCCGGACTGGCTGATGCTGCCCGGCGCGCACGCGCCGCAGGGTCAGCACGGCTACTGGCTGCTGCTCGCCGCCGGCGCGCTGTGCTTCGTGCTCTTCCCGCTGCTCGCGATCGTGTTCGCGATCGTCACCGGCGTGCCGCGCCTGGCCGACGTGCGCCGCGCCGACGCTCTGCGCGTGCTGATGGGTCGGCTGATCGTGTATGGCTTCGTGCTGCTCGCGCTCGGTTTGATCCCGGTCGCGGCCATGCTGGGCGAGATGGCCGAACACTTTTTTTCCTCGCGCCACGCGCACGCGTTGGGCAAGCATGCCTCGTGGCTGATGCCGCTGCTGTCAGGCGTGGGCTCGATGCTGCTGGATCGCTTCAAGACCGGCGACAGCAGCGGACGCCTGACCACGATCGGCCTGAGCCTGCTCGTGTACGGCCTGCTGATCCTGTGCTATCACCTCGCCGCGCCCGCGGACTTGCTGCATTCGCCGGCGTTCCTCGCGCTGGTCGCGCTGTCGGTGCTGCTCGCGTTCGCTTGCGACATCAATCGCGTCTCGATCCACGCCTATTACCGCGCGCGCCTGAGCGATGCGTTCCTGCCGCGTCTGGCCGCCGCGCCTGCGGATGCCAATGCGGATCCCGGCGAGTTCAAGCTCGATCAGCTCGATCCGGCACACGGCGCGCCGCTGCACCTGCTCAACACCACGCTCAACACGACCAGCTCGGGCAACGAGCGCATGCGCAGCCGCGAAGGCGCGAACTTCTTCTTCTCGCCTCTGTATGCCGGTTCCAGCGCCACCGGCTGGCGGCGCATCCGCAGTTATGCCGCCGGTTCCGTGGCGCTGTCGAACGCGTTCACGATTTCCGGCGCCGCGATCGATCCGGACATGGTCGACACCAGCGCGCGTGCGGTCTCGTTCCTGATGGCGCTGCTCAACGTGCGGCTCGGCTTCTGGGCACACAACCCGCGCTGCGCGCACGAGCGCGATCCGCTGCGCCCGTGGTGGTGGATCTTCATCGCGCGCGAGATGCTCGGCATCGGGCTCGACGAAAAGCGCCGTCACGTGCACCTGTCCGACGGCGGCGGCTTCGAGAATCTCGGCATCTACGAACTGATTCGCCGGCGCGTGCGCCATATCGTCGTCACCGACGCGGGCGCCGATCCGCAGACCACGCTGAGCGATCTCGGCCGCGCGATCGAGCGCGTGCGCGTGGACTTCGGCGCGGACATCGACTTGGCCGCCGATGCGCTGTACCACCAGCGCGATGCCGTGCTCGCGCAGCGACCGTACGTACTCGGCAACGTGCGCTACGCCGACGGCAGCAGCGGTCGCATCCTGTACATCAAGCCGGTGCTGTGCGCCGGACTGAGCGCGGACATCTACGCCTACTGGCGCGCGCATGCGGCATTCCCGGACGAACCGACCTCCGAGCAGTTCTTCGACGAGGCGCAGTTCGAAGCCTATCGCGCGCTCGGCCAGCAGACGCTGACGCGCCTGCTCGATGGCGCGCCCGCATCGGTCGAAGAATGGTTCGACACGCTGCAGGCGCTGACCGCACGCGTGCCGGCTACAGGCTCTTGAGGTACTCGAGCAGGTCGCGCTTGTCGGGCTCTGCGAGCGTCGTGCCGAATGCGTGACCGGCGTTCGAGTTTCCGGGCAACGCGGTGTCGAACTCGCTCGCGTTTTCGCTGACCGCGACGGCCACGCCGACATTCTGCACGTCGAACTGGCGACTGCCGACGTAAAACCGCCGCACGCGCTCGCCCGCGGGCTTGAGCAATTCCACCAGCGTCGGCACGGAGCCGTTGTGCAGGTACGGCGCCGAGGCCCAGACGCCGCTCAGTGGCCGCGCCTTGTAGTAGTCCGGATGCGCGTCGAGCGCCGCCTTGATCACCTTGTGATAACCGACGACCGCGTCGCGGATCGCCGCCAGCGGATGGCGCAGCGCGGCGCCCGCCGCGGCATGCACGACCAGATCCGCGGTCTGCGCCTGCGCGCCGAATGGTGTGCCGATCAGCACACCCTCCTTGCGACCTTCGAACGCTCCGCTGCGCGAGCTCGACGCGAGGAAATTCTCGACCATGCGCGGATCGGTGCCGATCTGCGGCAAGGGTGTGAGCGTGGCCTTGAGTTCGCGCTTGGCGTCGTTGCGGTCGGACAGCGCGTGGCACGACTGGCATTGCTGCGCATACACGCGCGCACCGCGCGTCACGCGCCCGGCGTCGAGCGCACCGAAGATCGCGGCCGGCCACTGCGGCGACTTGAGCGCATACAGATCGTCCTGGATCCGCGCCAGATTGTCGAAATCGACGTTGGACGGATAGCCGTCCAAACCTTCGCGTTGCGCGATATCGAGCCAGCCGTACACCGCGAGTGCAGTGGTCACGTTCTGCAGCAACGGACCCGGGCCGGCGTTCGGCGCCGAGCCGTTCCACTGCACGACATCCAGATGCGGCGCGTCCCACAACACTGGATAGCTCACGGGCGCATCCGGTGCGCGGCGGTTTTCCGGCAGGGAGAGGAAATCAACGGCAACTGCGTTGAATATCTGCCCGAACGCATCCAGGCGGCCGTGCCCATACGGCACCGTCACCTGGTTCATGCGATGCCGCGCCTCGAGCTTCGCCGCCAGCGCATCGACGCGTGCGCGCAACGCCTGTCGTTGCGCATCGTCGCCTGCCTGCACCGACGCGGCAAAGCGCTGGAACTTGCCGGCATCGCTGCTCGTGGCGCGCAGGCTCGCGATCAACTGGCCTTCGAACGCGTCGAAGTCGAGCATGCCCGATCCGCCATCCAGGCGAATGCGCTTGCCCTGATAGCGCACCTCGCCGGTATGGCAGGCGGCGCAGCCGAGGCCCGCCCACTGTTCGCCCTTCGAATCCGTGGCGCGGGTGAAGCCGACCGGAAACGCATCGGGATTCGCCGGCGTCGCCGCCTGCACCAGGAAGCCGAGCGCATCCATGTGCGCATCGGTCATGAAGCGCTGCGTGTTGTCCGGCTGTTCGAGTACGCGCAGCCACGCCGCCGGAATCAGCTGCGAGCCGAACGACATGAACCAGGCGCGCTGCTGCACGTCGGGACCCCAGCCTTGTTCGAGATTGATCGCATCGGCCGCACCCGCGACCGCCGCGCCGTTCTGGATCGAAGGCTCCGGCCGCCCGCACGCGGCCAGCACCGCCACAGCCACTGCAACCGCCAGTGCGCGCCACTTGTGCATGATCAGCTTCCCCAATTGCCCAAGCCTGCTATTCTAGCCATGAACCGCGAAGAACAATGGGGGCGGGCCACGCGGCCAAAGCGATGGGACTGATCCGGCTGCGAATTGGCTTGACGCTGCTCGCCGTGACGTTCGTGTTGTTTGCGAGCGTGCGCGCCGCCACCACCCACGTCGACGCGGCCTTCAGCACCGTGCCGCTGGGCCCGAGCGTCGAAGTGCTCGAGGACCCCGCCGGCACTTTGGACTTCGCTTCAGTGCGCGCATCAAGCGCATTCAAGCCTGCGCCCGGCATGGGCACCAACTTCGGCTTCACGCGCTCGGCGTGGTGGTTGCGCTTCACCGTCGCCAACACCGGCGCCGACGAGCGCGACATGTTGCTGCGTCAGGACTATCCGCTTATCGATTACCTGGATCTGTGGGCGCAGGATCGCAGCGGCGAGTGGAAACACACCGCGACCGGCGACCGCACGTTCTTCTCCACACGCGAATTCGCGCACCGCGACTTCATCTTCTCTCTGCAGGTGCCGCCACAGTCGGAGCGCACCTACTATCTGCGCGGCGCGTCCGACGGCCCGGTCGATCTGAACCTCGCACTGTACGAAGCGCACGCACTGATCGGCGAGCTGAGCCGCGAGCAGCTCGCCTACGGCGTCTACTACGGCGGCTTCCTCGTGCTCGTGCTGTACAACTTCTTCATCTTCCTGATCGTGCGCGACCGCGCATTCTTCTATTACCTGCTGTACGCGATCAGCTACGGCCTGTATTTCGCGATCCACAACGGCATCGCATTCGAATTCCTGTGGCCGAACGATCCGGCCTGGGGCAACCAGTCGCTGCTGGTGATGCTTGCGTTCTCGCTGATCTTCGGCCTGCAGTTCACGCGCACGTTCCTCGACACCGCCGGCTTCGCCGCGAAACTCGACAAGGCCGCGATGGCGCTGCAACTGCTCGCGGGACTCGGCTTGTTCGCGAGCTTCTTCGCGCCGTATGCGGTCTTGATCCTGCCGCTGGCGCTGCTCACCGTCGTGGTGACCGCGCTGATCATCACGCTCGGCACGCTCGGCCTGATCAAGGGCTATCAGCCCGCGCGCTTCTTCATGATCGCATGGGGCATGCTGCTCGCCGGCGTGATGACCTACATGCTCAAGGTGTTCGGCCTGCTGCCGCACAACGTATTCACGCAGAACGGCTTCCAGGTCGGCTCGCTGCTCGAGATGGTGCTGCTGTCGCTCGCCCTGGCCAGCCGCCTGCGCGACCTGCGGCTGCAGAGCCGCACCGACACGCTGACCAAGGTACCCAATCGGCGCTTCTTCGACGAACACGTGATGCTCGAGTTCGAGCGCGCCAAGCGCAACCAGAGCGCCGTGGCGCTGCTCGTGGTCGACATCGACCACTTCAAGCAGTTCAACGATCTGCACGGCCACGCGCGCGGCGACCAGGTGCTCAAGCTCGTCGCCGATCACCTGTGCCACGGCGTGCGCCGCGGCGACAGCGTGTGCCGCTACGGCGGCGAGGAATTCGCCGTGATCCTGCCCGGCGCCAGCGGCGAAGAAGCCGCAACGGTGGCGGAGACGCTGCGCCGCACCGTCGAAACCAATACCGCGAAGGATTCCCCGGTGACGGTCAGCATCGGCGTAGCCAGCACCCGTGACAGCGATTTCGCCGATGTCGACGCGATGTTCCGCGCTGCCGACAGCGCGCTGTATCGCGCCAAGGATGCTGGGCGCAACATGGTGATGCGGTTTTCGGCGCAGGCGGATCACGCACCGCCCGTTGCGGCGCAGCTGAGCAAGGCGAGCTAGCACATCGTGCGCCCTCTGGCGATTGGCGTGCTCGTTTCGATCGCATCGGTAGCGTACGCTGCCGTCGAACAACCGATGCCCATACCCGATGGCGTCGCCCTGGCGAAACTGGATGGCTTCGCGCTCGGCCTCGAAGAAGCCAATCAGTTTTCGGGCGTCGTGCTGGTTGCGCGCAACGGACGAGTCCTTTTCGAAAAGGCCTATGGCAAGACTGACGAGAAGGTCGAGGAAAAATCAGAGGCGCCGGTTACAGTCGACACGCGCTTCAACCTGGCATCCGCAGGCAAGATGTTCACCGCGGTGGCAATCCTGCAACAGATTGCTTTGCGGCGCCTGTCGCTGGATACCAACGTTGGCGATGTGCTCAAGGATTATCCGAACAAGCAATTCGCTACCAGTGTGACGGTGCGCCATTTGCTCACGCATACCGGCGGCGCGGGCGACATCAACTTGTTCGGCACCGAGCATGCCGAAAACCGCAGGCGCGTGCACAGCGCCGCCGACATGGTTGCCCTGCACGGCGATCGTCCGCCGGCCTTCGCACCGGGATCGAAACAGGAATACGGCAACTTCGGCCACGTCGTGCTCGGACGCATGATCGAAGTGTTGTCCGGCGAGGATTTCGAAAGTTACCTCCAGCGACATGTCTTCGAGCCCGCCGGCATGACCCACACGGGTTTTGTCGATTGCACCGAACGCGCATCCGATATCGCCATTGGCTATGCGAGCGTCGACGGTCAGCGCGTTCCGAACTGCGCAACGCAGCCGACGCGCGGCTTTCCGGCAGGCGGCGAGTTGTCGACAGCCGGCGACATGTATCTTTTTGTCCGGACACTGCAAGAGGGCAAACTGATTCCCGCCACGCTGTTCGCGGCTGCGACAAAGACCCACTACGAATTCATGGGACTCGGCTTCTTTGCAACCGGCTACGGTCCAGGCCGGCCAGCGTGGGAATTCCGCTGGGGCCACGGTGGCAGCAGCGATGGTGCGTGCGTCGATGTCAGGACGTATCCGGTGACCGGCGAAACCATCATCGTGCTGTCGAACAAGGACATCCCAGCGTGCTTTTCGGTCGCGAACTTCCTGCACAAGCAATGGAGCGAAGGCACCAAGGCCAGCAAACCCTGACGTTCGAGACCATCGGTCGTGACAAGGCGACCGACACGTCGAATGTGATCACGCAATGGATCATGGCGAGCGCTTCGAGCTCCGGCGCGGGTAGCGAGGCAGCGGATATGGTCTTCGGTTCGAAATACAGCGTGCGATCCAGTTGATCGAACTGCGCAAATCCCGTTTTGCCAATTCCGTCGCATCCCGCACACCTTTCTGCCTATCTCCGTCGTCGTTGCCGGTAGCAGTGTTGCCGCAACGTTTCAATGTCGTTTCACGAGAGTTGCGTGGGTCACGCTGCGGCGCTGCACGACGATGCAAACGAGCGGCATAGGGCCGCTTCGATAGGCCGAAAGGATCCCAACGCACCAGCACGGCATTCGAGCGTAGAGCACGTTGGCACGAGCGTGTCCGCCGCAGATTATCGGCGTCGCGAAAAATCACAACGTCATAGCGCGACGAATTCGCAGGAGCGTTCTCAAGGACACGACCGTGCTCGCGGGGGCCGCCGCAATCCTGCGCGCGGCATGTTCGTTCACTCGGGAGGGTTCAACCATGTTCATGTCCAGGGTTCGCGCGCCGCGATGCGTGCGTCCGAGCAAGCCTGTTTTGCATAAAGCCATGTTCGCGATGATGCCGCTGGCACTCGCACTCATCGGCGCGGCCGCACAAGCGCAGACGTGGACGCCGCTCGCGCGTAACGCGCCGGCGGCCGTCGACGAGATGAATCTGCTCACCGACGGCACGGTGCTGGTGCATCACGCGGATTTCACCACCAACGACGGCATCTGGTACCGGCTCACGCCGGACATCAACGGCAGCTATGTCAACGGCACATGGAGCCAGGTCGCATCGTTGCCATCCGGCTACGGTCCGATCGATTTCGGTTCCGCCGTGCTGCCCGACGGCAAGGTGATCGTCGAAGGCGGCGAATACAATTTCGGCAACGATGTCGAAACCAATCTCGGCGCGATCTACGATCCGGTCGCGAACAAATGGACCGCGGTGACTGCGCCGTCCGGCTGGAGCACGATCGGCGATGGTCCATCGGCAGTGTTGGCCAACGGCACGTTCATGCTCGGCCAATCCGGTTCGGCCACGAAAGCGGCGGCGCTGTTCAACGAGAGCACGCTGAGCTGGACGATCACCGGCAACGGCAAGTTCGACGCGAACGCCGAGGAAGGTTGGGTGTTGCTGCCCAACGGCAAGGTGCTGGCGGTCGATGCGTATTTCGGCCAGTACAACGCGACCGGCACCAACTCGGAAATCTACGATCCGGCCACGGGAAACTGGAGCTATGCCGGCAGCACCATCGTGCAGTTGTGGGATTCCGCCGCCGCGTGTGGCGGCAGCAGCAAGGCGAGCTATGAAGTCGGACCGGCGGCACTGCGTCCCGACGGCACCGTGTTCGCAACCGGTTCGAACCAATGCGCCAGCGGACACACGGCGATCTACAACTCGAACACCGGCACGTGGACGCGCGGCCCCGACTTTCCCTCCAACCTGAGCGCATTCGATGCGCCCGCCGCGACCGAGATCAACGGCAACGTCATCGTCGAAGTGGCGCCGGGCGATTTCGGCAACGGCGCGGAGTTCTTCGAATGGAACGGCAGCACGCTCGCGCAATTGCCCGAACCGATGGACCTGTCGCAGGAATCGTCCTATCCGGGCAAGATGATGAACTTGCCGAACGGCCAGATCCTGTGGACCCACTATGCGGCGGATGTGCATGTGTTCACGCCGTCGGGAAGCTATCAAGCCGGTTGGCAACCGACGATCACGTCCGTTGCGACACAACTCACGCCGGGCAGCAGCTATGCGATTTCCGGAACACAGTTCAACGGACTGACGCAGGGTTCCTGGTACGGCGACGACGCGGCGAACGCCACGAACTATCCGATCGTGCGGCTGGTGAACTCCGCGAGCGGACACGTGTTCTATTGCCGCACGCACAACCACAGCACGATGGCGATCGCCACCGGCAACCAGACCGTATCGACGAATTTCGACGTGCCGTCGAATGTCGAGACCGGTGCGGCGAAACTGTATGTCGTCGCGAACGGCATTCCTTCGAGCGGCCTGTCGGTCATGGTCGGCAGCAGCGGCGGCACGGTAACGCTCAGCCCGACCAGCCTGTCGTTCGGCAACGTCAACGTCGGATCGACCAGCGCGGCGCAATCCGTCACGCTGCACAACGGCACAGCGAGCGCGTTGTCGATCGGCAGTATCGCAACGAGCGGCGCGTTCACGCAGACCAACAACTGCGCCAGCTCGCTCGCCGCCGGCGGCAACTGCAGCATCAACGTGTCCTTCAAGCCGACCGCCAGCGGCGCTGCCAGCGGCACGTTGTCGATAACCGACAACGCGACGAATAGCCCGCAAACCGCGAGCCTCAGCGGTACCGGCGTTGCCACCGGCGGCAGCGTTACCTTGAGTCCTTCGAGCTTCAACTTCGGCAACGTCGCGGTGAACAACTACAGCAACTGGCAGGCATTCACGCTGTCGAACAGCGGCAGCGGTGCCGTGTCGATCAGCAACGTCGCCGCCAGTGGCCCGTTCGACGTATCGAGCACGTGCGGCTCCGTGCTCGCCGCGGCATCCAACTGCACGATCTGGGTGTTGTTCGCGCCGACTGCGAACGGCAACTTCAGCGGCACGCTGAGCGTGACCGACAGCGCAGCGAACAGTCCGCAGACCTCGGCGCTCAGCGGCACGGGCGGCAACGGCGGCAGCGCGACGTTGAGTCCGGGCAGCCTGTCGTTCGGCAACGTCACGGTCGGATCGACCAGCGCCGCGCAAGCCGTCACGCTGAAAAACAATTCGTCGGGATCGATGACGGTGAGCAGCGTCGCGGTCAACGGCAGCTTCGCGCAGAGCAACAACTGCACGACGCTCGCCGCCGGCGCCAGCTGCACGATCAACGTCACGTTCAAGCCAACCGCCGCGGGAAATGCAAGCGGCACCTTGACCGTAACCGACACCGCAACGAACAGCCCGCAGACCGCGAGCCTGAGCGGCACCGGTGTCGCGCCAACGCTCTCGCTCACGCCGTCGAGTTTCAATTTCGGCAGCGTCGCGGTGAACAACTACAGCAGCTGGCAGGCGTTCACCGTCAGCAACCGCGGCAGCACGACGGCGTCGCTGGGCAGCGCACAAATCAACAGCAACCAGTTCGACGTCACCAGCTACTGCGGCGCATCGCTGCCGGCCGGCTCCAACTGCACGATCTGGGTGTTGTTTGCGCCGACCCAGCGCGGCGCGTTGAGCGGCACACTGTCGGTGAGCAACAATGTCGGCAATGCGCTGACGTCGGCCTTGAGCGGAACGGGTCAGTAAACGGATTGATTTGACTCGCGGTGCGGGCCGCGTCTGGCGGCCCGCATTTCCTTCCTGAGCTTGCGATCCGTTCCGCGCAATACGACCCTACTTGCCGCCGTCCTGAGTAAGGATCCCGTCGCGCGGACAACGCAGCCCTTCACTATCCAGTTTGACAAACCTCGCGGCCTTGTCGTCAATCTTCCATGCCGCCTTTGCGGCCAGCGTTTCCTTCCCTGCTTCGTTATCCAATACCGCAATCACCGTGCCGGGAATGTCCTTGCCCTTCAGCCGACAAGATCCGATAAATCCCGGCGAGCTCTTGGAATGCGCCGGAAACTGCAACGCATCGTGTACCAACGAATGTTCATCCACGATCAATTCGAACTCGCTGCCGCAAATCAGCCAGGACGCGGAGAACAGCGTATCGGACGCGTCATAGCTCCCCAGATTCTTCAGACCCAGCGCTGCGTATCGGCTTTCAATTGCAGCAACCGGCTCGTTCGACAGGTGCTGACCGATCAGCGCCTTCGGAATATCCGCTCCGCACCGGACCTTTTCGAAACCGTCCGACGCATACGCCGCCGGACAAACGACGAGCAGCGCAACGAGGAGACTGGCAATCCGTTTCATGATTGACCTCGCCTTGCCAACACAGCAGCGGTGGCACCCGCGTGTGCCGAAGCTTACTCCGAACAAGACTATTGCAGGCACGCGGACGAAAGAATCATTCGTTTCAAGCAAGCAATTTCCCGGCCTCTTCGTGTCGTGCCCGAGGAAGACGAGACTCGTTGTCCGCAGCAAAAAAAGAGCCCGGACCAGCCGGGCTCTCTTTGATACACAACGCTTGCCTCAGTTTGTGATGACCACCAACCACGGCACGGTGTTGTGCGTCGTCACCCACAGTCGCGTCAGGTGACTGTGATCGCTGCTCGCACTGATCAGTGGCAGTGAAGCACTCGCGCCGCCTGCAGAGAGATAGCCGTTGTTGCCGCTCGATGCAGTCTGCCAGGCGAACGAGAACAGGCCTTGGTCGAAGTTCACGGTCTGCCAGACACCCGGCTTGATGGTGCCGTCGCCGCTCTTGGTCAGTGCGCGCACGACGTTGTCTTTACCGAAACGCGCAAACTCGAGCGAGAACAACTCCTTGCCGGCCGCGTCGCGGCCCACCGCGACCTTGGTCGGCGCCAAGCCAAGACCGCTGAGCAGATTCGCGTCCACGCGCAGTGTCGCCGTGACGTAGTCCGCGCCATTGCCGATGCCGTTCGGCAACATCAGCGGCGTGCCTTCGAAGCCGTCGATGAAGATGTGAACGAGATCGGTGTCGGACGCGCTATTGTTCGCGGTCGACGGATCGACCGATCCGGCAACCACCGTCACATTGGCCGAGTTGGTGACCTGATCGTTGGCATCCGAGCCCATCACCGTCGCGGTGTAGACGTACGCTGCTTCGGAACCGATCGGCAACGTGGCAACGTCGCTCAGCGTATTGCCGAAGCCGTTGGCGCAGACCGCGCCACCGAACGAAATGCAGGTCCAGCTGCCATTGCGCAGTCCAGCCGGCAATGCATCGGTCACGGTCGCATCGATCTGGCTCGGACCAGCCGCATTGGTTACTTCGATGATGTAGTTCACCGTGGTGCCGACCATCGTGTTGCTGCGGTTGTCGGTGAGCGTCAACGCGAGATCCGCAGTCGGCGGATTAACGGTCACGCTGGTCGCAGCCGACGTCGTGCTGCTGCAGTTGCCACTCGTTACGACGACCGTGTACTGGCCGCTCGCGCTCGCCTGATAGGTCGAGCCCGTCGCGCCGCCAATCGGAGTGCCGTTGAGATACCACTGATTGCCGGTCGCACTGGACGAGGTGAGCAGCACGCTCGCCGGAGCGTAGACCGTGACCGAACCCGACGGCGAGATCGTCGGCTGACTCGGCGTCGGGTCCACCGTCAACGTTACGTCGCGGCCGAACTGGCTGTGGCAACCGAGCGCGTTGAGTTGCGCGGTGTAGACGCCGGCCTGCGTGACGGTGAGGCTCTGACTGCCCGGCCCGAGATCGACGCCGTCCTTCCACCAATGGATACCGGTGGCGCTGTCGGAGTCGATGATCTGGCTCGTGCCGCTACAGATCGCGAGCGTGGTCACGCTCGAACTCTGGTTGCGGAAGCTGACGAACGGCGAATGCGGCGTCGGGTTCTGCACCACGTAGCCTGCCGACTGCTGCGTCGTGCAGCTGTTCGCATCGGTGGCGGTGACGTAGTACGTTGCCGCGCCGGTTGCCTGATAGGTCGAGTTCGTCTCGCCCGGCTGCACGTCGATATCCTTGTACCACTGGAACGAAACCGCGCCGGTGGCTCCGTTCGCGACCAGGGTCAGCGGTTGCTCGTTGCATGCCTGATCCTGCGTGCCGGTGCCGTTCGTGTTGGCGCTGATGGTCGGCGTCGGCGGCGGCGAGTTTTGCGTGACCGTGACCGTATCGGACATCGTGCTCGTGCAGCCGTTGCTGTTGGTGACCTGCACGGTGTAATCGCCCGGCGCGCTCGCGGTGAACGTCTGGTTGGTGGCGCCCGCGATCGGAGTGCCGTTGAGGAACCACTGGTTGCCGTCGGTCGAACTCGAGGTCAGGACCGTGCTACCACCGCCGCCGCAGAACGCCTGGTTGCCGCTGATCGTCGGCTTGGCGGGCGGCACGTCGATGTTGACCGGCAACGAACCCGCGGCCTGGCACGCATTAGGTGCGATCACGTTGAGGTTGAGCGTGACCGAGCCCGATGCACCCGACGTGTAGGTGATGCTCTGCGTGTTCGTCGCCGACGTGATCGTGGCGTTAGTGATGCCCCAGCCGTAATTCGTCATGCCGGCGGGACCGGACGCGGTGTTGCCGGGCACATTCGGGCAGACCAGCGCCGGCACGGGCGTGATGGTTGCCTGCGTCGAGCTGCAGTCGGTGTCGTTGAAGCACGTCGTGACGTCGCTCAGCGTCGGCGTCTGCGCCGAATCGGTTGTGGCGAGGAATGCCTTGTACTCGATGTAGCGCAGATTGTAGAACTGCGTCGACAGCTGCACCGGCGACGTGGTGAAGAACGTCGCGGCGGTGCCGTCCGGTCCGACGAAATTGAACGGACCATTGACGTTGTTCGAGCCGGCTACCTGGAAGCGCAGCGAGGTGTTCGCCGGCGTCGAGGCGTTCCACGACAGGGTCGACCAGATCGGCGTCAAGCCGCCGGCCGGGTTGCTGTCTTTCGGCGCCGAGACGAACGTGCCGGACGGCGCGTAGCCGACCTGTACGTAAGTGCGGAAGTTGTAGTCGCGCGTCGTATCCGCAGACCAGGTGGCGCCGCTATCGGCCGACAGCACGCGCGAACCATTGGCGTACGTCGACGGCGACGAACGAATCCAGAAATAGCCGCTGCCGGCCGGCGCGGAGACCGGATGCAGGACGAGCGCGTATTGCGTGCCGGACGTCACCGTCACCGGCGTGGCGAAGGTCGCGTTGTAGGTCACCGACGCGCCGCTGGCGAACGTTGAGCCCGGGACTGTCGCCGTTGCGAGATCCGCTCCGGTCGGCAGGCCACCGCTGGTGGCGCGCAGCGACAGCGTGAGATTCGGCGGTGTCGCACCGCAACCGTTGCAGAACAGCGTGATGTCCGCCTTGACCAGCAAGCCGGTGACGCCGGCAATGAACGTCTGCCCGGTCCAGTTGGGAGTGCCGAAGCCCGTGCCGGTGGTCGTGCCCGCGGTGTTTAGCTGGTCGACCGCCGGAGCATTCGAAAGCAGCACGCTGCCGGGGTTGCTGGTCAGATCGAGCGTGGACGATGCCACGCCGTTGAGGAAATCGCTTTGCGTCGTGTCGGTCAGACACGCGGCGGGCGGCGCACCGGCGAGCGAGAAGTTCTGCGTCGTGGTGCCGCCGTCCGTGACGACGATAGTGCTTGCCGTGGCGGTGACAAAACCCGGGAAGCTCGCGCTCATGCCGGGATACGTGCCCGCAGGAATCGCCGCGAACGCATAGTTGCCGCTGCCATCGGTCGTGGTGGAGCGGCTGCCGAGCATCACCGTGACGTTCGACATCGGGTTGCCGTTGGACGTTTGCGTCACCGTGCCGGACACCGTACCGCCCGCACCCACCGGCGTGCAGCCGGGGAACGTATTGATCGAGCCGAACTTCGTCAGCCAACGATGATTGAACGTCTGGTCGGCCGGATTCGCGTACTCGCTTGCGTACCAGAACGTGCAGCCGTTGGGATCGAGCGTCATCGAGCTGTAGTCGCCCCAGCGCGTGGTGCCGGTCTGCGACGCGGTGCCGGTGAAGAATGTCTGCTCGGTCTGGCTAAACGTGTTGATCGGATCGCCAGCGAGCCGGCCCGCATACATGATCGACGGAAATACCGTCGTCGCGTTGGACATGCTGTAGCCCATCGCCATGTTGCCGGCGCGATCGAGCGCAAGACTCGGCGTGAAGCGATGATTCGTGTTGGCGCCGTCCGGATCCCACGTGGCGGCTTGCACCAGATTCGCGGCAACGGTGCCACCGGTGACGTCCGCCTGGTACCAACGCGGCGCGGCGAAGCCGGTGGTGTTGGCCCGCCGCACGGTGTGCGGCACCCACAACGATTCTGCCGCGCCGAAATTCGTGTATTGGTTCTGCACCATCGCGCGCGTCTGCAGCACGTCCAGCAGCGTCGCGGTGCCCGGCTGCGGGGCATTCGCCACCGCGGCGTTCGGCCAGCTCGTTGGGGAGAGCGGCGTGTCGGGACCGGTGAACGTCGACAGCGAGATGCTGTTCCAGTCGACGTGGAACTTGTATACGGTGATCGCGTTCAGGAAACTCGAGGTGGAAACGAACAGGTTGGGCCGGCCCGCCGGTGGCGTACCGGTCTGCAGCCGCGCGTTGCTCGGGATCACCGTGAAATCGCCGCCGGGCACATCGAACTGCACGATCTTCACGGTGGGCGCGCCGGCGTACATCTGCGCCTTGTTGAACGCCCACGCGCGCGAATTCTTGAACGACGAACCCGCGCCGTATGCGAACAGGTTGGCCGACATGTACAGTCCGTCCGGCCAGATGCCGAACTTCGGATAATCGTTGAGCGCGTCCGGAACCTGGCGCGAATAGAAATTCCAACCGCCGGTTACCGGATCGCCACTCTGCGACACGGCGAAACACTGGTACGCCGGTGCGAGCACGTTGCCCGAGATATCGGTCAGGAATGCGAAGTCGGTGATGACCCAGCGATCCTCGAACGTGTCGTACAGCACGACCGGGTCGCCGAAATTGTTCGTGTCGCACAGGTTGCCGAACGCGCCCTGGCTCATGAAGGTATCGAACGTGAATGCGGCTTCCTGGAAGCCATCGCTTTTGCGGAAGATGCCGATCGAGGTGTTGACCGTCTCGATATAGTGGTTGGGTCCGACGTCGCCGTTCGTATCCGGCGGACTGCCGGCGCCCCAATTGAAGCGATCCAGACCTTCGAAGACGGCAATCGGCGGCGGCGCCGGCGCATTCACCGCCGGAACGCTCGGTCCCTGCGGGGTTGTCTGCGTCTCATTTGTGCCCGGCGCGAAGCGCGGCACGATATCCGGATCCTCCAGTTCGACGCGCTCGCGCGGCACGGGCTTTATCTTCGGCAAGGTGCGCACATCGAAGCGCCGGCTGCCGGCGCGTTGCAGCGTCAATTCCACCGGCTTGTTCTGCGTCGGCTGCGACGCAACGGCGGACGATCCGCTATCCAGCGTCACGTCCTGAGCGGACGCGCACGCGGAAGCCACGGAAACCAGCAGTCCGAAAATGATTCGCTTCATTTGTAATCCCCATGAATGGAACGACCGCGCCACGACGCGACGCGGTGCAAAGCGCCAGTAATTTTCCCCGACTGTCGCGAGAACACGGACAGCAGCTGCGCGCAAGAGCAGATCCCCATGCGTCGTTCGGAATTCCCCCTGATGCCGAGGAAGGATGCGCCTAAGGTCCCGAAATCGTCAAGACCAAAGGCGGAATTGGCCTGCGTGGCGCCGATTGGCGCTGCGGGAGCGACCGCGGCAGCCGGCGTGTGCTCGCCATAGTGGACATCGCACGGTTGTCCCGCACCGGCCTCATCCACCCGGCGTGACTGGCAATCCCGCAACGCAACGTCGTCTTGCGAGCATGAAGAACGGATCAGAACGCAAGCATCGACTCCGCTCACGCTGCCGGGCATGATCGCAGCGACGCTGTATCATGTGCTCGATGGCGCGCATCGATGGGGCTGAAATCATCCTCGTGCGCATCAAGAACCCGGGAGCACACAGATGGCCGACTTGATCGTACGAAGCGAAGGAACCCTGTGGACTTGCGTCTGCGAAGACCGCAAGCTCGAAAGCGTCGGCTTTGTCGATCTGATGATGCTCATCAAACGCGAGATGGGTGTGCGGCAGTTCTCCGTCGAGTTCGACTGCGAAGGCAAGGCCATCGACGGCGCCGTCGCCACGTTCGATTTCGGCGCACCGGATACGTACATTCCGGATTGAGTGTTGGCGCACAGCCCCGCGCGTCACAGCGCATCAAGGCATGCCTCGCTTACAACCCCAAGCACTTCGCTGGAACAATTGCGTCGCCGCCATTTTCGCGACAGCCGGGGTTCCGCGTTAGCCGCACTGGCGGCGTCACCACCTACGGATCAAACTTCCCATCCCTGATCTTGTCGTAGTCGCGCGCATAGAAATGCGAGTTGGCGGAGTTGTCGAAGCCGGCGCAGTAGAGATGGTAGTCCGCGGTGGCGCAACTGGTCAGGCCGACCGGCGTGCTCAGTTCCACTGCCCAGCTCTCGCCGCCGTCGTGGCTGACGTACACGCCGCCCGCATTGCCGGCGCCACCGGCCGCCCAACCATCGCGCTTGTTCACGAACAGGATCTCGCGAATCATCCACGGGCCTTCGAGCACACGGTCGCTCCACGTCTCGCCGCCATCGGTAGTCAGGTGGATGTAGCCAATGGTCGGCTGGCTGATCGCGCCGCCGCCGACCCAGCCACGCTTGTCGTCGAGAAAGAACGTGGCGTAGTCGCTGCCCGGATCGATTGACGGCCGACAGGTGAATGTCGCTGCGTAGTCGAGGCTTTCGCAATACGTGATGCCCGAGATGCGCATGTGCCCGTTCGGCAACGCGCTGAACTGCGCACCAAACCAGCCGCCGTTCGGATCGACTTTGGCACGCGACCAGTCGGTCAGCGTCAAGCCACCGGTGGTGGTGCGAAACGCATAGTTCGGTTCGGAAAACGACATCGCAACGCCCGTGTCGTTATCCCAGAAATGGACGCGACTGGTCGGGTTGTACGTCGGATTGATCGTCAGGTTGTCGGACCAGGTCTGCCCGCCATCGTGGCTCCAGCGAATCAGCGCGCGCTGGTCATCCGGCGCCGGCGTGAATCCCGTGATCACCACATCGTTCTTGTTCAGCGCATGCACGCCGGTGTAGTAGAACGGATACCCGGCAGTAAGCACCGCCGTCCAGTTCTGCGCTCCGTCCGTGGTCTTGTACACCTCGGAGTTGCTGACGGCATAGCCGACCTTGCCGCTGATGAAGGAGATGTCCTGCACCTGCGTACCCGGCAAGACGGCCAACGTCTGCCATGGGTTCTGCTCCGATCCAGCCGTCGACGGCTGCGGCGCCAGCGCGGATTGCAGCAGCAGCGGCAATGCGGCGAGAACGTGGAACATGCGAGCGACTTCCCCTTAAGAAAAAAGCCGCTGCGCGATGCGCAGCGGCGGCTTGAAGCACAGAATAGCATTTCGCGACGAAGCCGCGCACGATTGCGTTCGGCGCGAGCGCGCTCCAGCGTGGGGACTGACGTCATTGCACCATGCAATGATCACGATTCGCGCCAGAGAACGATATGTTTCCTACTTCATCTTCCACGGCATGTTCGATCGCCCCGGAAGACGTCAGCAAATCAGTTCCCTTAGGCCCCACCACGATTGCGCGAACCCATTGAAAATCTACTGCTCGAACGTGCTTGCAAAAATCGCATCCGAGCAGTCGTGGCCGTATAGGATGACCAGCCCGCTGTTGTAGTCTGCGATTACCGCATCGGGGCAACCGTCGCCGTTGATATCGCCAATTGCCAAACCGGTCGCGCCGTAATGCGAAGCGTACGGCAGTGGATATAGCTGCTCGGGATACATGCCGCCATTCGCCCCCTGCAGAAAGACGCCGGCGTTGTTCCACCCACCATGCAGCGTAACGATGTCCTCGCGACCATCGCGATTGATGTCGGTCGCGATCAGGTCTTCCGGAATGTCCAAACTTGGAAACGCCTGGCCGGCGGCAAACTGATGGTTGCCCTGACCGTCGAAATGCCAGATCCACGTCGGCCTGTTTTGCGCACGCCCCGCGATGATGTCCACATGCCCGTCGCCGTTGATGTCCCCGGCGCTTGCGTACCACGTGTGGTCCTGAGGTGGACCGAGCGTGGTCGGCGAACTCAGCACTCCGCTGCCCTGCTGTCCTGTCTGCCAGTGCACGTTGATACTCGTAGCTGCCGGTCCCTGTCCGGTCGCGATCAAGACGTCGGGCAGTCCGTCTCCGTCGATGTCCCGCACGCACATGCTGGGATAACCGGTGTTGTTGGACGCGAGCGGGATAGCTGTCGCAAACGTGCCGCCGCCGTCGTTCGGGTAAATCTCCGCTCCCGAAGCCCAGCTCAGTCCAATGATGTCGGTTGTTCCGTCGCGGTTCGCGTCAAGTGCACCCAAGACCTCGGATTCCTGGCCGAGATAGAACGTCGGCGCGCCGAATTCGCCCGCGGTCGCCAAAAAACGGTCGATACCCGAATCGGTGCCGACCACGATGTCCGCGCCCATTGCACCGTCGAGCTGCGTCGCAACGAGCCCGACGCTGTTCGGTGTTCCGGAATAGGCGTATTTGGTCGGCGCCGCCAGCGCACCGTCGGCGTTCTGCAGGAATACGAATATGTGATAGTCGTTGGCAGAGTCGAAGTAAAACGTCGTAGCTAGAACCACGTCGTTCCGCCCATCGCCGTTGACGTCTGCGATCGCGACGGCGTCCGGCCAGCTCCCTACCGCAGCTGCGATGTAGGAATAGAATCCGAAGTTCTCGCCGTGGCCACTGAAAACGGGTGCGCCGGTGGGTGGAACGATCGGAAAGGTAGTCGTCGCGACTGCGCGCAGCCTCGCAGCGGCAAGCCATGTATTGTTGCTTCGGACGGGCGCGGCAGCGATAGCGTCTGGATAGTAGTTTCTGCCATCGGAACCGATGAGTGGTCGGCCGTTTATGTCGACGGTCGCAGAGTGCGCGAAACCTCCGCACAGTATCGTCGCCGCGGCGAACAACCTAGTCCTGATCATCGACTTACCTCAAGAGGGCTAGCAATCATTCTAGCCAAAAAAAAGCCAGTCACGCCGACCATTGCCGTCACGCACGTCGCACGTGCCGGCATTTTCCTTCGAACATGGGGCGCTTGAAGGACGCACGTGAGCGTCGCGCTTCTATCGAAAGCGGACGCTGAATCCGTACGGCGCTACCGGCTGTAGAGCTTGGAATCACTGATCATTTGCGCAGTCGATGCCACCAAGCGATTCCATTGAGCGCAGCGCCCATCGCGCTGCGCTGCGCAAGGTCACACGGCAAGCCTACTCTTCTTCTACCCGCGGCTTATACGCATCCATCAAATTCTTCTGCACTTGCGGCGGCACGGGATCGTAGTGGCTGAACTCGATCGCGTATCTGCCCTGCCCGCCGGTCATCGCCTTGAGTTCGGTCTGGTAGTCGGTGACTTCGGCGAGTGGCACTTGTGCTTTGATCACCAGTTCGCCGCCGCGCATCGAATCGGTGCCGTTGATGCGTGCGCGCTTGCTGGCCAGGCCGCCGGTGACATCGCCCATGTGCGAATCGGGCACGAACACTTCCAGGTTCACGATCGGCTCGAGCACTTGCGGGCGGGCCTTGGTGATCGCGTCGAGGAAGGCTTTCTTGCCGGCGGTGACGAACGCGATTTCCTTCGAATCGACCGGATGGTATTTGCCGTCGTATACAATTACACGCACGTCCTGCAGCTGGTAGCCGGCTACCGCGCCGTGTTCCAGCACCTGGCGCACGCCCTTCTCCACCGCGGGCAGGAACTGGTTCGGGATCGTGCCGCCCTTGACGGCGTCGACGAACTCGAAGCCTTCGCCGCGCGACAGCGGTTCGATGCGCAGGAACACTTCGCCGAACTGGCCGGCGCCGCCGGTCTGCTTCTTGTGGCGATGATGGCCTTCGGCTTTCGCGCCGACGGTTTCGCGGTAGGCGATGCGCGGCGGGCGCGTTTTCACTTCCACGCCGTAGCGTTCCTTCATGCGTTCGAGCATCAGCTTCAGGTGCAGGTCGGATAGGCCGCGCACCACGGATTCGTTCAACTCCTTGTTGTGCTCGAAGCGGAAGCACGGATCTTCTTCGCTGAGTTTATGCAGCGATACGGCGAGCTTCTGCTCCTGGCCCTTGTGCGCCGGTTCTACCGCGAGGCCGAACATCGGCTGCGGGAATTCGAGCGGTTTCAGGCGAATCTGATCTTCGTCGTGCGAATCGTGCAGGATCGCATCGAAATGGATTTCCTCCACCTTCGCTACCGCGGCGATGTCGCCGGGGATGGCCTGGTCGATTTCCAGATGATCCTTGCCCTTAAGCTTGAACAGGTGGCCGACCTTGAACGGCTTCTTGCCGTCGTCGATCAATAGCTGCGTGTCTTTCTTCACCGTGCCCTGGTAGACGCGGAACACCGACAGCTTGCCGACGAACGGATCGTTGACGATCTTGAACACGTCGGCGATCACGTGCTTGCCCGGCTCCGGCACGGCCTGGATCGGCGTGGCCGCGGCGCCGGTGCCTTTGACGAACGGCGGCGGGTTGCCTTCCTTCGGATTCGGCAAAAGTTTTTCGGCGAGCTGCAGCAGTTCCTTCACGCCCGCGCCGGTGCGCGCGGAGACGAAACAGATCGGCACCAGATGCCCTTCGCGCAGGCATTGCTCGAAGGCGTCGTGCAGTTCTTCGCCGGACAAGCCTTCTTCACCCTGGTCGAGGAAATGATCCATCACGGTTTCGTTGATCTCGACCACTTGGTCGATGATGCGCTGGTGCGCTTCCTTGATGCTGGAAAAATCCGGCACGCCGGCAGGCTTGAAGAAGCAGTCGACCACGCTCTTGCCGTCCTGCGCGGGCAGGTTGATCGGCAGGCATTCGGGGCCGAACGCGTCGCGCAGTTGTTCGACCAGCGCGCGGCAGTTGCCGCCGTCGATCTTGTTGACCACGAGCAGGCGCGCCAGGCCGCGTGACTTGGCGTACTCCATCATGCGCGTGGTGCCGTATTCGATGCCGTTGTGCGCGTTGACCACGATCGCGCAGGTTTCCACCGCGGCGAGCGCGGTCAGCGTCGGCCCGCGGAAATCGGCGGCGCCGGGAGTGTCGATCAGGTTGATGTGGCAGGAGTCGTGATCGATCGAGGCGATCACGGTGTTGAGCGATTGCTTGCGTTCCTTCTCCATCGGGTCGTAGTCGGAAACCGTCGTGCCGCGCTCGACCGAGCCGGGAGCTCCGATCACGCCGCCCGCATGCAGCAGGGCTTCGAACAGCGTGGTCTTGCCCGCGGCAGAGTGACCGACGAGCGCGATGTTTCGGATGCCTTCGGTGGTGTAGGCCATGACCGGTTCCTCCTCTGGTGGCGCGCTCTTCCCTGATCGCGAGATCGGGTGGCGGGCATCCGTGTCCGCGTCTGGCAAAGATTCTCCTTTCGCGAAGACAGGTCAAGTGGCAGCGCGGCAGTCGCGAGAAACAGCGGTTTGCGGCGGAAGTGGAGGTGGCGGAATGCGCGTGTGGGCAAACGCCCCAGACAAAAAAAGGCGGACCTGTGGCCCGCCCAAGTGACTGACACCGGTGGAGATTTATTGGCGCTGGCTGCTCATGCCGCGGTCGTTGTTCTTGAGCGTGAGCTTGGCCAGGTTCTTCGCGTTCATGAACTCGGTAGCCGATAGCTTGCCGTCCTTGTCGGCGTCGAGCTTGTTGAATTGCGTCAGCAACTTCTTGTCGCTGTTCGCTTCGCTCTTGTCGATGAAGCCGTCGCGGTTGGTATCACGCGCATCGAACTCCGCCTGCATGTTGCCCGCGGCGGTCGACTGCGTGGTCGCGGCGGTCGTCGTCTTCGGCGGTGTCGGCTGCGTCATCTGCGTGGCCGGCTCCTTGTCGATGGGAGTTTCCTTCTCCGGTGGCGCCGCCATGGCGCCCCAACTGGCGAGGACCAGTGCCATCGCCGTCGGCAACATGGTTCGCGTACGGGAAGAAATGTTCATCATGAGATGTTCTCCTGTGTGGAAAAAATGCAGGCCCTGCGTGGCCCGCGCATCGCGCGCGGCGCGTGGCCGCGACTCGCGATTCCTGCGGCGCCGTTCCGGCGGCGCGGCGAACATGCTGGAGCGCAGCTCGCCGGGGAATCCGATTCTGTCGATGCTCCCTCACCGTACTCCGCGCCGCGCAACCTTGGCTGAATCCGGGCCCAGGTAAAGGATGCATTTGATAAACGTATACTTTTCGTGAGGGCGTGCGCGCGGCTGAGCCCGGTTAACGCGGCGTTTATGCCGCGCCCGCTACGCTCGCCGCGCCGACATTCCAAGCAAGGGACCGCGTGGCTTCCACCGCCGCCTCCATCGCGCCGCCGCGCGACGACGACGTATTGCCGCAAGCCGAGCTCGCGGCGTGGCATGCGCAGGTGCGCCTGCGCGCGATCGCGCGCCTGTACGCACCGCCACCACCCACGCTGCGGCCGCTGCGCATCCTCGCGCTGGTCATCGTGCTGGTGCTGCATGCCTTGCTGCTGTTCGGCCTGCGCGTGGCGATGCACAAGCCGCCGCTCGGTTCGGTGCAGCCGGTGCAAGTGCGGCTGATCGTGGAGACCGCCGAGCCGCCGTTGCCGCAACCGGCGGCATTGCCGCCGCGCGTGCCGGCGAATCTGCTGGCGGTGCCGCGCGCGCCGCGTGTCCTGTCACGCCCGCGCGACGCGGCGCCACCCGCCGAAATCCCGACACCCGAAGCAGTACCGCACGTGTTCAATCCAGACGGCAGCATCGCGCTGCCGCCGGCCACCGCGCCGCGCAGCGACGCGCTGACCGCGAACTTCGAAGCGCCGCCGCCGTCGCCGGACCAGAAGATCATGCGGCATCAGCGCCCGCTCAAGGTGCGACCGAATCACTTCGCACAGTATTTCCGCGCGGACTCGGGCTCGGCACTGACCGATTTCGTCAGCGACCATCTCACGTTCGAACAGGAGTTCGTGCTGCCCTGGGGCACGCACGTCAAATGCGCCGAAGTGTTCGTGCTCGTCGCCCTCGGCGGCGGCTGCGGTTGGGAGACACCGTATCCGTACTACGTGCCGGTGGAGCGCTGGAAACCGGCGACGTCGCTGGATGAGCAGTAGAAGGCATCTTTTTCGCTTCCTTCTTTGGCTCGCGATCCCTCGCAGGCAGCAATCCAGTTCTTGATCCCGCACTCGTCAGGTGCAACGAAGAACTGGACTCCAACTTGCGCTGGAATGACGAGCAAATGCGGCAACTGTTCAAATGTTCCGTAACTCGTCATTCCTGCGCATGTAGAAATCCAGTTCTTGCTTTTGCTTGCGCTGCGGTAGCGAGAAACTGGACTACGCGTGCTCCTGCCGCGTGCCGATGAAACTTGCGAGCACAAGACGGTTCCTGCGATTCGTCGCGCGCGCTGCGTGGCATGATGCGCAGCATGACCAAGCCAAGCACGGCGACGCCCACCGCAATCTGCATCCACGGCGCCGGCGGCGGCGGTTGGGAGTGGGCGATCTGGCAGCGCGTGTTCGCGGCGCGCGGCTGGAATGTGCTGGCGCCGGATCTGCAAGCGGTCTCGAGCGGCATTGCGCAGACGCAATTGGCCGACTATCACGCGCAGGTGCTCGACTGGTGCGCGGCGGTGCGCGCGCCGCGCGTGCTGATCGGTGCCAGTCTCGGCGGTCTGCTCGCGCTGTTGAGTGCGGCGGCGGCGCAGCCCATGGCGCTGGTGCTGATCAATCCGCTGCCAGCCGCGGCTGTGTCGCTGCGACCGCCACGCCGTGACTACGCGGATATCGTGCGGTGGGGCAGCGAACGATCGCTCGCTGGCACGCGCCATGCGATGCCGGACGCGGATGCTGCGGCGTGCCTGTTCGCGTTTCGCCGCTGGCGCGATGAATCCGGCGCCGTGATGCGCACCGCGCAGTACGTGGCGTGCGATTCGCCGCAATGCTCGACGCTACTGATCGCAAGCGAGCGCGACGGCGATGTGCCGCTGGCGGTTTCGCGCGCATTGGCTGCGCAGCTATCTGCGCAGCTGCAGATGATCGCCGCAGCCAGTCACGTCGGTCCCTTGCTTGGGCGCGGCGCGCCGCAAGCGGCCGCTGCGGCGCTCGCCTGGCTCGCGCCGATCGTTAAGGTATAAAAATATATTTCGTGCGCAATCCTGCCTGAATAATGCGATTTTCACGGGCCGAATTCAGAACGAATTCAGTCGCGCGGGCCTACGGTCGGGATACAGGGCAACGAAGGCGAATTTGCCTCTAGGAGGTTGGAATGAGATACGTCAATCTAGCGGCCGTTGCATTCCTGGGGATTGCGGCAGCAGGCCCGGCGCTCGCGCGCTATGAGGGATCCTACTTCGACTACGCGCGCGTGATCGATGTCGACCGCGTTGCGACGCAGATCGGCGACGGCGCGAACGTGACCCGCGAGGAGTGCTGGCAGGAGCCGGTAGAGCAGCGCCGACCGGGCATGGTCTATCGCCGCGAATTGCCGCCGGAAGTCGAACAGACTGCTGACGGCGGACGCGTCGTGACGACGCGCACCGAGGAAGTTCAGAACTACGCGACCACGGCGCGCGGCTACGAGGAGCGCTGCCGCGAGAACGTCGAGTATCGCCAACCGCAGACGGTGGCGTTCGACGTGGTCTACCGCTACCACGGCCAGGACTACCATGACCGCATCGGTCACGATCCGGGTTCGCGCGTACGCGTGCATGTCGACAACGGTTATGTCGAGATCGCCGAGTAACGTTGCCGCAGGGTGAAAGCCCTGCAGTTGGTGACCTCGGGAGTCGAGATTTTCTCGGCTCCCTTTTTTTGATTTGCGGTGTGCGTGGTGTCGTGCCTCGATGGTTGTCCCCTCTCCCGCTGGCGGGAGAGGGTTGGGTAAGGGTGGCGCCTGAGTAGACGAACGACTTCGACGCGCCTGGCATCGCTCCACCTTCGCGCCGAGAAATTCCCCGCTCTCCCCCGATGGGAGAGTGGTTCAAGATCGCTGCGCGCTACAGCATGCGCAGCAGCTCCGGCATCATCGGCAGCTTGCGGATGCGCACCGTGCTCGCGGCATAGATCGCGTTCGCCAGTGCGGGCGCGGCGCTCGGCACGCCGATCTCGCCGGCGCCGCTCGGCTCCTCGGTCGACGGCACGATGTATACTTCTACACTCTGCGGCGCCTGCGCCATGCGCATCAGCGGGTAGTCGGTGAAGTTGTGCTGCTGTACCTGGCCTTCCTTGACTGTGACGGCCAGGTTCAGCGCGGTCGAGATCGCGTCGATCGTGCCGCCCATCATCTGCGCCTCGACGCCGAGCGGGTTGATCGCGCGGCCGACGTCGACCGCGCACACCGCGCGATGGATCAGCAGGTCCTTGCCGGCGACCGAAACCTCGAATGCGTGCGCGGCATAGCCGCCGAACGTGAAGTGGCAGGCGATGCCGATACCGTGGCCGTCGTTGCGCTTTTCGCTCCAGCCGATCTTTTCCGCGGCGAGCTTGAGCACGCCGGCGAGGCGGCCGGTGTCGAACGTCGGCCCGCCATACTGGTTGTACGGCAGCGCGCGCGGCGCGCCGAGCAGGTCGAGGCGCAATTGCACGGCATCCTGCTTCGTCGCGACCGCGATCTCGTCGATGAAACTCTGCACGGCGAATGCATGGAACGTATGCAGCGGCGCGCGCCACGCGCCGCGCGGCATGCCCGAGCTCAGCGCGAAAAACGTCTTCTCCAGATTCGCGACGAGCCCGGCCGGAAAATCTTCCGCCTCCAGGCAACCGTCGTTGAGCGGACGCTCGCGCCCACCGCGGCGATACGGCAGCGGCGTCGCGGCGCAGCGGTGCGACCAGCCGATCACCTTCTTTTTCTTGTCCAGCGTCGCGCTCAGGGCATGCACGCCGAACGGACGATAGAAGTCGTGCTGCAGGTCATCCTCGCGCGTCCACAGCAATTTGATCGGCTTGCCGGCGGCCTTCGCGATCAGCACCGCTTCGGCGACGAAATCGTTGTTGAGGCGACGACCGAAACCGCCGCCGGCGCGCGGCATGCGGATCTCGATCGCCTTGCGCGGGATGCCGGTCAGCCGGCTGATGAGCTGCGAGGCGCCGTCGGGATTCTGCAGCGAGGCGACCAGCAGCGCCTTGTCTTTGTCGAGTGCGAGCATCGCGCCAGGCGGTTCCATCGTGGCGTGCGCGAGGAACGGCATTTCGTAGCGTGCGTCGAGCTTGCTCGCGGCCTGCTTGCGTGTCGCGGCGAAGTCGCCGTCCTTGCGCACGCTCACGCCGTTTTCGTTCTTGTCGAGCAACTCGTTCGCCTTCGCCGCCAGCGCGCCGCTCGACTCGGCCGACCACGGTCCGGCCTTCCACTGCACCTTGAGTTTTTCGCGGCCCTTGATTGCGGCCCAGGTGTCTTCCGCCAGCACCGCGACGCCCGCGGCGAGCGCGCCGTCGAACGGCTGGTCGGGCTTCGGACCGGGAATGATCACTACGTCCTTGACGCCGGCGACCTTGCGCGTGTCGGCATCGTCAACCTTGTCCACGCTGCCATCCAGATGCGGACAGCGCACCATCAGCGCGACCAACGCATCGGCCAGGTAGCTGTCGATGCCGAAAGCGGCGCGGCCGGTGACGATGTCGCGCGCGTCGACCGTGCGCGTGGGCTTGCCGATGATCGTGAAATGATCCGATGTTTTCAGCGGCACCGGATCCTTCGGCGCATCGAGCGACGCGGCCCTCGCGGCGAGCGCGCCGTAGCTGAGCGTCAAGCCACCCGGCGCAACCACGCTGCCGGCTTCGGTGCGCAACTGGTCGGCGGGCAGGTTCCACTGCTGCGCGGCGGCCTGCACCAGCAGCCAGCGCGCGACGGCGCCCGCTTCGCGCAAGTCCTTCCATCCGGTTGGAATGTCGTCGCTGCCGCCCGCACCTTGCGGTCCGTATTTGTCCGACGGCCCCGCGTCGGTTTCGATGTAGCCGTACGGCAACTGCTCGACGCGCACGTGTTGCCAGTCGACGTCGAGTTCCTCGGCGATCAGCATCGGCAGCGAGGTCTTCACGCCCTGCCCGATCTCGCAACCGCGCGCGCCGATCACCACGCTGCCATCGCTTTCGATGCGCACGAACGGACCGAGCTGCTGCGCTTCCTCGTGCGCGCCCAGATACGGCAGCGTCTGCTGTGCAACGCCGCGGCGCCAGCCGACCAGCAACGCACCGGCCGCGGCGCCACTGACGCTCAGGAAACGTCGCCGCGTGAAGGTCGGCGGCGTCACTTGTGTTCTTCCTGCTGCATCAGGTCGGCGGCGCGCACGATTGCCTTGCGGATGCGCGGATACGTGCCGCAGCGGCACAGGTTCGGCAATTTTGCGATATCGGCCTCGGTCGGACGCGGCGTGCGCTTGAGCAACTCCACCGCCGCCAAGATCTGGCCGCTCTGGCAATAGCCGCATTGCGCGACGTCTTCCTCGATCCATGCCTGCTGCACCGGATGCAACTCCGCGCCGGCAAGACCTTCGATCGTGATCACGTCGTGCTCGCTCGCCTGCCTCACCGGCGTCAAACACGCACGCTGCACCTTGCCGTCGATCAGCACCGTGCACGCACCGCACGCGCCGATGCCGCAACCGAACTTGGTGCCGGTCAGGCGCAAGACATCGCGCAGGTACCACAACAGCGGCATGTCCGGATCGCCCTCGTGGAAATAGTCCTTGCCGTTGATGCGCAACGGCACGGTCTTTTCCTTCGCGCTCTGCGCGACCGGCGGAACCGGCGTGGGCTTGGCGCGACGGGGGGCTTTGTCCTGCATGACGACGCTTCGCTGTTTTTCTTCGCTGGCGCCATTTTCGCATTTGTCGAGGCAGTTTGGCGCGCCTTTCGTGCGCATCGGCGCGCAAGGGGATCGGTTGGGCTTGCGACTTACGCTCCCGGGGGCGCTTGCGCTCTGCCCTGCTTGCGCTCTGCCCTGCTCTGCCCTGCTCTGCCCTGCTCTGCCCTGCTCTGCCCTGCTCTGCCCTGCTCTGCCCTGCTTTACGCTCATGCCCTGGTATATGCTCGTCATCCCCGCGAAAGCGGGACTGCGTAGGCAGGATGCCGGAGCGAACATTCGCGCAGCGAATGGCCCGTAGGGCACGCGGGCAGGAGCCCGCGTGTAATCCAGTTCTTTCTTTGGATGCTGTCTTCTTCTTTTCTTCAAGATCCAAAGCGTTCCACTCCTCCTGCGGAGGAGCGGGTAACTTCTTTCTTTACTCGTGTAAAGAAAGAAGTCACCAAGAAAGAAAGCACGTGCGAGCAGAGCGCGCCATGGGAGGACCTGCCCGTGTGCGCTGTGACGATTCGCAGCTCCCCAGGAAGACTCGGTTGCAGCAATCTGCGACGCGTCCGCTTCGCTTGCCTTCGAGCGAAGCCAACACCGATTCCAAGTGCGAGACAAAAGTCGTACGTGCCACCTTCGCGACGCTGTCGAATGCATGGGCGGCTCCTCCCATGGCGCGCTCTGCTCGCACGTGCTTTCTTTTCTGGTGACTCTTTTCTTTACACGAGTAAAGAAAAGAGTTACCCGCTCCTCCGCAGGAGGAGTGGAAGCTCTGGCTCTAAACAAAAGAGCCAAGACAACGTCCAAAGAAAGAACTGGATTCCAGCTTTCGCTGGAATGACGAGCGAAGGAAATGGATTCCCGCCTGCGCGGGAATGACGAGCAAAAGCAGAACCGAATACACGTGGCATCCTGACTGCGCAGTCCAGCTTTCGCTGGAATGACGAGCTAGAAAAGCGAGCCAAGGGAAGAACTGGGTTCCCGCCTGCGCAGGAATGACGAGCGCAAGGCAAAGCTGGATTACACGCGGCTCCTGCCACGTGCCCTGCGGGTCATTCGTTGCGCGAATATTCGCTTCGACATCCTGCCTACGCAGTCCCGCTAGCGCGGGAATGACGAGCAAGGAGATGCATCGCCTCCGGCGAAACCAGAGCGAAAGCAATGAGGGTCAGGCGTGCTGCCCGCGTCCACCCAGCCAGCGCCAAAACCAATAAACCGGCAACCCCGCCAACGTGATCAGCACGCCCCAGCCGGCGTCATGCGGATTGCGCCAGCAGGTGACCGCGACGACCCACAGCACGACGACGAGGAATGCCGCCGGCAACAACGGATACAGCGGGATGCGGAACGGCGCGGGCTCGTCGGGGCGGCGGCGGCGGTACCAGAAGACGGTGGCGATCACGGCGGCGATGCCGAGCCAGTCGCCGACGGTGGAGTAATTGAGCAGCTGGTCGAACGTGCCGGTCAGCGCGAGCGCGATCGCCCACGCGGCGAGCAGCAGCAGTGCCACGTTCGGCGAGCGCCAGCGCGGGTGCAGCTTGCCGGCGGAGCGGAAGAACACGCCGTCGGCGCCCATCACCTGGAACACGCGCGCCGCGCCGATCACCGAAATGTTGCAAAATCCCAATGTGGAAATTGCGATGCCCGCGGCGATCAGGCGCGCGCCGGGCTCGCCCAGCACCTGGCGCATGACGTCGGCGGCCGGCGCCTTGCTCGCAGCGAGGCCGGCGTGGCCGAGCACGGCGAGGTAGGCGACGTTGGCCAGGATGTAGCACGCCGCGACCAGCAGCATGCCGAGGATCAGCGCGCGCGGCAGGTTGCGTTGCGGTTCGCGCAATTCGCCGGCGATGTCGTTGATGTAGTACCAGCCGCCGTACGAGAACAGCACCGGCATCAGCGCGCCCATCAGCGTCAGCGGATTGATCGGCGGCGCCGGCGCAACCGGCGCGGGCGCGCCGCGCGCGACCAGGCCGACGACGATCAGCAGAGTGATCGCGAGCAGCTTGAGTACGGTCAGAATGTTCTGCGTCAGCGAACCGGCGCGGATGCCGAACCAGTTGATGCCGGTAAGGAACACGATCGTGCCGACCGCGTACGGACGCGGATCGGATGGCGCGACGCCGAGCGCGGCACCGGCATACTCGACGAACACGGTGGCGACGGCGGCGATCGCACCGGAATGGTTGACCACGAGCAGGTTCCAGCCGTACACGAACGCGATGATCAGTCCGAACGCTTCGCGCAGATAGACGTAGCCGCCGCCGGCGGTCGGCCGGCGCGCGCCGAGTTCGGCGTAGCACAACGCGCCGACGAGCGCGATCACGCCGCCGATGACCCAGGCCAGCACCTGTTCGAACGACGAACCCGTGGCCTGCGCGATCGCCGCCGGCGTGCGGAAGATGCCGGAGCCGATCACGCCGCCGACCACCACCATGCTCGCGTCCCACACGCCGAGCCGACGCGCGTAAGTGACGGGCTGGCCCGATGTTGCCGGAGTTGCCGACTCAGTGGTCACGTGCTGTCCCGTTCGACGCGCGAAGTGCGCAGCATGGCGAAGTCGCGCGCGGCTGTCGAGACTGCCGCGGCAAATTGTCGGACCACCGTTCGACCTGGGCGTAGGCGCGAAGCGCCGAAGTCGAAGGGTTCACCAGGGAATTCGACTTCGCTTGCTGCGCAAGCTACGTGCAGCAAGCGTGGTTACCGGCCCGCACGCGCGTGACCTCCGGCACGTCCCGCGCTGCGCGCGCGGCACGATCATAATCGCGCGATGCGTGCGGAGGTGCACATGAAGGCGTCCGTTGTGATTGTGCTTGGTCTACTCGTCGGAACATTCGACCCCATGCTCGCCCGCGCGGACGAGGCTCCCGCCGCCACGCAAAAGGAAATCGTCGCGATCACGCAGGAGTTGATGGACGCGCTGGTGCCGGGCAAGGCCGAGGTGTGGCAGCGCCTGCTCGCCGATGACGCGCTGATCACCGACGAGTTCGGCCGGCGCCAGAACAAGAAGGAAGCCGTCGAAGGCATCCACGGACTGCCGCCCGGATTCTCCGGCACGATCGAGATTCGCGATCCGCACGTGCACGTGTACGGCGACACGGCGGTGCTCGACGCCGAGGAATACGAAACCGAAACCGTGTTCGACCAGCATTTCGTCGTGCGCTACATCGCGATGAACACGTACGTGCGCCGCGACGGTGCGTGGAAGGTCGCGGCGATGATGGACGTAACGCTGCCGACGCCGCCGCCCGCGCTCGCCGTGCGCGATCTGAAGCTTGCCGACTACGTCGGCACCTATCGCTACGGACCCGAGCGCGCCTGGACGTTCGCGCTCGAGGACGGCAAGCTCGTCTACCGCACCAAGGCCGGGCGCCCTGCGGTCAATGTCGGCGCGATGGCGAAAGACGTGTTCATGGGCGGCGACGACGAACGCAACATCCTCATCTTCCGGCGCGACGACAAGGGCCGCGTGAGCGAGTTGATCGAACGGCGCAAGTTCAACGATTTGCACCTGAAGCGCGAGCGCTGATGCTGCGCACGGCAACGAGCGGCTGAAACTGCGTTCGCACCGACGACGGCTTCCACCCCGCAGCAGACGTCAGCGTAGGGTGCCGTGGCTCAGCCGCCGAACCCATCGGCGAAGATCGAATCGACTGCGAATACCTGCACGGCACCGTTGTCGTTCCCCAGCAGACTGTCGCTGAGCGGAGCACCGGCGAATGCGCGATCGCCGACGATCGCCACGCCGCGCCCCAGGTCGTCGGCACCATGTGGCAGGCTGCCCATCTGCAGCACGTGGTCGACCCAGACCGTGCCGCCGAACAGTGCGAACGGCTCGAACACGCGCGCGAAGCCTTCACCGTCGAACTGCGCGTTGCTGCCGGGACAACCGACGACGAAGTCGGTGCCAATGGGATTCGGATATACACTCGCGCCGCACAGGTCGCCCGGGTTGGCGCCGCTGCCGGGGAACAGCTCCGTATCGAAGGTGTAGTGATTGGGTCCACCCGGATTGAACAGGGTCACCGAACCGGTGCGTCCCACGCCCGCCTTGTCGCGGCCCGTTGCGCCGACGTAGATGCGCTGGCTGTCGATCGCGACGCTCGTGCCGAAGAAATCGAACAGGCCCGGGCTCTGCGCTTGCAGGTCGCTCAACTTGGTCGGATTGCCGCCGACCAGATAGTAGACATGCGCGCCGCCCGCCGAGCTGCCCTCCCCCGGCGCGCCGGCGAGCATCAGCAGGTTGGTCGCGCCCAGAGAGTACACCGCGACGGAAGCGCCTAGCGCGTCGCCGCTGGTGGCACCGCATACGCTGCCCTTGTCGATAAACGTGCCGTCATCGCCGAGGTAGCGCAGCACCGCGCAACCGCCACCGCTGCCCGGCCCGCCGCCTACCACCCAGTTGCCCGCGCCGCCGGTCCCCATGCCGTCGCCCGCGATCGCGACGCTGGCGCCGAGTCTTTCATTGTCGGCCACGCCTTCGATGTCGAACAAGCCGTCGAACGCGGGTGGCGAGGACGATGCGTTGTGGTTGCGGTCGAAAAACAGCGTCATTCTGCCGCCATTGGTGTGTGCCGGAGCGTCGTAATCCGGCTCACCCACCACGACTACGCCGTCGTTCACTGCGACGGACGCGCCGAAATGCGCGTTCGCTTGCGGCGTGATCGCTTGCAGGTAGGTCACTTCCTGCCAGACGCCGTTGACCGGAGCGAATACGAACACAAGACCCGCTTCCGGATAAACCGTCCCGTTGCTGGTGATCGCAAAGCCCGGCGCGCCGACATACAACGCGCGGATTTGCGGCGGCGAAGCGGCGCTCAGGTCGGCGGCGACCGCGGCGCCGAAGTGCAGGCCGGTGGTGGACGCGGAGCCGCAACACGGCGCATCGATCTGCTCGAAGTGCGTCCATTCGGTGGCGCCGGCGGTACCGGCGGCAAGGCACAGCAGTAGGCAGGAATAGCGGTTCATCGTGGCGAGCCTCACAGGGTGGTCTGACCTGGAGAAACGGCGAAACCACGAAAACCCGACACGGCAAAAATTGTTCGGCGGCGGCCGACCACGCCAGCCGGCGAAACACGAACGTGCCTAGCGCTCGGCCGACGCGGCTTGGACCACGGCGTCGATCTCGCGAATCTGCGGCGTGAGCGCCGTCAGCGGCTGCGCCAGGCTTGCACGGGCGCGCGTCAGTGCCTGCATCCCTGCCGAACGCTCGCCCGCGGCAATTGCGAGATGACCACGCTCGATGTCGAGCTGCGCCGCTTCTGCGCGCGACATTCCCGATTCCTTCTCCAGCGCAACGAGCGCTGCGCGCGCTTCGTCGATGCGGCCGTCGGCGCGGCTCAGGCGTATGCGCAGCAAGTCCGCACGCCGCTTGAGCGCCGCGTTCGCGACCACTTGCGGATCTTTTTCGAGCGCTTCCAGCACGGACTTCGCCTGCGCCGAGCGATGCTCGCGAATGGCTACTTCCGCATCGAGCAGTTTTGCCTTGACGCAGAACGCGGGATTGCCGCCCTCGCCGCAGCACGCCGCCGTCGCCTCACGGGCATGCAGCGACGCCGCCGCGTCACGGCGCTGGTTGTCGATCGTCGCCAGGCTATACACGGTCGCCGCGTGCGCGACCGGATTTTCGACGCCGGCCGGCGGCGTCTGCAGCAAGCCGGCGATTACCGCGCGTGCTTCGTCGAGCCGCCCGAGTTCCTGCAAGACTTGCGCGTGACGATAGCGCCAGTAGCGCGGCGTGATGTGTTCGGAGCCGAGCTTGGCGCTTTCGGCCGCGATCACGTTCGCGAGCAGCGGTTCCGCTTCGGCGTAGCGCTCCAACCCGGTCAGCGCGCGCGCACGCACGCCCTGCAATTCGCTGATCACGACCGCGCCTTCGGGCGTCTGCAGGTACGGGTCGGCCGCACCTTGTTCGATCACGCGCAGTGCTGCGTCGTTGCGCTCCAGCGAAACCAGCAGATCCGCGAGGCCGACCAGCGAGAACAGATACTCGCCTCTGCGCTCGGAGAGACCTTGCAGAATTTGCACGCCCTCGGTTTCGGCGCCGACGCTCTCGTCCATGCGTCCGCTCGCATAGAGCACATTGCCTTGCATGCACAATGCGCGTCCCAGATCGGCGCGCCCCTCAGGTCCGGATTGGCGCAGCTGTGCGATGGCTTCGCTCAGCTCCCGCAGGCCCTGTTCCGCATGACCTTCCATGAATTCGTAGTGCCCTAGGCGCGCTTGGTCGGCTGCACCCATCACGAGCGACGGCTGCGCGCTGCGCGCATTGGCGGCCAGGGCGTCGCGCAAGGTGGCGCGCGCGGCATCGTCTTCGCCGAGCGACACGTAGACGTTGCCGATCTGATGCAACAGATAGGCGGCGACTTCGGGCTCCGCCGCCAGATCCTTGGCGACGCGCGTGCGTGCCGCTGCGAGCAGGTCGCCCACCGTGGTTTGCTTGCCCTTGCCCGAATACGGATCGGCCGAGACGAACACGGAGCTGATGAAATCGCGCGTGGCTTCCGCTTTGCGCAATGCGGCTTGCGCGCGCTCGGCCTCCAGCGTCTTGGCGTGCGCCTGCCAGAGCGCGGTCGCACCCAGGCCGAGCATCGCGGCAAACGCCGCTGCCGCCACCGCCACGCCCCAACGATGGCGACGCACGAAACGCCGTGTCACGTAGAGCGGACTGGCCCGGCCGATCGTCAACGGGCGGAAGTCGAGCCAGCGCGCGAGATCCTCGCGCAGCGACGTCACCGAGGCATAGCGCCTGGCCGGCTCCGGATCCAACGTGTGGGCGATGACGCGACCGAGGTCGCCGCGCAGCAGTCGCTGCAGCCCTTTTGCATCGTGCGTTGCGGACCGTTGCGCAGCGCCGGCGTCGAGCGCCGATGCGGCATGACGAGCAAGTTCGGCCGTGCTCCACTCGCCGTCGGAGCTCGAGCGCTGCGTCGCCGACAGCCGCTTGCCGCTGACCAGTTCGTAGAGGATCAGCCCCAGTCCGTAGACATCCGTCGCCGTGGTCGCACGCTCGCCACGCAGCTGCTCGGGCGCGGCGTACTCGGGCGTGAACACGCGTGTCGCCGGCGCGCTGTCCTCGCCCGCGTCGAGCACCAGGGCAATGCCGAAATCGAGCAGCTTGACCGTGCCTTCGCCGTTGACCAGCACGTTCGCCGGCTTCAGATCGCGATGCACCACCAGTTGCGCATGCGCATGCGCGACCGCGGCACACACCTGATCGAACAAGCGCACGCGGTCGGCAATGTCCAGCGCGTGTTCGCGCGCGTAGTCGAGCAACGGCGCACCGTCGACGAATTCCATCGCCAACCAGGCGCGGCCGTCCTGCACGCCGGCATCGACGAACGCGGTGATGTTCGGATGCGTCAGCGCGGCAAGCACGCGACGCTCGCGCAGCGCCAGCTGCGCCACGCGCGCGGAGCTGCCATCGAGCAACTTCAGCGCCACGCGTTGCGCGAAATCCGCGTGCTCGCGTTCAGCCAGATAGATGACACCCATGCCACCCGCGCCGATGCGCTGCATCAGCCGGAACGGACCGACGTGCCCCGGCACCTGCTCCGTCGCTCTCGGCAACAGCCGCTCCAGCACGTTCTCGAGCGTCGGCGTCGGTCCGCCGTCGGCCAGCAGGTCGCGCAGACTCGCGGCGAGTTCGGCATCGTCGGCGGCGATGCGCGCCAACTCCTGCGCGCGCGCCGCCGCATCGCTTTCGGCGAGGCGTTCCATCAGCGTGCGCAATTCGCTCCAACGCGCGGCCGAAAACAACGGTTTCGTCGGCTCACTCATGGCGCCCCGCCCAAAGCCAAGCGCAGATAGTTGCGTGCAAACAGCAAATCGCGCTGCACGGTGCGTTCGGTCACGCCGCGCAGCGTGGCGATCTGTGGCGTCGTCAACCCGCCGAAGACGCGCCAGCTCAGGACCTCCGCAAGCTGCGGGTCCTGCTCGTCCAGCGCGGTGAGAGCCTGATTGATCGCCAATGCCTGCTGCGCATCCAGCGCACTGTCGGAGATTGCGTCGTCGAGCTGGGTGCGCACCAGGTCGCCGCCGCGTTTCGCCGCCAGCTGTTCGCGTGCGTAGTCGATCACCGTCTGACGCATGGCGCGCGCCGCGAGATTGAAGAAATGGCGCCGATCGTTCAGCGCAACGAGCGCGCCGCCGGATAATTTGAGGAACGCTTCATTGACGAGCGCGGTCGGCGTGAGCGTGTGATCGCCATAGCTTGCCATCTGGCGCTGTGCGAGCCGGCGCAGTTCGGCATACACGAGTGCATAGGCCCGCGCGCTGGCCCCCGCGTCGCCGCTGCCCGCAGCGCGCAGCCAGTCCGTCAAGGGCGCGTTGTCGTTCAAATCCATTCCCTCCCCAAGGGACATGCGCCGCAAGGATACCGCAAGCCTGTCGGGAAACGCGGACGCGCAGCGTCGAGAACGAGTTCACGTTTCCGCCAAGCAGCTTGCTGAAACCGCGGACCTCATTCGGTCCGGTCTGCCGGAGTAGGCAGCTCGTTGTGACGTTGCTGCCGGGCATTGGGCGACGCAATGGGTAGACGAGGTCGGCACTCTTTGCCGACGGTAGCGCGCCCTCAAGCCGACGCCGCGCCCGCCGGGTTCATGTATTCGCGGGAATCACCAGCGTGCCGTCCACGCACGTCACCGACTGCCCACCGATCTCGACGTCGCCGTTCGCATCGACGCGCACGGCGACGAAGCCGTTGCGCCCGAGCTCGCGGCCCTGGCTGGCGCGATACTCGGTGCCGATGCGCGCGATCTCGCCGCTGGCGTGCAGGTAAGCGCCGATCGATGCATTTGCGCTGCCGGTGACCGGATCTTCCGGGATGCCGTCGGCGGGACAGAACGCGCGCACCACGATCGCGTAGTCGCTGCCGCTCGCGCGCCCGAACACGGCGAAGTACGCGCTGCCGACGCTGCCGCGCAGCGCGGTCAGCGCCTGCATGTCGGGCTTGAGTGCGCGCACGCTGACCTCGTCGCCGAGATCGCAGATCACCCAATCCGGTCCGACCGTGACGATGCGCGGCGCGGCGTGCAGTCCGGCACCGAGCGCCTGCGCAATCGGCGCCTGCGCCCTCGCGGGCAGATCGGAAAAGCGCGCGCGCGGCGTGCGCACCAGGATGCGGCGTGCGGCGCCCGTGCCGAGCACGCGCACCGGCAGCAGACCCGCCGCGCATTCCTGCACCAACGCCTGCTTCGGCGTGACGCGCTCGGCTTCGAGCAGCGCGTGCGCGGTGCCCACGCTCGGGTGTCCGGCGAATGGCAGCTCGCTGCGCGGCGTGAAGATGCGTACGCGATAGTCCGCGCCGGATTGCGTCGGCGGCAGCACGAACGTGGTTTCCGACAGGTTGGTCCAGGCCGCGATGTGCTGCATCTGCTGCGCGCTCAAGCCCTCGGCATCGAACACCACGGCAAGCGGATTGCCGCGCATGGCCACGGACGTAAAGACGTCCACTTGCTTGAACGAGCTGGTGCGCAGCGTGGGTTGGGTGTGCATGGGTTCGCGTCCTTGTGCGGTATTCCTGGGTCGATTCGATCCGCGTGCAAGACTATACGTGAACCAGGACGCCTTTTTTTGCTCCCCGGCCGGCGGGAGAGGCCGCACCACGGGCGCGCGTCGACCTCTCCGCCAGCGGGAGAGGTGACCAATCTTGATGATCACGCACCCTCGTTCCCAGCTACCCGCCCGCATTTCGCCACGACCGAGACACCATCCAGATATTGTTTTTTTGCGCTGCACAAGCACAATGGCCGTTCTCCCGCAGGAACCCGCCAATGCCTTCGTCCCCGAGCCCGTCCGCCGCGCCCGTCCGCTCCGCGCCTGCGAGCTGGATCGTGCTCAAATTCGGCGGCACCAGCGTCTCGACGCGCGCGCGCTGGGACAAGATCGCGGCAATCGCAAAATCCTGGCGCGAGCGCGGCAAGCACGTATTAGTAGTGGTGTCGGCGCTGTCGGGCATCACCGACAAGCTCAAGGCGATCTGCGATGCGCATGCCGATCCGACGCGGCGCACGGCAATCCGCGACGAGATCGTGGCGCGGCATCAGGCGATGTTCGCCGAGCTGGGCTTGAACGACCACGGCCCGATCCGCTATTGGCTGGAACGACTCGACGCTCTGGTCGCGAACGTGCGCGCCGAAGCCAGCGGCCTGCCCTGGCAGGCTGAAGTACTGGCGCTGGGCGAGCAGATGTCGTCCACGCTCGGCGTGGCGTATCTCACGACGCTGGGCTTGCCGGTGCACTGGCTCGACGCGCGCGAATACCTGCTGGCGCAGCCGCTACCGAACCAGAACGCCTGGGGCCGCTATCTTTCGGCATCGGTGCCGACCGCGCCGGAGCCGGGTCTGCCCGACGCGCTCGCCGCGCGTGGCGAAGTGCTGATCACGCAAGGTTTCATGGCACGCAATGCCGAACGCGAAACGGTGATCCTCGGGCGCGGCGGGTCGGATACCTCGGCCAGTTATTTCGGCGCGTTGCTGAAAGCGGAAAAAGTGGAGATCTGGACGGACGTGGCCGGCATGTTCACCGCCAATCCGCGCCAGGTGCCGACCGCGCGCCTGCTGTCGAAGCTCGATTACGAGGAAGCGCAGGAAATCGCCACCACCGGCGCCAAGGTGCTGCATCCGCGCTGCATCAATCCGGTGCGCGAGGCGCGCGTGCCGCTGGTCATCAAGGACACGAACTATCCCGAACTGGCCGGCACCGAGATCGCGGCCGCCGCGGTCGACGCGGCACCGAGCGTCAAGGCAATCAGTTCGCGCAGCGGCATCACGCTGATCGCGATGGAATCGATCGGCATGTGGCAGCAGGTCGGCTTCCTCGCCGATGTATTCGAACATTTCAAGCGCCACGGCTTGTCGGTCGATCTGGTCGGCACCGCGGAAACGAACGTCACGGTGTCGCTCGATCCGACCGAGAACCTGGTCAACACCGACGTGCTGTCGGCGCTGTGCACCGACCTGGCGCGCGTGTGCCGAGTCAAGGTGATCGCGCCGTGCGCGGCGATCACGCTGGTCGGTCGCGGCATGCGCTCGATGTTGTTCCGGCTGTCCGGGATCCTCGCCGAATTCGGGCCGCTGCGCGTGCACCTGATCTCGCAGTCGTCGAACAATCTCAATCTCACCTTCGTCGTCGACGAGGAAGTCGCCGCGGATCTGGTGCCGCGTCTGCACGGCCTGTTGATCAAGGCCGAGGCGATGCGGGTCGAGGACCGCGCCGTGTTCGGTCCGAGCTGGCAGGATTTGTACCGCAAGGACGCCGTCGCCGGCGCCAAGCCGTGGTGGCAGTCGCGCCGCGACGAATTGATCAAGCTCGCCGCTGCCGGCACGCCGCGCTACGTGTACGACCGCGCCACCGTGCGCGAACGCGCGCAGGCGTTGCGCACGCAGGTGCCGTGCGTGGATCGCTGGTTCTACGCGATCAAGGCCAACGCGAAACCGGAGCTGCTGCGCGAGATCGTGGCGCAGGGTTTTGGTCTGGAGTGCGTCGCGCCGGGCGAGCTGGCGCGCGCCGGCCAGATCGACGGCGCCGAGTTGCTGTTCACGCCGAACTTCGCGCCGCGCAGCGAGTATGCCGACGCGCTCGCGCGCAACTTGCGCGTGACGCTCGACAACCTGCATCCGCTGACCGAGTGGGGCGAACTGTTCCGCGGCCGCGAAGTCTTGCTGCGCCTGGATCTGGGCCACGGCCGCGGTCATCATGACAAGGTCAAGACCGGCGGCGCGCAGTCCAAGTTCGGCCTGGCGCTGGACGAACTGGCCGAATTCCAGCGCGTCGCCGCGCAGCACGACGTGCGCATCGCCGGCCTGCACGCGCACCTGGGCTCCGGCATCCTCGACGTGGCGCACTGGAAGGATGTGTACGTGCAACTGGCCAGCATCGCCGAAAAGATCGGATATGTGCGCGCGCTCAATATCGGCGGCGGGCTCGGCGTGCCGGCACGCGGCGACGAGACGCCGCTGGATCTGACCGCACTCGGCGCGGCGCTGAACGAAGTGAAGACCGCGTATCCGCAATTCGAGTTGTGGGCCGAGCCGGGCCGCTATCTGGTCGCCGACGCCGGCGTGATCCTGGCGCGCTGCACGCAGCTCAAGCGCAAGGGTGACGTGCGCTACGTGGGCCTGGATGTCGGCATGAACTCGCTGATCCGTCCGGCGCTGTACGAGGCGTACCACGAGATCGTCAATCTGACGCGGCTGGACGATTCCACAAGTGAACTTGTACAGATTGTCGGTCCGATCTGCGAGTCCGGCGACGTGCTCGGCAGCAACCGGCGTCTGCCGGCCACGCGCGAAGGCGACGTGCTGCTGATCGCCCAGGCCGGCGCGTACGGCGCGGCGATGGCCTCGCAGTACAACCTGCGCGAGCCGGCGGCGGAGGTGGTGCTGTGAGCGCGTTGCGCAATCCGCGCGAGGCGCGCGCATTTCGTTTCGTGCGCGCGAGCTTCGCCGACGGCGAGGCGCAGCTGGTGTACGCATTCGACGACGGCGCCGAGTTGATCGAGCGCATCGGTTTCCCGGATGCGCCGCCGCTGGCGCAAGAGCGCAAGTCCGCGTTCGCTGCGGCGTTGCGTCTGCTGCATCTGATTGCCGGCGTCAGCTACTACAAGGCCGGTGTGCCGCGCGAGATCGTCGTGGAAGGCGCGCCGCTGGATGCCGCCACGGCGCAGTTGCTCGATGAGATCTATCTACACGGGCTGGCGGAGTTTGCCTATCAGAACAAGCTGGATCTGCGCGGCCGCATCCAGTTTCCTCACGATCGTCATCCCCGCGCAGGCGGGAATGACGAGCAAGAAACCGCGGTTTCAGCCATCGCCCTGCCGCGTCGCACCCTCGTCCCGATCGGCGGCGGCAAGGATTCGCTGGTCAGCGTGGAAATGTTAAAAAGTATACGCGAGCCGGTGACCGCGGCATGGGTCGGCGATTCCGCGCTGATCGCCGCCTGCGCCGAGCGCACCGGGCTGCCGACGCTGAACCTCGAGCGTCGGCTCGCGCCGGAACTGTTCGAACACAACAAACTCGGTGCGTGGAATGGCCACATCCCGGTGACCGCGATCAACTCCGCGATCCTGCTCTGCGCGGCGATCCTTTACGGCTACGACGCGATCGCGTTCTCGAACGAGCGCTCCGCCTCGGAAGCGACATTGGAATACGACGGCCAGCAGATCAACCATCAGTGGAGCAAGGGCATCGAGTTCGAGCGGCGCTTGCGCGAGTACGTGCAGTCGCACATCGCGCCGGGGCTCGACTACTTCTCGCTGCTGCGGCCTTGGTCGGAGCTGGCGGTGACGCGCGCTTTCGCGCGCTCGACGCAGTACGACCGCGTGTTCTCCAGCTGCAACCGCAATTTTCGCATCCGCGGCGAACGCCCGGCCGACCGCTGGTGCGGGCAGTGCCCGAAGTGTCATTTCGTGTTCCTCGCGCTTAGCATCTTCGTGGCCAAGCCGCGCTTGCTGGCGATCTTCGGCCGCAACCTGCTCGACGATGCGGCGCTCGCGTCTGGCTACGACGCGCTGCTCGAATACCGCGAACACAAGCCGTTCGAGTGTGTCGGCGAAGGGCGCGAGTCGCGTGCGGCAATGTATACCTTGTCGCAACGCCCGGAGTGGCGCGAGGATGCGCTGGTCGCGCGCTTTGCCGACGAGATCCTGCCGCAGCTGGATCGCACCGCGCTGGCGCTGGCGCCGCTGCTGGCGCCGTCGACGCAGCATTTCCTGCCGTTTCGCCTGCAACACCTGCTGCATGACGCGGCTTGAGTCAGCCACGCCGCTGCATCTGACCGACCTGGCCGATGCGCGCGTCGCCGTTTGGGGCTACGGGCGCGAAGGGCGTGCGGCGCTGGCAACGTTGCGGCGGCGCTTTCCAGGGAAGGAAGTAACGTTGTTCTGCACTGCTGAAGAAGCGAACGGGATAGGCGATCAATTCTCCAATGCTCGTCATTCCGGCGAAAGCCGGGATGACGAACAGGAGCAAGCCGTTCGCATCGTGACGAGTCCGCCAACCGCTGCCGATCTGTTCGATTTCGACGTGGTGATCAAGTCGCCCGGCATCTCGCCGTACAAGCCGCCCGTGCCCGAGGCCGAAGCGCGCGGCGTGCGCTTCACCTCCGGCTCCGCGCTGTGGTTTGCCGAGCATGCCAACGCACGCACGATCTGCGTGACGGGCACCAAGGGCAAGAGCACCGTGACCGCGCTGATCGCGCACCTGCTGCGCCAGAGCGCAAAGCGCGTCGCGCTGGCCGGCAACATCGGCCTGTCGTTGCTCGACCTTCCCGACGCTGCCGGATCGGAATCCTCGCCCGAACCGGATTGGTGGGTGATCGAGCTGTCGAGTTTCCAGACACGCGATTTCGCCGGCGCGCCGACCGTCGCGGTGATCAACAACCTGTACGAGGAACACCTCGACTGGCACCGCACGCGCGACCGCTACGTCGCGGACAAGCTGGCGATTGCCGCGCCGGCGCGCGCGCTGGTGGTCAACGCGCTGCAGCCGGAATTGCTCGAGTTGACGGCGGCGCACCCGCGTCGCCACGTGTTCGGCGCGGACATGGGCTGGCGCGTGCACGACGGCGCAATCTGGCGCGGTCGCGAACGCGTGCTGGCGCTGACAGAGTTGCCGCTGCCGGGCGATCACAACGCGCAGAACGTCTGCGCGGCTTTGGCCGCGCTCGAAGCGGCCGGCGAGGATGCGGTCTCCGCCGCCGCGCACGTCGCAACCTTCCACGCATTGCCGCACCGCCTGCAAAGCCTCGGCCGTCGCGAGGGGACCGAATACATCAACGACAGCATCGCCACCACGCCATACGCAACGATCGAGGCGCTGCGCAGCGTGCGCGACCGGTCGGTGACGGTGATCGTCGGCGGTTTCGATCGCGGCGTCGACTGGAGTCCGTTCGTCGCGCACGTGACGCAGGAACCGCCGCAGGCGATCGTCTGCACCGGCGCGAATGGCGCGCGCATCGCCGCCCTGCTCGCGGCGGTCGACGCGCCAAAGTTTTCGCTCGCCGAGGCACCGACGCTCGACACCGCGCTCGCGCGCGCGCGCGAGGTCACGCCGGCCGGCGGCACAATCCTGTTGTCGCCCGGCGCGCCGAGCTTCGACCAGTATCACGACTACGCCGAACGTGGCCGCGAATTCGCGCGCCTGGCCGGATTCGATCCGGGAGCAATCGCGCAGATCGAAGGCCTCGGGATTTCCTGAGCAACCCGTTCGTCCAGTTCGCCGCGTCGGCCAGCGAATGAAATTGCCGTTCGCCGCATGCTAGATTGCCGCTGACCGATGCTGGCGGGCCTGTGGGGCGTGCAGGCAACCCTCAGCGCGGTCGACCCGTACCCAGTGGAGAGCATGCTCATGTCGTCACTCGCATTGCAGCGCGTGGTACTCGTTGCCGCCTGCCTGTTGTGGAATCTCGCCGGCGCCGCCGACGTGGCCAAACCGGACGCCCCGAAAGTCGCGCAGCCTGCCGCCAGCGCGGACAAGAGCGCGGCTGCCGGCGCCGAAGTGCGCTTGTATGCGCTCGATTGCGGCCGGCTCGAATTCAAGGAAATGGGCTTCTTCTCCGACACCGGCGAATACGACGGCACGTCCGGCAAGTTGTTCGCCTCGTGCTACGTGATCAAGCATCCGAAGGGGACCTTGTTGTGGGACACCGGCCTGGGCGACAAGATTGCCGAGTCGCCGCAAGGTGTGGATCTGTTTGGCGGCCTGATCCACGAAAGCGTGCCGGTGACACTGCAGGCGCAGCTGAAGGAAATCGGCCTGGCGCCGGCCGATGTCAGTTTCGTGGCGTTCTCGCATCTGCACGCCGATCACGCCGGCAATGCGAATCTGTTCGCGGCCTCGACCTGGATCCTCAATCCGAAAGAAGTCGCCTGGGCCACCGCGACACCGCCACCGCTCGGCGTGGATCCGAGCGTGTTCAGCAGCTACAAGAACGCGAAGACGCAGTCGATCGACGGCGACTACGACGTGTTCGGCGACGGCAGCGTGAAGATCCTGAAGGCGCCAGGGCACACGCCCGGACATGCGGTGCTCCAGGTGAAGCTGAAGAAGGCCGGCGTCGTGATCCTGTCCGGCGATCTATATCACCTGCGCGAGAGCCGCGCGTTCGGCCGTGTGCCGACGTTCAACGACAGCCGCGCCGATTCGCTCGCCTCGATCGCTCGCATCGAGAAGATCGTCAAGAACACCAAGGCGCGCTTCGTGATCCAGCACAACGGCGACGACTTCAAGACGCTGCCGAAGTTTCCGGCGTTCTTGGATTGAGACGGAGCGGGAACAGGGAACAGGGAACAGGGAACAGGACTAGAATCGCGCAGCTTTTTTTGCTCGTCATCCCGGCGAAAGCCGGGATCCAGTTCCTTGCTCTTCCGTCAAAGACACTGGATTCCGGCTTTCGCCGGAATGACGAGCAAAAACACAATCTGCGTTCCCCGTCCCACGTTGCCCCGTTCCCTCAGTCGCTCTTGTACTTGTCATGACACGCCTTGCACGTGTCCGACAGCTTGCGGAACTGCGCCTTCATCTGCGCTTCGTCGCCGGACTTCGCCGACTCGACAAGCTTGCGCGATTCGGCGATGTACGCATCGATCTGCGCCTGGAAGCCGGCGGCATCGCTCCAGATCGCAGGACCGGCGTCGGTCACCGCCTTGCTGTCGGCGGCGGGTTTCGGAAATCCTTCGAGCATCTGCGGACCATAGGCGGCCAGGCGTTCGGCGCGCAGCGCGAATTCCTTCGCATCGAGCGGGCCGGTGTGGCGCACCGTCGCGCCGAGCAGGTCGAAGTTCCAGCCGATCACCGCCATCAGTCCCTGGCGGTAATGCACCGCAGCGTCCGGGCGCGACTGGGCGGCGGCGATCGAAGCAATGCAAGCCGCGACGATGGTCGCGAGGCTGCGGTAACGGCGGCGCATGCGGTCCCCCTGAAAGCACCAAGGCATTGAGACGGTCGAATGATACCGCCATTGCAGCGTCCGGCGCGTGAAGCCGGCGTGTGCGCGCGCCGCGCCGCGCGTATGATTTGCATCCCCACGCAAGGAGGTTTGGCCATGCAAGCGAAGATCGCCCTGGGTGTTGCCCTCGTGTTCGGCGCCGCCGTCGCGCAGGCGGCGGTGGTGACGAAGAACATCGACTACGACGTCGGCGGCAAGAAGATGCAAAGCGTGCTGGTCTACGACGACGCCGTGAAGACCGCGCGGCCGGGACTGGTGATGACGCCGGATTGGCTCGGCATCAACGACGACAACATCGCGTTGGCCAAGCAGATCGCCGGCAAGGACTACGTGCTGCTCGTCGCCGATGTCTACGGCGTCGCCGTGCGGCCGAAGAATCCGGACGAAGCCGGCGCTGCGACCAAGGACATGTACGCGCACCGCGGCGACCTGCGCGCGCGCATCGGCGCCGCGCTGGATCAGCTCAAGGCGCAGAAAGGCGCGCCGCTCGACGGCAAGCACTGGGGCGCGTTCGGCTTCTGCTTCGGCGGCGCCACCACACTCGACTTGGCGCGTTCCGGTGCCGACGTGCAGGGCGTGGTTTCGTTCCACGGCAATCTGTCCACCGACGACCCGGCGCTGGCGAAGAACATCAAGGCGAAAGTGCTGGTGCTGCACGGCGCCGACGACAAGTTCGAATCGCCCGAGCAGATCAACGGCTTCCAGCAGGAAATGCGCGACGCCAAGGTCGACTGGCAGTTCGTCAGCTTCGGTGGCGCGGTGCACTGCTTCGCGATTCCCAGCGCACACGGCCAGGTCCCCGGCTGCGAGTACAACGAACGTACCTCGAAGCGCGCATTCGTGATGATGCACGACTTTTTCAACGAGACGTTCGCCCCCGCTCCAATGAAATAACGCAGTCGCGCGTAGCGCGACAATCACTCCCCCTCTCCCATCGGGAGAGGGTACGGGGTGAGGGAAACGTTGCGACGACGTCTCGCGCGCGGCGCGACAATCTCCCGCCTGAAGCACCGCTTCTATCCCATTTGCCCCGGGAATCGACGTTAGGACGATTGACTGTGCGAGTACACTCGCGACTCCGGCAGCATTCGGAGCGGCGGCCCATGAAGAATCAATCCGCGTTCACGTTGTTTTCCAACTGGGCCGCGCACACCACCGGCAAGCCGGCGACGTTCATGCTGGCGCTTTTGGTCGTGGCGACATGGGCCGTCACCGGCCCGTTGTTCGGCTTCAGCGACACTTGGCAGCTGGTGATCAACACCGGCACCACCGTGGTCACGTTCCTGATGGTGTTCCTGATCCAGAACACGCAAAACCGCGACAGCGCCGCGCTGCAGATCAAGCTGGACGAACTGATCCGCGCGCTCGACGGCGCGCACAACGCGTTGCTCGACCTGGAGGAGCTGGACGAGGAACTGCTGGAGAAGATGCGCATGCGCTACCGCAAGCTGGCCGAGCGCGCACGCGAGGATCTGCTCAGCGGCAAGAGCGACGTCGGTTGCGACGAGGTCGAACCGGACTGAGCGGCGACGCGCGCGCGTCGATCAAATCAGGGCGGCTGCAACCG
>Ga0157378_10000119_pt1 | contig 75908 bp, 68 predicted proteins | sample M65metaG_FD_115309 | JGI IMG/M metagenome (GOLD analysis project Ga0157378, IMG submission 115309) | Miscanthus rhizosphere microbial communities from Kellogg Biological Station, Michigan, USA - M6-5 metaG | ecosystem: Host-associated > Plants > Roots > Rhizosphere > Soil | place: USA: Michigan... | reverse complement strand
TGTCCTGACAGCCCGAGCTTTCCCACCTAGCCTTCCCAACGCAACCGCATGCTCATTTTTCGCTTCCATTTAGATATCTTACATAGCGCTAACTAAGAATGTCAAGAGAAATCGATGACTCAGCTGGCTTGGTCCGCAAGAGCGGCGGGGCTGCGTGGAAATTCGCGTGACTTGTCACTGGCAGATGCGGCTCAAGAAAGTCTTTGATCTCGCCGGCATTTCGAAGGGGTTGGGCAATGCCGTCTCGCATCGGCTTCGCGACACATTTGCGGTCGAGCTCCTTCTGGCGGGAGTCCCAATCGAGCGGGTTTCAATTCTCCTGGGACATCAAAGCGTGAGGATCACGGAGAAGCATTACAGCCCTTGGGTCAGGTCGCGTCAGGAGCAATTAGAGGCCGACGTAGCCAGCGCTTGGAAGCGCGATCCGATTCTTAATCAGAGCGGAGCGGGTACAATTTCGGTACAATCTGCGAAAGGTCCGGTCAACTGAATGAAAACAAAGGCGAAAGAATGGCGGAGAGGGTGGGATTTGAACCCACGGTACGGTTTCCCGTACGCTCGCTTTCGAGGCGAGTACTTTCAACCGCTCAGTCACCTCTCCGCAGCCGCTTTCATCGTAGCAGAGGGCTCAGGCGTTCAGCAATCCGCGGGGATCGCGAATTGCCCCGCGATACATGCCCCGAACGCGCGAGCGCATTAGCGACGTGCAGCAAAGAATCGCTGCAGGATGGCGGCGCACTCGTCGGCGAAAATTCCGCCGGCGATCTCCACGCGATGATTCAGCCTTGCGTCGGATAACAACTGGAAGCAGGTGCGCACCGCTCCACCCTTGGGATCGTCGCAGCCGTAAACTAAACGCGGCACCCGCGCCTGAATCATGGCTCCGGCGCACATGCTGCAGGGTTCTAGGGTGACGTAGAGGGTGACGCGAGCCAGGCGGTGGTTTCTGAGCACGCGGGCAGCTTCGCGGAGCACGACCATTTCGGCGTGCGCGGTAGGGTCGATATCGCGAATGGTGCGATTGCCGGATCGCGCGATCACATTGCCATCACGAACCAGGACTGCGCCGATGGGCACTTCTCCAGCGAGCGCTGCGGAGTGCGCTTCTTCCAGGGCTTGTTGCATGAAAAGAAGGTCGGCGTCCATGGCGTGGGGCGAGAATAGCACGCACGCATGTTTGAGTGGCGCGCAGACCGGCGAGTTTGTGGTTGAGGTCAAGCCGGGTTCCACTCCGCCGCCCGCGCTCTAACCGAGCGCAAGAGAAAGCGGGCTGCTGCAGTCGGGATGACAGTGGTTGGTTGACCGGCGGACCGATGGGCGCGTGACAGCACTTGCTTGGGCGGATGACGGAGTGACCGTGGTGGTTTGTGCCGCGTGTTCTTGACAATTGGAACTGGGGCAAACACACTACTGCGCATGGTCGAGAATATCGTGGACTGCGCGTCCATTTTTTCGTGGAAGTATGCCGCTGCATCGCTGCGGCTCCGCTGAAGAATCCCGCATGGAAATTCGACGAGATCCCATCACGCAAAGCTGGGTAGTACTAGGGCAACGAGAGCATTTGGACGGGACGTCGGAAAGCTGCCCGTTTGACGATGCCTCCGTGGAAAAACAGCCGGCGATCCTGACGTGGCCCGCCGAAGGGCCCTGGCAGGTTCGGGTGGTACCTCATCCGGACCCGTTGTATCGCATCGAGGGCGAACCCGCGCGGGTGGCCGAGGGCATGTACGACAAAATGGGCGCGCTGGGAGCGCACGAAGTGGTGGTGGAGACGCCGCACCACGACCGGAAGATGTCGCAGTTCAGCGACGAAGAGATTGAACGGGTGTTGTGGATCTGGGCGGCACGCATCGCGGACCTGAAGAAGGATGCGCGCTTCAAGTATGTGGCGGTGTTTAAGAACCAGGGGTCTTTGGCGGGTGACGAATGGTCGCACGCGCACTCGCAGATTACCGCCACGATTTTCGTTCCGCGGCGGATCAAGTACGAACTCAATTCGGCGAGCGAGTGGTACCGGGAACGCGAGCGATGCATTTTCTGCGATGCGGTGCGCCAGGATGAAAAGCAAGGCAAGCGCATCGTAGACGTGCAGGGCGACTATTACGCGCTATGCCCTTATGCCTCGCGCGTTCCTTATGAGATGTGGTTGCTGCACCGCCGCCACAATCACCTGTTCGAGCAGCCGAGGCCGGGCTCGAATCGACGGCAGCTGGCTGCGTTGCTTGGCCGGGTGCTGCGCCGGCTGGAAAGAGTCGCTCCGGCGTTTCACCTTGTGGTGCACACGGCGCCAAACACGCGCAACAAGAAGGGCGAGCTAGCCGGCTACTGGAAAACGCTGGCGGACGACTTTCACTGGCACATCGAGATTCTTCCGATCCTCGAAAAGCGCAGCAAGTCTTACAGCATCAAAGAGGTGTACTTCAATTCGCTATTGCCCGAGCAGGCTGCCGAGCAGCTGCGCGCACTGGATCCCAATTCATGAATCCGCCGGCTTTGCGGCGCAACTGGCGATCGCAAAGCGGCGGCATCATCTCCTCGCTGATTTCACTAGTATTCCTGGTGGTGCTGTTGCTGGCGCTGTATCTAGCGCGGCACCCGTTAATGCGTTTCGCTGCCGAAGCGTGGATCGTGGAAGATACGCTGGATCGCGCGGACGCCATCATCGTGCTCAGTGACGACAATTTTTACGCGGATCGAGTGTCGCACGCCGCCGACCTGTATCGCCACGGCCTGGCGCCACTGGTGGTGGCCAGCGGACGCAAACTGCGTCCCTATGCGGGCATTGCCGAATTGATGGAGCACGATCTGGTGGAGCGCGGAGTGCCGAAAGACAGAGTGCTGCGCTTCGCGCACCAAGCGGAAAACACCCATGAGGAAGCCGTGGCCCTGCGGCAACTGGCGATCGATCGGAAGTGGCGGAGTGTGATCGTGGTGACGTCCAGTTATCACACGCGAAGGTCGCGGTATCTGTTCACGCATATTTTCCCGACACAAACGCAAGTGAAGGTTTCGGGCGCAAAGGATGGCGATTTCGATCCGGAGAATTGGTGGGAACGGCGGGTGTCGGTGAAAAGGTTCGCGACGGAGGTAGCGGGGATGGCGGTAGCAGTGTGGGAGGTGTGGAGGGGAGAGAAGCCGGAAGCCAAAACACCAGCGGTTGTAGGACTGAACGGCCTAATTCCACAAGGGGTGGTGTAGTAAAGGAGGTCACACGCTATATTTGCTACCGTCCATTTCTCTTTACAGCCTGTAAGTGCTGTACTATCTTGAGTTTTCTGAGTCGCGGCACCCTCAACAGCCCGCAAAAAGCGACTTCGAATATAAATCGTACGCTGAGGTGTCCCAAATGTGGAAAAAAGAAGATGCCCGCCCGCAGGGAGTGCCCGAGACATCGAGCGGTTTTGGTCCCGCACCAGTTAAGGATGCGGGCAGTCCTGCGGCTGCAGGGCGTGGCGCGGCCTCCATTGGCCAGGGGATAAGGATCAAGGGCGAAATTACGGGCAGCGAAGATCTGACGGTGGACGGTCCGGTAGAAGGGAAATTGCAGTTGACCAACGGCAGCCTGACAGTGGGCCCGAACGGAACCGTGAAGGCGGACATCACCGCGCGGGAAGTAATCGTTCGCGGACGGGTAGAGGGGAAGATTTTGGGGCGGGACCGCGTGCAGGTTTCCAGCACCGGGTACGTCACGGGAGAAGTGCAAACACAGCGTCTGGCCATCGAAGATGGCGCGGTGCTGCGAGGTAAAGTGGAGACCGGGCGGCCGCAAGATAAGAGCGGTGCCGATCGTGGCGCGTCGGCGTCGGGCGGCAGCGCGTCGAGCAATGTATCCGTGGGATCGAGCAGCGCCGTCATATAATTTCATGACCTTTCTGAACAAGTTCGGTATCGGGGCGGCAGCAGGGCGCGCGTCGTCGCGAACGGTGAGCGCACCCGGCAGCAATGGCCGAGGTCACACCGCGGCACCGGCAGCAATGGCCGCCGTTGGGCCGAATAAGGCCCCCGAAAAGAGCGAATCGAACCGCGTTTCCAATGGCCTGAAGGAATTGCTGTGGAATCTGGAAGGGCTGGGGCACGGCACGTTGCTGGACTTGGGCTCGGTGTGGCAGACGACCCTGAGTTTTTTCATCGAACGGGGCTTTCGGGTCACTTCGGATGACATTTTGCGCGCGTGGAAGGATTTTCTGGATAAGGAAGAATCCGCATTGCGCGAAGCCGCGCGTACACCGGATTCTGCCATCGACGCAACTCCCGGTGGCCGCGCGGCACGCTTCCTCGATGCCAACCTGCAATATCCCGCCGCCTCGTTCGACGCTGTGCTTCTCTGGGATCTTCTGGATTACTTCGAGCCTTCCATGGCCGCCAAAACCGTAGCTTCGATCACGGAACTTCTGCGGCCGGGCGGCGTTGTGTTTGCCATGTTTCACAGCAAGAAGCCGGAAGGCTTCCAGCGCTATCGCGTGGTCGATTCCAACAGCCTGCAGGTGGTTTCCACGAAGGTGCTTTGCCCGGCCCAGCGCGTCTATCAGAACCGCGAAATCCAGGACCTATTCGCCCGCTATCGAACGATGAAGTCTTTTGTAGGCCGCGACCAGCTGCGCGAATCCCTGTTCATCAAGTAGGTTGCTGTTTTGGCGTCCTTGCCCGCTTTGGCCGTCGGCCGAGCCGTGTTGCTCGTGCGGACGAAAGGCCTCAGGCCTGAAGGCCTGAGCTAGAAAAGATTCCTTAAACCATCCAAGCGGGATCGCCCTTGCGGGGTGTTGATTTATGCAAATTCTTCGCTTGCATTGCGCAATCCCGAGGAGTAAGTGTGAGGTGTGAGCCTACTAGCTCAGGAGGGAGCATGACTCCACCGGGCTTAGAGACGCACCATAGCTGAACACACCGCTCTTGCGGTGCGCGTCGCCCGAAAACACACGCGCAGTTCGCGTAGCTTCCGAGACGACTCAGCAAATTGACAAAAAGGGGGAGCCGCCAGGCTCCCCCTTTTGCTTAGTATTCTGGGGCGACGATTCCCGCGCGACGGATACGTCAGGCGTTATTACGGTGACGCCGGTGCGTGTGGCGTTTGGCGTGTGCATGCCCGCGATGGCCCCTGCGGTGATGCGCGCGGGGATGTTCGCTGGAGCGCTGAGCGGCAATGGAAGCGGCGGGTCGGGCGGCAGCGGCCAGCGGCGTGGCTGTTGGCAGTGCCATAACGAATAGCGCTACAGCGCCCGCCAGAAATAAGCTGTTGACTGTTCTATTCACGGTCAAGACCCCGACAGGTAAACTTACAGCCACGGTATTGAATCACAAAGCGTGAGAAATGTCGCGCGAGAATATGGGCAGGCGACCGGGAATTGTTTCCGGAGCGCACGTCCACGCAGTTGCAGGCGCATCCGCGTATTACCCGCCGAATTTGAGTTCCTGCAACCACTTGATGTCTTCGCGCTGGTTGGCAATGATCTGGGCCTGCCAGATGAGACCGATGCACAGCACGCTCATGACGAGCACGCAAACCACAAGAACCAGATTTTTCTGCGATTCCGAAGCGGCAATCTGCAACCTGGTGAAGGGGGAAGTCATGGCTAAGGGGTCTCCTGGTACCGCTAGCAATCCCAATCGTGTGCCCCGCGGGGACGCAGGAACAGTCTGGTTAAACCTGGTGTTAGCGAGGTTGGGAGTGGCAATTCAAGGGCCAGGCCTGTCCAAAAGTACAGGTTTTTAAGATATAGAAAACAAAACGTTTATCAATAATTTGGCGCGGCTGACATGAAAGTCGGGTCAGTGCCAAGGGGAATTCGTCAGCCTTTAAAGACACTTTGCTTCCCGCGGAGACGGGCTGGTGTATTAAGTCAATTACGCTGCTTGCCGACAACTTCAGCTAATACGTGTTCCCAAACGTCGGGGTCTGCCAGGGAGTGCTCCCTGGTGCGCGGGCGGAGTAAGTCAGTGGAGGATGTCGATTTCGCGGCTGGATCCTGGCGCAGGAGCACATGGCGGTCGCACGCCGGGAACAATTCCTGCGATTCCGCAGGTGTCGCAATGGCCACCGCCGCGGGTCGAAATCGAAGCGCGCGCTCGTAAAGGTTGGTTAGCTCGCGCACGGATTGGCGGAGATTGGCTCCGACGGCCAGGGACCACAGGACACCCTGTTGCCGTAGGGTCAACTTGCGCAGCTGAGCCAGCTCCTGAAACCGCATGGTGTCGTTCTCGGAAGCTCCTGCGAAGAAAAAGGGCTGGTCGAAATCACGCTGCCGGGCAGCTTCTGCCTCACGCGCAGGGAGTCCGAGGTTCTGAGCCAGCTCCCGGGGTGACAGCGACTTCAGGGTCACCACCGGGACACGACTCTGCTCGGAGAGCTCCTCCAGGGCCTCAGCAGCGGCGGGCTGCGCTTTCGCCACCGGAATACATGTAAACCGGCCCATTCGCACGCTGCTCTCGGCGCGCAGGTGAAAATACCCCTCGGGCAAGTAGTCGCCGCAGCCGCCCTCGCCGATGAAGGGATGACGATGGCCCCATTTGCGGATGGGCTCGTCCATCTGGGCCCGAGATCTAGCGGTCACCCACACCATCGGGACACCGGCGTGCTCCAATGCCAGGCAGAACTCGTCGAATCCGGATGAAACTCGGCCGCGAACAGGGACCAGGGAATCGACCGCACAAAAAACGACCGTAGATGTTTGGCGCAACCCAGGCTCCGAAAGTCAGCGAGCCATTCTAGCGGAGATAGAGGCGAACCCGTCAAAGCGATTGCGAGAGCGCTGCAGACATTTTGGCTGAGCCAAAGAAAAAGGCGGGCAGAAGATCTGCCCGCCTTGATCGTCCCGGCGGTTTGCACCGGGGTGAATTGTGTCCCTTAGTTGCCCGAGGTGGAGGTGGCCGCAGCCTTTTCCGAATTCGCCTTCGGGATGCTTACGTAGCCGCTGACGGTATTCTTGCCAACCTTGTTGATGACCATTTCTTCGGGGAAGCGGGCGCCAGAGGTGTAGAAGAAAACCGGCTCGTTCATGGCACGGTTCTTCTTCTCGAAGCGCTTGTCCTCGACGGTCATGACCAGGCTGAAGCGGTTGTTCTTCTCGTTGACGTTCTTGAGTTCGACGGTGACGTTGCCCACCTTGACCGGCTTGTTCTTGCCGTCCACGGTGAATTCGACGTATTCGCGCTCGCCGAGGCGGCGGAGCTGGTCGATTTCATCGTGGTTGCGAGCGATCAGGGTGCCCATCTCGCTGCGCGCCATCTTCAGATCTTCCTTGGTGGAGGCGAGGTCTGTGGCCACGCCGCCGACCTTGGTGTCCACGGTCTTGACATCATCCGAGGTAGCCTTGGTGGCGAGCTCGGTGCGGACGGAGGTGTCCAGCGCGGTCAGTTTCTGAGAAGTGGCGTCATTGAGTTTGGTGGCTTCTTCACGCGCAACTTTCAACTGGCCCTGGGTAATCTTGAGTTTCTTGGTGACGACGTTGAGGTCGCCCTGGAGATCGGCATTCGCCTTTTCGTCCTGAGCGAGGCGATCCTTAAGCGACGAGACGTCCTGCTGCATGGTCTGCTCAGCGGCCTTCAGCTGAGCGGTGACGGACTGCTGGGTAGCGTCAAGTTTGGAAGATGCGTTCCAACCGAACCACAAGCCACCTACCGCGATAAGCCCCAGCACGATAATCGCAGGAAGGTGCCAAGATGGTGACTCACGTTCGATGATAGTTTCGTCGGACATATGGGATCTTTCTCCTCACCCCTGATTGGGCGAATTTGATTTCACTAGCCGGCCCGTATCAGCAAATGTGCATGCATCGCACCAAAGCGGGGATTTGTGGCGGGCTGAGGGTGATGTCTGTAAGTAATTAAATTAATTAGATTTATTCAAACTACAGAATGAGGAGTGGAATTCCGCCTAAGTACTAGGCCTAGGAAAGATTACCCGATAGCCCCGGTTTCCATCAAAACTACACGCTTGCTGGTGACGCCTGGAAGATGCCGAGGATAGCGAGGCCCCGACGGCAGCCGTGGAACATGCCTATGTACCTGGGCCGTTACTTCGGCCCAAAGCTGGCGGAAAAGGAAACCCCGGATCTCCTGGGGGGAGGAGATCCGGGGCGGGGGGGTTGCTATGAGGGGGGCCGGAGGAAACTTGTAAGGCCAAAGTCGTTAGTTCACCGGGTGCGTTGAGAGCACGCAAATCTGGCGCAGCTCTTCGTAGGTGAAGAAGGTCTCAATCTGATCGCCGGCGCGCTCGGTATGGCCCAAGCCGGACTCGTTTGAGATGCGGCCCAGTTCATCCTCGGGGATCCCGAGCAGCAGCGCCGCGCGTCCTTGGGTAACGTATTTAGGCACCTGGTTCATGGTCATTTGCCCCCTCAGGCTGGAAGAAGCCCCATGACGTCTTCCTCAACCGCAAGAATCATCGTCTTATAGATGTCCACATCCCATCCGTCGCCGATACGCATGCGAACGGTGTCGCCTGCTTCTTTCAGGAGCTTGCCGCGGAGGGGAACCTTGATATCGCCCAGCACCACCTGCAGAACTACTGGAAGGCCGATCCAAGCTGAATATCCGCTGTCCATTCCGCTCCCTCGAATTACCGCCAGGCTGGGTGTTTCGGTAAGCCGTCCTGACGCAAGCAGAATCGCGGATGGGCGCGCGGGCGCCAATGGTACAGCGAGGGTACGGCGGTAGTAAGAACGTACTGTTTGGCGGATGGACGAGATTTCGTGGTCGGAATCGGGCCGGGGTACAACCGTACTGTTTGCAAGGGACGCGCGGCCCATTGGTGCGGACAATAGGAAATGACAATCTGGCGGACGTGATTGGCAGGCGCAAACTCGACAAACGACAAGATGTCCCCCCGGCCTTAAGGACAGGTGTGGGACTCGCTTTGGGCGGCGGCTTTGCGCGTGGATTCGCGCATCTGGGAGTGCTGCAGGTACTCGAGCAGAAGCATATCCCCATCTCCTGCATCGCCGGCACCAGCGTTGGTAGCATCCTTGGCGCGGCCTATGCCAGCGGCGCTCCGCTGGCGAGGATTATCGCCACGTGTCGCACGCTGCGTTTTCGCGATATTGCCCGGTGGAGAGTTTCGCGGCTGGGTTTGGCCAGCAACCAACGCCTCGGCGACCTGATTGAGCGAGTGTTCGATTCGCGGCAATTTGAGGACTTGCGAATACCGATGGCGGTGGTGGCTACCGACTTGAACTCCGGCGAGCCGGTGGTGCTGAGGCACGGCAGTCTGGTGGATGCGATCCGTGCGAGTTGCGCCTTTCCGGGATTGTTCGAGCCGGTGGAAATTGGGACCCGCTGCCTAGCGGATGGCGGCCTGGTGGCGCCCGTTCCCACGCGCGCGGCCCGCGATTTGGGGGCGGAATTTGTGCTCGGCGTCTCGGTTGGCATGCAGGACGGCCATCGCGGGGCGCCTTCTAACGTTTTCCAGGTAATGACACGGGCGGTCAGCGCCGCACAGAAGCATCAACTCGAGGTGTGGGAGCGGCACGCTGACCTGGTCTTGCGCCCCGATGTGCAGACGATCGCCTGGGATCAGTTCGAGCGCGCGGATGACGCGATCGAGGCCGGCGCTGCGGTGGCGCGCCTGGCATTGCCGCGTATTGAGAAATATCTGGAGCGAGCCCGAGCGCGATCTTTGTCCGTGAGTTCTGAACCTGACCGGGAGCCGGAAATGCCGGCATCCCTCGAATTGGCTGAGGCCATTCGATGAATCGATCGAGAATGAATCAGGCCACAAGAAATCCGTCCAGGGCGCCTCGATGGGCAGAGCGTTGGAAGGATCAGTGTCGAGTTATGGGACTGCTGTGGCACGAATGCGGGCAGGACTTCGCCCTTTTCTGCTACCGTATTGGTTATAGCGCAGTGACGGTCATGCATTCGCGCGCTCTTGAGCTCGCGCCTGTGTCGCTGGGACTTGCAAAGATCTCGACAAGGAAAACACACGCGTGCTCGAATCCGTCCTCCATTTTCTCCGCGCACTCTACGATCCTGAAGGACTGAAAGAACTTATCCGCGCCGGCGGAGCTCCCCTGATTTGCCTCATCGTGTTCGTGGAAACCGGCTTTTTTGTGGGGTTCTTCCTGCCGGGCGATTCGCTGTTGATCACCGCGGGAATCTTTGCCGCAGCCGGCGTGATCCCCCTGAAGTACCTGCTCATACCGGTGATGTTGTGCGCCATTGTTGGGGATCAGATCGGCTATTGGATCGGCCGCACGCTGGGGCCAGCGCTTTATAAGAAAGAAGATTCGCTGCTGTTTCGACGCAGCCATCTGCTGCGGGCGCATGAGTTTTATGAGAAGTACGGCGGGCGCGCGGTGATTTTGGCGCGATTTGTGCCCATCGTTCGGACCTTTTGCCCGCCGGTGACGGGGGCGGCGAAGATGCCTTATTCCCGGTACCTGATATTCGACATCTTTGGCGGCATACTGTGGGTGGGCACCATGATCCTGGGTGGTTTTTTCCTAGGCCGCTCAGTGCCTAATATTGGATCACGCATCCACTATGTGATCGTCGTCGTTGCCGTACTCTCGATCTTGCCCGCCATCATCGGCATCTGGCGCTCCCGCCGAGCATCAGCCAGCGACGGCAAAAACAGAAGTACGACCCCAGCCTGACAGCAGCGCGTTTTAGCTGTCACCGTACCACACGCATCCGAGCTGATTTCTGAATCATTTTGCAAGCACTTGCTTTTCAGTTCCGGCGTGCTCGTGCGAACATTTCAGCATGACTATGCCTGCGACCAAAATTCGCGCCATCATCTTCGACATCGGCCGGGTGCTGATTCGCGTCGACGTAGGCCGCGCTATGAAAGAACTGGGCTCCGGCCTGCCGCTATCCCCAGCGGAACTCTGGTCCGCAATAGAGAGGGATCCGCGTTGGCAGGATTGGCAGGAAGGCCGCATCTCCGCGCGCGACTGGCACCTACAGCTCACACGCCGTTTGGGCGTGACTCTTACATTCGACCAATTCACGCATGCCTGGAACCAGGTTCTTGATCCCACTCCGATCCATGACAACCAGTTGTTTGAGACGCTATCGAAAAGGCACCGCCTTGCACTGCTGTCGAATACCGATCCCATTCACGTGGCGCACATGGAGTCGGCGTACGATTTCTTCCGCTACTTTCCAAAACCGGCGCGTATTTATTCCAACGCCCACGGCGCCAGCAAACCGAATCCGGTGCTGTACGCCGCGGCGTTGAAAGCCTGCAAAACGAAAGCCGGCGATGCGGTGTATATCGATGACATCCCTGCCTACGTTGAGGCCGCGAGAAGCCTCGGCATGTCCGGTATCCACTACCAGTCTCAGGAATCCCTGAGGGCGGAGTTGGCTGCCTTGGGCGTCGATCTGGGCTGACCGGGGACGACCTGTCGACAATCCGCCTGAATGTCCTGGGCCAGAGGTCAGTTCGAGGCGTAGCCGGCTTAATAGGAGCTAGACTGCGATCCTGTCAGATTTCCAGAGTAGGTCACGCCGAGTCCCGGTCAATTAGCAGGATGGTCTGTAAGAGAACATTGGCGCCGTTGGCACAGTCCTGCCAGCGGGTGAATTCTTTGGGCGAATGGCTAATGCCATCCACGCTGGGGACGAAAATCATCCCAATAGGACCGACCTTGGCCATCATCTGGGCATCGTGACCAGCACCGCTTGGCAATCGCATGGTCTGGAGTCCCAACTCTGCCGCGGCTGCTTCGATCTTCGCCTGTATCCCCGGGTCAGCCACAGCCGAGGGATCGTGCTCGACTTTGACGATGCTGATTTCTGTTCCCGTCTGTTTGGCGATTTCTTGTGCCCGCTTCTGAATTTCATCTCCCAGGCTTGCAAGCTTTTCAGCAGAGAGGTCGCGGAGTTCAATGGAATGCTTTACTACGCCGGGTACGACGTTCGGGGCATTGGGAAATACCTGGAGTTTTCCGACGGTACCCACCTGCCGTCCGGGCCGCTGAGTCACGACATTCTGGACCGTTTCAATCAGCTTGGCCGCAGCCAGTAGCGCATTGCGGCGTTCCTTCATCGGAGTAGTTCCCGCATGATTGGCGAAACCTCGGATCTCTACATCATATGCGTCAATGCTCACAATCCCCTCCACCACGCCGATCGGCACATTGGCGCTATACAACGTGCCGCCCTGCTCGATGTGAAGCTCCAAGTAGCAACGGAATGCGCCGGGGAGAAGGCGCGCTTCGGCCAGCCGCGCCGGGTCACCACCAAGTTTGCGCACATCATCGGCCAGCGAGATTCCGTTGCGTACCCGAGCAAAATCCCCAGGGCGCAGCACACCCGCGGCAGCGCCGCTGCCTGCGAAGGTGTTCTCCTCATCGGTCCAAATAACCATCTGGAGCGGATGTCGCGTGGTGATGCCGCGTTCCTCCAACGTATGCATGACTTCGATCGCGGACATCGAGCCTAAGTCACCATCGAAGTTGCCACCACCAGGTACGGAGTCGATATGCGAGCCAAAGAGAATGGGTTTGAGGTTTTGATCTGATCCGGAGCGCAGCCCGAAAATATTTCCAGCCGGATCGATACGTGGCGCCATGCCAGATGCGCGCATCCGTTCCATAGCATACTTTCGGCCGGCGATATCGGCATCCGTGAAGGCGATGCGGCTAACGCCGTCAGCAAAAGTGCCGCCGGCCGCCCGTCCAAAAACGCTGAGGCCTTCAAGACTCTGACGAAGTCGATCGGTGTTGACGCGCAAGCCAGAGTCACCTGCCTGAACAAAACGCAGATTGGGGAGAGCTGCGCCGGCGGATAAGGCGACGACGCTGGACAGTAGCTCTCGGCGGGTAATGATCATGGCGAGCGCGATCTTAAGCTTTATGAGACCTCGGCGCTACTTCGACGGTCAGAGTCCCGCAAACGCGGTTTCTTGACTTGCGGATTGCTGAGTGATCTGGAGATTGGCGCCGAGGGCGTCCCGTGCGTTTCCGTGAGGCTTTATTCGATAGCGTGCTTGGGAAAATTTCGGGGTGTGAACTTCCTGACTGACTAAATGATACCAAGTGCGAGGAAACTAAAACAGACTGTTTTTTCAAATTTCTCTTGGGTAGCGTTGGGAAACCAACGCAACTCCCTAGCTCGGAACCGTTTCGCGCAAGTTTGCTGCATCGGGCATTGAGGGTGCACCGGACTCGGGAGCCCCAGGAGGATTGCATGATTCCAGAAGCGAAGAAGGCGGCGGTCGTGAGGGCCCTGCAGGAAGCATTTGGTGTCACAGAGTTCGAACATATTGAGATGCTGACCGCAGGACTCTCCTCGGCCCGGGTTTTTCGCATCGTCGTACAGGGCTACCCGTACTTGTTGCGCATCATCACGCGTACGGATGCGATGAGCGATCCAACCCGCCAGTTCGCGTGCATGAAGAGCGGCGCCGAGGTGGGGCTTGCTCCGCGTATCTGGTACACCAGCGTGGAAGACAGGATTTCGATCACGGATTTCGTGAAGGCGCGGTGTTTGCCAACGACGGAGGCGCTTGTCCGGCTGCCCGTTGCGCTGAGGTCGTTGCACGCGCTGCCGGCGTTCCCAAAAGCGGTGAACTACCTCGAGGCCATGGATGGATTCATCAGGAAATTTCAGAACGCCAAGATTGTGCCGGAGAGGGAGACCGAGGAAGTCATTCAATCATACGAGCGTGTGTGCCGCGTGTATCCTCGGAACGAGTCGGACATGGTATCGAGTCACAACGACCTGAAGCCGGAAAATGTGCTTTTCGACGGGAATCGCGTGTGGCTTGTCGATTGGGAGGCAGCGTTCTTGAACGACCGGTACCTCGATCTGGCGGTGCTGGCGAATTTTGTGGTCACGAATGAAACGGAAGAAAAGGATTATCTTCGCGAATATTTCGGAGAAGCGGCGTCGGAGTACAGGCTCGCGCGGTTTTATCTGATGCGGCAAATCCTTCATGTGTCCTACGCCGCTGTCTTTTTCTTGTTTGGCTCGTCAGGCAAGGCGGTCGAACCAACCGCGAAAGTCCCGGCCTTCCGGGACTTTCACAACCGCGTCTGGGCGGGCGAAGTCAGTTTGGCGGGAGCTGAAGCGAAGGTGCAGTACGCGAGGGTGCACCTGAACCAGGCTTCGCGGGACATGCGTAGCGCGCGATTTCAGGATGCGCTTCGAATCGTAGGCGACAACCAGGTGGGCGCATAACTTCGAGTGCCCACTCGCGATTTCGCGGTGACCAGCAGTGTGCGGATACCGTTGATAATTAAGACGGGCAATCGACGAGAGAAAATTAGTACGAGCCAGTGCCTTCCTGCGGGATTCCGTACTGGCGTTTGAGGGACCTTGCGCCGGGCTTGCAGAACGCCATCTTCCAAAAATTGGCGGAGTTGGCGGAAGTGAACTCGAGGCCGAGATAGCGCTTGCCGTCGCGATGGCGTCGCGTCGTTACCACGCGGGCCTGGGCGGATTGCCGGGTGTGCTCGTTCATCAGGACGAGCACTTCGCCGGGGACAATTTCTTCCTCCAGCGGGATCATGCAACCAAACTGACTGATAGTGTGGGAATACGTACGGCGGATAAAGGTTTCACCGGAAAGGTCCTGGCCATCTACGCGCAGCGGCACGGCCAGAGTGACACGCGCCGAGCGACGCCTCTCTATTCGACGATAATTGGTCACCGTCATAGGGATCTTTCAGGGACCCTGATTTAAGAGACGAGTGGGCGACTGGGGAGCGCCTTGGGGGTCACCGTATGGCGTGGAGTCTACTACTGACGCACACGAAAGGGAACACCGATCGAGTTCGATCGCGGGGCGTGCGTCATAAAAGGCAACGAAAACAAGGCGAAGCCGCTATGTTGGAGGGAAATGGAGGTTGGAGAGAAGGGCGAACACTATTCGCTATCTAGTTTGCGGTATCTCTTTTAGAATCCGCGTTTCCACAAATGCAGGGGAGAGCCAGTGATCAAAAGGGTTTTGATGTTGATGGCGTGCTTGCTAGCCGTGACAGCGGCGGATTTACCCGTTTGCGAGGGGCAGAGCAAGGCTCCGACAGCTGGAGAAATTATTGCGCAGATTCAGCAGCAGGTGGGCATTCCGTGGATGAAGGATACGGTCGATACCATCAAGGCCGGCGATCCGAACACGCCGGTGACGGGAATCGCGACCACCATGATGGCTACCCTCGACGTGTTGCAGCGGGCAGCGGCGAATCATCAGAACCTGATCATTACGCACGAGCCCACTTTCTACAATCATCTGGACCGGCCCGAGGGCATGGCGGAAAGCGATGCGGTGTGGGCGGAGAAGCGGGCGTTTATCGACAAAAATCATCTGGTGGTGTGGCGATTTCACGATCACTGGCATCGCATGAAGCCGGATGGGATTTTGCAGGGGATGGTCCATCAACTGGGTTGGGAAAAATATCAGCGCGCGGACAATCCTTATCTGTTCACTTTGCCGGAGACCACGTTGGAGAAGTTGGCGGAGGACGTGGCGAAGACCCTGCAGACACCGGTGATGCGCGTCGTTGGCAAGCCGGAGATGAAGGTGACGAAAATTGGTTTCAGTCCGGGGTCGGCGGGCTTTGTTCGAGAGACGCATGCGCTGGAGATGGATCGCGTGGAGGTGTTGTTGGTTGGCGAGACGCGGGAATGGGAGACTGTGGAGTACGCCGCGGACGCGGTCACGGAGGGCCGGCGGAAGGCGTTGATCGTGATTGGGCACGTGCCGTCGGAGCAAGCGGGGATGGAGGAATGCGCGAAGTGGCTGAAGTCTTTTGTTACAGGAGTGCCGATCGAGTTTGTGCCGACCAGGCAGCCGTTCTGGACTCCAAGGGAAGGGAAGTAAATGAAGTAAAGAAGTGAAGAGGTAAAGAAAAGAGGGACCTAGCGTGCGACAGGATGGTGATGGCGGGGATTCGGGTGGGCGCGTTCGCAGCGTGCTGACGGATGTGCAGTTTTGGGTGCCGGTGATTGTTTTGCTTGGCGGTTTGCTGCTTTTGCATTCGTTGCGCTGATTGTGGGGAGCTTTGGAATCGACGGTGACTAACTCGATTGGGGCGGCGGCTAAGGATACCTCGCGGGCTCGGAAGTTGCAGCTGCTGGGGATTTTGTCCGGCTTTACCGCGGGGGCGTGGTTGGGCGCGGCAGAAGCGCCGACCAAGCTGGTGACCGTGGGGATCTCGCCGATGGTCATTTCACTGATTATGGTCATTGGCGTATTTCTGGCGCGGTGGAGCGTGCCGGCGCTGATTCTTGGGACGTCTTCGGTGCGAGCGGATGTGCGACGGGCTCCGCATTTGCTGGTGTGGGCTGTGCTCGCGGGATGTTTGTGGGCAGTGGCGAATACGATGACGATTTTTGCGATTCGCGATGTGGGGTTGAGCATTGCGTTTCCGCTGTGGAACTCGAACAGTTTGCTGGGAATTTTGTGGGGATTTATTTTCTTCAATGAGTTGCGGCAGGCGGGTTGGCGGCGGTGGGCGGGGGTGCTGGGCGGAGGGCTGGTGTTGTGTGTGGGCGGGGCGCTGCTGGCGATCGCGTCGTCAACGCAGGGGCCGGCGGAACATCCGATGCGAGGAGTGTGGGCGGCGCTGGGCGCGGGAATTTTGTGGGGCACGATGTACATCCCGTATCGGAAGGCTTATTTGACGGGGATGAATCCTTTGTCGTTTGTAACGTTTTTCACTTTTGGCGAAGTCGGAATGATGAGCGCGCTGGCGGTTAGCTATACGGGATTTGGTCCTTTGTGGCGCCAACTGGTGGATGCGCGGGACATCTTGTTCTGGTTAATGCTCGGCGGATTTATCTGGGTGATTGGGGATTTGTTTCAGCAGTACGCCGCGAAGTATGTAGGAATCAGTCGCGGGATTCCGCTGGCGAATTCGAATCAGTTGTGGGGGTTACTTTGGGGCGTGCTGGTGTTTGGGGAATTACATGGGCGGAGCGCATCCACATATGTGCAGGTGATCGGCGGGTCACTGCTTATGTTGGTGGGAGTGGGCGCGATTGCGGCCTCGTCCGCATCGAGCGGCGAGCAGAAACGGTGGAAGGAAGCGGCGCAGCGAGAAGGGCGGCGCTACGGCGTCGACGCGGAGTATGTGGAAGCGCGGATGGAAGGGCGGCAGGCAAGGGGGGAAGAGAAACCGTCGCGCACATTGTGGGATTGGTTGCTGGTGGCGCTCGCGTCCGGAGTGTTTCTGGTTTTGGCGTTGATGGCGCGGGTGCCGCAAATTGCCGTGAACTGGGGAATGGTGGGATTGTTGACGGTGGCGAGTTTGGCGTTGCTCTTGATTTGCGGCTTGGCCTTATGGAAAACGACCAGATTTCAGTGACGGAAAGAAAGAAAATTGACGAAGGTTGATGTTGTCGGAGTTGGGTTGAACGCGATGGACACTTTGATTCCGTTGCCGGAGTATCCGGCGCGCGGGTCGAAGGTGGCGTTTCGCGACGCGCATATTTTGCCGGGCGGGCAAGTGGCGACGGCGATTGCGGCTTGTCAGCAGTGGGGATTGTCGACGCGCTATGTGGGAAAGGTTGGAGACGATCACGCGGGACGATTGCACCGCGACGAATTCGACCGGCTCGGAGTGGAGGCGCATTTGCTGATCGCCAAGAACTGCAAGAGCCAGCAGGCATTCATCATCGTGGATGATACCGGCGAGCGAACGGTTTTGTGGAAACGCGACAAACGGGTGGCCTTGCGATCGGGGGAATTGCAACGCGAATGGATCACGGACGCAAAGGCGTTGCACGTCGATGGGCACGACACGGAAGCGGCGGCCACCGCTGCGGAGTGGGCGCGCGCGTCGGGAATTCCGGTAGTGGCCGATCTGGACGAATTGTATCCCGGGGTGGAGGCGCTGCTGAAGAATCTGGACTATTTCGTGGCCAGCAGGGATATTCCTGGACGGATCACCGGGGAATCTGATTTGCGGAAGTCACTGCCCGAAGTTCACAAGCGATATGGATTTCGCTTAACGGCGGCGACGCTGGGCGAAGAAGGCGTTCTGGCATGGAATGGTGCGAGGTTTTACTATGCCGCGGCGTACTGTGTGAAGGTAGTGGATACGATTGGGGCAGGCGATACGTTTCATGCGGGATTTATTTACGGATTGCTGCAAGGGTGGCCCTTGCAGCGACAACTGGATTTTGGGTGCGCAGCGGCGGCACTGAACTGCGCGGGAATGGGAGCGCGTGGCGGTATCCAAGGTGTTGCGCGCATTGAAGAATTGATGGCCGGAGGGGCACGCCACGTGCGTGCGTCGGTGGCGGGAACCTAGACGAGCGGCGGCGGGCCATCTGAGCTGGTTGCCGAGCGTCTATCACCGATCCGTCCGGCTCTGCGCTTCCGGGAGCAAAGGTAAACCGAACGGGGCGTTACAACAACGCAGCGTGCCGACGAGTTCAGAGATTTCCGCGAATCCAGAGCCTTATACTGGGCGGACGGGGCCGTCGATGTTACCGAGCAAGAGCTACTACTCTCAGCCGACGACGATCCATTGTCCGATGGATCATCTACGCATGACCTATGACCCTGGGGCGCGGGCGTATTACTGCAATCTGCGCGGGTGCCCGGTGACCTATTCCCTGGAACACGGGTACTACCAGCTCCCGGACGCCGGAGATCCGTATGCGCGCGAGATTTTTTATGCGCACGCGGCGATTTGCCTGTGCGGCAGCGATGATGCACATCCGCTGTACGTGCAGGACTACGTGGCGAGCAGGAAAGTGCGATTCTGGGCGTGTCCGGTGCGCGGTTGTGACTACGAAGTGTCACAGCGGTTGGAGAAGACCCAGGAGGGCTGGCGCATGTGCGGCGCGTTCGAAGCGCACAAACCCATTCGAATCCGGCGATAATGTAAATGAAATATGAGAGCTAACACTGTACCTGGCGCGAGGCACGCCATTTACCGGTACGAACACTGCCCACAGGGACAGTGTGCGGCGAACGAAACGGATGACTAGAGTGGAAGGACTGGCAGGGCGCTAGCATCAGGCTCGGGAACAAAGGCAATTCAGCCATGAGGCAGATTACGACACTGGCGGCCGCAGTGCTGGTTGTGGCGCCACTGGTGTCCGCGCAAGCCCAGCAAGTCAAGATCACGAATCGCAGCTACGTGGCCGCTTCAGGGAAGTGGAAGAGCGACACAGCGCCGATGAAGGCGGACGATCCCAAAAGCAAAGTGCGGATTGAATGCGACAAGAATATTTCGCTGTGCGCGGTGGCGGAAGGGCCGAATCTGTTTGCCGCCAACGAAGGGAATATGAATTTGTTCACCCGGCTGGACGTCACGCCGGTGCATTACACCATCACACGGTGGGACGCTACCGGCTTGGTGGCGCAGACTTCCGCTCGGGATTGTGTAACCGACAAGCTGGTGATCGATTTCAAGACCAAAAGCGTGACGATGATTCAAACGCCCAAGGGCAGCAAGAGTGATGAGGACAATGAATTCTGCCGGGTGTTCACCAAGACGGTGACGTCGCGCCTGGTAAGGCCGGCAAGCGGGAATTGACAGGTAATAATCCACAGACTTCAGGTAACGCTCCTCGAACGGTTCGCAAAATCGCAAAAACGAGGTATTCCCTCAGCGGCTAGAGGTGTGCTCTCTGACTCGCGGAGCTCTGCGACTGTTGCGTTTATTTTGGGGCGGGCGCGGCGGTCCAATTGGTGATGATGTTCAAGGAAAGGCCACTGGTGTCGGGCGCGGCCGCACCGATGAAGCGCTGACCGTCTTTGGGGTCGACATCGTAAATGTCGTGGACGACGCCGGTGAGAAACGGCGAGCGGAAAAGGACCTGCACCTTTTCTAGCCCCACGCTGGTAGACGACGGCTGAATCGTAGCGGCCATGAGGTTGCCGTCGAGGCCGCTGAAGTACAGTTCCTTTCCATCCGCGCGCCATACAGCGGAGGGAATGATGCCGTTGTTGCTAATTTGCCAGCGCCCCGCGCCAGCAGGAAATGAAGTGATGTAAATTTCGCTGCGGCCGGATTCTGCGGAGAAATAGGCGATCCATTTTCCGTCAGGTGAAACGCGGCCATTGCCATGGTCGTAGCTGGCATTGCGAAAAAGCGGTACGGGCGTGCGATCGCCAAATAGTGGGAGAAGCCAGATGCTTTGCGAACCGATCATGCCGCGATCGAAGACAATGTATTTGCCATCGCGGCTCCAGTCGCTGGGATGGTCCACCTTGCCGGAGGAGAGCAGCTTCTCGCGCGGGCCTGAGCCGTCTGCGCGCACTACGACGAGTTCCGTGTTCTCTGCACCCGTTGGTTGTGCGGAATAGACCAGCTTGGTGCTGTCGGGCGACCATGCGGTATACCAGGCGCTGGTTTGATAGGTAAGACGAGTGCGCGCGCCAGTCTTGAGGTCCGAGACGTAAAGGCAGCCGATGGGCCCGTCGAAGGCGTCGTAAGCAACGCGCGTGCGATCCGGAGACAAGCGAATATCCTGGAGCTGTTGACCGGCGATCGATACTGCGCCGATTGTGCGTCCACCACGGTCAAACCAAACCACGGGAAATTTGGCATCACCGGCGCTCTGGAAAAGCAGAACGCCGTTGTCCGAGCCGGAGGCAATCACGCCCCAATTGCCGCTCTCGCGGAGCACATTGCCGATCGGCTTGGCGTCGCCCTTCAGTTCCAGGTGGTCGAGATCAAAGGGTTGTGCGAGGAGGCTGCCGTCGCGGTAATAGAAAAGATTCCCGGAGGAATAGAATGCGCTGCCGTTGGTGTGCACCGCGGGCTTGGCATCTCCGCCCTCAATGCTGCCAACGTAAACGGCGGAGTTAGCTTCTTTGCCGCTGACGTGATTGGCGGCGAGATAAAGGAAATGTTTGCCGTCGGGTAGAAAGCTCGGCCATCGATGGGTGGTGTGGAGGGATGTATCGATTTTGGAGACCGTGACAGGTTTGCCGCTGCCGGACGCAGGCACGCGATAGATGGCCTCGTAAATGTAGGGAGTGAAGATGATCGTATCGTCGGCCCAAGATCCACCGCGGCCGTCTCCCGCGGGTGCGAGAGAGAGTGGAGGACCGCCTGCAAGATCGAGCCGTTTGAGCTGCTGGTCGGCGAAGAAGCCGATCGATTTCCCGTCAGGAGACCAGAAGGGAAATTTTCCGCCTTCGGTGCCGGGTAGCGGTTTGGTTGCGGAGCCGTCGAGCGGGCGGACGAAAAGCATCTGACGGCCGTCGTGCAGACCGGCGAAAACGATGCTCGTGCCGTCGTGGGAAACCGCGGGGGCGCCGGCTTGATCGCTGAGGGTGAGGACGGTAATGCCTGGCGGCGCGGGGAGGGTGGCGCGGACCACGGGCGCCGAGAGTTGCAGGTTGGCTCTGCGATAGTTGGACGCAATGATAGCGGCGAGGATGAGGGCGATCGCCAGCGCGACGCTCAGGAGAAGCAGAGATTTGTGCCCGGTGCCTTTGGATGTCCCCGGAATTGCAGCGGCGCCGGTGGCCGAGGATTGCGAGACCCAGTCGAGCTCGTGCTTGACGTCAGCGGCGCTTTGCCAACGATCGTCTGGATTTTTGGCCAGGCAGCGCCGGATGGTGTGCTCGAGGGAAGGCGGAGTGAGTGGCTTGAGGCTGGCGATGGGCTCGGGCTCTTTTTCGAGAATCGCAGAGGCCACACTGAGCTGGCTCTTGCCCGGGAAGGCGCGCTGGCCGGTCAACATCTCGTAGAGGACGGCCCCGAGGGAAAAGATGTCGCTGCGACCATCGATTTCTTTGCCTTCGATTTGTTCGGGCGACATGTATTGGAAGGTGCCAACGATGGTGCCTTCCTGCGTGATCGGGGAATGCTGCGGCGCAGTGACGGCGGTCAGCGTGGCGAGGCTGGCGGCGGACGAAGCGGAGCGGGCCAGGCCGAAGTCGAGAAGCTTGGCGCCAGATTTGGTGAGCATGACGTTGCCGGGCTTGAGGTCGCGGTGGATGATGCCGTTGCGGTGGGCTTTGTCGAGAGCGTCGGCGATTTCGCGGCCGATCTTCAGGATCTGGTCCGTGGGGAGCGAACCTTTTTGCAATCGCTCGGCGAGGGACTGACCTTCGATGAACTCCATAACCAGATAGCCCGTGCCGTCCTGTGAGCCGACGTCGTGTAGCGTGCAGATATTGGGATGATTCAGTGCCGAGATGGCTTTGGCTTCGCGCTCGAAGCGGGCTTTGAGATTGGAGTCCGCGGAAAGGTGAGCAGGAAGAACTTTGATGGCGATATCGCGGCCAAGACGGGTATCGCGCGCGCGGTAGACTTCGCCCATGCCGCCTGCGCCAAGCGCAGAGAGAATCTCGTAAGGGCCGAGTTTGCTTCCTGAAGTGAGGGGCAAGGTGCGGGGATTATAACGTCAGGCGATTACCATTGCGAATGGATGATAGATCGAGTCTGTGCCCAGTGTGATAGGCGAATTTCACAGGGAACGCCGCGCTGCTCGCGCCCCGTTCCCTGTGCTGAAGACGGGACCAGGCTAACGACGGGGCTTAATCTCCAGGGGTTCCAATAGCTTGAATCTGAGCTGCGTTTCGGCCGGGAGGGTGAGGTCGCGATTGCCGGTGAGCCCCGCGCCGCCGGTACCTGCGGCCGCGCCGATCAATCCGCCGATGAGGGCGCCTTTGCCGCCGCCGGCCAGTCCGCCGATGAGCGCGCCGCCGCCTGCGCCGCCGCCGACCATGGCTGCGGTGCGCTTACCTTTGCCTTTGCTGGCTTCCGAAGGCGCGGTGGTTGTGATGTTGTAGTCCTCATTTTTCACGCTGACAGAGGTCAACGTAAGAGAAAGAGTGGCGGCTCCTTTGAAGCGGCCAGCGGGCTTGGCATCTTTCACGATGCCCGAAGCGCGGGAGCCTTTCGGGATGGCCACGCGGCCATCGACTTCCACCGGGGATTGCACGGTGGCAGAAAAGGCTTGGCCGGGCGTGCTTATTTTGGAACCGACGGCCTGATCGAGTACGACGGCGAGAACGGTGTCTGCGGGAACGACAATTGGCTTCGGCGGCGCAGGCGGCTCGGGCTTTTTGGCTGCCGATTTAGCAGCCTCGGAGGAACTCGAAGAAGAATCCGCGGCGTCGGGTGCGCTCGCGTCGGTTGCAGACGACGAGGTAGCGGCTTGGTCGGCGGATTTCTGGCATCCGGCCAGAGCCAAGGCGAAGCAGAAAGCGTAGACACTCGCAGAAGAGAGACGACGATTCATGAACTACCTCCGTGTAGGGCGGGCCGTTGAGTTTAGTTCATTTAACGATACACCGGAACGAAGTGAAGTCAATTTGCGAGGTGACGAATGTAGCAGCCCGAATGAAGAAGTGCGCGGCGACGGAGAGGGACACGGTGTTGCGCTTGCTTGGCGCACAAACGTTTGGAATTTCAAACGACGGAGCGAAAGAGCGCAACTAAAGTTCGGGCAGAGGCTGCCGATGGTAGCGGGTGAGCGTTGCGTGATGGGTGACGCGGAAGAGCGGCGACTAGGACTGGCGGCAAAACTTGCCTGCGAATTTGCATTCCTCAACAGGACGAAATCCCGGGGAAGTAGCGGAGCAGATCCGGCGACAGTTCCCGGAAGTTTCCGTGGAGCTGATGGAGGCGCGCTGGGGGCTCAGCGCAGGAATGATTCCGCACATGGAGCAGCACCTTGAGGCACGTGAACTATTGGCGGCGGAAGGTGGACACCGGCTACGATCGCGCGCCGCTCCGCACCATTCGCGGCGTCGGATATCAGACCGGCGGCACCGTGGCGCGCTCAGCAACGGCTTCGTCTTCGAGCGCCGGCGCGCTGCAGCCGACCCACCAGCGGGCGCGATCGCTCAGCGGTTCAGGTCGCCGCTGCAATCCACGGAGATGCTACGGCAGGGGTGCGACTGCGGCCTGCACCAAAGCGCGAACGCCGGCGATATTCTTCACCAACTCGGCGGGAATGCGGTGCCGCTCGGCCAGGAATTCCGGCGTGTTGTAACTGAGCCACACTGTTCCGTTCGCGTCCTGCGAGAACAATACCTTCAGTGGCAGATCCAGCGCCGTCGTCGGTGCCGCGACCATCACAGGTGTGCCGGCTTTCGGATTGCCAAAGACCAGCAGCATGGTTGGCTGCATCTGCATCCCGGCCTTTTTCGCGTCCCCGGCAAAATCGATCTTTGCAAACAGAGTCAGCCCGCGCGCAGCGAGTAGTGACTCGAAATGCGCGACGCTGTCCGCGAACAACCGAGGGCTGGCGAAGGTTTCGATTCCGTTGCGACTATCCGCGGTCATAGGTTTCGGTGCTCCACTCTGGCGTTAGAAGGAAGCAAGGACTTATCTCTTCTGGCGCTCGGATGCAACAGGAGTGCGGATAGGTGTATGAATTGATGGCGAGAGGAAGATCGCGAAATTCGGCCCTGGAAAACAAAAAGGCGCCCCAGCTTTCGCCGGAGCGCCTTCGAGAAGGGCTTGGTGCGAGTTTATTTTCTGGGTTTTTGCGTAGCGCTGGACGGCGCCAGAGACGCCACGCCGCCGCCGCTGCTGGTGTCCGCAGAGCGCGCATCCGGATCGAGGGCCAGCAGGCCTTCGGTGGCGGACGCAGCGACCACGGTGCCGTCGCGGCGAACGCGAACGGCCGGGACGTAGCCTTCGGCGAACGCGCTGTTGACGCGCTGGTAAGACTTGCCGCCGTCAAGCGAGGCGAGCAGTCCGCGGCGCTGTAACGCAACTACAAGTGCGTTGCCCGATCCAGCCACCGCCTGGAATTGTAGGTCGCGAATGTCGGCGCGATTCCAGTTGCGGCCCGCGTCTTTTGTCGCGAACAATCCAGCGTTGGTGGTGATGAACAGGCTGTTATCGTCGATGCGGTGCAGGTTCAGATTGCCGGCCGCCGCGAACGAGAGTTCCTTCGCTTCCCAGCTCTTGCCCGCGTCAGCGGAGTAGAGCAGGTTGCGCTGGGAAATCGCCCACACTTGTGAGCCGTTGTTGGAGGCTTCCAGCGACTGCACCGGCTGCTTCACGAGTTCATTTTTGCCGGCCGCGGATTTCCACGTAGAGCCATGATCGCGTGAAACCAATAAGCCGCCAGTGGTCGCGGCATACCAGGCCTCGCTGCCGAACGCCAGGTCGTTCACCTGAAACGCCAGAGCCGTCGGGGCCTTCGCTTTCGGCGCCGGTTTCTTCACCAGCACCGTGGTCTTCTTTCCGTTGACGACCTTGGTGACCTTCACGGGCGCAGGAGCTTCGCCTGCTTCCAAAGCGTAGAGGCCGGTCTTGATCCACTTGCCGGAGGTCTCGTCATACTTCACCAAGCCGCCATTGTTGAGCGAAGCGACCCAGCCCGTCGGCGCGGCGTAGACGTGCTTCAGGTCGGTGCGCTTCAGCCCCGGTCCGAGCGGCGCCCACGTCGTGCCGCCGTCCTTGGTGGCCAGGAATGCGTTGGTGTCAAAGGTGAGAACCACCAGCGCGCGCTCCGGGCGATCGCGATCGAACGCGACATCCAGAATATGCTGGTGATGGAAACCATTGTTCGCGGCGGTGTACGTCTGGCCGCCGTTCTCGCTGATCTGCACGCCTTCGCGCTCGGTGCCCAGAATCACGCGCTGCGGATTCTTGGCGTCGAGAATAATGGAATTGATGACCCAGTCGCCCGGCGTCATGCGCTTCCATTCGCCGCCTTCATTGGTGGTCTTCCACAATCCGCTGGTCGTGCCGGCATACAGCGTGTCGGGATGCTGTGGATCCTGCCTGATCAGTTGCGTGCGGCGGAACACGAAGGGAATGCCGTTGTAGCGTGTCCACTGTTGCGCGCCGTTCGTGCTGTGGTAGATGCCCGAGCACGCCGTTGCGTGCACGTTGTCCGGATTCGCCGGATCGATAATGACGCTCATCACGTCGGAGTCGTCGATCATGCCCTTGCCGATGTTGAACCAGTACTTGCCGCCATCGGTGGTTTTCCAGGGCAGGTGGTAGGTGCCGGCGTAGATGATGTTCTCGTCGCGCGGGTCGATGGCGATGGAGTCAAAGTTGCGAAGGTCGTCGTGCTTGACCGGGGTGATGCGCTCCCAAGTATTGCCGTCGTCGGTGGAGCGGTAGACGCCACTCACCGCGCCGACCACAAAAACATTCTTCTTCGTAGGAGCCTGCGCAATGGCGCGGACGTTCTCATGCGCCAGCCCGATCAGGTTCCAGGTACGACCCCCGTCGTTGCTGCGGTACACGCCGCCGCCGCCCGAATACAGCGCCCAGGTGGTGGCATAAATTCGATTGGAGTCGCGGGGATCGACCAGGATATGGGTAATAACATCGTCCTGGCCCGTGCCGATGCGGCTCAAAAGCTGCCAATGCCCGCCTTCATCGTGGGACGTGAAAACGTGTCCATCGGAGGTGCCCAGATATAGCTTATTGGTATCCCGGGGGTCGGCTTCCAGCGATATCACCGTTCCGCCGGCGGGTCCGACCTGCCTCCAGGTTTGCGCGGGCGTCGCCGTGGCGGCGGCCAGAGCCAGCGCGCCAATCCCTAACCACTTCAAGTTCATGACCATGCATTCTCCCAGAGCGCAGAGGCGCCCACAAGAAGTAGTCTAGGGACGCGCGTTCAAAAGCGCGCCTGACCGAAGGGCCAGATTTAGGGGCGGCGGTTATAGTTCTAGTACTTGCTATACCTCGGTGCAGGCGGGCTGGAGGCCCGAGCAACTTCTTTTCCACTTCCGGGTTTTATGCCTTGGGAGCCAGGAAAGGTCGACGGAGACCCCGGGCACCCTTCGGTCGCATCCAATATAGATGAAGGGCCGAGAACAGGGGATGTAAACATGAAGGCCAAGTTCGCACTAAGAACCAGGTTCGGTTTGGCTTTAGCCGGTCTTCTCGTTTCTTTGATCGCGGCGCCGCCCAAGGCACGTGCGGACGAAGGTGACCCCCCGTCGCTAGCAGCGCGCATCAGCTATGTGGAAGGCAATGTTTCTCTGCAACCCAGCGGTGCAGGTGATTGGGGTACGGCGGCTAAAAATCGGCCAACGACCGTCGGCGACAAGATCTGGGCTGACAAGGATTCGCGCGCAGAGCTGCAGGCTGGTCAGGCTAGTATTCACATGGGCAGCATGACCGCGCTCTCCTTCCTCAATCTCGACCAGAACGTCATGCAGGTCCGCATCGCTGAAGGCACCATCAATTTTCGCGTGCGCGAGCTGCGCGAAGGCGACCTCTACGAAATTGACACTCCCAACCAGGCATTCACTGTGAAGCAAGCTGGTGCCTTCCGCGTCGAAGTAAGCGAGGATGCCGAAGGCACCCGCGTCACCGCCATTCGCGGCGGAGGCGAAATTACTGCCGGCGGCAAAACCTATGAAGTTCGCTCCGGCGAAATGGTGGAGCTGACCGGCACCGACAATCCCGAAGTGCAAACCGGACAGGCAGCTCCTCCGGACGGCCTCGATCGCTGGTCAGCGGAACGCGACCTGCGCGAAGACAACTCCGTTTCCGCGCGTTATGTCTCACGCGACATGCCCGGCTACGACGATCTCGATGATAACGGTACCTGGGACGAAGAGCCCGAATATGGCCACGTGTGGTATCCCAACACCGTGGCCGTTGACTGGGCGCCTTACAGCTACGGCTACTGGAACTGGGTCGGACCTTGGGGATGGACGTGGGTCGGCTACGAGCCGTGGGGCTATGCGCCGTTCCACTACGGCCGCTGGGCGTACATTCACAACCGTTGGGGCTGGTGCCCGGGATCCTATTATGCCCGCCCGGTTTACGGCCCAGCGTTCGTCGGCTTCTTCGGCGGACATAACTGGGGTGTCACCGTCGGCTTCGGCGGCGGTGTCGGCTGGTTCCCGCTGGGCTATGGTGAGCCGTTCCATCCATGGTTCCGCTGCGGACGCGGCTTCGTCGAGCGCATCAACGTTCGCAACACCGTAATCCGTAACACCACCATCATTCACAACACCAACTACAATTACGCGTACGCGCGTAATACTCGCGCGGTTACCGTTGCGTCCCGCAACAATTTCGTCAACGGAGAGCGCATCAATCGTACTTCGGTCCGGGTTACCGAGGCTTCTCTCCGCGGCGCGCGTGTGAACAACAACATCGGTATTTCCCCGACGCGACAAAGCCACTTCGGTGAAGTGAATGCTCGCGGACGCATCGCTACGCCGCCTTCTTCGGTGCAAAACCGTACCGTGATGGCACGCACTGCTCCGCGAGCGGCTGACGCACGTTCGCAGGTGCGCACCATGAATACCGCGAACTTGTCGCCGGGCCGTGCGGCCTCCTTTCAGGGCAATTCACCCCGCAACAACAACTCTACGCGCAACAACGTTGTCGGCCGAACGCAAGTAAACGCTGGACGCCCGGGATTTGGCGCCAACGCCAACTCCAACAATTCGGCGATGAGCTCCCGCCAGAACGAGTTGTCACGCAATCGGCCGCCTTCGCCCAACACAGGCTTCGGCAGCGACAATCGCGCAGCGATTGGCCGAAATACGGTAAATGGCCCCGCGGCGAACGGGTCGAACGTCAATCGACCTAGCGTCAATCGATCTAGCAATGGACGCACCTGGGACGCGCAAGGCACGGCCACCGATCGCGGCCGCGGCCCTCAGGGTTTCGGCAGCATGCAAAATGGCAACCGACCCAACAATGCGCCCAACAACAACATCCCTGCGCAAAATGGCGGATCGCAAGGGGCTCGCAACAATCGCGCCGACCGCCCGGCATGGGGTGGCTCCGGCTCGAGCGGAGCGGTGAACAACGGGGGATCTCGGTCGACGAATTCTCCGGCGTACAACAACAACCGGCCGGCGAACTCCAACAATCGCTCCTACGAACCGCCTTCGCGCTCCTACACGAACCAGGGCAATGGGCGATCGTACGAGGCGCCTAGCCGCAGCTACTCCGCGCCGCGATCCAGCTATCCGTCATCCCGGCCGTCTTACTCGGCGCCGGATTCGCGTTCGTACTCCGCACCGAGCCGCAACTCTGCTCCAAACCGCAGCTATTCCGCGCCGAGCGGCGGTAACTCCGGACCGAGCCGCAGTTACTCGGCTCCCAGCAGGAGCTACTCAGCTCCCAGCCACAGTTCGGGCGGTGGCGGCTCGCGCAGCACCGGCGGAGGCAATAGTGGATCTCGCGGCAGCGGTTCCTCGCCCCACGGCGGGAGAGCCCACTAAGCTAAGCGTGCAGAACAACTCGATAAGTCACGACAAAGGCCCGCTCGAGTAGCGGGCCTTTCATTCCTGCAGGGCGCCGACGGGTCTTGCGGCTATACCTGTTTGCTCAGCGCCGGTTGCGGCCCTCCCGGCCACCCCGACTAACCCACGCAACTGTCTTGCCCCGTAAGTGTTAGATACAAGGGAGGAAGGGCTTTCCGGCGTTTCCTGTTTCGACATACACGAAAGGCCGGATTGGGGACCCTGTCGGCTGCGGTGATACAGTGAATCATCCGCATTCCCGGCGATAAGACAACAGCCAGACCAAGCTTCATACGGTGGTTCGAGCTCGACCGCTTTGCAGTCCCAGGAGAGAAGTCGATATGAGAAATCATGCGCTCAAATTATTCAGCATGCTTAGTCTTGTGCTGGCGCTGGCTTTGCTTGCGCCCACCCGTGCTGCCGCCCAGGACCAATATCCAGATAATGGCGACAATGGCGACGACCCGCCATCCCGGGTGGCCCGCCTAAGCCACGCCGACGGCTCGGTTTCCTTCAATCCCGCCGGCACCGATGACTGGGTCGCTGCCGTCATCAATCGGCCGATGACCACCGGCGATAAGCTGTGGTCCGACAACGGTTCGCGCGCCGAGCTGCATATCGGCTCCGCCTCGCTCCGTATCGGCAGCACTACCGGCTTTTCCTTTCTCAATCTAACTGACAATGTCGCGCAAGTTCAGCTGACCGAAGGCACGCTGCGCGTTCGCGTGAAGCGCCTGGAACAAAACGAGACCTTTGAGATTGACACGCCGAACTTGGCATTTTCGGTCCTCCGCCCAGGCACTTATCGCGTTGACGTAAACGAATCTGGCGACTCCACAGTAGTCGCCGTGATGGGCGGCGAAGGTGAAGTCACCGGTGGCGGCCAGGCTTATTCCGTACACGCCGGCCAGACCGCCACATTCCAGGGCACCGACCAGCTCGATGCCGACGTGCAATCTTACGGCGACCAGGACAATTTCGATCAGTGGTGCGCCGATCGTGATCGCCGCGAAGACCGCTCTGTCTCCGCACGCTACGTCTCGGATGATGCCATCGGTTATGAAGATCTCGATGACTACGGCGGCTGGCGCCCGGTGCCCGACTACGGCCAGGTGTGGTTTCCGCACACTACCGTCGTCGGCTGGGCTCCGTACCGCTACGGACACTGGGTTTACATCGCACCGTGGGGCTATACGTGGGTTGAAGATGAGCCCTGGGGCTTTGCGCCCTTTCACTATGGCCGCTGGGTTACCGTCGGTGGGGTTTGGGGCTGGGTGCCGTGCGCGCCTCGCGCCATCGTCGGCGTTGAGTATGTACGCCCAGTCTACGCTCCCGCTCTTGTGGCCTGGGTCGGCGGACCTCACTTCGCCGTAGGCGTTGCGGTTGGTGGCGCCTCCAACGTCGGATGGTTCCCGCTGGGCCCGCGCGAAGTCTATTATCCGAGCTATCGCGTCAGCCGCACCTACGTCACCAACGTCAACGTCTACAACACGCGGGTCATCAATCGCACCGTTGTGAACAACTACTACAACACGGTGGTCGTCAACAAGCAGGTCAACAACGTGACCTACGTGAATCAGCGCGTCAACGGCGCTGTCACGGCGACATCCACGACGACCTTCGTCTCCGGCCGCTCGGTGGCTCGCGATTCCGTCCGCGTGGATCAGCGTGAAATCGCGCGCACCCAAGCCACCTATGGTGGACCGGCCATCCCGCCGACGCGCCAAGCGGTAGTTGGTGCGGGTGCTCCCGTTCGTTCCGCTCCGCCGGCGCGTATTGTGAATCGCACGGTTGTGGCGCGTACCGCGCCGCCGCCGGCTCCCGTCGCGTTCGACCGCCAGCAATCGGCAATCCGGGAAAATGGTGGCCGCCCGCTAGCGGTCTCCCAGATGCGCCAGATCCAGACGACCACGCCGCAAAACAACGCCCGAGCCGCGGTCCGTGTAGCTCCGGCGCCGCGCACGGTCACGCCAGTGCAGCCGAGAAATACGCGCGTCCAGACCAATCAGCCGAACAATCAACCAAATGGGCAGTCTAACAATCAGCCCAACGGCCAGCCAAACTTCAACAATCGCAATGTCCAACAGCAGAACAATCGCAACGTTCAGCAGCAGCAAAATAACAATGTGAATCGCGCGCCTGCGGCGGTCAATCCTCCGCCGACTAACAATCCTCCGGCCAACAATGCGCCGAATAATCCGGCGAACAATGCCAACAACGGGCGGCAGTACAACAACCGCCCTCCCAACTCGCGCCCGGCGAATAACAACGTCAATCCGCAGTTGGAGCAAAAGCAAAATCAGCAGCTCGAGCAGCTCCGCCAGCGCCAGGATCAGGAACGGCAGAAGGTCGAACAGCATCAGGTCCAGGAGCAACAGAAGCTCCAGCAGCGTAACGCCGACGAACAGCGCCTCCGCCAGACCCAGCAGAGACAGCAACAGCAGCTGCAACATATGGAGCAGCATCACGATGTGCAGCAGCAGAAGCTCGAGCAGCGGCAGACTCAGGAGCGTGTAAGAAGCGCGCCTCCTGCGCAGCAACAGCAGACGCAGCCCAGGAACGAGAAAAATGAGAAGCCTCCGAAACAGGATCGGCCGCACTGACGGGGATAGGATCTAGCTTCGGCACGTTCGAAAGAAAGCGAGGCGTCTGCGAACCAGACGCCTCGCTTTTGATTTTGACGCTCGGTTTTTGCGCGGTCTCCCAGGCTTCGCTACACTCCTGTCTCGATCCGCCATGAGCCAACGACCCTCGCGCCGTTCTCGCACCAGCAAGCCCGCAGGGAAGTTTGCCTCCATTCAGCTGTTACCAGTCGTGGGCCTTCCAGAATTCCGTGCAGGGGACAATCTGGCTCGCGCCATTTTCGAAGCCGCCGGCAAGAGCAAGCTCGCATTTGAAAATGGCGACGTGCTGGTCATCGCGCAGAAAATTGTCTCCAAGGTGGAGGGCCGCATCGTTGACTTGTCCACCATTCCCGCATCACAAGCAGCACAGGACCTCGCGGCCAAGTTGAAAAAAGACGCGCGCTTCGTGGAGGTCATCCTGCGCGAATCCCGTCGCATCGTGCGCAGTGCGCCCGTGCTCATCGTCGAAACCCATCATGGCTTCGTCTGCGCCAACGCAGGCGTCGATCAATCGAACGTGCCCGGCAGTGACGCGGTTTCGCTTCTGCCTCGCGATCCCGACGCATCGGCCCACAATCTCGCCACATCGCTGCGCAAACTTACCCGCAAGCGCGTCGCTGTGATCATAAGTGACACGTTCGGACGCCCCTGGCGGCTCGGTCTCACCAACGTCGCCATCGGCGCCGCGGGCGTGCCGGTTCTGCTCGATCTGCGAGGTACTCGCGACCTTCACAACAAGCCGCTGCACGCCACGATTCTCGCGGTAGCCGACGAACTCGCTGCCGCCGCCGGCCTCGTCATGCCCAAAACGGCCGGCGTCCCCGCCGTAATAATCCGCGGCTATCGCTATCGTGTGTCCAAGGACGAACGCGCTGCGAGTATCATCCGCCCAGCTCAAGAAGACCTATTTCGCTAAGTGGCGCGGCTATTTCTGCCCGCGTGCCGCACCCTGCGATGTTCAGGGTGCAGGAGTAGACCGAATTCAAGCACCGCATCGAAAAATCAGCCAACTGGCAAATGTCTCCCCAAGCTGGCATCCTGATCTGGCGAAACACTCCCATGCAATCACCGGAACTGCTGCAATCAACTGCCTCGATCGATCGACCGCTCGATCGCCTCACCGCTCTCCAGTGGGCCCACGACGCCCCGCTCCCCGAACTCCTCTGCGTCGCCACCCAACTCCGCGCCCGCGGAAAGGGAACCACCATTTCCTTCTCCAAAAAGGTTTTCATCCCGCTTACGACCCTCTGCCGCGATTACTGCAGCTACTGCACTTTCCGCAAGGATCCCGGCCAGCCCGGCGCCCACTTCATGACGCCGGACGAAGTCCTCGCTCTCGCCAAACAGGGCCGCGCCGCCGGCTGCAAAGAAGCCCTCTTTAGCCTTGGCGACCAACCCGAGCGCATCTTCCCCGAAGCACGCGATTTTCTCCGTCAACAAGGCTTCACCCGCACGCTCGACTATCTCGCCGCCATGTGTAAACTCGTCCTCGAACGCACCGACCTTCTCCCGCACGCCAACCCCGGTGTCATGGACGCCGCGTCACTCGGCCGCCTGAAAAATTCCAACGCCAGTGTCGGACTGATGTTGGAAACGGTGAGCCCACGATTGATGCGCGAAGGCCTCGCCCACGCCAAAGCCCCCGACAAAGTTCCCTCCCTCCGCCTGCGCACCATCGAGGACGCCGGCAAGCTCCCCATCGCCTTCACCACCGGCATCCTCATCGGCATCGGCGAAACCATGGAAGAGCGCATCGATTCGCTGCTGGCCATCCGCGCGCTGCACAAGAAATACGGCCACATCCAGGAGGTGATCGTCCAGAATTTCCGTGCCAAACCCGATATCCCGATGGCTCATCATCCCGAGCCGTCGCTCGATGACATGCTTCGCACCATCGCCATCGCCCGCCTCATACTCGGCCCGCAGATGAATCTGCAAGCTCCGCCCAATCTCAGCTATTCCGATTTCCCGCGCCTGCTTGACGCCGGCATCAACGACTGGGGCGGCATCTCGCCGGTCACCAAAGATTTCATCAATCCTGAGGCCGCCTGGCCGCAGATCAGCAAGCTGCGCGCCGAAACCGAAGCCCGCGGCCTCCAGCTACGTGAACGCCTCGCCCTGTATCCTGAATTTGTCTCTCGAGAGGAATTTCTCTCGCCGTCGGTTCGCGAGCGGGTCGCGCGATACGCCGCGCGTGACGGTTTTCCCTTGGCATGACTGCGAAATCTCCTAAGATCGCCGCGCTCGCTGGCGGCGTAGGCGCCTCCAAACTCCTGCTGGGCCTTTATGACGTCCTCCCCGACCCGTTCGCAATGACCGCCATTGTGAACACCGGCGACGACATCACCCTCCACGGCCTGAAAATCTCTCCCGATCTCGACATCGTCACCTACACACTCGCCGGCCTCATCGATCCCCAAAAGGGTTGGGGCTTCCGCGGCGAAACCTTTCATCTCCTCAAACGCCTGGCCGTCTTCGGCCGCGCCAACTGGTTCAACCTCGGCGACCGCGACCTGGCTACGCACATCCACCGCACCGCGCTGTTCGCGGACGGAAAGACGCTGACCGATGCCGCCGAATCCATCCGCACCGCGCTGGGCGTGAAGTCCCGCATCTTGCCGATGTGCGATCAACCGGTGCCGACCGTCATCGACTCCAACGAGGGCCAACTGCACTTTCAGGAATATTTGGTGAAGCGCCGTGCGGAGCCGGTCGTCCGCGGCATTCGTTTTGAGGGAGTGGAAAAATCGCAGCCCGCGCCGGGAGTGCTCGAAGCCATCCGCGAAGCCGATCGCATCATAATCTGCCCCAGCAACCCGCTGATCAGCATTGGCCCGATTCTGGCCGTCCCCGGCATCCGCGAAGCCCTACGCGCTCGCCGCGCCGACGTAATCGCCGTGTGCCCTATCGTCGGCGGCAAATCGCTCAAAGGCCCATCCGACAAAATGCTCGCGCAGGTGGGCCACGACTCTTCGGCCGCAGGTGTTGGCAAACTCTACGCCGACTTCACCACAACTTTCGTGATCGATCCCGCCGACAAATCCCAAGCCGACGCCATCCGCGCGCTCGGAATGAACATAGTTGTGATCCCAACGGTAATGCAAACACGCAGCGACAAACGCAAACTAGCCCGCGCTCTGCTGGCGCTCTAATCCGTGATCTTCTCGACTGGCAACCCGGTGAACCTCACGCCCGCACTATGCACCTTGTAGCGAATGTTCAATCCGATCAGCAGCGCCGTAACCGACTCCACAATCCGCGCCTGCTCCAGTTTCCCGCCATTCACCGCTCGCACCCCTGGAATCCTCCCTGCCAGCTCGGTCGCCATCTGCTTCGCCTTCTCATCGTCGCTGCAAACCAACACGTCGCACTCCACCGCTGCATCTCCGGCCAGCAACTCGGCGCTCAGATTATGAAACGCCGCCGCAATCGTCACGCCCTGCGGCAACAATTCGCGCGCCGCCTCAGCCGCTGATCCCTGCCACACGCCGAGCATTCGCGTCGGCGATCCTCCGACGGAAGCCATCAACGGCACCGTCGTATCAATCACCACCGTCCCTGCCTTCCACACACTCTTCAGCGATTTCAAAAGCGCTGCCTGCCCCGAAAAGGGAATCGTAAGAAACGCCACGTCACACTGCGCGGCCGCTGACGAATTGTCCGTTCCTTCCAGCCGAGCACTCCGACCGATTTGCTCGCGCAACTTTGCCGCCACCTCCTGCGCACGCGTGGCATCACGTGACCCAATCACCACAATTTCGCCCGCGCGCGCAAACCGGTTCGCCAATCCAGTTCCCTCCGGACCGGTCCCGCCCAAAATCGCTATCTTTCGCGTCATATTGTTCTTCTCCGCGCGTTGTGTCTTTGTACCAAGTCCCGAGTTGCCCAAAGGACCTACATTCTTCGCTTTTCGTTACATCCTTGCATCCTTACCTCATTACTTCTCAGGCCTACGAGCTATACTATCGTCGAAATTTAAACCTCATGCCGACTCGCCCTCCCACCCCAGCCGAGTTTCGCATCGCCTGCGGTCAGTTCGCCACCGGCGTAAGCGTGCTCACCGTCGAGCGTGCCCTTGGCAAAGTCCACGGCATGACCGCCAATTCGCTCACCTCGGTTTCGCTGAATCCACTGCTCATCCTCATCTGCGTCGATCAGCGCGCCCAGTTCCTGCCGATGGTAATGGAGAAAAAATGCTTCGGCGTGAACGTTCTCAGGGCCGACCAGCAACCAATCTCAATTTATTTTGCGCAACGAGAGGAAAAACCGGCCATCGAGGCAAAACTCGGAATCCGCTACCGCTGGACCGAATCCGGCATCCCGCTCCTAGAAGAAGCGCTCGTTCACCTGGCGTGCAACGTAGTGGCCTCCTATGTCGCCGGGGACCACACCATTTTCCTTGGCGAAGTGCGAAGCGTCGAAGTCTTCGACGGCGAACCGCTCCTCTATTTCCGCGGCGGCTATCGCCACCTCGCCCCCTGAGTCATCGTCACTTTCACGAGTCGATCGAACGCCACCCGGGGGTCGAACCCTTAGGTCCGACAATTGGAGTGTGCAACAAACGGCTTTGGCCCTGAGGAAACATCTTAAGTTTCTCCACCCTCAGTGATGCCCGCCCAACGGATCCCTCTTCGTCCCATACACCGCGCCCCACTTATCCGTCATTTCCCCGCGAATCTCCCATAATTCCGGAAAAAACTTATGTCGCATGCCTTCTTCCAGAATCTCCACCGGCCGGCCCTTTAGCGATTTCGATCCAAATCCAATCGTCCGGTGAATCAACTGCATGTGTTCGTAGCGAAACTTCTGAAACAGCTCATCAAATTCCGCCAAAGCCTCCGCCACCATGTACGCATCGTTGTGCGAATACTCCGAATCGTAAACCTTCTCCAGGGTCAGTCCCTGCTTGTCCAGGTAGTGTTCCTTGAACGAAGCCCAGATCGGCTGGTACATCTTCAGCAGCACGCGAAACCCCGGTGACTCCTGCCCGCTTCCATTGCCTAAACGTTTGCGAATGTCCTGATACTCCCGCGGCGACATGATCTCCAGCAGCGCGATCTGCTGAGTCATCAAGCGCTGTGCCGTATGCACCCGGCGAAATAATGTCAGCACGCGATTGGTATTGTGCTGCTGCAAGTAGTCGTCGATATCCAGCAGCGTGTAGGCAATCAACTTCATCCACAGCTCTTCCACCTGGTGCACGATCTGGAATTGCAATTCATCCGCGTTGCACAATTCCTCGAACTTCGTCTGGCAGGCCAGCAGATCTTTCGTGTGCAGGTACAGCTCGTAGTCCAGCGTCCCTTCTCCACCCATCAGCCCATAAAACTGTTTGCGATTCACGTCGAAGCTCCTTGATGGGAGGCAAACAAGGCGACAGCGCTTGGCATCACGTCTCTCTTTGTTCGCCGCTTTCAATTTGATCTCGATATACAAGATGGTAGTACACGGATGACCCGCCGAGAACAACCAGGGTCATAAACCAGTACCAAAATCTCTTGGTCTTGGTCGGGGATGTATCTTGCTTTCTCAAATACGCCCGCATTCCCTTGAGCAACAAGATGCTGCTGAGCGCTCCAGCTGAACCCATCATACCAAGCAAAATTCTCACACCGAGATGCTGGATAGGCGAGGTCCCTTGTGTTCTTTCCAAATACCAGCAGTACCACAGAAACGCACAAGCGAGGACGGAACAGGGTTCTAGCCATGCTGCCAACCGGTAGTAGAACTTGAGCCGGTCGGAGAGCAATAGCTGCTCACGGTCCACTCATTTGCCCACACGGATCGTCAAACCGCCCAGAAAAATCGCAAAAAACCATCAGTATCCTAATACGGCATGAAACTGAGTACGAGGTTACTGCCCGCCAGTTTGCTGATGGTTGCGTTCTCGCGAATCCAGGCAGCAGCCCAAGCCCCTGAAAACACAACGACAATCGACACGTTATCGGTGCGCGGCCTCTTGCCGACGCGAGCGAAACTCTGGAAAAGAAGTATAGGTAATCCTGAATGGCAACTATTTTACGATTCAGGGCTCGGATGGCATGCGGTAAACGCTAACAGGTTTTTCCTCGTTCGGTCCGAATCCATCGAACCCTGCGGACAGCACGCGACCAAGTGCTCCTTCCTCTGCCGATCCTCTATCGCCGACTGCGGGTGTCACGCGGCGCGTCGGATGGCTAGCAGCGTTAGGTCGTCAGCAGGCTTCGCGCCCTTGGAAAAATCGCCGACGTCGGAGAGGCAACACGAAATCAGCTCTTCCGGGCTGGCCGCATAGTGCTTTGCAGCGAAAGTCTGTACGCGCTGGAGTCCATATTCCTCGCCGTGAGCGTTGCGAGCTTCGTTCAGACCATCCGTATAGAGCAACAAAGTTTCGCCATCGCTTACGTGCAGACGTTGAACAGGGAATTGCGCATTCTTGAACATCCCCACGGGAATTCCGGTCGCGCTTTGCGACCGCGCCTCGTTCGCACGCAAATGTAGCAGCGGCAAATGTCCGGCACTGACATATTCGACCGTGCCGTCCTGCCACGCACGTCCTACGACCAGCGTCGCGTATTGATCGGCAAGCGTGCTCTCGGCAAAAATCCGGTTCGCGGTTTCGACCAGGGCTCCCAGCGGGAGATCGCTGTCCGCGAGACTGCGAAACGTGGCGTGAAGATGGCTCATCATCATCGAAGCCGCCACGCCCTTCCCCGATACATCTCCCAACAGAAACAGCAAGCCGCCTCGCGATTCCAGCAGATCGCAGTAGTCGCCGCTCACAAGGCCCGCTGGGGCATAGTGGTACCGCACCTGCCATCCGGCTGTTGCGAAGTCCGAGCGAGGCAGCAACGCCTGCTGAATTGTGGCAGCACGCGCCAAATCCTGCTCCAGCGCCCGCTGTTCGTCATACGTAAGATGATCGAGGCACAATCGAACGAGGGGATCAGCAAGCAAGCGGTCGTTTTCGATGGCTTCGTGGCAGACCTCGCACTTGCCATACGTTCCGTCATGCATCCGCGCCAGGGCCGCGTCAACTTCCGCCAGCAATGCGCTCAGCGACTGTGAAGCCGCATGCGCACGCAAAGCCGATTGCAATTGACCGTGCCGTCGCTGAAGTTCGGTTCGCAAGAATGCTTGTTCGGTTGTAGCCATGGGATTCTCAGCTAGAGTTTGCGGTTGCGCAGCGGAAATTTCCATCTGAATTCCTCCATCGAATTCACCCGGCACTTGCACTTCAAAAGGAGCTTTCATTGATGGGACAGAAGTGCCCTCAGGTACGGCGAACGGCGGCGACAATGCCCGCCGTTATCGGATGCGCAGCCCGATCGACTGGATTCAGGGTTTTCGAGATTGACTACCGTTCGTTGTTGCCGGAGGGCCGCGTCTGTTCGGCGGAGTCGCCCATTTCTTTGCGGTGGCTTTTCACTTCGCGCAGCGCATAGATCGGCTTGTTCTGCGATTCGTAATACGTTCGCGCGGTAATCTCGCCGAGCAGTCCCATCGAGACGAATTGGATGCCACTGACGAACAGCGCCACGCCCAGCAACAACAGCGGGCCGTGCTGCGTCATGATGGTGATGTGATTTACGAATTTTTCGTACGCAATATACGAAGCGATCAAACCACCCAGGGAGACGCCTCCCAGGCCCAGCAAGCCGAAAAACTGCAGCGGCCGCGTGGAATAATCGAGCAGGAATTTGACGATGATCAGGTCGAGAAACACGCGCAGGGTGCGCCCGATTCCGTAATTGCTCTTCCCATTTTTCCGCGCGAGATCGGTTATGGGCACTTCCGTGATTTGCGCTCCGGTGGAAGCCGCCAGCGCCGGAATAAACCGGTGCAGTTCGCCGTACAACTGAATCTCTTGAATAATTTCCCGGCGGTAGGCCTTGAACGTCGTGCCAAAGTCGTGCAGGTCGATGCCCGACAGCTTCGCCATCATCCAGTTGGCTACGCGACTCGGTAGCTGCCGCATCAGCCAGTGATCGCGGCGCGCGTAGCGCCAGCCGCTGACCAGGTCGTAGCCCTCTTCGATTTTTTCCAGAAAGCGCGGGATTTCTTCGGGGTCATGTTGCAGATCCCCATCCATGGAAATGATGATTTCACCGCGCGCAAAATCAAAACCGGCCTTCAGCCCGGCGGTCTGCCCGAAGTTCCGCCGCAGCCGCACGATGTTTACGCGGTGATCGTGCTCGTAAATGTCGGAAAGTACCCTGAAGGTGTTATCGCGGCTGCCGTCGTCTACAAAGATCAGCTCGTAGCTCTCGCCAAGCGCATCCATCACCTCCGTCAATTTCATGTACAGAGGCGGAATATTTTCCTGTTCGTTGAAGAACGGAACGACGATCGAATATCTGAGTGATGCTTCCGATTTCATATTTCGCTGGCTACGAATCCATAGTCTATCAGGCGAATCCCTTGCGATGCGACAAGATTCCGTATCTCCACGTCTGTCAATATTAACAGCTCGGTTTGCCGCGAGCCTTGCAGCCGGGTAGCCGAGTTCTGCAAGTCCTGGTCCGCATAGCCCGGATGGGTCATCAGTTCGGTCGTGCCCTCTGGCAAGCTGCGCAACAGCCGGGCCACTCCTTCCTTGGTCATTTCGCCGGTCTGCGCGATGCCGCAAAAAAAGTCCGACGTCGAGATCCCCGCGCGCTCGGCTTGTTCGCGCGCATCGCGAGCGAGCAGTTTGAGGCCCCTCGCCTGCACTCCCTGCTTGAGTACCACCGAAGCATGCAACTCATCGCCGGCAGAAAGCGCCGCGCGCAGGCTGGACGCTTCGTGCGCCACGCGAATCGCGCCAATTCCATACCGCTTTGCCAGCCGCAACGCAACCTCAAACAATCCCGGCAGCATGTGCACATGCTTGTGCCCATCCAGATGCGTTGGCTGGATTCCTGCCTCCTTCACCCTTTCGATCTGTGCTTCCCACTCCTGTTCGGCTTCACGCACCGTCACGTCACGCTTGGCGATTCGCAACAGCAACGCTTCAGGGCCGCCGGCAAACTCGCCCTCGTCGTTCAGCAGCGTCGCTACCAGCTCGCGCGGTGCGATCGGTTCACCGTCGCTGAGATTCAGGTGTACACCCACGCCAAGCCCTGGCGTCGATCGCGCCAGCTCCACTCCGGAAGCGAATGCCGCGCCATTCGCCAGCAGCGAAGTGCTGGTTACGATGCCGTTTCGGTGCGCCTCCGCAATCCCTTGATTGACCCCTTCGGTCCAGCCCAAATCATCCGCATTTACGATCAGATTCTTCAATTTTTCCTACAAATCTTCGCCAAAAGCAGCGCGGCTTGTTGACCTTCTGGAATCAGACGCCCAGCCAAAGATGGCTGCCTTACATTTCTGTTCAAGCACTTTGCCTACCTGGGCCTACCTGGCGCAATCTTCCTGTCCTTTGGGCCAGCTACTCATTCGTGCGCTCTAGGCCGCAGATACCATTGACCCTTTCTAATCTCAACTCTAGCATGGGCCTATTGAGGGAAATATGCCTGTCAAGACCCGCGAAGCTAAAGCTGTGAGTCCGCGCTACGGCGAAAAAAGACGCGGCCATCGCATGAATTCGCGCGTTCCGGTGCGCCTGGAGTGGGACGATCCCAAAGGGCGGCGCCAGAGCGTGGAGGCGCATACGCGGGTCGTGAATCCATATGGTTGCATGGTGGTTCTCGAGCACGACCTCAAACTGGAACATCGGCTGGCGCTGACAAATATCGCTACCGACACCAGCAATTCTGCCGTAGTCGTCTGGAAAGGGAATCCACGGCCCGAAGGCGGTTGGGAATACGGTGTCGAGCTGGTCGCGCCGGAGATGGACTTTTGGGGTCTAGAGCTATGATTAGCAAGCCTCTACACACTACGAAGATGCCGGTGCCGTCGCAGCGTCCGGCGCTGAATCGCCCGCCGACTGCTGAGGAGCGCCGCCGCGCGCAGCGTGTGCTGCTGAGGATCGCGGTGAGGATTTATGCCGCCAACAAGACCATCGAGGCCTTCACGCACACGGTGAGCGCCAGCGGCGCGATGATCATCATGCGCGAACCGCTACCCGAAGGCACCAAGTTCACTATCGAGAACGTCAAGACGCAGGCCAAGGTGGAAGCGCGCGTGGCGCGGCCGCCGCAGCCAAGCAGCGAAGGTTCGCTGGTGCCGGTGGAATTTGCAACGCCTTCACCGAAATTCTGGAACGTGTTTTTTCCTCCGAGCGTCAACTAGGTCCTCTCAAGCGTTCCTCCACTCTTTACCGATCCCGGCGGACAAGGGACCGGGAATGCCGGCAGTCCGCCCCTATACGAGGTCGGAAAGCAATCCCTGGTTCGCGTGGGGCGCGAACTGTCGGATGGGACGGACGTGAAGTCCCCCCTACACAAAAATCGGGAAGGGATTCCGCCCGTGCACAAAGTCGGGAAGGGAATCCTTGGTGGGGAGCACCGGGAGATTTTCGGGATGAGAATCGTACTGGCATCGGAGTCGGAGTCGCGGAAGCGGGCGCTGGAGATTCTGGGGCTGAAGTACGAGGTGCAGCCCAGCGCGATCGACGAGCGGGCGATTCGCGATCCGGATCCGGTGGTACTGACGCGCAGGTTGGCGGAAGCGAAAGCCTGGGCGGTGGTGCGCAGCTTGCACGGCGCGGAGGCCGCTGCGGCTGCGCCGGGTGGCTGGGCGAGCGGCCGGGTTAGCGGAGAGGAACCGGCGGTCGTGGTGGCGGGCGACGCGGTGGTGGCGAAAGAGCGGAGGATCTTTGAGAAGCCCCGCAGCTACGAGGAGGCAATGGCTTTCCTGCACGAGCTGTCGGGGAGCGCGTTGCGGTTCGTGACCTCGCTGGTGGTGATCCGCACGGACACGCAGAAGGTGCTGTCGACGGTGGAATTCGCGTCGATCCGCTTCCGGGAGCTGGTGGAGCGGGAGATCCGCGACTACGTGATGCGCTATCCGGTGCTGCAATTCGCGGGAGCATTTGAGGGCGACGGTGTGCTGCGCTTTGCGGAATCAGTGTCGGGGAGCTTCAACTTCATGACCGGAGTGCCGGTGAGCCGGCTGGCGGTTTTTCTGCGGGAGCAGGGAGTGGCGGTGTAGGGTCATTCGCTGGCACGTTTGCGCGGCGGTTGACGCGGCGGAGCGGTGGTTTCCTTTATTTGTCTAATAACATCGTCAGGCATTTGGAAGTACCACGGTTAGTAAGGCATCGCAGCTGAGCAGCAGGCACTGCCGGCTGCCTACGATTAATTCCTGGTTCTGGCGATTTTCGGAACATCGGGAAACTCAAAGTCTGAGCCCAGAGGTCGAAAGACGGGCTTGCGATAGATTTTCTTCATTTCGGCGCCACAACAGCACCTGGGTGTGCCCCGCGCGTGCGCAGGTGCGTGAATTACCTTGATTTCGAAACCGCATTCACGATTTTGGCACCGATAAACTTGGCCTTCGCATGTAGGCATGAAACCTCCCAGCCGAGATGCACGTGTTGACGATGCCCCGCTGGCGTCGGTCGTCGTGCACCCTCATTTCACACCAATGGCCAAAACACATGGCGAGATTTGGCGGGGGCGCTTCCCATAGCGAGCAGCAGTGACGAAGCAGCTCTGTACGCTCTCAAGGGGATGAGCGCGCGTTACCTTCGTTTCGCAGGATGTACGTCCGGGCGCGTGGCAAAGCAATAGGAGCGCTAAGTCCGCTTCAGCGCTTTTGGATACCTTTTTGGGTGGGGACCAGCCGCCTCGCGTGAGCGGGTTGCACAACGAGGGGTTGCGGAAGCGCATGGTGGAATGGGGATTTGCTGCCGACCAGGACTGGACGCCGATCTGGCGGGAGATGGCGCGCGGAATCACCGAGGGATCAGGGGCGGCGACCGTAAGGACAGCCGAAGACCTTTGGGAGAATAGCGGGCCGCTTCCGGTGATTTCCTGTCATCCGCAGGGCGGGGCGGACTCATCCTCGATATTTCTACACAACGAGGCGTGGCTGTCGGTGAACGGGATGCACAGCAGTCATGGAGCCCACGACACGCCGGTGTGGGAGTGGATTGCGCGAGATTGGGCGCTGACCCCGGCGAAGCCCACGCTCGACCTGGAGCCGAACTATGAGGATCACCCGTTCAGCCCGTGGCCAAGCTGGGATCCAGCGACTGGATATTTTCGCGATCTGGATGTGCGCAAGCAGGTGTACCGGTCAGTCTTTGCCGGCGGATGCGGGGTCACGTACGGGCATCACGCGGTGTGGCAGATGGCCGGGAAGCGGTATGAGGTGATCAATCACGCGGATCGCGACTGGATGGATGCGATGTGCAGGCCGGCGGGGCGGCAGATGGGATTTTTGCGCGCGCTGATGGAGTCGCGGCCGTATTTTACGCGCGTGCCGGAGCAATCGATGGTTGTGGTGGTGGCGGGATCGCCGGCCGGCGGCGAAGGCGCTCTGCATGTTGTGGCGACGCGCGATGAAAACGGGAGCTATGCATTTGTTTATTTTCCAGCGAGCGAGTTAAAAGTGAAAATCGATTTGCGTAAATTGCGGGGGAAGAATTTGCGCGCATGGTGGTATGACCCGAGGACGGGAATTGGGACATTGGCAGGGACCGTGGAAGCTAGTAGCCACAGTGAGTGGAAGTCGCCAGCGCATGGGCCGGATTGGGTTTTGGTGCTGGATGATGTCGCGGCGGGGTATGTGGCGCCTGGGCTGGAGAAACTACGGGAGTGATTGTTCGCGAAACAACCTTGAAACCGAAGGAAGCGGTACCCAGCGTCAACGTCGGCTTGTGCACTTTTTCTTTTCGCCCTTACTGCGTATTCTGCAATCGGTATGAATTCTTCCGCAGGTCTTCCCGAACTTGCTTCTCGGCTCTTGCTGGGCACGTCTTCATTCACCGCTAACGGATGGCAGGGCACGTTTTATCCGCGCGGGCTGAAGGCTGCGGATTACCTCCCGTACTACGCGGAGCATTTTTCTACCGTGGAGATTGATTCGACGTTTTATGCGTGTCCGGCGGCGCGGACAGTGGCGAATTGGGAGGCGCGGGTGCCGGAGGGGTTTGTGTTTTCGGTCAAGGCGCCGCAGGTGATTACGCACGAGAAGATTTTGCGGGATTGCGGCGCGGAGCTTGGCGAGTTCCTGAAGACGATGGATTTGCTGGGGCCGAAGCTGGGGCCGATCGTGTTGCAGTTTCCTTATTTTGGGCGGGCGGTGCTGCCGGACCGGCATGCGTTTACCGACCGGCTGGTGCCGTTTCTGAAGAAGCTGCCGGGCGGGTACCGGTTCGCGGTGGAGATCCGCAACGCGGGGTGGCTGGACGCGGAGCTGAGCAATTTGCTGCGCGACTACCGGGTGGCGCTGGTGCTGCAGGACCGCTCGTGGATGAGCGATCCGGCGGCGTTCAAGTTTGATCCGATCACGGCGGAGTGGACATACATAAGGTGGCTGGGGGACCGCAAGTGGGTTGGGGATCGGCAGGGAGAGAATGAAGTGCGGTTCGATAAGGAAGTGATCGACCGGACCGAGGAGCTTTCGTGCTGGGTGGACTATTGCTACCGGCTGCGCAAGCGCGGGGTGTGGCAGTACGGGTATGCGAACAACCATTATTCGGGGTATGCGCCGGGGACGATTGCGCAGTTTCGCAGGTTGTGGCGCGAGGCGGGGCATGGGGAGCTGGTTGGCGGCGTAGCGGGTGCGTCGGGATCGGACCGGAAGCGGGTAGCGGTGCAGGGGGATTTGTTTGGGTGAGTGGGGGAGCGGGGCATTATGGAGAAGAGTTGCGGGCTAAAGAACCCGCCACTACGAACCTGCCATTACGGGGACGAACGATTTGTGGGAATTGGGTGGTTGGGGGATGATGTTGGGGTGCAGATTGGCGGCTGGAATTGGTGGATTGGTCCTAGAACCAATTTGCGGAGCGGCGGCATCCAAAAGGAACGCTGACGCGATGCCCAGGAAGAGCCCAGGAAGTCCTGGACCTGAATACACGCAAGACCTAAACACACTGAGGAGGGTTGGAGAATGAACGCTTACAACATCGTATTGAAGTATGAGGATCGCAGCGCAGGCTCGAGCGGGAAGACGATCCGGGTAGAGGCGACCAATATTGCCGGGGCCGTGGGCAAGGCGGTGCGCGAGTTTGTGAAGAGCCTGGACCGCAAGCAGCGCTTCGACGCCAACAAGGGACTACACATCGAGGCGGTGCGGGTTACCGATGAGCAGGGAGAGAATACCGAGCCGGAAAAGGCGAACGAAGCCACGGCCTGACCGGACGGCAGCCGGTTGTGGCTGAGGCCGGGGTTGGGTTTAGCGGCTCGCTCTCTGGTGAGGGCGAGCCGTTTTTCTTTGGACGGGCGTGTTTTGGCGAGGAGTGCTGGCTGGCTCTATCCGAGCAGTGAGTGTCACCTATCCGTACGGATAGGGAGATTTCGTTACACATGGGTGCGGGCGGCTGGCGTGGCCTTCAAAGCTATTCTTGTAACCGAATGCAAACTAACGACTTACTTGTTTTCCACAGGAATGAACAAAGAGGTCCCACTTTGGAGCCGCGGATGCCGATGGGTATGTCGTCCGACTTCGGTAGAACGGTCGGACTAAAGGGCGTGTGGGATGAAATCCTCGAGCGGAAGCAATGGAAGCAAGAACGGAGATGTACGCAGTGCGGGAGTTCTGCAGGGGGTCGTGAATTGGGTGGCGTCGTCGATCTTCGGGTTGGCGGGGACAGTTTTGCTGGTTTGTTGGCTGCTGGCATATGCGACCGAGCCGACCGGCTGGTTCGCGCGGGTTGGGCTGATGCTGGCCTTGGGGTCTTATGGAATCGACTTGGCGCGGGAGAAGTGGGCGGGCTGGCGCGAGGAGCGCCAGGAGCAGGAGGCGGGAGCGGCGCAGGCGGTGCGAACGCATACCCCGCGGGCAGCCAAGGCGGCATAATACCGCTAGCCGGTGCGGCTGGCAGACACGGTCGGAACTTGCGGTTCGCCGGCGCCACTTAGCCGCTGGTCGGGCGGTACGTATGGTGGAGGTTGTCGTTGGGATGGTCCCAAAGCGGGACTTAAACCACGTCAGTTGAATGCGCAATCGATGCTGTTCAGGGGCGGATTCCTACCGTTCGATTCAAGGTTAAGCCATTATCATTCAATGCGTTGATTTCTGGCGTCGCGCAATGTTAACTTGGATCGGCGACCAAAGTGTCCCCACGATAGAAAACCTCACGGGGCGGCCTAGCCCCTGCGCACAAATTGAAGGAGAGTGTTTTGAGCGAAGCCTTACGGAATTTTCTGTTTACCTCCGAGTCTGTCACTGAAGGTCACCCCGACAAGATTGCCGATCAAATTTCCGACGCGGTACTGGATGAAGTAATGCGGCAGGATCCGAAGGGCCGCGTTGCTTGCGAGACGCTGGTCACCACGGGTCTCGCCGTAGTTGCGGGGGAAATTACCACGTCGGCGACGCTGGATTACGACAGCCTGGTCCGCGAGACGATTCGGCAGGTTGGATACGACGACGCAAGATACGGATACGACTGCGGGACTTGCGCGGTGATGAGCACGGTAAAGAAGCAGTCGCCGGACATCGCCATGGGTGTAGATACGGGCGGCGCGGGCGATCAAGGGCTGATGTTCGGCTTCGCTTGCGATGAGACCGAAGAATTGATGCCCATGCCCATTCAGTTGGCCCACCGTTTGACGCAGCGCCTCTCGGAAGTTCGCAAGAGCAAGAAGCTTGATTTCCTTCGGCCGGACGGAAAATCCCAGGTATCGATCGAGTATCGCGACGGGCGCCCGGTGCGCGTGGATACGGTGGTGATTTCCACGCAGCACAGCGATCAGGTCGCAATTAGGGATTTGCAAGACGCGATTACCGAGCATGTGATCAAGCCGATCGTTCCGGCGCATATGCTGGATGCGAAGACGAAGTATCACATCAACCCGACCGGGCGATTCGTGATCGGCGGGCCGATGGGCGATGCGGGCTTGACGGGCCGCAAGATCATCGTGGATTCGTACGGCGGCTACAGCCGGCACGGTGGAGGGGCTTTCTCCGGCAAGGATCCGTCGAAGGTAGACCGCTCGGCATGCTACATGGCACGGTACATTGCCAAGAACATCGTGGCCGCGGGGCTGGCGCAGAGGGCGGAAGTGCAGTTGGCTTACGCGATCGGCGTGGCCGAGCCGGTGTCGGTCATGGTGGAATCGTTCGGGACGGCTACGGTACCGGAATCGCGGATTATCGCACTGGTGCGCGAATCGTTTTCTCTGACGCCAAAGGCGATCATTGAGACGCTGGATTTGCGGCGTCCGATTTACAAGGCCACGGCGGCGTACGGGCATTTCGGCCGAACGGGGCCAGGCTTCACTTGGGAAAAGACGGATCGGGCAGATACGTTGCGCAAGGCGGCCGGTTTGGGCGCGGTGGTTGGGGCGGCGGAAGTCGGCGCGCGTCGATAGTTTTTCAAGAATGAACGTCGGGTCTAAAGAACCCGCCACTACCTGGTTCCCTTCGCGAACTTTGTTCGCTCATATTTCAAACGAGGAGAGCACTTTGGCTATCGCTGAACTGAAAAAGGGTGATGTGAAAGATATCGGGCTGGCCGATGCCGGCAAGCGCAAGATCGAATGGGCCGGTCAGCAGATGCCGGTGCTGGAATCGATCCGCAAGCGTTTTCAGAAGGAGCAGCCGCTGAAGGGCTTGCGCGTTTCGGCTTGCCTGCACGTCACCAGCGAGACCGCGAACTTGATGATCGCGCTGCGCGACGGTGGCGCCGATGCGGTGCTGTGCGCGTCGAATCCGCTTTCGACGCAGGATGAAGTTGCGGCTTCGCTGAACCGCGACTACAACATCCCGACGTATGCGATCAAGGGCGAGGACAACGAGACTTACTACTCGCATTTGCGCGCCGCGCTGGATCACAAGCCGCAGATGACCATGGACGACGGGGCGGACCTGGTAACCATGCTGCTCACCAAGCGCACCGACCTGGTGCCTGGCGTTATCGCCGGGACCGAAGAGACGACGACCGGCGTGATTCGTTTGCGCGCGATGGCCAAGGATGGAACGCTGAAGTATCCGATCATCGCGGTGAACGATGCGATGACCAAGCATTTCTTCGACAACCGCTACGGAACGGGCCAGTCCACGCTGGACGGCGTGATTCGAGCGACAAACATTCTGCTAGCTGGGCTGAAGGTGGTCATCGCGGGGTACGGCTGGTGTGGTCGCGGCGTGGCAATGCGCGCGAAGGGGTTGGGCGCGGACGTGATCGTGACGGAAATCGATCCGGTGAAGGGAATTGAAGCGGTGATGGACGGCTTCCGCGTGCTGCCGATGGCCCAAGCGGCGAAGGAAGGCGACGTTTTCATCACCGTGACCGGAAACAAGAGCGTGATTCGCGGCGAACATTTCGAAGCGATGAAGAATGGCGCGGTAGTTTGCAACTCCGGCCACTTCAACGTAGAGATCGATATTCCAGCGCTGGAGAAATTGTCGAGCGGGAAGCGAGAAGTGCGGCCGCTGGTGGATGAGTATGTGCTGAAAGGCAATCGCAAGGTGTACCTGCTCGGCGAAGGCCGGTTAGTGAATCTCGCTACCGCTGAAGGGCATCCCGCTTCGGTGATGGATATGAGCTTTGCCAATCAATCGCTGTCGGCGGAGTACCTGTTCAAGAATCACAAGACCCTGAATCCGCAGGTTTATGTGGTGCCCGAGCACCTCGACCGCGAAATTGCGCGGTTGAAGCTGGAATCGATGGGGCATCATCTGGATAAATTGACGCCGGAACAGGAGCACTATTTGGCGTCGTGGCAGGAAGGCACGTAAGGAAGAATCAGATGTAAGGAAGTAATGAAGTAACGATGTAACGACAAAGTCGCGGAGTTTCCAGCATATGCCGAAAATGGGGCGCAATGATGTTGCGCCCCATTTTTCTTTTTGAGCAAAGTCTTGTAAGTTGCTAGCGCGAGTTTTGATTCGGAGCCAGGCGAATGCGGCGATGTTGCGCCGCTAACGGATAGATTCTATGTGGGATATTTCTTCGGAAGCGCTTGAGACGGCGAAGTTGCGTGGGGCGACGTATGCCGACGTGCGTGTGATGCACATGCGGCAGCGCGATTTGACGACGAAGAATGGTGAAGTAGGGACACTGTCGCAGTCAGAATCGATCGGGCTGGGGATTCGCGTACTCGCGCGTGGCGGTTGGGGATTTGCGTCGACGGACCGATTGACACGAGAGGGCGTCTCGGCGTGCGCGGCGCAAGCGGTGTCTATTGCCAAGGCATCGGCGCTGGCCAAGCGCGGCGAAGTGGTGATGGCCGATGAAAAGCCATACATCGACAGCTGGCAGAGCGCGTTTAGCAAGGATCCGTTCGAGATTCCGCTGGAGACCCAGCTTGCGCTGCTGCTGGCAGCGGATGCAGAGATGCGCCGCGTCAAGGGCGTGACGCTGACCGAGACGGATCTGCAATTTCGCAAAATCGATTCGTGGTTCGCGTCCAGCATCGGCTCACGGATTCACCAGCGCAAAGTGATTTCAGGCTGCGGAATCGCCGCGACCTCCTATCGGAACGATGAGATCCAGAAGCGGTCGTATCCGAACAGTTTCGGCGGACAGCACGCGCTGCAGGGATACGAATTGGTGGAATCGCTGGACTTGATGCAGCATGCGCCGCGCGTGGCGCAGGACGCTGTGGCGCTGCACTCCGCAGCGCAGTGTCCTCAAAAGACGGGCACGTTGATCCTGGGCGGAAGCCAGCTGGGATTGCAGATTCACGAGTCGGTCGGGCATCCGATTGAACTGGATCGCGTGCTGGGCCAGGAAGCAAATTTCGCGGGCACCAGTTTCCTGACGCTCGATCAGCTGAACAAACTGCGTTATGGCTCGGACATAGTGAACGTGGTTGCGGATGCACGCGTCGAGCACGGCCCCGGCCTTGGAACGTTTGCATACGACGACGAAGGCGTGCCGGCGCAGTGCACAGACATCATCAAAGACGGTCAGTTCCGTGGCTATTTGTCGAATCGCGAGACTGCACATCGGATCGGACTTAAACGATCTTCGGGCACCATGCGGACCGAAAACTGGAACCGCCTGCCGATCATTCGCATGACCAACATCAGTTTGAAGCCCGGTACCTGGGATTTTGACAATCTGGTCGCGGATACCGACGACGCGATCCTGATGGAGACGAATCGCTCGTGGTCGATCGACGATCGCCGCTATCAATTCCAGTTTTCCACGGAGATCGCCTGGGAAATCAAGGGCGGCAAGAAAGCGCGGATGCTGAAAAATCCGAGCTACAGCGGGATCACGACGGAATTCTGGAACTCTTGCGATGCAATCTGCAATCGCGACGCGTGGACGCTGTGGGGAACGCCAAATTGCGGGAAGGGCCAGCCGATGCAGACCATGGGAACGGGGCACGGCGCGTCACCAGCGCGTTTTCGCAATATTGGCATCGGGGCAGCATTTTCCAAACAATGAGCGAGCGTAACTCATCGCCGGTGCTGATGGCGGAGCGCGACTTGCGCGCAATCGTCGACCACGTGTTGCGGCTGGCCAAATCGACGGATGCCGAAGAGACCGAAGTGCAGGTCGATGAAGTGGATGAAGCGCTGACGCGGTTCGCGAACAACACCATCCATCAGAATGTGGCCGAGCACGGGCTGACGGTTTCCGTGCGTACGGTAATCGACGGCCGAACGGCGCGCGCGACGACCAATCGCGTTGATGCAGACTCGCTACGCGGCGCGATTACCGCTTCATTGTCGCTGGCGCAGAGCCAGCCCAAGAACCCGCGACTGCTGCCGATGCCCTCGAAGCAGCGGTATCGCCCGGTCAATCGTTTTGCAAAGCCAACGGCAGCACTGACTCCGGACGACCGCGCGCGTGCGGTGAAGCGAGCGTGTGACCTGGCTGTGAAGCGAGGCCAGACCGCCGCCGGAATTTTCGCGAGCGGCCAGCAACAAATGGCCCTGGGCAATTCGCGCGGACTGTTTGCGGCGTATCGCGAAACGCACGCGGAATTTTCCATCACCATGCAGGAACCACCCGCCGCGAGTTGGGCAAAGGCGAATTTCGGCGATGTTAGCCAGGTTAACCCGCAGGAACTTGCGGAACGCGCCAGTGACAAGGCGCACCGCGCGACGAATGCCGTGGAACTTGCGCCCGGCAAATACACGGTGATCCTGGAACCTGCGGCGGTGCTCGATTTGGTGGGGTTCCTGTTTTACGATTTTTCGGCCACGGCGATTGCCGATAAGCGGTCGTGCTTCAACGACCGCATAGGCAAACAGGTCTTCGGCAAAAACATTTCCCTGATGGAAGACGTCTATCATCCGTTGCAACTCGGTGCGCCGTTCGACGGGGAAGGAATGCCCCGGCAACGTGTCGCGCTTGTCGATCGTGGAGTGCCCAAGAATCTGGTGTATTCGCGCGCGGCCGCCAAGGCGCTGAAGAAGAAACCGACCGGCCACGGTTTTCCGTTGCCCAATGAATATGGCGAGGCGCCGATGAATCTGGTTTTTTCCGGTGGCAATGCCTCGTTGAAGGAAATGATTGCATCGACCGATCGCGGCCTGCTGGTAACGCGGCTCTGGTACATCCGGGAAGTCGACCCGTACGAAAAGGTGATGACCGGGATGACCCGCGATGGCGTGTTTCTGGTCGAAAAGGGACGCGTGACCTCGGCGGTACGAAATTTCCGGTTCAACCAGTCGATATTGGAAATGTTGCGGAATGTGGAGTTACTGGGTCCAGCGGGGCGGGCGAGCGGGGAAGAGGCGTTTGAGATGGTGGTACCGGCGGTGAAAGTACGGGATTTTCACTTTTCGGAAGTAACCAAGTTTTAGCCTGAATCTTCTTCAATAAATAAACGCCAGCCGGAACGGTTGAGCTCCTTCGCCTATCCTCGGCGGATGGGCTTAGGATGACCGGTCGTGCTTGCCGCCCGACGCCGCCCAACCTAGAGACTCCCCGGTTTCAGCATCGTGCGCACGTGGTGTCAGCGCTGGGCGTTCAGGCGCTCGGATTCGGGCAGGTTTTGCCCCTCATTTTGTGTCCTGAGGATTACCTTCAGAAAATTGATTTGGCGAATCTAAAATCTGCGTTGTACAGAATTGGCCTCCTCCATAGATAAGTACTTATACGGTCGCGCGTGGAGGGGACGCCAATCGGTCGAGCGAAACATCCTAACTGGGGCCATCCGGACCACGACGCGTGTGGTACGGGCTTTGTCGCGCACCTCGGGAACCCCCCAACTCACGACATTATTGAATACGCCTTGAGTGCGCTGGAGCGGCTGACGCACCGCGGAGGTGTGGACGCCGACGGTGCCAGTGGTGACGGTGCGGGCCTGCTCACGTCGATCCCCGATGTGTTTTTCCGTGCGCGCGGAAAAGAGCAGGGCATCGACTTGCCCGAGCAGTTTGGTTTGGGCTTTGCTTTTTTTTCGGCGTCGAGTTCGACGGATGCGCGTTCGGCGATCGAAGCGGCTGCCGACACGGAACGGCTGCGGGTGCTGGGATGGCGGCGTGTTCCGGTAAGGACTGAGTCTCTGGGGCGCATGGCGCTGGAGACGATGCCGGAGACCTGGCAATTCTTCGTGGCGCCGTTCCATCCGGCTCGAGGCGCATCACGATTTGAGTGGCGGCTGGCGTTGCTGCGCAAGCGCGCCGAATCCGTGATGCCGCCGAAGGCGTATATCTGTTCGCTATCGTCGCAGACGGTGGTCTACAAGGGGCTGCTGACGCCGTGGCAATTCCCGCAGTTTTATGAAGACTTACGCGATCCGAGCTTCGCCACGACGTTCGCCGTCTTTCATCAGCGCTATTCGACAAACACGTCGCCATCGTGGGATCTGGCGCAGCCGTTCCGGTACACCGCGCACAACGGCGAAATCAATACGATCGTGTCGAACCGCCGGTGGCTGCGCGCGAAGGACAAGGAAGTTCGCGGGAAGCTTACTGTCGGCCCGTGGTTTCGCACCCTGGAAGAAAATGTCAGCGACTCTGCGAGTTTCGACAACGCATTTGAGCTGAAGCTGCTGGAAGGATTTTCGCCGGAGGCGGCGATGCTGGCAATGGTGCCGCCGGCGTTTGAGAATGATCCGTTGTTGTCGCGCGATGTGCGCGGCGCGCTGGCGTCGGTGTCACAGGCGAGCGAGCCATGGGACGGTCCTGCGGCGCTGGTCTTTTCCGACGGACAATTTGTCGGCGCGAAGCTGGATCGCAATGGGTTGCGGCCCTTGCGCTACACCTTGACGCATGACGGATTGCTCATCGCCGGGTCGGAAACGGGTTTGGTCGATTTGGAAGAATCGCGGATTGCCGAGCGTCAACGACTCGGCCCAGGCGAGATGATCCTGGCGAATCCGGTGACCGGGACGGTATTTCGTTGGCGTGAAATTCTGAAGCGGCTGGCGACGCAGCAATCGCGCAATGCCTTGCCGACGGTGCGCCAACTGAGCGCTTCGCCGGCAGCGCTGACGGTTCCGGTGGAACATCCGAAGCGCGTTGCGGCCGCCGCGGGATGGACCGAGGACCAGTTCAAGATTCTGTTTTCGGCGCTGCCCCATGGAAAAGAAGCGGACTGGAGCATGGGCGACGACGCGCCGCCGGCATTTTTGTCCGCTCTGCCGCGGACGTTGTGGGATTACTGCAAGCAGCGTTTCGCGCAAGTCACCAATCCGCCCATCGATCCGCTGCGTGAATCGCATGTCATGTCGCTTGCGGTGCATTTGCCGAATGGTGTTGTATTGCCAAGTCCCATTATTAGCGCCGGTCAATTGGCGGAACTTTCCGCCACGTTTGGCCCGGTGCAGCACATGGATTTCACGTTTCCTGCCCCAACTGGAGTCTCGGGCGCGCGCCGCAGCATTGCTCAGCTGACTACCCCTCTGAGCGGCGGTGGACGTCCGGGACTCCTCCTCCTTTCCGATCGCAGGATTGACAGCGAGAACGCCGCGCTGCCGGCGTTGCTGGCGACTGCGGCGGTGTGGAAAGCGATGGTGCGCGACGGATTGTGGGACATTCCGTTGGTCGTGGAGTCGGCCCAAATCTTCGATACACATCACGTGGCGCTGCTGGTGGCTGCTGGCGCCAGCGCCGTCGTGCCTTACTTGGCGGATCAATTCGCAGAATCGCTGGAGCCGAACGGCGCGGAGAAAATGCGCGTGGCTATTACCGCGGGACTTCGCAAAGTTCTGGCGCGTATGGGCGTTTCCACGCTGGCCAGCTATCGGAACAGCCATTTGTTTGAAATTGTCGGCCTGAACGAAGATTTCTGCGCTGACTTTTTTGAAGACGCCGCCGATTTTCCGGGGCAAAAGAGCCTGGAAGATTTGCTAAACGATTATCTTCGTATGCATAAGGCGGGCTTCGCGCCGGAATCGGACGATCTGGGGGACGCGGGACTTTATCGTTTCCGCAAAGGTGCCGAGCTGCACGCAAATTCTCCGGAGATTGTTCGCAGGCTGCACGCGCACGTGAAATCTCCTGATCCCGCGAAGTACGCGGCATTCGAGCAGCTTGCCGAAAGCAACGGGCCGGTGTTTTTGCGTGATTTGCTGGAGACCGTGGCAACGTCGCCTATTCCGGTGGAAGAAGTCGAACCGGTCGAAGACATTGTCAAGCATTTCAGCACGCAGGCAATGTCGCTGGGTTCGCTGGGACGCGAGGCGCACAAGACGCTGGCGCTGGCGATGAATCAGCTCGGAGGCCGAAGCAACAACGGTGAGGGCGGCGAGGATCCGGATTTGTACCGGCTGGAGCCACGCGCGGCGAACAAGATCAAGCAGGTCGCATCGGGCCGATTTGGCGTGACTGCGGAATACCTGGTCCACGCGCAGGAACTCGAAATCAAGATGGCGCAGGGCTCCAAGCCGGGCGAGGGTGGCCAGCTGCCGGCGAAGAAGGTGACCGAGTACATTGCGCGGATCCGGCATGCCACGCCAGGCACGCCGTTGATTTCGCCGCCTCCGCATCACGATATTTACAGCATCGAGGACCTGGCGCAGCTGATTCACGATTTGCGCGCGGTCAATCCGCGGGCGCGCGTCGGTGTCAAGTTGGTGTCGAGTTCCGGTGTAGGGATCATCGCCGCGGGCGTCGCCAAAGCGGGCGCCAACGTCATCACCATCAGCGGGCACAATGGCGGGACCGGTTCGTCACCGCTTACTTCCATCAAGAACACCGGCCTGCCGTGGGAAATCGGTTTGCGCGAAACGCACGAAACACTGGTTCGCGCCGGCCTCCGTTCACGTCTCTCTCTCCGCGTGGACGGAGGCCTGAAATTTTCGCGCGATATTTTGATTGCGGCGATTCTGGGCGCGGATGAATTTGGATTTGGCACCGCCTCGTTGCTGGCCATTGGTTGCGTGATGGCGCGGCAATGCCACTTGAACACGTGTCCGGTAGGCATTGCCACACAGGACGAAGCGCTGCGCATGCGCTTCAACGGCAAGCCAGAGATGGTGATCGCGTATTTTCGCGCGCTGGCGGAAGAGATCCGTCAGAAACTGGCGAAGCTGGGCGTCAAATCGCTCGGCGAACTGCGCGGATGGTACGACATGCTGGATACGCGCACGGGCATGGATGCGTTCATGGTCGTGCCGGTATCCGAGAGCCGTCGTGTCGCGCCGCAGCAACAGCCCGTGGATCATGGTAGCGCCCTGGAAGATTCCCTGTATTTCAGCAATTCGCTATCCGATCAAGCGGAGTCTCAGCCGATCCACAATTCCGATCGCAGTGTTGGCGCGGGTCTCAGCGGTGAATTGATGCGACGCCGCAGCCGCGAATCCGCCAGCGGTACCGAAGAGATCTCGCAGGCGTTCGACGGCTCGGCGGGGCAAAGCTTCGGAGCCTTCCTTGCGCGCGGCGTCACGCTGAAGCTTGCGGGCGAAGCGAACGACTACGTCGGCAAAGGACTTTCCGGCGGCACGATCGCGCTTTCGGCGGGTTCCGCGGCTTCGCGTCGCGGCGATGTGCTCGCCGGCAACACCGTTTTGTATGGCGCGACGTCCGGCCAGCTGTACGTTGCCGGGCGCGCCGGAGAGCGATTCTGCGTCCGCAACAGCGGCGCGCTGGCGGTTGTCGAAGGCGTGGGGCAGCACGGCTGCGAATATATGACCGGAGGCGTGGTGTTGGTGCTCGGCCCGCTGGGCTTGAACTTTGGTTCGGGCATGACCGGCGGCCTTGCGTACGTGTTGCGCGCGGAAGCCGAGGATGTGCTGCACAAGGATTTCGTCGCGCTGTATGAAATCGAAACCGAAGAAGAATCCTGGCTGCGGCGGGTGCTCGAAGAACATCTTCATTTCACTGGCAGCCCGCGCGCCAGCCGGCTACTCTCGCGCCGCAATGGGTTGCCGTTCGTGCGAGTGCAACCCGTGCATCTTCAGGGCTCGGTCGGCGATACGTGGGCGCCCGTTCTGGCACACTTGAAGCCGCGCGAATCGGTGGTTATCGGCTCGCACGTTCCCCGAATTCCTCAGGCGGCGGTTCATGCCTGACGATGGCCCGGCTTTACCCGGTTTGCGCCCAGCGATTCCTATATAATGCTTGCCGAACGGTTCGCCCATGGATTTTGACCAACTCGCTACATTTGTCTACGTCGCCAAGCTAAAGAGTTTTTCGCGCGCAGGACAGAAGGTTTTCCGCTCGCAGTCCGCGGTCAGCGCTCAGATACGCCAGTTGGAACAGGCGTATCGTGCGAAACTTCTGGATCGCTCCGCGAAATCCGTGGAGCTGACGCCTGCGGGGGAAGTTTTGTTCGATTTTGCCGAGCGGCTGCTGCGTTTGCGCGACGAATCGGTCCAGGTAGTGGCGGATCGTGGCAACGTCGTCCAGGGCCCGGTAATTTTTGGCGCGAACGAAGCGACCTGCCTCTATCTTCTTCCCGACATTTTTGCGGAATTTCAGCGGCGATTCCCGCTGGTGCATATCAGCATTTACCGGAATTTCAGCCACAAGATTCTGCAGCGCATCGAAGACGGATCGATCGACATCGGCATCGTCACGCTCCCGACCAAGTCGCCGAATCTGAAAGTGCATCATATTCACCGGGACCGGCTCCGATTTATGGTGAGCACGCGCAATCCCCTGGCGCACCGCACGAAAATCACTCTTGAAGAAGTTGCCGGCCAGCCGCTGATTTTTCCCAAGACGGGGTATACGCGGCAGGTGCTCGATAAATTGTTCCGCCCGTATCGCTCGCGCATTCACATCGCCATGGAATTACCAAGCGTGGGCATGATCAAGCGTTTCGTTGCCGCCGACGCGGGTGTCTCCTTCATCAGCGAGAGTTTTGCACGCGATTACATCAAAGCCGGCGAAGTGAAATTGCTCACCGTCGATGGCGTGGATATCTGGCGTGAATTGGGTTTGGTGTACCGGCGCGATCGCAGCCTGCCGCGCGCCGCGCAAGCGCTCATTGCGCTGATTCGGGAGCATCGCAAAGCCGCGGAGCCGGCGGCGGCAGCGAGCTAGTCGAGAACCAATTCAGCGCGCTGTGAAATCGAGGCTGGCGATGGCCCTGGCGATCACATTTTCCTGAATCTGGATCAAGTCGTTGTCGGCGTAGGTCATGCCGAGCGCAGTGAAAATGTCGTTTCCGCGGGCGATGACCACCAGCGTGCCCGACCAATCGTGTTCGTCGGCCTTGCCGCGGTAGCGGTATTCGACCGCCGGCGCTCCGCTTATCGTAGTCTTGCGCTGCGAAACCTGTTTGTATCCTTCGTAGACATCGTGCAGCCGGCTCTCGACTGCGGTAGCCGCAGACTCCAGCGATTGTTTCGATTTTTCGCGTCCAACAACCATCAGGGTGGACTCATTCGGCGTGCCCATCGCCACGATGGCGTTCGGCAGCGCGGTGGAATCTTCAATCAATTGCCAACTCGGCGCCTTGTACATTCGAAATCCGTAAGTATGGTTGATGTATACGTTGCCCTGAACTTCCTCGGGCGCAATCGGCGAGTGATTTTCGTCCGCTGCCAGCGGCGCCGCGGAACTTGCCAGCAGTGTAGCGGCGGCCGTAGGAACAGCCCTGATCGATGGGGCTACGGCGCTGGTCTTGAGCGAACTCGCGGGTAGTTGCGGCCTTACAGGCGCGGCGGACACCCGCGGCGCGGATTTCTCGACGACCGTTTCGACCGCTGGAGAAGCGCTGGGCTGCGACTTTGCGGCATCCATCTTCACCGGTTCCGCTTCGGGTCGAGCCTGCTCTGGCGGAGTCTGTTTCTTCCCCGGCGGCTGCGCGCCCTTGGCGGGTTCTGCGGCCATCGGAACGATCGAGGCAATCTTGCTCTTCTCGACCATCACGAAGCCGAAGTCGGTCTTCACCTTGAACATGTTGTTGTCGTAGGCGACGATGGAGCCGTAAAAGACTTTGCCGTCCTTCAGGGTGATCTCGTCGCCTCTGCAGGTCGCCAGAGCTACGGCGCAAAACGCGGCAAGCGTTAGCCCACGCATTAATAAGGCATGCATAATCGCAGTATGCGACTCCGGCCACGCCGGATGCAAACCGCGGGCTTGGCAGCGTGCCCGCTTGGTCAACGACGAGGATTACGGGACCCGCGATCAGGCGTGCGAAGCCGCCATTGCACAATGCAAAGGCGCGGCAGGATCGAGAACCGCCTCGGCCTGCAGCGTCGAAGTCGTGAGATTGACGGATACCAGAGCCGCTTCTCGAGGCTTGCAGCACCTAAACAATCCGACCGCGGCGCCACAAATCTCTCCCGCATCGGCCGAAGGCCGTGCCAGCCTGACACTTTCGGATGTGACCACGCCGTCGGCATAAGTGAGCATCAGTCCGATCGCCTTGGCCTGGCGTTTGTGTAGGCTCAGAGTTTCCGCAGCGCGCCGACCGACCGATTCAATCATGGCCAGAATCACGTCGGTGTTGGTGAGCTCTGCTGCCAACGGGTCCGACGTTGCTTCCCGCGAGCTGCCTGCGCCCGGTTGGCGCGCAGACTCATTCGATCGCCGCACCCGTTCCCAGATTCTGCGGCCCATTGCCTTCCCGAAGACCGTACGCAGGGTGGCTTTGGGAACGCCAGCGAGGTCGTTCAGCAGCCGATCTCGCGCTATGCCGCTCTTGGGTGCGACGTGCCAGCCGACTAATGGCGACGCCGCTCCGATTGACGATGAAACGGTTTCCGTTTGGGGCTGCATGGTGCCTCCCGATGGCTTGAGCCACAACCGGAGCAGTGGCTGGCTTGGAAAACAACGGCCGGCGGCTCGGGAGAGCCTAGGGAGGCAATGGAGCCGCCGACCGTCATGGTTTCCTCTACCAGGCGACAGGATAGCGAATGAAAAGCGAAAGTCAAGTAATTATTTTCGCCTTACTTTCGCCATGGGTTCGGCTCCCAGAGGTCACCGGCCCTGGTGCAGTTGAGTGCGAAGCAATGGGTTCGATCCAAATGGTTTACCCGGGACGCAATGCGAGCAGTGCTCGCCAAGCGTTGCTGCGACGCCAGAAAGCATAAAGCGCCGGATTGCTCCGGCGCTTTCGCCATTACTCCTCCAACTGCGTTTCATCGGGTTCCGTCGTGGTAGTCGGAGCGCCGTTTTCTTTGAGCTCCCGAACCTGCGCAGAGCTCATAAAGCCGACATTCCGTTTGGCAACCCTTGTGGTGAGGGACCAAGCGATGTCCTCCATTTCGGATTTCGAGGCCAATCGCTTGTCCTCGTAGAACGTACATTCGCGGACCGCGAAGCGGATCTCGCGCTCAATGTAAAAGGTCCTGCAAAAGACCTCTTCCTCTGAGGCACTGAATCCGCGGATGATGTGGCCGCGAGTGCAAGTCCGGCACAAAGACTCAGTTCCCTGCGGAGTGCCGCCCAAGACTCGAATGGTAACCATGATTTTCTCTTTTTCTAAGAATGCAGCGCACTTCGGCTATGCCGAGGTGTGAAAGCACACTCCGGCGTGGTTGCATGAAGTCAGTTAGCTCTGTGAAATCGTGCCGTTACGCGGCAAAACTGGCCGCTAAATGAATTCAGGTTGCAGGGAATTGCCGGAGGAGAGAATTACCGCGAGTGAGCGGACCACGTCCGGTCGCCACGGCGATGTCTCTCCGCCGGCGATGCTGCAAAACGGTTGTTATGATCGGACCGTTGCATGGGACGCAATCCTTTCCATAAGCAAGATAGCACGGAGATGGTCGAACGGTAAGTACAAAGAATCTGATGGAGAAAAATAGCGCTTCAATCGCCGGATCTAAACGGCAAATGGCAACTCAGGATCCCGCTCTGGCCACCACGATCGACCGGAGCATGCGCACCCATCGGCCTTGGCGTTTGTCGCCGGGCACAACCAATCGCAGTGGACCCTGGTCCGCCCCCAACTCCTTGCAGTCGGCGGTGTCGGCAACGATCACCACTTCGGCGGCAAAATCATCATCCAGTTCGGCCAGGGAAAACACCGCGCGATAGTTATCAGCGGCATCCGCAATGATATACAGCGCCATACTCTGCCCGCGAAGGTCTGCGGCAAGAGGAACGCCTGCCTTGGCGAGCAGGTTCTTGAGCGGCACTCCCTCATATTCATGCATGACGGCATCATGGCCTTTCACGCTGAGTTTGGTGTGAGGCATGACCTTGAGTTCCGCGAGGGTAAGGCGGACTTCCTGCTTCACTAGCCCTTTAACGACCAGCGCGGGGTCGGCTGCCGTTGCGGTGGCCTGTGGTTTTGCAGGCAACGTCACGGCGGTCGTAGATATCGTCAAAATCGTCGCAAGAATCGCGAGCCAGTAAACCCGAATGGCACCCATTGTTCGAACTCCTTAGAACCGATCCAGCGAGATTGATTTCAAAGGAAAAAGCCCCGCCTTAGTCGTAAGGCGGGGCCTATTCTAGCAATCCCGAGCTGGGACGGACGGCTAGAAAACTTGACGGAACACGTAGAACAGAAAGCCGGAAAGCATCATCGCGACCGGCAAGGTTAGCACCCAGGCCATCAGCAGGTTGCGAACGGTGGCCCACTGTAGGCCAGTGTGATTCGCCGCCATGGTTCCCGCGATACCGGACGACAACACGTGGGTGGTGCTGACGGGTAGGCCAAACCAGTCCGCCGCACCGATCGTAGCCATCGCGGTAATTTCCGCGGCGGCACCCTGACCGTAGGTCAGGTGGTTTTTGCCGATTTTCTCGCCGACGGTAACGACGATGCGCTTCCATCCAACCATCGTGCCGAGACCGAGCGCCAAGGCCACCGCGACCTTCACCCACAGGGGAATGAACCGCGTGGCCTTGTCGACGTGGGATTTGTAATTCTTCAACACCGCCGCATCCGCCGTGCCGATGGCCGGCTTCCCGGATTTCTGCATGATGCGCAACGCTTCACTGGCCAGATACATATCGTTACGGAAGTTGCGGACCCGCTCCTGCGGAACGGCCTTCAACTCCTTGAAGATGGCCATTTCGGTGCCGATTCCATTCACCAGTTCGCGCATCGCGAGCATGGTGTTGGGCTTGAATTCCTTGGTGCGGATGAATTCGGTGACGTCTTCGCGGGGATCACCAATGGCTGCGCTCTGTACGACGTATTTGTCGAGCGTGGCGGCGGTTTGTTGCGATACGGCCACGAAGTCCTGGGTCTGGCGAGCGGTCACCGCATGGTTCAACGCGTAGGTGGTCGGGACGGTGCCGATCAGGATGAGCATGATCAAGCCCATGCCTTTTTGCCCATCGTTCGAGCCGTGGAAGAAGCTGACGCCAGTGCAAGTGAGGATCAGCATCCCGCGAATCCACCATGGTGGAGGCTCGGTGCCTTCGGGAGCTTCGTAAAGGCGCTTGTCTTTCACGATGGCTTTGAGCGTGAGGAAAAGCGTGGCCGCGAGAGCGAAGCCGAACACGGGAGAAAGCAGCAGCGAACGGCCGATATTCCCGGCTTGCGCCCAGTCTACGCCACTGGTGCCCGTGCGCGCGTTCATCAGCTGATTGGCGATGCCCACGCCGATGATGGATCCGATCAAGGTATGCGAACTGGAGGCCGGCAAGCCGAACCACCAGGTGCCGAGGTTCCACAGGATTGCCGCCACTAACAGCGCGAAAACCATGGCGAATCCCGCGCTGGACCCCACTTGCAAGATCAGTTCGACCGGAAGGAGCGAAACGATGCCGAACGCGACCGCTCCGGTGGAGGTGACCACACCTGCGAAATTCCAGAATCCGGACCACACCACGGCGATCTGCGGATCCAGAGAGTGCGTGTAAATCACCGTAGCCACTGCATTCGCGGTGTCGTGGAAGCCGTTGACGAACTCAAATCCTAGGGCCACGAGAAGCGCGATGCCCAGCAGGATGTAGGGCCAGGCAGAAAGGATACGGAGGCCGCTCAGATCCCTGGCGATGCTGCTGCCAATGAAGATCAAGCCTCCGATCAGGACGCCGGCGAAAATCAGCATGCCGATCTTGCTCGGCCCCTTGGACATTTTTTCGTGTACGGAATGGCGCGGTTGGACCGCAACCGGCGGGGCCGTGGTTGCGGCAGACGCTGAAGCTGCTGATGAAACTGTTGCCATAACGCTCCTGTCGCATGAAATTCGTCGACCTGAATTCGTCGGCCAGCTAGGAAAGGCCAGCAGGGATGCCTGCGTTATATGGGGCAATTGTTACGTGCGAATGAATATCGCAAGGATGTAGCATCACGTATGGAACAGGTTCCGGTACCGCGCTATGCGAATCGATTGACAAGTCCCTCGCAGGCGCTGTATCTCTTTGGCACATGAACTCCCACACTGTCCTCTTGTTAGCCTTTGCGATCGGGGTGGTTGCCGGACTGCGCTCTCTGACCGCGCCGGCGGTGACGTCTTGGGCCGCGAAGTTGGGCTGGCTGCCATTGCACCACACTCCGTTCCAGTTCATGGGCTCCACCGTGGCGGTCGCCATCTTCTCGCTGCTCGCCCTGGCTGAACTGGTAGCCGATCAATTGCCATCCACGCCCAGCCGCACCGCGCCGCCGGGGCTCATCGCGCGCATTCTGACCGGTGGTCTTTCAGCTGCCGCGATTGCTGCTGCGGGCGGACAAAACTGGTGGATCGGGGCGGCTTTGGGCGGCGTCGGCAGCGTGATCGGCGCGTTCGGCGGATATCAGGTACGCACGCGGCTGGTGCGTGCCCTCCGGGTTCCAGACTTCGTCATCGCCACGCTGGAAGATGTCGTGGCCATCGGCGGGGGCCTGTTCCTCGTTTCTCGATTCTAGTTCTCGCTGCGAGTTTCTGATGCCTGACGGGCAACTCGCGCATCCAATCCTCTTTTCCAGAGCGAATGTACCTTTCCGTTCAGGAGTCTTGCGATGAATGCTTCGGACCACTATCGCGCGATCGTTATCGGCTCGGGCCAGGGCGCGAATCCGCTGGTAGCGGCGCTGGCGGCGGCTGGTTGGCGCACGGCGTTGATCGAGCGCGAGCATGTGGGCGGCACGTGCATCAATGAAGGCTGCACGCCGACCAAGACGATGGTCGCGAGCGGCCGGGTGGCCTATCTGGCTAAGCGTGGCGCGGACTACGGCGTGCGCACCGGCGAGATTTCAGTCGATATGGCGCGCGTCCGCGAGCGCAAGCGCAAGATCGTCGAAAGTTTTCGCGGAGGCAGCCAGAGCCGGCTGGAGAAGACGGAAAACCTCGATCTGATTTTTGGAGAGGGAAGCTTTATCGCACCGAAAACAGTATTGGTAAAGCTGAAAGGCGGAGGAGAGAGAACGCTGACCGCCGACCAGATTTTTGTGAACGCGGGATGCCGGCCTTCCCGGCCTTCGATTGACGGATTGAATGATGTGCCGTTTCTGGATAGTACCTCGATCATGGAATTGGATCGCGTGCCGCAGCACTTGGTTGTGCTGGGTGGTGGCTATATCGGCCTGGAGTTTGGGCAATTATTCCGGCGGCTGGGCGCGCGGGTGACTATTGTGCAGTCCGGAGCACAGTTGCTGGCTCGCGAAGATTCCGATGTGGCGGAAGAAGTGGCCAAGATTCTCCGCGAGGACGGCGTTGAGGTAATCCTGAACACTCGCGCGGAGAAGGTCGGCAAGACCGGCGGAACCATCGCTGTGAGTGTTCGCGGCGCGGCCGACACGCGCAACATCGAAGGAACGCATCTGCTGGTCGCCATTGGGCGCAGTCCAAATTCAGATCGCTTGAATCTCGGCGCCGCAGGAATCGCCGCCGATAAACAGGGCTACATCCAGGTGAACAGCAGCCTGGAAACGAATGTGCCAGGCGTTTTCGCGCTAGGCGACATCAAAGGCGGCCCCGCGTTCACACATATCTCTTATGATGATTTTCGGATTTTGCGGACAAATTTGCTGGAGAAGGGAAATGCATCCATCGATGGGCGCCTGGTGCCATACACGGTGTTCATCGATCCACAACTAGGGCGCATCGGAATGACTGAATCGGAAGCGCGTGAGAAAAAGCACGAAATCCGCGTCGCCAAGATGCCCATGAACTATGTCGCTCGCGCACTGGAAGTGGATGAAACCCGCGGCTTCATGAAGGCGGTGGTTGATACCGGCAGCAACCAGATCCTGGGCGCCGCAGTCCTGGGAGTCGAAGGCGGCGAAATCATGTCGCAACTGCAGCTGGCGATGATGGGGAAGCTGCCTTACACCAAGCTGCGTGACGCGGTCTTTGCACATCCCACCCTGGCGGAATCCCTCAACAACCTGTTCCAGCACTTTCAGTAGCACAGGCACTCTTGCACGTGCGGTGAGGCTGCCGGCAGGAAGTCCTGCTTTTGTAGCACGGCATAATCGCAAATTGTTCGCGAGCTGGATTCGGTGCTGAAGCTCACTTGGCACACGGAAGAGCGCCTGTGCTACTCCAACTTCACCGTCGGCTTAATTGTGTTTTTCGCGCGCGCGATCTTCAGCAGTTCGGGATAAAACTGCACGAATGAGTGCTCGACCGCGGCGCTCCGGTCGTGACATTTCCAGCAATCGTTCTTGGCTGGAGAAATTGCAGCGGCAGTCTTCGCTTCGCCCTGAAAATTGAAGTACGCCCACTTATCGGGAAAGCGCGCCTCGTCTTTAACCTCCACGTCCAGTCCCATGAACTCGGTCTGATAGCTGCCGTGTTTGTTGATCGAGCCCTGCGAGGTGGAACCATATTCTTCAAGGACGAAGATCGTTTTGTCCGGCCATTTGCCGTTCGCCACGTAGTAGTCGTACGACGTCGGGTTCACGAAGACATTGGTGAACGCTTGCATGCCGTTGGGCTTCTGCGAATAGCTCATGCCGAAGCCGGACGACAGGTAGACCCAGCGACGGAAGTCCACCGGACGCACGAGCTTGCCGCTCGAATCGAACTGCGGAATACTGGTCGCGGCGGCGCGCACAATATCGTGCTTGGGTACGAACGCGGCAGCGGCAGTCAGCAGGGCAAGCGGGACGAGCGCGAGTAGTTTCTTCATTGTAAGGTCCTTGGCGGCAGCGGTGCCAGCCTACTAAGGTGTCCGGCGATTGCCTGCCGATTGTGGCGCTAGACGCTATAGTTGTAGACGACTAGGGTCTCAGACTGTTTCCACTTCTTCTGGCTCAGCCGCTTCGCAAAGAGTGGCGTTGACCTCCTCGGCGGGCGGCCGGTCACGATTAGCAAGGCCTACTCCGAGCAGCACCAACGCGCCGCCCAGAATCAGCGCGTCGGTGAGCGGCTCGCCGAGCAGCCACGCCGCGAGGACGGCGGTCAGCGGTCCCTGCACCAGCAGCGAAACCGAGGTCAGCGTCGCCGGCAGATGGCCCAGAGCGTAGGTCAGCGCGAGATAGCCACCCAGCTGCGAAATCAGTCCGAGTCCCAGCAGCCCGCCGATCGTGCGTCCCGGTGGAATCGACAGCGAAACGCCCATGATCAGATTCATGGCCAGCAGAAACAGCACGCTGGAGAACATCGCCAGCCGCAGAAAGGCCAGGGTGCCCGTGGTGCCGCGCACGCGCTCGGTAGCCATCAGATAAACGGCAAAGCAAGCGGCGGCGCCAAGGGACATCAGATCTCCCGATCCCAACTGCACATGACGTGCGAGGTCAGCCCACACGATGACCAATGCTCCAGCAAGCGCCAGGATCAGGCCAATCCAGAAAGCCGGCTTCGGCCGCCGGCCAAACACCAGCCAGGTGAGAAGGCCCACGACGATCGGCGTGTTGTTTCCGAGCAGCGTAGCGTTTGCCGCCGAAGTGCGCAGGATCGCGGTGTTGTAAAGGGCCAGGTCGGCCGCGAAGAAAAGTCCTCCGACGGCAATGATGCCCAGGGTGCGCAAATTGACGCGCGGGCTACGCCGATCGAAGAGCGCGGTCGGGAGCAATATCAGTGCGGGAATGAGCACGCGATAGAACGCTGAGGCCACGCCGGGGATGTCGGTCCAGCGGACAAAGATCGCCGACCAGGAAATACATAGGATGCCGGCAGTCAAGGCCAGATAGGGCCAGAGTCCGTGCGAGCTTCGAGCGTGCGTGCCGGCTGGGAGCATGAGTCTTGAGCAATCTTCCTCGACCGGGCATTTCGGCCTTCAGGAAGCTCTCCAGTATCGCACGCGCCACAAGATGTGGCCGATGGGTCGATGGCGGATTCTGTGAGCCCGCGTCGCTTGACGCCGGCCAACGCCGACGCAAGTCAACAAACTGTCGTAGAGAAACGTTCTTCTTGACGCGATTCCTACGCGGGACTACGCTTTTGCGCAGCTTGCGGTGGTGGCCCATGCATCGCTCTGACCGATCTCTTCGCGTGGTTTGCCCGCGATCCTTCCTGTTCCTGCTAGGCATGTTCTTGCCTTTTGTGCCGGCGCGAGGCCAGAACGAACGTGACGTCAATAATCAGATCTTATTTCGCGGCAATCGCGCGGAGTTGCGGGTGACCTTGCGAGACGCACACGGACAAGTCATCGCGGTGTCCGCGACGGTAAAACTTTATCGCCTGGGCGCACTGGCGAACCAGCAGATCACCAACAACGGGCATGCCTCGTTCATTTTGCCGATGTTGGGCGACTACACGGTGGCGGCAAGCGCCGCCGGATTCAAGCCCGAGCAGCGCGATGTGTCGGTGCAAGTCGAGATGGAGTCCGAGATCGACATCCACATGGTGCGGGATTCGACGGTCCCGGAAGGGGCACCGGTCGCCGCGCGTCCGGTGCTGGCGCCGAAAGCGCAAGAAGCACTCAACAAGGGTCTCGAGGCGCTGGGCCAGAACAACATGAAAGAGGCCGAGAAGCAGATCGGCGAGGCGGCCAGGCTGGCCCCCGGGCATCCCGACGTGTTGTATGCGCAAGGCGTCCTGTACTTACGGCAACGGAAGTGGCCTGAGGCACAAGAAGTTCTGGAAAAGGCCACGCAAGTGGATCCCAGTCACTCGCAGGCATTTTCCGCGCTGGGCATGACGTATGTAAACCAGGGCAAATACGATGCCGCGGTTCCTATGCTGGAAACGGCCGCGCGTCTAGAACCCGCCAATTGGGAGAACCAGTGGACGCTGGCGGAGGCGTATTATCGGCACGAGCAGTACAACGAGGCATTGAAGAATGCGCAGGAAGCGCTGGTCAAATCAAACGGAAAGGCTCCGGAAATCGAGTTACTCGTGGCAGAGTCGCTAGTGGCAGTCAGCCGTTACGAAGATGCCGGCCAAGTCTTGAGACAGTACGTGAAGAATCATGGTAATCGGCCGGATGTGGCGAAGGCCAAGAAGTGGCTGGAGCGCCTGAAGGCCGACGGGAAGATCAAGGGTTAGGTTGCCGAAGTCGCATGGGACTCGGCCTGTTTTTGCGTAAGTGTTGATTACATAGGGTTTTAAGTTGTTTGTTTTGATAGAGCTTTGCAAGTGTTCATTCTGCGCGGGTTAGCGTCTTGGCTTGGTACCACGCAGACATTTTGCCAAAGACGCTGCGGAAAAGCCTCAGGCCTGAAGGCCGGAGCTACAGTTGCTCGCTCGCGAGTTGCTGATTACAGTTCGCGAAGGGCTACAGCTACCGGCCGCGCAGCGGCGCGGAGGGCTGGCGGTAGGCCGCCTAATACGCCCATCACCAGGGCGAAGATGATTCCCCCGATCAGGAGTTCATAGGTGATCTTGAAGGCGAAGGCCATGTTGGAAAAGGTCTGCCAGTTCATGGTGGCGGTGGTCAGGCCATTCAGCGGAAGAACCGCAATGCAGCCGATGGCGCCGCCGATGAAGGAGATCAGCAGGGCTTCGATCATAAAGGAAAAGACTACCGCCGTCGCGCCAAAGCCGAGGGCACGCATGGTGGCGATTTCGCGGCCGCGTTCGGCGATGGCGGAGTACATGGTGTTGAGTGCGCCGAAGATCGCGCCGATGGCCATGACGCCGGCAACGAGGCCGCCGAGGATGGTGATCAGCTGGGTCATGCGGGTGGACTGCTTGGCGTAGTAGTCGATTTCGCGGCTGACGTCGACGGTGAGGCGGGGATCGGCGGTGACCGAGTCTTTGAATTGCTGCAAGGCGTCGGGCGACGTGAGGTGCACGGTCACGGATTGAAAGACATTGCTGGGGCGTTTGTAGACGTCATCGAGCACGCGAGCGTCGCACCAGACTTCGGAGTCAAAGGCGCTGCCGCCGGCGTCAAAAACGCCGACCACTTTCCAATGGCCGCCGCCGAAGTCGACGGTATTTCCGACAGTGAGCCCGCCATAGGTAGAGTTGGCATTTTTCCCAACGACCAGTTCGGCGATGCCGGGCTGGAACATACGACCTTCCTGCATTTTTATGTTTTTGCGGATGTTGAGGACGTTGGCGGAAACGCCACGGACCTGAACGTTGGCGTCCGTGCCCGTGGACTTGAGCGGGAAGGGAGCTACGACCACGACTTCGGAGGTTATGAGCGGGCCATTTTCGCCACGGGCGACGCCCGGGGCGTCCTGCATGATCTTGACTTGTTCGAGAGCGATGCCGCTCATCATTTCGGAGGTGGCGCCGGCGCGCATGATGATGGCGTTGTCGGCGGAGCCGGAGGCGACTAGGGTGGCCTTGAAGCCGCGAGCGAGGGAAAGCATAGCCACGAAGACACCGACGGTGCCGGCGATCCCCAGGACGGCGACGATTGCGGAAGTCCAACGAGCTTTGACGCTGCGAACGTTATAGATGATGGGGATAGCCACGGTCAGACCCTCCGAAGCGCGTTGACGACGCGCATGCGCATAGCGCCAATACCGGGCAGCAGCCCGCTGACGACGCCGACGAGCAAGGCGGTGCCCAGACCGATCGAGAGAATCGCCGGAGACAGAATGAGCGTGGGGAGCAGGCCGTTCAGGGCCGCGCCGAGAACGGGGATGGCAAGAGCGGCGAGGCCCAGGCCAATCAATCCGCCGACCAGGGAAATGGTCAAGGATTCCGCCAGGACGAAAAAGAGAATCCTGCGATCGCTGTAACCGATGGCTTTGAGAGTGGCGAGCTCGCCAATGCGCTCGCGGACGGAGATGGCCATGGTGTTGCCGGTGACCAAAAGCAAGGTGAAGAAGACTACCGAGCCGATCACCAGGATCAGGAATTCGATGTTGCCGAATTGTTTGACCCAGCCCGCGGCGAAGGCGGATTCGGTTTCGGTCTTGGTCTCGAAGGGCGAGTTGGCGAACATATCGTCGATGGTCTTGGCCACGCGCGGAGCATCGTCCGGGCTATCGAGCTTCAAGACATACCAGCCGACATTGCCCTTCATGCTCTCCGGCATGCGCTCCTTGAAGAATTCCCACTGAAACCAGAATTGGCTCTCGTCGCCGCCGACTTTGTCGGAGTGATAGATGCCGTCGAGAGTGAATTCCCAGGTGTTGCCGGCGCCGAACAGAGAGTTCTTGATGGGGATACGGTCACCGATTTTCCAGCCGAAACGCTGGGCTGTTTTTGCTCCGGCGATGGCTCCGGTGCGATCTTTGACGAAATTGTTCCACTGATCGTCGGGAACGCGGAGTTCGGGAAGAACCTTGCGCTGATTTTCGATGTCAATGGCGAATTGCGGGAAGAAATTCTTCTCATCCTGGTAGACGCCGCCGAACCAGTTGTTGTGGGTGAGGGCTTGGACGCCAGGAATGCGCAGGATCTTGTCCTGGTAGGAAATCGGCAGCGGTTGAATGATGGAAATGCGGTTGATGATCACCAGGCGGTCGGCACCGGCGATGTCCGCGCCGCGGCCGAAGGCGCCCTTAACGACGGCAAGGAAGGAGAACAGGAACAGGGCAACTGCGAAAGAGCCGACGGTGAGAATGAGCCGTACTTTTTTGCGAAAGAGATTGGCGAAAATCAGGCTGCGGAATTTCATGCGACACCTCCGGCCAGTGCGCCCTGGCGCAACTGACTGCCTTCAACGAGCAGGCCCTTTTCGAGGTGCAGTTCGAGGTCGGCGAGCTTGGCGACGACCGGGTCGTGAGTGACCATGAGTACCGTTTTGCCGTATTCGCGGACCAGGCGAATGATCAGATGCATGATTTCATCGGCGCTCTTGCGGTCGAGGTCGCCGGTAGGCTCATCGCAGAGCAGGAAGGTGGGATCGGCGACGATGGCGCGGGCGATAGCGACACGTTGCTCCTGCCCGCCGGAAAGCTGGCGGGGATAATGGTGCATGCGCTCGCCGAGGCCGACAACGCCGAGAGCGGTCTCGACGTGCTTGCGGCGATCGGCTTTCGACAACTTGGTGAGGAGCAACGGCAGCTCCACGTTTTGAAAGGCGGTAAGGACCGGGATGAGGTTGTACATCTGGAAGATGAAGCCGACGTGGCGAGCGCGCCATTGCGTGAGCTTGTTGGCGGACATGTGGGTGATTTCGTCACCGGCGACGGTGATGCTGCCGTGCGTGGGGACGTCCAGGCCGCCGAGGAGATTGAGCAGCGTGGTCTTGCCGGAGCCGCTGGGGCCCATGAAAGCCACGAAATCACCTTTGTCGACGTCGAGATTAAGTCGCTGGAGTACCTGAATTTCTTCGCCGCCGCGACGATAAGACTTGTCCAGGCCGCGGACCTGGATGAGGCTATTGGTTTTGCCGCTGCCATCCACTCGAACCATGAAAGAGCGCTCCTAGAGAACAAGTTTGCCGAGCTACGGATTCACTATTCTTCTAAACGTTCGCTGCCAAGATTTTATTTCTAAATTTTCGATCGTCAGGTCACTTTTTTACTTCGACGACCTGGCCATCGTGCAGATCCTGGGGGCCTTTGGTGACGACGGTGTCACCGACGTTGAGACCGGCGAGGATCTCGGCGTCTGAACCGTGATTGCCGCCAATCGTCACGGCCCGACGCTCTAGATGATCGTCCTTTACGAGAAAGACGATTTTCTTGCCGCCGTCGTCGCGGACGGCGCTCTGGGAAACCAGTGGGGCGGCCGGGGCATTATCGGAGCCAGGCTTTTTCTCCGTCTCGGCGCCCAGGAAGGTTACCTTGATGCCCATGTCGGGCAGGATGCGCGGATCCAGTTTCAGAAATGAGATGCGCACCTTTACGGTAGCCTTCTGACGGTCGGCGGACGGAATGATGGTCCGAACCTTGCTGGGAATTTCCCAGTCAGGATAGGCGTCAAGAATGGCATTGACGGGCTGGCCGTCCTTCACGCGGGCGATGTAGGACTCGTTTACGTCGACTTCGATCTCATTAGAATTCATGTCCACGATGGTGGCGATGCCGGTACGAGTGAATCCGCCGCCCGCGGAAATTGGCGAGACCATTTCTCCGACCTGCGCGTCTTTGGAAACGACGATGCCGGCGAAGGGTGCCCGAATGGTGCAGTTGTCGACGGCTTGCTGGGCCTCGGAAATTCGAGCATCGGAGGCGGCGACCTGAGCTTTGGCCAGCTCGATTTTGGCCTGAAGGCTGTCGGTATTCGTGCGCGCATTGTCCAGCTGTTCCTGCGTCTGCACGCCGGCTTTTTGCAGTTGTTCGGCGCGGCGCAATTCGATCTGGGAGTTGCGTAGCTGCACCTGCAGATCGGCGATGGCTGCCTGCGCGGAGTTGCGATCGGCCTTTGCGGAGTCGAGCGCCCTTCTCACGTCCGAATCATCGAGGGTGGCGAGGAGTTGGCCCTGCTGCACGCGTGTACCTTCGTCGAAATGCACACCGGTTACGCGGCCGGTAATTTTGGCGGCGATGGTAGCGCGTCGGCGCGGGGTGACGTAGCCGCTGGCATTGAGCAGCGCTTCGCGACCGCCGGCGCCGGCCGGCTTGTGCACGGTGGTGACTTCCACGACGGGCTTGGGCTTCCAAAGAGCGAAGACGGCGCCGGAAATGCCACCGAGAATGACAAGGACGCCGAAAAAAATGGCAAGACCTTTGCCTAGTTTACTGCCTTTGCGCTCGCCTTCATGAATACGCAGAGAGGCAAGATCGTGTTTAGGCGAGCTGAGCGGTGTGGCCATTCACCTGGTTCCTTCACAGAGGGGTTCACTGAGAGTACGCACGGCGCGAGCCAGAAGTATCAGATGAATTGCCGTGCGGGGTTACTCTGCCAGCTAGTGTAGCTCGAAGAAGCGGTTTGTGAAAAGGATCGCGATTTTTCGAGGGCGGGCACCGGGAAGCAGGGAAATGGTCGAAATGTGGCCTTGAATAGGACTGGCGGAGAGGACTTGGCGAAAACAGTAAAAACCGTGGCAGGTGCATGCGAGGAAAGGTGAGCTCGCCTGGATACTTCATTTAGCAGCTCAACCCGGAGTGGCTGTGCTATTGGCGGCCCTCGTGCAAGTGGTTGGAAAACGAAGCAGGGAAGTGATGAGTTTTCGTTCATTTGGGGCGAATTCTGTGGAAATCCGGTGCAAATGGTTAGCTTTTCGTTAATTCACTTTGACATAATTCCTAGGCTTTGCTAGGTTCGCAGACGCAACGTCCGGGGCCCAACCCGCGGGGCAGCGGAAGCAACTACACCTGGTGTAGTTCGGCGCCAGGCTATCTAGCCTCCCCCCCGTTTCCTGCAGGATTTCTCCAGCTGAAGATCGCCCCGAGACCGAAAGGAAACTCCATGTCAAAGTACCGGGATCACGTACCTCTGAGCGGAAGCGAACGAGTGCCGGTAGCCGGCGCGAAGGTGGTCGGCGCGGTAAATCCGGAAGAGAAACTGGAAGTGACGGTGATTTTGAAACCTAAGGCATCGCGCGAGGCGACACAGAAAGCGATTCGAGCGCTTGCCAGCCAGCCGCTTGCCGAGCGCAAACATCTGACGCGCGAGCAATTCGCCGCGGAACGCGGGTCACAGCCTGCAGACATTGAGAAGATCGAAGAGTTCGCGCACGAGTATGGCCTGTCGGTAGTGAGCGCGGACGCGGCGAGACGCGCGGTGGTGCTGGCAGGAACGGTGGCGGCCTTCAGTCAGGCGTTTCAAGTGAATCTGCATCGCTACGAGCACGGCCGCGGAACGTATCGAGGACGGACAGGCGCCATCCAGATTCCAAGCGAATTGAGCGGGATCGTGTCCGCAGTGATGGGCCTGGACAACCGGCCACAAGCGAAACCGCACTTTCGGGGAAGGAAACTGGCGAGCACCTCGCACGCGCGAAAGGCGCAGCCTGCGGGTACCTTTACACCGGTGGAAGTTGCGGCGCTGTACAATTTTCCAACAGCAGCGAACGGGAAAGGGCAGTGCATCGCGCTGATTGAACTCGGCGGCGGCTATCGATCGCGGGATTTGTCGCACTACTTCAAGAGCGTGCTGGGAATTGCGCAGCCCAAAGTAAAGGCAATTTCTGTAGATGGCGGGACCAACAGTCCGACCGGCGACGGCAATGGGCCGGACGGAGAAGTGATGCTGGACATCGAGGTGGCCGGCGCCGTGGCACCGCAGTCGAAAATTGCGGTGTACTTTGCGCCGAACACGGATCAGGGATTTTACGATGCCATCTCCACGGCGGTACACGACACCAAGAACAAACCTTCGGTGGTCTCGATCAGTTGGGGAGGACCGGAATCGACGTGGAGCGAGCAGTCACTGAATGAGTACAACAGCTTGTTTGAAGACGCGGCAACACTAGGCGTGACCGTCTGCGCGGCCGCGGGCGACGATGGCTCCACTGACGGAGTCACCGACGGGCTGCAACATGCAGATTTCCCGTCGTCCAGCCCTTACGTTCTGGCCTGCGGAGGAACCAAGCTGACCGCCAGTGGCGGCACGATTTCCACGGAGGTGGTCTGGAACGAGACCGCGCTGGATGAGGGAGCGACTGGAGGCGGAATCAGCGAGTTCTTCGCCAAGCCGGACTATCAGTCGAGCGCGGGAGTGCCGAACTCATTGAATCCCGGGCATTTCGTGGGGCGCGGGCTGCCCGACGTGGCTGGCAACGCCGATCCGGCCACAGGTTACGATGTGTATGTGGATGGGCAAGCAGGAGTAATTGGGGGAACCAGCGCGGTCGCGCCCCTGTGGGCGGGGCTGGTGGCCTGCATCAATGAACTGACGGGCACGGCGGCGGGATTTCTGAATCCCCTGCTGTACGGCCAGCTTGCGGGAAGCAGAGGATTGCGGGACATCACCAGCGGAAATAACGGAGCGTTTATGGCCGGAACGGGCTGGGATGCCTGCACCGGGTTGGGAAGTCCGGACGGAACGGCGATCACGGGCGCACTGACCGGCCGGAAGGCTGTGAAGCCGCAGGGCCGTAACTGAGAAAATGGACTACGGCGGCAGCGGCGGCAACGCCGTTGCCGCTGCGATTTCCAGCGGGAATCGAGGATGCCCGAGCGAGGGGTTAGCTCTAGGGCATCAACGGACGGGTGCGATCTCCAGCCGGTCTCCCACCTGAGTGCCAGAACGATAGATGGTGTGCGGCGGAAGTTCCAGCACACTAGTCGCTTTCAGAGACACCGCGGAGATGCGAAAGGGCCGAACGTGCTCTTCCACGTAGACGACCTCTTTTTGCTCGCTTAGAAAAATAAGATCAATCGGGAACAACATACCGATCGTATGGACGCCACGAGAAGGCACAATCCATAGACCACGTCCCAACTGAGCCCAGCGCTTCGTCTTTCCCAGCAGGCCCACCAACCGACGAAGGTAACTGTCGGCGAGTATGGCCTCGGTAGCTACGAAGGTTTCGCGAGTTTTGTTGTAGACGTACAGCGGACGATGATGACCGTTACTGGCCATTGATTCTGCCAAACCCGTTCCCCCCAGTTTTAGTCAAGAAGTTTAGTAGTCTAACGGACGACCACGACTTCCGTGCTTGCTATTCGATAGACTTGCGCTTGCGCCGCCAGATGATGATAAACAGAACCAATACGGCAAGAGCACCCGCGACGACGCGAATCAGGGTTACGTTATCCATTTCTTCCTCCTCTCGTTTTATGATTGATTGGTATCACGACTTTCCTCGGCGAACTGGAGACTGACCTCACTTCTGCAACG
>Ga0157378_10000118_pt1 | contig 76565 bp, 65 predicted proteins | sample M65metaG_FD_115309 | JGI IMG/M metagenome (GOLD analysis project Ga0157378, IMG submission 115309) | Miscanthus rhizosphere microbial communities from Kellogg Biological Station, Michigan, USA - M6-5 metaG | ecosystem: Host-associated > Plants > Roots > Rhizosphere > Soil | place: USA: Michigan... | reverse complement strand
GGCCATCGAGATCTCCATCCAGGCGCTGAGCGGCCTCGAACATCTCCACTCCATGGGCCTGATCCATCGCGACATCTCGCCCGAGAACATCATGCTGTCGCAGGACCATCACGGAAAACTGGCAGTGAAGGTCATCGACTTCGGGATCGCCAAGCAACTCGCCGAAGGTGAGGGCGGACAGGGTCTGACACAGACGGGCATGTTCCTCGGCAAGCTCAAATACGCTTCGCCCGAGCAGGCCGGCTTCCTCAAAGAAGGCGAGCATCTCGACCCGCGCTCCGACCTCTACTCCTTCGGCATCGTCCTGTACGAAATGCTGGCCGGCCGCGCGCCGTTCCAGGCCGCCAACCCGCACGGCTACATCCTCAAACACGTCACCGAGAAACCGCAGCCGATCCACGAGCTCAATCCGGCGGTGCGAGTGCCGGCCCAGCTCGAGTCGGTGATCATGAAGTCGCTGGAGAAGAGCCGCGACAACCGCTACGCCACCGCGGGCGATTTCGAGCACGCCCTGGAAGCGATCCGCAACACCGTCGCGCCCGATCAGAAGTACGGACTGGGCGAGCGGATGATCACCCTCTCCGGCGCGCAGACGCTGGCCGAGCTCCCGAAGTTCACCACCGGCCCGCAAGGCACGTTCGGCGGCCAGCAGTCGACGCAACAGACCATGACCGGCCAGCCGACGCAGTCGGAACGGTCGATGCCGCCGCCGCGAACCGGCCCGACCGGAACGAAAGTCGGCAGCGACGAAGCGACCGTGATGGAGCGGAATCTGGGCCCGACAGGCACGATGCCCGGAGCTCCGGGAACGCGCGCCGGAAGCGACGAAGCGACGGTGATGGAACGCTTCGCCACGCAGTCCGCGCCGACCACTGCCGAACCAAAGTGGAGCAACGCCGAAGCGACGATGATCGAGCGCCAGATCTCGCCGGCCGACCTCGCGCCGAAAAAGAACAACGGCATGATGATCGGCATCGCCGCGGCCATCGTGATCGTCCTGGCGGGCGTCGGGTTCTTCGTCTGGAAGAGCAAGCAGGCAACGACACCGACCGCGGTGGTCAGCACGACCAGCGTGACCACGACGGCTGCGACGTCGACCGAGCCGATCGCTCCGGGACAGGGTCTCCTGCTCCTCTCCGCATCGCCGTGGGGCAATCTCGAAAAGATCGTCGACGATAAAGGGAAGTCGATCGACCTCACCGATGAAAAACGTGAGATACCGACGCGTATCGAGCTCGATCCGGGCAAGTACATGGTTACGGTCTCCGGGCCGAATGGCACCAAGCAGACTGTCGACGTCAATGTCGTCGCGGGCAAGCGCGTGCAGCAGAGGTTCGATCTAGAAAACGTGAATTTCGACGAGCTCGCAAAGGAAGTCGCGAAACCATGAGAACGCGCATCTGCACGATTGGCTTGGTCCTGCTCTTCGCCGCCAGCGCGGCGCTGGCGTCGTGGTACGACGACTACGACGCCGGCCTGGCCGCCGCCAGAAACGGACAGTGGGCCGTGGTCATCCAGAAAATGTCGGCCGCGATCAAAGGCAACAGCAAGGAAAACGACAAAGCGCGAACCTACGGCGCGATCTTCATCAGCTATCACCCCTACTACTACCGCGCAGTCGCCTACCTGAACACCGGCAAGTACGAGCAGGCCGTCGCCGATCTCGAACAGTCCAGCGGCGCAGGCGAGGAGAACCTCGGGTCGATCGAGACGCTGATGTCGCGCGCGAAGACGAAGCTGGCACAGTCCAGCGCACCACAGCCCGAGCCGCAACCGCCTGCGCCAACACCGCGCGTCGTACCGGCTCCCGTTCCCGTCCCGGTTCCGGTGCAGCCAGCAGCACCAACGATCGATCCCGCCCTCCGTCAGCAGGCGGCCGCGGCGATCAATCAGGCCAGGACGCGCATCGCCGCCGCGCAGACGCGCAAAGCGGGGAACACGCCGCAGTACGCGCAGGCCACGCAGGCGCTGACCGACGCGCTCACCCGCAGCAGCAACCCACGATCGAATGACGATCTGAACGCCGCCATCTCCTCGGCCAACAACGCCGCCACGATCGCCGACCTCGCGCCCGCGCCAGGCGCTCCCATCCCGCCGCCCACCGCAACTCCGACGCGCCCGACGCAGGCCAGTGCTCTCGTGCTGGCCGATCCATCGAAACGCGTTCGCGATGCGCTGGAGAGCTACTTCCGCGGCGACTTCGACGACGCATCGACCAAGTTCCGCAAGCTCACCAACGAGATGCCCACCAACGGCTGGATCTGGGCCTTCCTCGGCGCATCCCAATACTCCCAATACGCCTTCGAAGCCGACGACACCTACAAGAACGCCGCGATGGACTCCTTCCGCAAAGCCAAGAGCCTCCACAAGTGGAACGGCGGCTTACCGCAGCGGTACTTCTCGAAGCGGATCCGGAAGGTATTCGACAGCGCGAGCTGATGGAGCGCTGGCGTCCGCGCCGGCTGGCTCGGCGGCGTCTCGCCGCCGAGCTACCAACGACTGTGCAGTTACTGGTTGCCCTGACCTGCGGTGTTCGATCCGCCGGTGCTCTTGGCTTCGGCTTTGCCGCCGTCGCTGTGAGGCAGCACGTTCGAGACCGCGTGGCCCAGCTTCGAGGCGACCTTGCTGATTGCGGTGCGCGCGGTGACGAGCGGGCCGCTCTTCTTCTTGCTGGCCTTTTTGGCCGGAGCCTTCTTGGCTGGGGCTTTCTTGGCTGGAGCTTTCTTCGCGGCCTTTTTCGCGGGGGCTTTCTTTGCAGCTTTCTTGGCCGGAGCCTTTTTCGCCGCTTTCTTGGAAGGGGCGGCCTTCTTCGACGCGCTGCGCTTGGCGGGGGCTTTCTTCGCGGCCTTCTTGCTCGCCTTCTTCGCGGCTTTCTTGGCGGGAGCTTTCTTCGCGGCCGGTTTCTTCGAGGACTTCTTTGCAGCCTTCTTCGCGGGTTTCTTGGACTTCTTGGCAGCCATGGATTCTCTCCTATTCAAAACTGTAGACGTGGGGAGCCGTACGTTCGAAAGAAAATTTGTGCTGCGTGGCAACTGCGTTGCACGAATTTCAATGTAGACGAAGATGTCGCGATTGTCACGCACGCATCACTTCCCACTATGGCTCGCGGCGATGTTGATCATCGTCTTCGTCGCCGGCGAAGCGTTCTGCATCTACCTCTTCATCATGAATCGGCGGCTCACGCACGAGCTGGTGAGTCACGCCTGGCGCGAGCCGACGGTCATCGTTTCCGCTGCGCACGCGCGGCCCGCGCACGTTGCATCGTTGTACGGCGTCGACTGGCGCATCACGCCGCCGGTTGCGCTGCATTCGCTTCCCGGCTTTGTGCCGCACGCGTTTCTGGCGGCCGAGGATGTGCGGTTTCATCATCACATCGGCATCGATCCGATCGGCATGGTGCGCGCACTTTTCACCAACATTCGCGCGGGCGGCATCGCCGCCGGCGGTTCCACCATCGATCAGCAGATCATCAAGACGCGCTTCCTCTCGCAGGAACGGACATGGCGCCGCAAGATCACCGAGATCATCCTGGCGATTCTGCTCGACGCGCGCATGCCGAAGGACGAGATCCTCGAGGTCTACCTCAACGACGTTTACCTCGGACACAGCGAAGGCAAACCGATCCTCGGCATCGACGAAGCGTCGCGGCTCTATTTCGACAAGCCGCCCTCGGAGCTGCGCGTCGACGAAGCGGCCGTCCTGGCCGGCATGATCCGCGCGCCGAATCGCGATACGCCCGAGAAGCATCCCGACGTCGCCCGCGCGCGGCGCGATGCCATCCTCGGCGTCATGCGCGATCACGATTGGATTAATGACGCGCAACTCGCCGAGGCCAAAGCGCGCGACGTCGAGTTCAACATGGGAAGCGTCCCGCAGGCGCCGTATCCGTTCTACCTGCGCGCGCTTCGCGCCGACATCGTGAAGCAGATCGGCGTTCGGCCCGTGATCGAAGGCGGGCTGACCATCGTCTGCGAGATGGATCCCGACGCGCAGCACAACGCTGAGCGCGTGGCCACGCGCGCGCCGACGCAGCTCGAAGCGACGCATGCCTGGCTGCGCGCGCAGGCGCGAACCGAGCCGCTGCAGGTGGCGTTGCTCTCCGTCGATCCGCGCAACGGCGGTATCCGCGCGCTCGTCGGCGGCAGCAACTACGACGTCTCCCCCTTCGACCGCACCTCGGCCATGCATCGCCAGCCCGGCTCGGCGTTCAAAACGTTCGCGTACCTCGCCGCAATCGCTTCGAAGAAAGCGACCACCGCCTCGCTGCTGCTCGACGAGCCGGTGAGTATCGCGGTCAACGGAAACGAGACGTGGCAACCGCACAACTACGACGACCGCTATCGCGGCCGCGTGACGCTGCGCGAAGCCTTCGAGCACTCGCTCAACGTCCCCACCGTGCGGCTCTCCGAGGACATCGGCGTCTCGCGTGTGGTCACCGTTGCCGAGAAGTTCGGATTCGAAGAGAAGTTCGCGCGCATCCCTGCGCTGCCGCTTGGCGTGACCGAGGTCTCGATGCGCGAGCTGACCGCCGCGTACACGCCGTTTCCCAACCTCGGCATCCGCGTCGAACCGTTTCTGCTGCGCGAAGTGCGCGATCGCGGAGGGAAAACGCTCTACGCACACGATCTCGAACAGAAGCGCGTGGCCGACGCCGATGCCACCTACATCCTGCACACGCTGCTGCGCGGCGTAGTGCGTCGCGGTACCGCTTCGCGTCTCAGCCGCTACGGACTCGGATATGTCGCCGGCAAAACGGGAACGACCAGCGACTATCGCGATGCCTGGTTCGTCGGCTACACGCCGGACATGGTCACCAGCGTCTGGGTCGGCTTCGATCACGGCGCGCCGCTGCGGCTCTCATCGGGCGAAGCGGCCATCCCGATCTGGGGCGCGTACATGAGCTCCATCCCGCACCAGCGCGGCGAGCCGCGGCCGCCGGCGGGCGTGACTTTCCGCGACATCGATCCCGAGAGCGGCATGCTCTGGCAGGACGGCTGTCCCGGTCCCATCCACGAAGTCTTTCTCGCCGGCACCGCGCCGACGCACAAATGTCCGGCGGGCTTCTTCGGCGGCATCATCCGCAGCGTCTTCTTCAACCGCGGCAACTTCGACGAGCCGCCGGCGATCACCCTCGAACAGTTCCGCAAGTGGGCCAACGACGTCGACCGCAGCCGGCGGGAGGTGGAAGGGGCGTGGGAGAAGTTGCGGAGGACGTTCGGGAGGTAGTCGCGATCCTCACGCCGCGTTAGCGGCACCAAAAGGTAGCCAGAGGTGCGAGCGTTTTTTGCGAGCACCTCTGGTAGGAGCGCCAATCGTTTCGTGCCGCGTCAGCGGCATTGGAAAATGGAAAGCTCAATCCAGTGCCGCTCACGCGGCACGAATCCCTTTCGACATGACACCAGAGGTGCTCGCAAAAGGCCGCTCGCACCTCTGGCTACCTTCTGGTTGCCGGAGGATCCCGAAGAGGCGGCGGTTTGACAAACACCCGCTCCCGTCCTAACCTCGCCACTCGCTGGATTGATTTGGGGTCGCTTGCAACCAGGATAAAAAAAGCTAAATAGCCGGCAAGTTCGAATTCGTTCTTCGATTTGGCCCCACGTCGATTCCGGCGTGGGGCTTTTTGTTTTTTGGTTGCCGGGTTGCCAGGTTGCCCGGTTGCCTTGGAAGTTGGGAACCTGGCAACTTGGCAACCGGGCAACCACACATGCAGGACTTCATACAGGCAGTCGCAGACGAGCACATCTACCTCTTCGATGGCGCGATGGGGACGATGCTCTACGCCAAGGGCGTCTTCATCAACAAGTGCTACGACGAGTTGAACCTCCGCAATCCGGAGATCGTGGCCGAGGTACACAAGCAGTACGTGAGGGCCGGCGCGGAGATCATCGAGACCAACACCTACGGCGCCAACCGCGTCAAGCTGCGCAGCTTCGGCATCGAAGACGAGCTGCGCGCGATCAATGAAAAGGGCGCGGCGCTGGCGCGCGAAGCGGCCGGCACCGGCGTCTACGTCGCCGGCGCCATCGGTCCCCTCGGCATCCGCATCGAGCCGTACGGACCGACCGCACTCGACGAAGCGCGCGAGTATTTCCGCGAGCAGGCTGCCGCGCTGCGCGATGCCGGCGTCGATCTCTTCGTGCTCGAGACCATGTCCAACATCGCCGAGATCGAGCAGGGCATCCTGGCCATTCGCGACATCTGCTCGCTGCCGATCGTGGCCCAGATGACCATCGGCAACGATGGCCGGACGATCTACGGCGACGTGCCGCGGACGATCGCGCAACGCCTCGACCTCGCCGGCGCCGACGTCATCGGGCTCAATTGCTCGGTCGGCCCGGACGTCATGCTCGACGCCATCGAAGAGATCACCGCCGTCACGGCGAAGAAGATCTCCGCGCAGCCGAACGCCGGTCTGCCGCGCGAGGTGAACGGGCGGCAGATGTACATGGCTTCGCCCGACTACATGGCCAAGTACGCCAAGCGGCTGATTCACAAGGGCGTGAAGTTTCTCGGCGGCTGCTGCGGCACGACGCCCGAGCACATCAAGATCATGGCCGACGCCGTGCGGCCGCTCTCACCGCGCCGCTCGTTCGTGATCGTCGAGCGCGACGCCAACATCGCCGGCAGCCAGGCAAAGGAAGCGATCCCGCTTGCGGCGCGCTCCAACTGGGGGAAAAAGATGGCCGCGGGCGAGTTCGTGACCACCATCGAGATCGTGCCGCCGAAGGGACCGAACCCCGAGAAGATGATCGAGTCGGTGCGCTCGATCAAGGACGCGGGCGTCGACGCCGTCAACGTCCCCGACGGGCCGCGCGCGCAGAACCGGATGGGCGCGATCGCGGTGGCGGTCCTGCTGCAGCAGCGCGTCGGCATCGAGACGGTGCTCCACTACTGTTGCCGCGACCGCAATCTCCTCGGCATGCATTCCGATCTTCTCGGATGCGCGGCGCTCGGCCTGCGCAACCTGCTGCTGATCACCGGCGATCCTCCGAAGATGGGTCCGTATCCCGACGCCACCGCGGTGTTCGATATCGATTCGATCGGTCTGACGAACATGGCCAACCTGATGAATCACGGTCTCGACCTCGGCGGCAACCCGTTCGGCGAGCCGACGAAGTTCACCATCGGCGTTGGAGTGAATCCAGGCCATCTCGATCTCGATTACGAGTTGCGACGGCTGGAGTGGAAGGTGAAAGCCGGCGCCGAATATGCCATCACGCAACCGGTCTTCGACGTGGAAGTGCTGGAACGATTCCTCGAACAGATCGCGCCGATGCGACTACCTGTCGTCGCCGGCATCTGGCCGCTGCTGTCGTACCGCAATGCCCAGTTCATGAACAACGAAGTACCCGGCGTGTCAGTGACCGAGGATGTGATGGAGCGCATGCGCATCGCCTGCGACAAGAGCAAGGAGCACGGCCTGCGCGAAGGCATCGCCATCGCCCGCGAAACGCTGGAACGCGTACGCGGACGGGTGGCCGGCGTGCAGGTGTCGGCGCCGCTGGGGCGCGTGGACTTGGCGCTGGAGGTTTTCGAGGGATTGGTCGAGCAGCGCGCGACGGGTGCGTGATCGCCGTTAATCCGCGGTTTCGATCCGCACTGGTTGCTGCATGACTTTCTGCAGGCTCCCTTCGGGCGAGTCGAAGTACGCCACGACGCGAACGTTCACGGGTTCCCGTTTCGCCGCCGTGCCTCCGAGCGGGTCGGTGAGGAACGCATTGGTCAGGAACTCGACTGTCTGAACCGAATGCGGCGCGATGACGGTGTCGAAGGGCCGGTTCTTCGATTCGATCCTGATTCCGATCCCAGCCTGTCCGGTCAGATCGAGGCGCTTGAGCGTGATGGGCACGTCGGCGTTATTGAGGATGCGGAAGTCCAGATGGGCCACGATACCGGTAGCGACGCCCGGCAGATTAGAGAGGTCCGTGCGCCCGGCGATCGTGATGTCCGGCATGGGGATGCGGGCCTGCGGCTTCGAGCCCTGATCGCTCGAAGCGCAGCCGGCAGCGACAAGGAGCATCGACAGGAAAAACGCGTTGCGCATCATCAGTTGCCGCCTTCCGGTGAAATGTTCTCGACCATGATCTTCTGAAACTTCCTCGTTCCCGCCTCGAACTCCAGCGTCCCCCGCAACGTCACCGGACCGTTCGCGCCGGCCACGGTCTGAATCGCGACGAACGCCGGCGCCCAGAACGACACGCGCTTGGTCTCGCCCGGCGCGATGGTCTCGTTGAATCCCTGCGAGTACGCCGGAAGCGTGTAGGAGCCGCCGCCGATCGACTGCACGGCCACGCGGCGAAGCGCCACCGGCTCGGCCAGCGTGTTCTTCACCTCGACCGCGTAGTGCATCGAAAGCGGACCGGTGTCGTACTGGGTTCCTTCAGGAGCACGCGAAAGCTGGATGATGGCCGCCTCCGGCTCGGGGCCCGACGGCGCGCTGCCCGTCGAGCAGCCGAGGACGAGAAGCAGTGCGGCAGAGATCAAAACGGTACGCATGATGATGTTCTCCCAAAACACGACGGGGAGCGTTTCCGCCCCCCGTCAGCCTTTCACAATCGATGCGCGAAGTTGTTTCACTTCACGTAATTCAGCATCTCTTTCGCCGTCGGGGCATCCTTGCCGTTCGGCTCGAGCTCCAGGTATTTCTGCAGATTGACTTTCGCGTCGGCGTTCTTCTGGGTCCTTACATAGAGCATGCCCAGCTCGTAGTACGCCTGCGCGAATTTGTCATTCGCAGCGATGGCGCCCTTCAGCAGCGGCTCAGCCTCGGCATCCTTCCCGCTGTTGATGAGGTGCGCGGCATCGTTGAACATCGCCGCGGCATCGGCCGGCAGCTTCTTCCGATACTCGGCCGCCTTCGCCTTGTCGCCCTTGGCAGTGTAGGAGTCGGCCAGCACGCCGAACATCTCCTGATTGTCGGTATCGATCTCGAGCACCTTGTTGGCGCGATCGATGGCCTTGTCGTAATTCTTGGTGCGGAGGTACAGCTTGGCCAGCGCCTGATAACCGGCGGTCAGGTCCGGCTTGGCGGCCACCGCCTCTTCCATCTTGGCGATCGCTTCGGGGAGCTTGCCGGCGTTGGCCAGCTCCGCTCCTTCGTTATAGGCGGCCACGGCCGGATCGGCTTTTGCCGCGGCGGGAGCGGCCGTCGTGCCGCCGGCTACAGCCGCGCCGACGGGGGCCATCGTCACATCCTTGGTGTTGATGTCGCCGAGGGTCAGCTTGATCGTCTGCTCGACGTCGTTGTAGCCCGGCGCCTTGTAGGTGAACTTGTACATCAGCGTCCCGTCGAGGATCAGGAAGCGGTACTGGCCATCCTTGTCCGCTTTGAACTCGTTGTGGACGCTGTGTCCCGTCGTCGCGTCGACCGTGATGACGACGTTGGGGATCGGTTTGTGAGTCACGGCATCGGTGATTTTTCCCTGGACGCGGGCTTCGCCGAGGGCGAACGCGTTACCGGCCACGACCATGAGAGCCAGCACGGAAAGCGCGAGTGTTCTACGCATCTGCATCTCCTATTGGTTGAATGTTCGTCGGAGGTTAACGAACCCTCCGAAGTACCCATTCCGATTTATGGGGCGGGGTGATAGACGACCTCGCCAGCCACGACCGTATACCGCACCTTCGTCGAAAAAAGCTGTGATTGCGGCGCCTTGTAGAGGTCGCCTTCGACGATGGTCAGGTCCGCCAGCTTGCCCGGCTCGATCGTGCCGCGACTCGACTCCTCGAACGCGGCATAGGCAGCGTCGGAGGTAAATCCTCGGATTGCTTCAGCCAGCGTCAGCTTCTGATCGGGATACCAGCCGCCGGGCGGATTGCCGGTCTGATCCTGCCGCGTGACGGCGCTGTAGAGCCCGAAGAACGGGTTGACCGCCTCGACCGGAAAATCGGAGCCGAGGGCGAGGCGGGCACCGGAGTTGAGCACGGTGCGCCAGGCGTAGGCGCCCTTGATCTGCTCCGGACCGACGCGCGCTTCCGCCCACGGCATGTCGGACGTCGCATGCGTCGGTTGCATCGAAGCGATGATGCCGTGCTTCGCCAGCCGCGGAAAATCCTCGGGCGCGACGATCTGGAAATGCTCGATGCGGAATCGATCCGCCGGCGTGGCGCCGGCCTGTTCGTACGCATCGATCACATTGCGCACGCCGCGATCGCCGATCGCATGCGTGTTGGCCTGATAGCCGGCCGCACGCGCGCGCTTGGCCACGTCGCGCATGTGCTCTTCCTTGCTGACGAGCAGGCCGGTGTTGGACGGATCGTCGCTGTACGGCGCGAGCATCGCAGCGCCGCGGCTGCCGAGGGCACCGTCGGCGTACATCTTCACGGAGCGAACGGTCAGCCGGTCGCCGTAGCCGATCAGCGGCTTGCGCGTCAGCCAGGAATCGAGGAGCGCCGCGTCGTCCGTCAGCATCACGTAGACGCGAATCGGGAACTTGTGCTCATCGATCAGCTGCTGGATCGCCGTGATGGTCGACTGTTCCGCGCCGGCGTCATGCATCTCCGTCAGCCCGTTCTCGGCGATCTTCTGCGCCGCCGCGAGCACGCGCGATTTGCGCAGTTCGGCGGACGGCGGCGGAACTTTCGAATCGATCAGGTGCTGGGCGCCGTCGATGAAGACGCCGGTCGGATTGCCCTTCGCGTCGCGAAGAATCCGCCCGCCCTCGGGGTCGGGCGTTGCCGCCGTTACGCCCGCGGCGCGAATGGCCGCGGTGTTGGCGACGCCGGCGTGTCCGTCGACGCGCCGTATCCACACCGGATGATCGGGGATGGCAGCATCGAGTGGAGCCGCGGTCGGAAACTGTTTGTCCGGCCAGCGATTCTGATCCCACCCGCGGCCGATGATCCACTCGCCCGGCGCCGCGCGCTGTGCGCGCTCGCGAACTTTCGCTACTACCTCATCGAACGATGCCGCGCCGACGACGTTGACCGTATCGAGCGAGAGCCCGAGCCCGTACAGATGCCCGTGCGCATCGGTCAGTCCCGGCATCACCGTCGTGCCGTGCACGTCCACGACCTTGGCATCAGGATGCGACGTGCGCATCGCGTCAGCCGGTCCGACGGCGACGATTTTTCCATTCGCCGTGACCACCGACCAGTTCGCCTGCGGCGTCTGGCTCGGCCCGGCGAGCACCGTCCCGCCGGCGTAGATGGTCTCGGCGACGGCAGTTTCCTGTTTCGTATTCGGCATCGTGCAGGCGGTGAAAGCGAGGAAGAGTAGCGCAGCGGCGCGTCGCTCGATCGTCATGAGGGGAATCGTATATTCGTTTGACCCCTGGGAGCGCGGACGTCCCGTCCGCAGTCAGGCAGGATGTTGCCAGGTTCGGCGGGCGGGACGCCCGCGCTCCCAGCGCTATCCCTCGCCCCACTTCAACTTCGCCCGCAGCACATCGAAATAGCTCTTCCGCGGCGTTCGGATCAACGTCACCGGGTTCGGCGATTTGCTGATGCACACGATGTCGTTCTGCGCGATCGGAAGGCCTTCCTGGCCGTCGAGGGTGAGGAAGATCTCCTGGTTCGGAGTGGCGATGCCGATTTCGATATCGAGCGTATCCGGCAGCACCACGGGACGATTGCTGAGCATGTGCGGGCAGATCGGGGTCAGTACCACGGCGCCCATCGTCGGATAGATGATCGGGCCGCCGGCGGAGAGGTTGTACGCGGTCGAACCAGTGGGCGTGGCGATGATCAAACCATCGGCGCGGAACGACGATACGAATTCGCCGCCGACGGTGACGCGCATCTCGATGATGCGCGCCAGCGCGCTCTTGTTGATGGTGGCGTCGTTGAGGACGCGGTAGACGCGGTGATCGCGTCCCGCTCCGCGCACGGTGACGTCGAGTGCGACGCGCTGCTCGCTCTCGTAGTCGCCAGCCAGCACGCGCTCCATCACCGCGGGAAACTCGTCCACCTGCACCTCGGTGAGAAATCCGAGCGTGCCCATGTTCACGCCGAGGATCGGGACACCCTTCGGCGCGTTGCGGGCCACGGAGAGGAGCGTGCCGTCGCCGCCGAATGTGATGAGCAGATCGGAATGCTTTCCGAGCTCGCCCTTGGCCACGCACTTGCCGCGATCGTTCAACTTGTCGGCGGTGGCGTAGTCGAGGCAGACGCCGAAATCGCGGGCGCGAAGATCGGCGGCAACCTTCGACGCAAACTGCAGTGCCTCGTCCGAGGTGATCTTCGCGGAGATCCCGATCGTCTTCACGCGTGTGAGTTTACGCGATCGCTCTCCGCACATCCTCCGGCTCGATCACCACGCGCTCGCCCGCGCGTTCCGGACCGGCGAACAGGACCGGATGGAGGACTTTCTCCAGGATCGCGCGCAACGCACGCGCGCCGAGCTTCTGCCGCAGCGCGGCCTCGGCGATGGCGGTGAGCGCCGCGCCGGAGAACTCGAGTTGGATCTGATCGAGGGCGCAGAGGCGCTGGTACTCCGGGATCATGGCCTCGCGCGGCTCGGTCAGGATCGTGACCAGATCGCGCGCCGTCAGCCGATCGAGCGAGACGTGCACCGGCAGGCGCCCGAGAAGCTCGGGGAGGAAGCCGTACTTCACCAACTCCTCGGTGGTCACTTCCTTCGCCCGCGTCTCGCCATCGCCAAAAAAGCCGATCGGCTTGGTGTCGCTGTTCTCATCGATGTCGCTGAACGAGCCGGCGCAGATGAAAAGGATGTTGGCGATGTCGATCTCCGCGTAGTCGTATTTGTTCCAGTGCGAGGTGACGTTGAGCGGGACGAAGAGCTTCTCGCCCTCGAGGATCTTGAGCAGCGATTGCTGGACGCCCTCACCGCCGATGTCGCGCGATCCCGCGCCGGTGCGGCTGCCGCCGGAGCGCCGCGCGATCTTGTCGATCTCGTCGATGAAGACGATGCCGTTCTCCGCGGCGTCGACATTCTGGTTGGTGGCGTAGAGCAACCTGCCGATAGCCACTTCGACGTCTTCCCCGTAATACCCCGCCTCGGTGAAGGCGGTGGCGTCGTTGTAGGCGAAGGGAACGTCGAGGATTTTCGCCAGCGTGCGGGCGAGATAGGTCTTCCCGCATCCCGAGGGGCCGATCATCAGAATGTTCGACTTGCGGATGGAGACGTCGCCGCCGAATTTCAGATACTCGATCCGCTTGAGGTGGTTGTACGCGGCGATTGCCAGCACTTCTTTGGCGTGCTTCTGCCCGACGACGTACTGATCGAGCTGGTCGTAAATGCGCCGCGGCGTGACGTGGAGGAAGCGGTAGATGTCACGCTTTTCCTTCATCGGAGTGCAGCGAGTATAGCCTTGACTCCATGTGCGGCATCAACGGCATCTTCGCGTTTCATGCGGACGCGCCTCCGATCGACGTCGATGAGTTGATGCGGACGCGCGAGGCGATGCGGATGCGCGGTCCGGACGCGGCGGGCACGTGGGTTTCGCTGGATGGTCGCGTCGGGCTGGGGCATCGCCGGCTCTCGATCATCGACCTCAGCGAGCGTGCGAATCAGCCGATGGTTGACCGCGAGCTGGTGTTGATCTTCAACGGGGAAATCTACAACTACAAGGAACTGCTTCCCGATGAAACGTTCGAGACCACCTCGGACGCCGAAGTCCTGCTGCGAATGTACCGGCGATGGGGCGCAGAGATGCTGCCGCGGCTGCGCGGCATGTTCGCCATCGCCATCTGGGATGCGCAGAAGAACAGCCTGTTTCTGGCGCGCGATCCGTACGGGATCAAGCCTCTCTATTACGCCAGCAACGGGCGAACGTTCCGCTTCGCATCACAGGTGAAGGCTTTGCTGGCCGGCGCCGTCTCGGCGACGCGCGATCCGGCGGGGATCGTCGGATTCCTGCTGCGCGGCCATGTGCCGGAGCCGTTCACGACGTACGAGGACATCGGCGCGCTGCCGGCAGGAAGCTGGATGGAGGTCACACGCGATGGTGCCTCCGAACCGCGTCCGTATTTTTCAATCGCCGAGGTGCTGCGCGATGCGGTGAAGGAGCGGCGGCGGTACAGCGACGACGAGCGGGCGGACATCATCGCCGACTGCGTCCGCCAATCGGTGCGCTATCACCTCGTCTCCGATGTTCCGGTCGGCGCGTTTCTTTCCGCCGGGCGCGACTCGGGCTCGATCGTCGGACTCGCGGAGACTCCGCTGCAGACGATGACCATGCGGTTCGAGGGACAGGCGAACGACGAGACGAAGCCGGCCGCGGAGGTGGCGAAACAGTTCGGCACGACGCATCACACGGTCACGCTTTCGCGATCGAAGTTCCTGGCCGGATTGCCGCGCGCAATGGAAGCGATGGACCAGCCGACGCTCGACGGCCTCAACTCGTACTTCATCTGCGCGGCAGCCGCGGAACAAGGGTGGAAGGTGGCGCTCTCCGGAACCGGCGGCGACGAACTGTTCGGCGGCTACTCCACCTTCCGCAATATCCCGCGCTTCGTTCGCGCCCTCGGCATGTTCAAACACCTGCCGCTCGCGGCTGGCGCGTTCGCGCGCGCGTACGGCAGCATCGCTCGCGATCCGGCGCGCTTCAGTCCCAAGACCGCGTACACCCTTCGATACTGCACGTCGTACGAAGGGGCGTATCTGATGAAGCGCGGACTCTTTCTGCCGGAAGAGATCGCGTCGGTCGTCGGCGAGGAGATGGCGCGCGAAGGTTTGAAGCGGCTGCGGATCCTCGATCTCATCCGCGACGCCATCACGCCCGATCCCGGAACGGCCTTCGCCTGCATCGCAGCGATGGAGTCGTCGCTGCTGCTGCGAAGCCAGCTCCTGCGCGACATCGACTGGGCTTCGATGGCGCACTCGATCGAAGTCCGCGTCCCGCTGGTCGATGCCTTTCTTCTTCGCCGGATCGCGGCGGCGGTGTTCTCGACGAATAAGCGGGACGGCAAGGATCTGCTGGCGCGCGCGGCACAACTTCCGGACGCCATCCTGAAACGGCGCAAGACCGGCTTCACCATCCCCAACGTCGCCTGGCTCGACGACCGCCGCGATATCGGCAAGCACTTCGGCATGCGCCCCTGGGCGCTGTACGTGCTGCGCGTGTTCTAACGGAGCGCTGGCGTCCGCGCCGGCTGGCTCGGCGTCGTCTCGACGCCGAGCCTGGTAAGACACCAAACATCCGCTGCTAACCCGGCGGCGAGACGCCGCCGTGGCCAGCCGGCGGGACGCCAGCGCTCCTCTGTCAAAAACCCTTTACTTCCCCACCCTTCTTGACGCCGCGCATTCGCGCGTTCGCGCACAACTAGCTGACGACAAACAACTTACTCATTCCGGCACGCTGGCCGTCCGATCGCACTAGGGGTTCCCCGAAAGGAGGTGGTGCTAACGGAGAGAGCGAAATCCAACTGATGCAGAGGATCAAAGGTCCTCGTGTGGGAAACAGCCAAAAACAACGAAACGCGTCAACGGTCAACAAAGAAAAAACCAACAAACAAAAAGGAGATCAGACCATGCGGAAGTCCCACCTCATCGTCCTGGCAGTCATCATCATCGCCTCCATTTCCACCTCGGCCATGGCGGCCGAAGCCCAGCCCGTTCCGGTTCCGACAGCGACCGGCGTCGTCAACATCAACACCGCTGACAACGCGCAGCTGGAGCTTCTGCCGCGCGTCGGAGTGAAGGCCGCGCAGCGCATCGCCGACTACCGCAAGGAGCACGGCAACTTCCGGAAGACCACCGACCTGATGCAAGTCAAAGGCTTCGGCGAGAAATCGTTCCAGCGCCTCTCGGCCTACGTCACCGTCGAAGGCAAGACCACGCTCACGTCGAAGGTCCACATCAAGAGCCCCCGCAAGTCCTCGAAGAAGTCCTCATCGCCCACCCCAGCGGCGTCGTAACGCGCCGTCCCTCCAACCGGCCGCCTCGCGCATGCGGGGCGGCCACCTCCATCCCCACCCGCTTCACTGAAAGGAGAACGTGTGTTCAAACGACAGCAAGGCACCACCCTCATCGAGCTCCTGGTCGTCATCGTCATCATCGGCATCCTGGCTCTCTGCGCGGTGCCGGCCTTCGCAAACTACCGGCGCCAGACGTCGGTCATGGCCGCGGCGAACGAAATGCGCGGCATGCTGCGCTCCGTCCGTTCGCGGGCCATCCTCCGAGGACGCAATGCGGGCGTGAAGTTCGTGAAGGTGGGGAACAACTGGACCTACACGCTCTACGACGACGGCAACGGAAACGGCATCGCCAACGCCGACATCACCAAGAAAATCGACAGGCGCTATTTCGGTCCCGCCCTGGTCATGCCGTCGTCCGGCACGGCCGCGATCGCGCTGCTGCCGAAGACCATCAAGGATCCCGACGGCGACAAGCTCAATCCGACCGATAACGCCTTGCAGTTCGGCAACTCCACCATCTGTTCGTTCTCGGACCTCGGCAGCGGCACCGCCGGCACGATCTACATCAGCGACGGCGTCAGCAACCTTTACTGCGTCCGCGTCTACGGCGCCAGCGGCAAAGTGCGCGTGCTGCGCTACGACGCCGGCAAACAGAAGTGGGAGGAGCGGTAATGCTAACCCCCGCTCCGCCGCACGACCAGCCGCTGCGCCTCATAGGTCTGCACCAGCGACAGCGGATTCGATCGCAGCAGCTCCTCGGAGAATGCTTCCGACAGCACGCTGCCGTCCATGTCGCGGCCGACCGGCAGACCGGCCAAGTAGAGCACCGTCGGCACGATGTCGACGGCGTACGCGGAGCGCGGCTTCTCGCTGTGGACCACGCCCGCGCCGCGAATGAGCACGAAACCATCGTCCGAGCTCGGATCGGCGGGATCGATGAAGTCGTGCAGCAGCGCGTACGGCGTGGCCGGAAGCTGCGGCGGAACGGGACCGGAGGGCGAGACCACTACGATCATGTGATTCGGATAATCGCGCGCCAGCGCGGCCAGCATCTTGTCGAGCTGCTCGGCGTAGGCGCGCAGCACGAGTCCCTTGACCGTGGATCGCGCCGGAAGATCGTCGCTGAAGATATGGATGGCGCGCTGGGCCTGCTCGAAACCGCCAAGCGTGCAGACCGTGAGCGGGAACGACGGCGCGGAGTCGCGCAGGATGGCCATCGACGTCAGATCGGCGGCCAGGCCATTCACGATGCGCTGCCGCGCGGCGCCGGTGCCGTTGAAGCGCTGCGTCTCCGACTCCGGCGGCGCGGTGCGGAGCCTGGCGATCTCCGCGGCGAACTGCGGCGGAGCGACATTGCCCGCCGGATTGTCGAAATAGCGATCGGTGACGATGCGCGCGGCACCGGCCGGCTCCGACCACGGCCAGCCGATTACGGATGCGTGCAATCCGAGTCGCTCGAAAAGGGTCCACAGCGGGAGAGAGAGGCCGGAAGGGAGCGGCGTCGGCACCCGCGTCACCGGCGGAATCAATCCCCAGGCCTGAAAGCCGACGCCGGCCGGGATGATCAGGAATCGTTCTCCGGCGCGATTCAGCGGCGTCCGGTATCCGAGCCGCCCGGTCACCCCGTGGCGGAACGGCAGCTTCCCGGTGGCGACCGACGCCCACAGCGACTTGGGGCTGAGCGTCGGGAACGGCTCCAGCCGCGTGAGGTAGCCATGCGTCCTGGCCTGCTCGAAAAACGGCAGCGAGCCTTCGCCGGCGAGCGTGAGGATCCAATCGTACGGAAGATTTCGGATGGCCACCACGATGACCGGCCGCTGCCCGGCCACGGTCCCGATGTCCGCCACCACCACCGCGTGTGCCTCGGTGCGATAGCTGTCGCGCCGCTGATAGAGAAAGAACGACGAGATGGCGATCACCACCACGCCGATGACGAAGAGGATGCGCGACATCCGGCGATCCGCGTTGCGCTCGGCGAACCAGATCAGCAGCAGCACGAACGACGTGGCCGTGATCAGGTTCGTCGCTTTCGACAGCACTCGGATTGCGCCAATCGGCAGGTAGTTGTTGCGGAACACCTCCAGGTGCATCCAGTAGATGGCCGAGGCGAGGAACGCGGCCAGGACCACGAAGCCGAAGCCGTGTGGCCGGAAGCCGCCGTTCGTTTCCGGTTTGCCGAAGAGGCGGACGCGGAGGGCGCGAAGAATCCAGAGCGCCGTACCGAACAGAAGGCCGCAGATCAGGCCGTAGACGATGGTGACCGTTGCCAGGCGACCGGGCGTGATGTCGATCTGCGGATTCAGAAAGTACAGCAGGTGCGCGATGTAGAGGCCGAAGATCGCGCCCGCGAGCACGCGCTTGAGGTACGCCCAGCGTATCGGCATGTCGGCGCGCGCAGTGTATCGCGAGGGGGTGTGGCGTGATCACCGCCGAGGACCTTCGCGCGGTTGACGCTTTCACCCTTCTCCGCGACCTCGGCTACGAAATTGCGCCGATCGCGATCGCTGCCGCCGACTGGCGCCGCGCCGGAATTGACATCCCGTGGAACGAAGGTGTGACCCTCCACCTCGCTACGCGCATGCCGCAGCTGGATGTTTACGTCATCGCCGGAGACGAGCTGCCGGAGTGCGATGCCATCACCGCTTTCCTCCGCTCGCTGACGAAGTACAACGCGCTGGTCAAGCCGGTCGTCCTCGGCGTGACCACGAGCCGGCTGACGGTTCACGATCTCTCCGCCCGCCGGGAGCCCAGACGACTCGACGTCGATCTCGATCATCCGACCGCTCACGCGCTCGACCGCCTCAATCTCCTCGCCAGCGGCAGCGATCCGGAACGGATCTTCGACCGCGCTCTCGATCGCGAATCGCTGACCCGCCAGTTCTTCGAACGCTTCCGCCGCGCCGTGCGCGAGGTGGCGCAGGCGATCCGCGTCGCGCATCCCGCGGAACCACAGGATGCCGTCGACGGCCAGGCGCTGCTGTTCCTCTCGCGGCTTCTCTTCCTCTACTTCATCCAGCAGAAAGGGTGGCTAAACGGTGAGCGCCGCTTCCTGGTCGATCGTATCGAAGCGGCCGTGCGCGAAAAACGCGGCGTCTACGCCACCCTGCTGGCGCCTCTTTTCTTCGGATGCCTCAACACCGCCGCGCGCGAACGCGATCGCATCGCGCGGCGGCTAGGCAACATCCCGTACCTCAACGGCGGTCTCTTCGAGCCGTCGGCATTCGAAGAACGGAACCCTTCGCTGGAGTTGCCGAACGAGTTGCTGCAGCGCGTCGTCGAAGACGTCTTTGAGCGCTTCGCCTTCTCCATCGACGAATCCGACGCCGCCGGCGCGCATATCGATCCGGAAATGCTCGGCAAAGTCTTCGAATCGCTGATGAACACCGACGAGCGGCTCTCGACCGGCAGCTTCTACACGCCGCGGGCGATCGTCGACGTCCTGGCCGCGCGCGCCATCGTGGCGTGGCTGAGCGAAGGGGACGCCGCGACGCGCGAGACGCTGGAGCGAATCCTCCGCGGCGCCGCGCACAAGCATCTGCGCAACCAGGAAGCGCTGGCGAAGCGGTTGGAATCGATCACAATCCTCGATCCCGCCTGCGGCTCGGGCGCATTTCTCCTGTCAGCGTTGCGCATCGTCGAGCGCCTCATGACCGCGCTCCGCCCCGAATCGGGTCGCGACCTTCGCCGCCGCATCGTGGAGCGCTCGCTCTACGGCGTCGATCTGAAACCGGAAGCGGTGCGCCTCTGCGAGCTGCGGCTCTGGCTGGCCATCGTGTCGCAGGCGGACGAAGCCATCGACGCGATCGATCCGCTGCCGAATCTCGACCGCAACATCCTGCAGGGCAATTCGCTCCTCAGCCCGACCGACTTCCTCGGCGACAACCGCGCCGACGTCTATCGCGAATGGGTCTACGCGCTGCGCGCGCAGTCCGACCTCATCGAGCGCTATCGCAACGCCCCGCATCGCGAGCGCGCGCAGGTGGCGCGCCTCATACGCGCCAACGACGGCCGGCTGGCCAGCGAACTGCTGGCGAAAGCGATCGATCTCGACGAAGTGGAGCAGGAGCAGCTCTGCGCCCCGCAGCGCGATCTCTTCGGCCGTCTGCGCGAGATGAACATCGAGCGCTGCCGCGAGCTGCACGAGCGCATCGGCGCCAACCGGCGCATGCTCGAACGGATCGAAGACGGCCAGATCGGCTTCTTCTCCTTCGACGTCCACTTCGCGCACGTCATGGCCCGCGGCGGCTTCGATGTCGTGGTCGGCAATCCGCCGTGGGTGCGCAACGCCCGCATCGAGCCGCGCGCCAAGAAGATGTACGCCGAACGCTTCGCGCTGTTCCGCGGCGACGGCGCGCGCAACGCCGCATTCCATCAGCCCGATCTCTCCGTCGCCTTCGTCGAGCGCGCCCTTTCGCTCACCGCGCCGGACGGCGTGATGTCGCTGCTCGTTCCGGCCAAGATGCTCAACTCCGGCTACGCCGCGCCGCTGCGCCGGCATGCGACCTCGGCGGCAAACATCGTGGCGCTCGACGACTGGTCGTCCGACGCCAAACGCCACTTCGACGCCGATACCTTTCCGCTCGGCATCACTCTGGCCCACCGCAACGGCGGCCCGCCGCAGCACTGCATCGCCATCTCCTCCGACGGCGATTCGTTTTCCCTTCCACCCGCCGCCCTCACCCTCGGCGGCTCCGAGTGGTCGCTTCTCCCTCCCGATGTTCACGCCATCGTGGCCCGCATTCACGCGAGCAACACGCCGCTCGTCGAAACGCTGCACCGAACGCCGGTGATGGGCGTGAAGACCGGCGACAACGGCGCGTTCTTTCTCGATGTGAAACGCGTGCGCGCGAACGCGGTCGAAACCGTCGACGACATTCACATTCCGCTCACCTCCGTCTGCCGCTGCGTGCGCGGACGCGACGTGCGCCGCTGGCAAGTCAGCGAGCCGGCCTGGATGCTCTGGCCGCCCGCCGCCGGATGGCGCAAGCCGCCGCGCTGGGTGGAGCGCCTCGCCGAAGCGCGCGGCATCGACGCCGGTACGCTGCGGCTCTCGTACGTGCGCCCCGAGCACGTCGGCATCAAGGTCGTCTGGAAGGATCTCTCGCGCGGTCTCAACGCCGCCGTGCTCGAAGACTCGCTGCGGCTCGGCGAGCGCAACATCCCGCTCGTGCCGAACCAGACTCTTTATGCGCTCGACGCCGCGACGATCGAAGAGGCGCTGGTCCTCGCCGCGCTGCTGAATTCGACCATCGTCAACGTGCTTGCCGTCGCCATCACCGAGCGCGCCAAGGATTTCTACTTCCGCTACTTCGGCCGCACCATCGCCCGCCTTCCGCTGCCGGCGGTTCTGCCGTCGAGCGAGTCGTGGAGATGCCTCCTTCGCGCCGCCCGCCGCGCCCGGCGTCATCCGGAAGCGGTTGTCGAAGAGATCGACACGATTGTCGCCGCGCTTTACGGCGTCACCAGCGACGAGCATGCTCAGCTCGCGGCATTCCTTCACAAGCGCCTCGGCGATGCCTGACCTGGCTCCGCACCAGTGCGCCGCCGTCGAGCGCGCGCTGGCGCTGATCGACCGCTACGGCGGCGCGATCCTCGCCGACGACGTCGGCCTCGGCAAGTCCTACGTTGCCGCGCGCGTCGCCGCCGAGTGGTCGCGCCGCGGAAGCGAAATCGAGATCATGGTGCCTGCGTCGCTGGTGGCGCAGTGGCGGGAGACGTTGCGCGAATTCGACGTCGAGGCGCGGATCATCACGCACGACGCGCTGATCACGGACTCAATGCTCGGCGAGGGCGAACGGTTTCTCGTCGTCGACGAAGCACACGCCTTTCGCAACCGGAAGACGCAGCGCTGGTGCGCCCTGGCGCGGCGTTCTGTGGCATCGCGGCTCCTGCTCGTCACCGCCACACCGATCTGCAACTCCGCCGACGACCTCCTCGCGCTGGTCTCACTCATCGCCGCGGATGACGCGCTGCGCGATACCGGCGTCGCTTCGATCGACGACGCCTTCGCCGTGCGCGACGGACCGTCGCTCGACGTCATCGTCCGCGAGCTGGTCATCCGCCGCGAGCGCGATGTGCTTCCGCCGGAGCTCGCCTTCGGCGCGCTGGAGCGCCGCGTAATCCGCCATCCCATCGTCGACGCGCCGATCGACGCCCTGCAGTTTCCGCTCAGCAGCAGCGCGCCGCTCTTGCGCCAGTTTCTCTGGCGGCGATCGGAATCGAGTCCCGCCGCCTTGCTCGAATCGACGCGGCGGCAGCTCCGCTTCTACGACCGCGTCATCGAGTCCGGCCGCGCCCTCTCGCGCCGCGACTACCGGCAGGCATTTGCCGCCGAGGAGGATGCGGACGCGTTTCAGCAAATCCTGTTCTGGGACATGCTCGCGCCCGCGGACGGCTTCGATACGAACGCGATTCGCGAGGAGATGCGCCGGTTGACGGACATCCGCGCGATCGTCGAACGCGCCGAGGATGCGAAGGCGACCCTGCTCGATGCCGCGCTGACCGATGAACCGACGCTCATCTTCACCGGCGCCGCGGCGACAGCACGAACGCTATAGAAACGACTCCGCTGCGGCCTGGCTACCGCGCGCGACGGCAGCGCCGCCATCGAAGCCTTCCGCCGCGGCACCATCGATCGCCTCGTCGCCACCGACCTCGCCTCGGAAGGCCTGAACCTGCAACGCGCCGGCGTCGTCATCCACTACGACATCCCCTGGAACCCGGTAAAGCTCGACCAGCGCAACGGCCGCGCGCACCGCATCGGCCAGACGCGCGACTCCGTCCGCGCCATCTACTTTCTGCCCGAGGCGAGGAGCCGGGTCGTCGAGACCATCGCCGCGAAGAATCGGACGCGACGCCGCATCCTCGGCAATTCGCCGCGCCCGATCGAGACCGCTCCGCACGTTCTCGACCTCCCGCAACGGCTCCCCAACGATTCGCCCGCGCTCGCGCTCATCCGCGCCCTGCGCGCGAACGGCCTCACGCCGCCGCCATCGCTCTTCCGCCGCCACCGCGCCGGCGTTGAGCTGCTATTCGAAGAGATGGCGAACGAGTACCTCGACGGGCGGCGGTTGGGGGAGTTGGAGAAGGTGCTGGAGAAAGAGCATGCAATAACAGACGCCGCCAAGCGTAGCGCCGTCGGCTCGACGGCTGTACCGCCAGCGGCTCGCTGGCAATAGACCCCACAACGCCGCCGGGCCGGCGGCGGTACAGCCATCGAGCCGATGGCGCTACGCTCGTGCGTCGTTTCGACTCGTGCAGCGTCAGGATCTCTTCAACGAACGCGTCATCCTGACCCGCCAAACCCACCCTCCACCCTGCAAACCCGTGGCACCACGCTTGTTCTATCTCCCTCCCCGAAAAGGAGACATACCCATGAAGAAAACAGGCATCGCGGTACTGGCACTTTTGATGATCGCAACGTTTGCCGTTGCGAATGAGCATGCCGACGGCCCCGGACCGGCGGCGGGAGTGGCGGGACACGGCCCCGAGGGCGAGGGCGGTGGATATCTCGACGTCGCCGCGGACGGCACGGTCATCGTCCGGCGCGCCGCCGCCAGCAGCACCGCCACCACGCCGGTGGCCGAGTTGGTGGCAATTCGCAACGGCGTCATCGCCTGGACCGCCACGCTCCCGTCGCCACGAACCGAAACCGAAATCTCCGGCACGCAGGTGATCGAAGTCAACGAGCCAACTCCCGCGTCGGGTGCGACCGTAACCACCACGCTGACCGCGCTCGCGATCTCCAACGGCGCTCAGGCGTGGACGCTCAACATCACCGGACGCGTCAATAGTCTGACGCCGTTCAACAGCGGCACCTATGCCGTCGTAATCATTCCGGCTGCGACTTCGGGGGGCACAGCCACCCGGAATCTAGTCGCGATCAGCAGCAGCGGTGTCATCACATCCACCGTTGCTTTCTGATCCCATTCCTCCTCGATCACGGCGGCGGCGCGTAGCCGCCGCCATTTTCGATTTCGCTGGAGCCTTTATGAACCAGATCGATCGCAATCGGGAGGTGGCGTGATGCCCCGCCCGCCCAGTTTTCCCCTGCCGCTCGTCGGCGGATCGCGCCGCCCTTCGATGGTCCGTTGCGAATCGTGCTTCCACATCGGCGCCGCCGTCCACGTCAGCGGCCGGATGCTCTGCGGCGAGTGCTTTCTCGAGGTCTCGGCAAACGAAGAGGCCAAGCGGTTGGGATTGACGGACACGAGAATTGAGGCTGACGCAGCGTACGATCACGTTGCGTGATCGCGCTTCTGCTCCTCGGCATCCTCATCCCCTCCGCGCTGCTGGTCGCAGCCGTGCGCCGCTGGATCGCTCCGGTGCCGTGGCGCACGGCGCTCTTGTTTTTCTTCATGACGCTGGCCTTCCTGCACGGCGCGGTCTTCACTTCGAAACTCCCCGTCCCGCTCGATGAAGCAGCGCGCGGCTATCCGTGGCACGGCATCGTCGGCGACGTCGTCTCGCGCAACCCGCTGACGAACGACACCGTCAAGCTCTTTCTCCCGTGGATGCAGGTGGCGCGCGAGGAACTCGCTCACGGCCGGGCGCCGCTCTGGAACCGCTACTCGTTCTCCGGCTACCCGCTGCTGGCCAACGGCGAATCGGCGCCCTTCTCGCCGCTCTTTCTGGCCACGCTCTTCGTCCCGCTGCCGAAACAGATCGTGGCCATGGCCGCGCTCAAGATCTTCGCCGCGCTGCTCTTCACCTTCCTCTTCCTGAAACGCGAAAACGCCGGCGACGCCGCGGCCACCTTCGGCGCCGTCGTCTTCGCCTTCTCGACCGTGATGACGGTCTTCCTCTACTACTCGACCGCCTCGGTCATCGCGTTCCTCCCCGCCGCCGCGTTCGCGCTTCTGAACGCGATGGACAAACAGACCAAGGCCAGCATCGTCTTCGTGGCGATCGTCATCGCTACGCTGCTGGCAAACGGCCATCCCGAAAGCGTGCTGCACATCGCCATCGGATGTGGCGGCATCCTCGTCGTCGAGTGGGTAATCGCCAGACCGCGCCTACGCTCGTTCGCCGCCCCACTCATCGGCGTCGCCCTCGGACTCGCCATCAGCGCGCCGGCGTGGGTCCCGGTCCTCGAGCAGGTCCGCATCAGCGAACGCTTCGCCACGCTACGCAGCTTGCCCCACCTCGGCGCGATGCCGTTCACCGCTGCATGGGGAATCATCAGTCCGAACGGTTTCGGCAATCCGCTCCGACACAACTGGTCATGGATGTACAACTTCACCGGCGTCGCGATCTCGTACGCCGGTTTGCTCCCGCTGGCGCTCTTCATCGCCGCCGCCATCTCCCGCCGGACCACGACACGCGATCGGATGTTCATCCTCCTCGCCGCAATCTTTTTTTTGGTGGCGATGGATTGGAGCGTCGTCGGACACGCGCTCAACGCCATCCCGCCGTTCGACATCGTCGCCAACGACAAGCTGCGCTTCGTCTGCATCTTTCTCGTCGCGGTGGTGACGGCAAAGTGGCTGGATGCGCGGGCCGTTGCAGCAGGAAACCACGCCGGAGGCGTGCAGGAGATTAGCCGGTGGCAAGCGCCGCAGGCGCGCAGCCACCGGATCACGATTCCCAATGGATCCAACCCCGGCAGGGGTGATGGAGAACTTTCCGCGACTCCTGCCGGAGTCGGAGAGACGGGCTTTGGTTACCGGTGGCGGCGCGCCGTTGGCGCTTGCCACCGGCTAATCTCCTTCACGCCTCCGGCGTGGGAACTGTCGTTGCGCGTTACGGCCTCGGTCGTGATGATCCTCGCGTTTTACGTCTACGCCGTCCACTCCAACCTCATGCGCCCGATCGATCTCCTCGGCGTGGCCGCGATCGGCATCTTCCTCTTCCTTCCCAAACGAATCCGCCCGTGGGGCGCGGTTGCACTCGCGTGCGTGGAGCTCTTCATCTTCAACGCCGGCTTCAACGCACTCGTCGACGCGAAATACTTTCGGCCGCCGCTGCCGATCGTCGACTCCCTCCGCGCGCACGCACCGCGCGAGCCGTTCCGCGTGGCGGGCCTGAACTGGACCTTCCTGCCGAATGCCTCCGCGCAATACGGACTGGAAGACGTGCGCGGCAGCGACCCGATGGCCTTCGCCGATTACGACCGTTTCCTGCAACGCTTCACCGTCGCCGAGACCGGATCGTGGGTGCGCCGCATCGTCGATGCAAACCGTCCCGAGCTCGAATTCCTCAACGTTCGCTTCCTCCTCGGCGAGCCGGACGCCAATCCCGGCGGACGCTGGAGACTGATCTACCGCGGCCCCGACGGAACGCTCTGGGAGAACCCAACCGCCCTTCCGCGTTTCTTTGCGCGCGACGCCGAGGTTCGCAACCTACGCAACACTGCGCCGGCCGAATTCACGATGACGGTGGTTGCATCGCATCCCGCCATCATCGAATCGAGCGAGCCGCTCGGGCCGGGACGGCGCGTTTACGTCGGCGGACATCGCGTCCCGCTGCGCCACATCGAAAACGCCTTCCTCGGCTTCGATGTCCCGGCAGGCCAATCCGAGGTGCGCGTCGTTTATCGGCCGATGACGTTCTACGCATCATGCGTGATCGCGTTGCTGGCGATCATTGGAATGGCGATGATTCCACGAAGCGACCAGCCGCGGAGCGGCGCAATCTAGGTAGCCCACAGCGTGAGCTGTGGGAAATCGGAGTTGAAGATCTCAAGCCGCGGAGCGGCGACATTTCAATGCGGGCGTTAGCGAGACTCTTAGATGTCGCCGCTCCGCGGCTTCATTTGAGCGCCTTGGCTCCCCACGGCTCACGCCGTGGGCTACATAGATTTCGCCGCTCCGCGGCTACGAGCACCTTCTACCGATCCACCCACCCCATCGCCCGCTCGTTGTAGCGCGGACCGGCGATGGCCTCGGGACGCAGCGCATCATCAAGCCGCGACATCTCGTCGGTACTCAAGCTGAGAGACGCCGCGGCCGCGTTCTCCTCCAGATACTTCCGCCGCTTCGTGCCGGGAATCGGGACGATGTCCTCGCCCTTGTGCAGCAGCCACGCGAGCGCGATCGTCGCTGGCGTGACGCCGTGCGATGCGCCGATCTCGCGCACGACTGAGGCCGCGCGCATGTTGGCGTCGAAGTTCTCGCCCTGAAAGCGCGGATCGTTGCGGCGGAAATCGCCCTCGGGGTACTCCTCGGCGCGCTTCACGCTGCCCGCCAGAAAACCGCGGCCGAGGGGACTGAAGGGGACGAGGCCGATTCCGAGCTCGCGAAGGAGCGGAATGATGCGCGGCTCGAGGTTGCGCTCCCACAAGGAATACTCGCTCTGCAACGCCGTGATCGGATGCACCGCATGCGCGCGGCGAATCGTCTGCTCGCCCGCTTCGGAAAGCCCGAGGTAACGAACCTTCCCTTCGCGAACGAGATCGGACATCGTGCCGACCACCGTCTCGATCGGCACCTCGGGATCGACGCGGTGTTGATAGAGAAGATCGATGTAATCGGTCTGCAGGCGTTTGAGCGAGCCGTCGACTGCCTGGCGAATGTGTTTGCTATCGAGACCGGTCATCTTGCCGTCTTCGATCTTCCAGCCGAACTTCGTGGCGATGACGACCTTGTCGCGTTTTCCGCGAAGCGCACGGCCGACCAGCTCTTCGTTTTTGTACGGCCCGTAGACCTCGGCCGTGTCGAAAAAGTCGATGCCGAGGTCGAGCGCGCGATCGATCGTGGCCAGCGATTCCTGCTCGTCCGCCGGCCCGTACGACTGGCTCATGCCCATGCAGCCGAGGCCTTCCGCGGAGACGACCAGACCCTGAGATCCGAGAGTGCGTTTGTTCATGCCGTAACGCTACTATGCGGGTACCAGCTCGTCCAATGTTCCCCACAACCCGTCGCAGTGTGATCGCCGCCTTGGCGGGCGATGACGATGAGCAGCGCCGGCGCGCGTTCGACACCTTCGTCGCGCTCTACTGGAAACCGCTCTACAAATACCTTCGCGTGGCGCGCGGTCGCGAGGTGGCGGACGCCGAGGATTTGACGCAGTCGTTTCTGGCGAAGTGCTTCGAGAACGGCGCGCTGAACGCCTACGACGCTTCGAAGGCAAGCTTCCGAACGTTTTTGCGGATGCTGTTCGATCGCTTCGTGGCCAACGAAGTGAAGGCATCGCTGCGACAGAAGCGCGGTGGCGGCAGCGCGCGGTCGGACTTCATCGATGCCGAGGCCGAGATCGCCCGCGAACACGATCGCGGCGGCACGCCCGAGGATTACTTTCAGCGCGAATGGGCGCGGAGCGTATTCAGTCTCGCCGTCGAACGACTGCGCGAGGAATCCGACGCGACGCGTTTCGCCATCTTCGAAGCGTACGACCTCGATGACACGTCGAAGGCGTCGTATCGCCAGACTGCGGAACGGTTCGGCATCAGCGAGTCGAGCGTGACCAACGGACTTGCCGCGATGCGCCGCCGTTTCCGCGCCATCATCCTCGACGTTCTGCGCGAGGCCACCGCCTCGGAAGCCGAATACCGCGCCGAGGTGCGCGCTCTACTCGGAGTAGAGGCATGACCTGGATCTCCGACAACGCGGTCGCGCATCTTCGCGCTGTCGCCGAGCTGCCGGACTTCAGCGGGACGCGCTACCGCATCGAGCGCGAGATCGCGCGCGGCGGGATGGGCGTCGTCTACGAGGCGGACGATGTCGAACTGCAGCGACGCGTGGCCATCAAAGTCCTGGCGAGCGAGCTGGCCTCCGTACCCGCCGTCGCACGGATGCGCGCCGAGGCCAGGACCATGGCCCGGCTGGAACACCCGGGAATCGTGCCGCTGTACGACGCCGGCCTGCTGCCCGACGGCCGGCGCTGGTACGCCATGAAACTCGTGCGGGGCCGGCGGCTCGACGAATTGATCGCCGCCCCGCCGGAACTGCTGCGCGTTTTCCTGCGCATCTGCGAGGCGGTTTCCTTCGCCCATGCTAATGGGGTCGTTCACTGCGATCTCAAGCCGGAGAACGTCATGCTCGGCGACTTCGGCGAAGTGCTGGTGATGGATTGGGGCGTCGCCCGCGCCGCCGGCGCAAGCGAAGTCATCGCCGGAACGCGCGGATTCATGGCGCCGGAGCAGGAGCGAGGGACATCGATCGATGCTTCGACCGACGTCTTCGCCCTCGGCGCGATGCTGCGGACGATTCTGCCGGCGAAACTCCCACGACCGCTCGCGGCCATCTGCGCAAAGGCGACTGCCGCGGCCCAACGCGACCGCTACTCCTCGGTGCGCGATCTCGCGGACGACGTGTCGCGCTGGCTCGATGGCCAACCGGTCATCGCCTATCGCGAGAACTTTCTCGAACGCGCCGGCCGCTGGCTCACGCGCAATCGGGTGCTGATCACGATCATCACCGCCTACCTGATCATGCGCGTGATCGTCATTCTCTGGATTCGCCGTTAAAGGATTTCGAACAGACGTTGAATACGATCTTCGGAGGAACGATATGAACAAGATTCTTGTGGGACTTCTGCTCGGCGCCGCGCTCGGTGCCGTCGATGGCATGACCGCCTGGTTCACCCCGGCCGTGCGCGCCGGAATCATCGGCATCGTCATCGGTTCAACGGTCAAAGGGATGATCGCCGGCATCGCCGCCGGCTGGTTCGCCCGAAAAGTGCAGTCAGTGGCCTGGGGCATCGCCTTCGGCCTGCTCGTCGGCGCGCTGCTGGCGTACGGCGTTGCAGCGATGCAGCACGGTTATTACTTCGAAATCATGCTGCCCGGCTCGATCGTCGGCGCCATCGTCGGCTGGGCTACGCAGCGCTACGGCCGACCTGTCCGCAGCACCTCGGCGGCGACGCTCGCAGCGATCTTCCTGGTGATGTTGAGCGTGAACGCCCGCGCCGCGGAGCCGGTGAAAGCCGCCGACGCCTTCGGGCGCTTAAAAAACCTCGCCGGAACCTGGAACGGCCACGCCATGACGCCCGACGGACCGCCCACCAGCGTCAGTTACCGCCTCACCGCCGGCGGCACCGCGGTGATGGAGACCCTCTTCGGCGGCACCGAGCACGAGATGCTCACCATCTACACCCTCAACGGCAATGACATCGTTGCCACCCACTTCTGCGGCGCCGACAACCAGCCGGTGATGAAGCTCGACAAGTCGCAATCGACGCCCGACCGCCTGGTCTTCTCCTTCGTCAGCGTCGCCGGCGACCACGCCAAGGATCACCCGCACGTCCACAACGGCTTCATCCACTTCGTGGGGAACGATCAACTGGAAGCGACGTGGTCGATGCAAACTCCGGACGGCGGCCCGTTCGAGCACAACCCGAAGTTTTTTCTGACGAGAGGGAAGTAGCGCGACCTACGAGATCTTGCGCGTCGTCATGACTGGCGGCCTCGGCGGAAGCGTCACGACTCGATCCGGCATTTCCGCCTGAATCTGGCGAACATGCTCAACGAGGCCTTCGAGGCCGCCGAATTCATCCAGCATTGCCTCACGAATTTTGTGGAGCTCCTCGACGATGGGATCTTCGATCATGATCACGGCTCCATGAGTTCCTGCGGTGTGAGGCTACTTTGTCGTTGAAACAGCCGCGGAGCGGCGATGTCTACGTAGCCCACAGCGTGAGCTGTGGGGATTGTAATCAGACCCGTATCCAGCCGCGGAGCGGCGGCATCTCGAACGTAGCCCTCATTCGAAATGTCGCCGCTCCGCGGCTCAACTTAGGCGCTTACGGACCCACGGCTCACGCCGTGGGCTACATAAATGACGCCGCTCCGCGGCTGGCGGCGCGTGATTCCTTCACCGTCGACCGGTTTGCCGGATCTAATTGCACGGGTGTGGTCTGTGCTCCTCGACTACGACCCCACCTGCCTAATACTCCAGCGCGATCCCCGGCGTCCCCACCTCCCTCCCATCCGCCTCGGCGTGCGGATAGATGAAGTAGTTGAGCGGCTCGGCCGTCTTCGGTGTCAGCACCAGATCGCGTCCCATGGTGAACTGCACGCGATCGGGATCGAGGTTGCCGAAGAGGTATGCCCGGCGCGCCGGATCGGATGACTTCGACGCCTCGGATGGATCGACCGGAATCCATCCCTGGCCTTTCACATAGAACTCCGCCCAGCAGTGATAGCCGGTGACGGTTCCGTGTTCCGCGGTGACCGGGAAGCCGATGACGAAACGGGCCGGGATCCCTTTGGCGCGCGCCATCGACATGAAGAGCGAATGAAAATCGGTGCAGTTGCCGGCCTTGATGTCGCAAGCCCGCTCGGTATCGCCGTGGCCCCATCCGGGAATGGTCTTGTCGTACTTCATCGTGGCCAGGAGATAGTCGTAGATCGCGTGCGCCTGCTCGACTGGCGTCTTCTTCCCGGCGGTCACTTCCTTCGCCAGCTTCTTCACGCGCGGCGAGAGCGTCACCAGCTTGTCGGCTTTCAACGCGCGCGCAATCTCCGCCTGCGCCGCATGCGTCTCCGCGAGCCGCGCCATGGTCACCTCGTTGCGCGTTGCGCGGAAATGGACCTTCACCACGAAGTCGCCCGCCGGCGGATTGGCGATCGTCGCGTGCGCGTAGCGGTCGCCGAACTCCCGTTCGGAGGTTTCGGCCCACATCTGCGGCGATTCGATCCGGACGTCGCTCACGGTCTGTCCACCGCGGCTGACCGGGAGCGGAATCCAGACCGTCATCTCTTTCAGTCCGGCAGGGACATCTTTGACGGTAGCGATGTAGGTGGCCTCGAACGTCTTCTTGCCCGAGGCGAAAAGCGGAAGGGCGAGGGTAGCGAAGAGGAGGAAAAGAAGCCTGCGAGTCATGATGGGCAGTCTAACTACCAAATGATTTGCAAGCAGCCCCTTGACAATCCGACCGTTGGACTCCAATGTTTCCCCTCCAGTACTCGTCAGGAGCCAAGCCATCCTCACCGTCGACCAACTTCCGGACAGCCGCCGGGCAATTCTGCTCGCGCTCAAACGCCAAGGACCCTCCACCATCGCGCAGCTCGCCTACCAGTTGCAGCTCACCGGCGAAGCCGTGCGGCAACAGCTTCTGCAACTGCAGCGCGAAGGATGGATTGAATCGCGCGTCGCCCGCGGCAACGAGCGCGGACGCACCGGCCGCCCGGCCACGCGCTACAACCTCACCGAGGCGGGAGACCATCTCTTTCCGAAAAGCTATGACCTCCTCAACGTCGCCGTCATCGATGCCGTCGCCGAGGAGCTGGGGCCGGATGCCGCGGTTCGCGTGCTCAAACGCGTGTGCGACGACCGCGTGTCGATGGAAGGTAAGACTCTCCAGGGCATGCCGCTGGAGAACAAAGTCGAAGCGCTCAAAGGCCTCTACGCCTCCGCCGATCCCTACATGACCGCCGAGAAAGTCGACGACGGCTTTCTCCTGGTCGAGCGCAACTGCCCCTTCTTCAACACCGCCATGCGCCGCCCGGCGCTCTGCAGCGTTTCCGTCAACGCCCTGACCCGCCTCCTCGGCGTCCGCGTCGAGCGCGACGAGACCTTCCAGTCCGGCGCCGGCCGCTGCGTCTTCCACGTGTACGCGAACGAGCCAATCGACGCGACGAAGTGGGAGTTCACGATGGAAGACGAGTTACCGCACCACGCGTAGAGCAGACGTCCCGTCTGCTCCCGACGGGCGTCCTCGCCCGGCGGGGGTTTTTTGCGCAGGGAGCAGGTTTGCCACGGAAACCACCGTCGGGCGAGGACGCCCGCCGGGAGCAGGCAGGGATGCCTGCACTACGCCGGCCGCGCGTCCAATCTCGCGAAGAGCTCCTCGGAACCGATGGAGCTCGCCGTTCCTGCCTTCAGTTGTTGGTAGCGACGCGCGGCCTCTTCTACCCACAGACGTTCGTACTCGGCCGGAGCTAAATCGTCGAGGCTGTCGAGCAGGCGCTTCGCAAGCGCGGCGCGCGATTCGAGGCTCAGGCCCAATGCTTCCGACGCCAGATCTTCCAACGTACGTTCCATGCGCTGGATTTTACCCGCGATCGGCGGCAGCGTAGAGCAGACGTCCCGTCTGCAACCGACGGGCGTCCTCGCCCGGCGGGGGTTTTGCGCAGGGAGCAGATTTGCCACGGAAACCACCGTCGGGCGAGGACGCCCGCCGGGAGCAGGCAGGGATGCCTGCTCTACGCCACCCACACCGTCTTCACATTCACGAACTCGCGAATCCCGTAAGCGCCGAGCTCGCGGCCGAAGCCAGAGTGCTTTGTGCCGCCGAAGGGGACGCGCGGGTCCGAGGCGACCATGGCGTTGATGAACACCTGGCCGGTATCGATGCCGCCGATGAACTTGTCGATCTCCGCTCGGTCGTTGGTCCAGACCGAGGCGCCGAGGCCGAAGGGAGTGTCGTTGGCGGTGGCGATGGCGGACTCGATGTCGGGAACTCGGAAGAGCGAGGCTACGGGTCCGAAGGTTTCTTCGCGCGCGGCGGGTGCATCAGCGGGGATGCGAGCCAGCACCGTCGGCGCGTAGTAGTTGCCGTCGCGTTTGCCGCCGGTGAGGAGTTGCGCACCGGCATTCACTGAATCAGAAACCTGTTTCTCGATGTCGTCGGCGATTTGCGGCGTGGCCAGCGGACCGACATCGGTCGACTCATCCAGCGGATCGCCGACCTTCAGTGCTTCCATCGCCGCCACGAAGCGCTTCTCGAAATCGTCCGCGATCGATTCGTGGACGATGAAGCGCTTCGCGGCGATGCACGACTGGCCGTTGTTGACGATGCGGGCTTTGACCGCCGTGGCAACGGCATCATCGAGCGATGCCGACGGCATCACGATGAAGGGATCGCTGCCGCCGAGCTCGAGGACCGCCTTCTTGATGTGCTTCGCGGCGATCGAGGCCACGCTGGCACCGGCGGGCTCGCTGCCGGTCAGCGTCACGGCCTTCACCCGCGGATCGACGATCACACGTTCGACCTGATCGGAACCGATCAGCAGCGTCTGGAACTCGCCGTCGGTGAAGCCGGCGTCGCGAAAAACCTCCTCGATCGCCAGCGCGCACTGCGGGACGTTCGAGGCGTGCTTGAGCAGCGCCACGTTGCCGGCCATCAGTGCGGGCGCGGCGAACCGGAAGACCTGCCAGAAGGGGAAGTTCCATGGCATGACCGCCAGGATCGTTCCCATCGGCTCGTAGCGGATGAAGGTCTCCCGCGCCTCCGTCTTCACATGCTCATCGGCGAGATACCCCTCGGCGTGCTCCGCGTAGTAGCGGCAGGCATTGGCGCATTTCGCCACCTCGGCCACGGCGGCTTTGACCGGCTTGCCCATCTCGATGGTGATCAGCCGCCCGAGGTCGTTTTTGCGGCTTTCCAGGATCTCGGCGGTCTTGCGCATGCGGAGTCCGCGCTCATGAAAACCGCGCGCACGGTTTACACGTAGAGCACTCGCGGATCGTCCAATTGCCGCATCGATCGCGGCATCATCCAGCGCGTCAAAGGTCCTGAGTTTCTCGCCTGTTGCCGGATTTATCGATGCAATCGCCATCTTCGAGAACCTCTGCTATCCTCCGGTCATTCGTCCCATTTGCAGTTCAATTCAACCCCTCATGCAAGGAGTTTCCATGAGCCACGTGAAGCATATGCGCTTCCTGTTTGCGATAGCTCTGCTCATCGCCATCCTGCCGTTCTCTGCCTTCGCGCAAAGCAGTAACGGTTCCATCTCGGGCACCGTGACCGATGCCGCCGGCGGCGTACTGCCGGGCGTCACCGTCACGGCCCTCAACACCGCCACCGGCCTCTCGCGCAACACTGTGTCGAATCCGGTCGGGCACTACGACATCCCGCTGCTGCCGCCCGGCGTCTACTCGGTATCGAGCGAGCTGGCGGGCTTCCAGCCGGTGAAGTACGACCGGATCGTGGTCAACGTCGGCAGCGACTCCTCGGTCAATTTCAAGCTGACACAGGGCGTGAGCGAAAGCGTCACGGTCACCGCCGCGGCGCCGCTCGTCGATACGACCCGTTCCGAAGTCAGCTCGGTGGTCAATGAGAAAGCGATTGCGAATCTGCCGACGAACGGCCGCAACTTCATCGACTTCGTACTGACCACGCCCGGCGTCGTGCGCGACACCCGCCTCGGCGACATCAGCTTCGCCGGCCAGCGCGGCACGCTCAACTCGCTGGTCATCGACGGCGCCAACAACGACAACACCTTCTTCGGTCAGGCTCTCGGGCGCACCGGTTCCGGCCGCGCGCCGTACCAGTTCTCGCAGGACGCGGTGAAGGAGTTCCAGGTCAACACCAACTCCTACTCCGCCGAATACGGCCGCGCCGGCGGCGCCGTCATCAACGTCGTCACCAAGTCGGGCACGAACGAGTTCCACGGCAGCGCCTTCGACTTCCTGCGCGACCGCCGCTACAACGCCAACGACTACATCAACACCATCCAGACGCCGCCGCGCGCGAAAGGGCCGTACCACTTCGATCAGTACGGCGCCAGCATCGGCGGTCCGATCGTGGCGGAGAAGCACTTCTTCTTCGCCAACTACGACGGCCAGCGCAACTCCATCGACAATCCGATCCTGCTCGGCGTCGCCGCGTCGCAGGTTCCGGCCGACGCCGCGTCACAGGCCGGCTATCAAAAGGTGCTGGCGCAGTCCGCCACGTATCAGAAGACGCAGAACCAGGACGTCTTCCTGCTCAAGACCGACCACGAGCTCTTCGCCAACGATCACCTCTCGCTGCGCTACAACCGCCAGAAATTCACCGGCGGCAATTTCGAGAACGGCAACGCCTCGAACGCGCTCGGGCACACCGGCGACTCGCTGGTGCAGACCGACACGCTCTCGCTCACGAACTCGACCATCATCACCAACTCGCTCTTCAACGAAATTCGCGGCCAGTACGCGAAAGACAGCGAGCCGGGCAAAGCCAACAGCGCCGATCCGGAAGCGCAGATCAACCAGAACTCGATCCGCGTGATCAACATCGGGCGCAACACCTTCAGCCCGCGCGAGACCACCATCAAGCGCAACCAGATCGCCGACACGCTGACCGACGTCATCGGCGCGCACACCCTGAAGGGCGGCGTCGACGTCAATCAGGACAAGATCCTCAACTACTTCCCGGGCAACTTCTTCGGGTCGTATGTCTTCAACAGCCTGGCCGACTTCCAGAACGGCATCGCCGCCAGCTACCTGCAGGCCTTCGCCGGACCGGGAACGACCGGGCCGATCACCCATCCCGACATGACCGAATACGCCGCCTTCGTCCACGACGAGTGGCAGGTGAATCCGACGCTGACCATCAACGCCGGCATTCGCTACGACTTCCAGAAGATTGCGCAGCCGTCGGTGAAGAACCCCGACGCGCAGCTGCTCGCGGCCGGACTCGACACCAGCGTCGTCCCCGAGGACCACAACAACATCGCGCCGAGGCTCGGGTTCGCGTGGACGCCGAACACCGCCAGCCGCACCGTCGTCCGCGGCGGCTACGGCATCTTCTACGGCCGCACGCCGGCGATCATGATCGGCACGGCGCATTCGAACAACGGCATCAACGTGCAGACGCTCAGCTTCTCCGGCGCGCTGATCCCGAAGTATCCGAACATCTACACCTCGATCCCGACCGGGGTCACGCTGCCGAAGCCGACCATCTTCGTCTTCGATCCGAACTTCCAGAATCCGAAAGTGCAGCAGGCCAGCCTCGGCATCGAGCGCGCGCTGACGAACGACATCGCCGTCTCGGTCACCTATCAGAATGTCAGGGGCTCCGACCTCCCGCGCACGATCGACATCAACGTCTCCACGCCGACCACGGTCACCGTTCCGATCGTCAGCGCGGCCACCGGCGCCTCCCTCGGCACCACCACCTTCACCCGCTATACCGGCCGGCCGTTCGCGAACTTCGCGCGCATCCTGGAGTTCCAGTCCAGCGCAAGCTCGCAGTACAACGGCATCACGCTCGATCTGCAGAAGCGCTTCTCCAACAACTGGCAGATGCGCCTCGCCTACACCTACTCGAAGGTGAAGGACAACAAGCCGGACGCCACCGCAGTCGTCCCGGGAACCGATGACGCCAAGTTCGCGCAGGACCCGCTCAATCTGCACGGCGACTGGGCGCCGGGCGACAACGACGTCCCGCATCGCATCGTTCTCAGCGGCGTCTGGAGCCTCGATTCGTATTCGTCAAAGATGGGCGGCGTGAGCAAAGCCATCTTCGGCGGCTGGACCATCAGCGGCATCGCCAGCTGGCAGTCAGGCCAGCCGTATTCAGCCGTGGTCAACACCGACATCAACAACGACGGCAACGCCCGCAACGACCGCGCGCCCGGCTTTGCCCGCAACTCGTTCCGCCTGCCGAGCCAGTTCTCGGTCGATCCGCGCGTGACGAAAGACATCGGCCTTTTCTCCGGCGCCCGCCTGCAGCTGATTGCCGAAGCCTTCAACCTGCTGAATCGCAGCAACGTCACCGTCGTCCGCAACACGTATTACGCCGTGACGAACACCGCCGGCGTCCCCTCGAAGCTCACGCTTCAGGACTCGGCCAACCCGTTCGGCCTGCCGACGACGTCGTTCGGCCCGCGCATCCTGCAGTTCGCAGCAAAGATCACGTTCTAAGGTTTTGAAAGCGTAGCGCCGTCGGCTCGACGGCTGGACCGCCAGCGGCTCGCTGGCGGTCTTTTTTTTGTATGTGTCATCCTCCTCCTGTACGGAGGTACTCGTGCCCGCAGAAAAAAAAGGCCTGCTCCGGATTGTGCTCATCGCGATCGTCGTCCTGATCGCGGGAGCGGCGGCGCTGGTGTACTTCTACGAATCGCACAAGCCGCAGGAGATCGTCCTGAGCGGCACGCTCGAAGCGCGGACGGTCAACGTCGGATCGCTCGTCGGCGGGCGCGTCACCAAGACGCTGATCGATGAAGGGATGCACGTCGACGCCGGCCAATTGCTGGTCGCGCTCGAGACGGAGACCATCGACCGGCAGATCAACGAACAGCGCGCCGCCATCGCCGCCGCAAAGGCAGCGCTGGCGAAAGCGATTGCCGGGCCACGGCGGGAGGAGATCGCCAAAGCCGCCGCCGTCGCCAGCAACGCGGAAGTCGAGCGACGCCGTTGGGAGCGGCTCTATCGCTACGGCATCGTGGCCAAAGAGATGGCCGAGGACGCCGCGACGAAGGCGAAGACCTCGGCCGAGGATCTCCGCATCCTGCAAAAGGGAACGCGCAAGGAAGACATCGACGCCGCGCGCGCCGAGGTCGAAGGTCAGCAGCGGCGGCTGGAAACGCTGATGAAACAGCGCGCCGAGACCGACGTCGTCTCCACCGTTAGCGGCGTCGTGCAATCGTTCGGTCTGCGGCCGGGCGACCTCGTCGCGCCGAATCAGACCGTCGCCGAGATCCTGGAATCGAGCCAGCTCTGGGTCCGCGTCTACGTCCCGGAAACGGAGCTCGGCCTCCCCGTCGTCGGGCAGCCGGTACGTGTTCACATCGACACGTTTCCTAACGAGTCGTTCGCCGGACACGTCGCCTCGGTCAGCAATCAGGGCGAGTACACGCCGCGCAACGTGCAGACGCGCGCACAACGCGCCGAGCTGGTCTACGGCATGAAAGTGCTGGTCGATCCCAATCAGAAACTGAAGGCGGGCATGGCCGCGTCGATCGACCTCGGCGTAAAAGGACGGCCCGATTGAGCGACGATGTCGGCATCGACGTGCAGGGCGTCTCGAAAAACTTCGGCACGTTCCGCGCGCTCGACAACATCACCCTGCAGGTCCCGCGCGGCGAGATCTTCGGCCTCCTCGGTCCGAACGGTTCCGGCAAGTCGACGCTGATCCGCATCCTCTGCGGACTGCTCGTACCGACCGAGGGCCACGCAACGGTTGATGGATACGACGTCGAAAAAGAGGGAGAGCTGGTCCGCCAGCACATCGGCTACGTCTCGCAAGCCTTCTCGCTCTATCGCGACCTCACCGTTCAGGAGAACCTCGACTTCTTCAGCGCCATCTACCGGCTCAAAGGTGCCGAACGGAAGGAACGGATCGACTGGGCCATCAACCTCACCCACATCGGCCCGTACCGCGACCGCCTCGCCGGCGCGCTTTCCGGCGGCTGGAAACAACGCCTGGCGCTGGCCGCGGCGCTCATGCACCAGCCGCGCGTCATCTTTCTCGACGAGCCGACCGCCGGCATCGATCCGGTTGCGCGGCGCGAGCTGTGGGATCTCCTCTTCGAGCTCGCCGGCGGCGGCGTAACCATGTTCGTGACCACGCACTACATGGACGAAGCGGAGCGTTGCGCCTCGGTGGCCTACCTCTACATGGCTCACCTCATCGTGGTCGGCCGGCCCGATACGCTCAAGGAGCTTCCTGAGGTCACACCCGAGGGAACGAAACGCGTGGAGGCGGTATCGAGCGAAGGGGTGGCGAAGCTGATGACCAGCGCGCGAACTCTGAAGTACGTCCGCGCCGCCACGATCTTCGGTACGTCGCTGCATCTTTTGATCGACGGCAACATCTCCAACGACAAGCTCAAGACGGACCTCGAAGCCTTCCGCCTCGGCAACGTCGCCGTCAACCCGATCGAGCCGTCGCTGGAGGATGTCTTCGTCCGCCTCACCGAAACGCGCGGCAAGGAAGTCGAGGCCTCGCTGTGAACGGCTTCCGGGCCATGTTCCGCAAAGAGCTGACGCAGATGTTGCGCGATCGCGGCACGCTCTTCTTCGCCATCGCCGTCCCCGTTTTCGAGCTGATTCTCTTCGGCGTCATCGACATGAACGCCAAGAACATCCCCACGGTCGTTTTCGACATGAGCCATTCGCAGGAGAGCCGCCGGCTGATCGAACAGTTCGGCAATACCTCGTACCTGCACGTGATGACGCTCGTCAATTCGCGCGCCGAGCTGCAGCACCAGATCGTGGCCGGGCACGCGCAGGTTGCCATCGAGATCCCGCCCGATTACGCGCGCAACATCGCCGCGAAACGGCAGGCCGACGTGCTGATCATGATCGACGGCTCCGACTCCAGCGTGGCCACGCAGGCGCTCTCCGCGGCCAACGGCGTGATCCTTTCCAACTCCATCAACGCCCTGATGGAGAAAGTCGCACAGCCGCTGATCGAAGCGCATCCGGTGATGATGTTCAATCCGGACATGCGCAGCGCCAACCTGCTGATCCCCGGCCTCATCTCCATCCTGCTGACGTTTTCCGGAACGATCCTCTCCGCATTCGCCATCGTGAAGGAGCGCGAGCGCGGCACGCTGGAGCAACTGATGGTGACGCCGGTCTCGCCGCTGGCCGTGGTCGTCGGCAAACTCCTTCCATACCTTGGCCTAGCCTACGTGCAACTGCTGATGATCCTCTTGCTGATGCGGTTCCTCTTCAGCGTTCCGATCCACGGCAGCCTGACGCTGCTGTTGCTTCTCTCGCCGGTCTACCTGCTCTCGCTGCTCTCGGTCGGGTTGCTGGTCTCCTCGCGCGCGAAGTCGCAGATGGAAGCGATGCAACGGGCGATGGGAATCATGCTGCCGTCCGTTCTCCTCTCCGGCTACATCTTCCCGATCGCATCGCTGCCGCTGCCGCTACGCGTCGTTTCGTACGTGCTCCCTGCAACGCACTTCATCAAAATCGCCCGAGGGATCGTCATCCGCGGCGCGACGTTCTTCGACCTTTGGGAGCCGGTGGTGGCACTGCTCGTGATCTCGACGATTCTGATCGCCGCAAGCGCACGGGCGTTTCAGAAGACCGTAACGTAAATTGCTCGCTCATGTTCGACCTCAATCAGATAGTCATCCTCGCGTTACGCGTCCTCACCGGTTGGATCTTCGTCTGGAGCGGCTTCGCTCACGCTCGCGATCCCGAGGGGAGATCGAAAGACCTCGGGCTGCCGAAACCGTTCGTGCTGCCTCTCGGCATCGTCGAGCTACTGGCCGGTCTGGGCATCGCCGGCGGACTGCTGACCCGGCTCTCCGCGATTGGACTGATGCTGGTCATGCTCGGCGCCATGCATCGCAAAGCCTTCGTCTGGCACACCGGCTTCTGGGGGAAAGGCTCGCAAGGCTGGCACTACGACCTGCTGCTCTTCCTCATCGCGCTCATGGTCTTCGCCACGAACGGCGGCATCTGGACCATCGACCGGATGCTGTTCGGCTCCGCTGCAGCCGCGTCCTACATTTTCTGAGATGAACGTCAAGGAAGTGGTCCCGTTCCTGAGCGTCTCCTTGATGGAGCGTTCGATCCATTTCTACATCGACGGCCTCGGCTTCGAGATGAAACACAAGTGGGCTCCGGACGGCCAGATCCGCTGGTGCTGGGTCACGCTCGGCGGCGCGTCGCTGATGCTGCAGCAGTTCCTGAACGCTCCGCCGCCAGTCCCCGGAGGGATCAATCTCACCTTCATGTGCGACGACGCCATCGCGCTCTATCACGACTACCGTTCTCGCGGCCTCAACCCCTCGGAACCCGAAGTCGGCAACGGCCTCTGGGTTACGCAAGTCACGGATCCCGACGGTTTCAAGCTCTTCTTCGAGAGTCCGACGGATGTGGCGGAGGATACGAAGCTGTCGGAGGTCGCCAGTTCCTGAGCGGGTGGCGATATTTTTCGCATCATCTACGAAACCTTTCGTTTGTTTATACGAATGAAGCCGTATGTTGCTAACTACCTTCCGTCCGCTGCGTCTTACCGTCGCGGAGAAACCCTCGATGACCATTCGCTCGCTGCTCATTTCGTTGATGTTGCTCGCCGTACCGCTTCTCGCGCAGACGCCGCCTCCGTCCGCCCCGGCGCCGGTGGAGGGCTCGCACACCTATTTGCCCGCCGACTTTGCGCAGTTCGCGCCGCAGACGGCGCTGGACATGCTCAATCGCGTTCCCGGCTTCACCATCAAACAGGAGGAAGATGCGCGCGGCCTCGGGCAGGCCACCGGCAACGTCGTCATCAACAGCCAGCGGCTTTCCGGCAAATCGAACGACGTGGTGACGGAGCTGAGCCGCATCCCGGCACGCAATGTCGAGCGCATCGAGATCGTCGACGGCGCCACGCTCAAAATCCCCGGCCTCTCCGGACAGGTGGCGAACGTGATCGTCCGTTCCACCGGCATCAGCGGCCAGTGGAGGTACCGGCCCGAGTTCCGCACGTACTACACCGATCCGCTCCTCACTCGATTCGACGTCTCCGTCAGCGGCACGAACGGGCCAGTGCAATACACGATCGGCCTCGAGAATCGCGGCAACCGCAGCGGCGCCGGCGGCCCGACGTGGATCTACAGTCCAGCCGGCAGCCTGACCGAGGAGCGGCGGGAGGCGTGGCGCGGCAATTCGGATCAGCCACAGGCCACCGGGCGTTTCGCGTTCGACGGCCCAGGCGGATCGAAGGGAAATCTCAATCTCCTCTACCGCCGGCTTTACTTCGACTATCTCGAAACCGGCACGCGCACGCCGCTCGGCAGCACGGCACGCGATCGCAAGGTGACCGAGGATCAGCACGGCGACAGTTACGAGATCGGAGGCGACTACGAGCTCGGCCTCGGCGGCGGAAAACTGAAGCTGATCGGCCTCTCCCGCGGTTCCGCGTATCCGGACACGACGACCGTCGTCACGCGCTTCGGCGCCTTCCCGCCGGCGGTCGGCGATCGCTTCACGCAGGACGGCAAGGAGCGCGAGAGCATCGGCCGCGGCGAATACCGCTGGAACAGGGCCGGCGCGGAGTGGCAGATCTCGGCCGAGGGAGCGTTCAACAGTCTCGATAGCACGTCGGGATTGTTCGAGATGAATCCGAGCGGCGGCTTCGACGAGATTCCGTTGCCGGGAGGCACCGCACGCGTGCAGGAAGATCGGTACGAAGTGATCGGCAGCTACGGCCGGCCGCTCACGAAAAACCTGACGATGAAGCTGTCGGCTGGTGAAGAGTATTCGCAGCTGGCGCAGGTCGGCGCCGGCGGCACCACGCGCACCTTTTACCGGCCGAAAGGCGAGCTGTCGGCGGCATGGAAGTTCTCGCCGAAGACCGACATCAACGTCAAGCTCGCGCGCAAGGTCGGTCAGCTGAACTTCTTCGATTTCCTTGCCTCGGTCGACGTGGCCTCGAACATCGAAAAGTCCGCAAATCCCGATCTGGTTCCGGAACAGAGCTGGGACCTTCAGGTCGAAGGCGTCCACAACCTCGGCAAGCTCGGATCGACGACGCTCCGTCTCTATGGCCGCCAGATCGACGACATCATCGACTACGTTCCGATCGGCGCCGACGGCCAGTCGCCCGGCAACCTCGATCACGCCACCGTCTACGGCATCGAATCGCGAAGCACGTTGAATCTCGACCAGTTCGGCTGGCACGGCGCGCGTCTCGATACGGATCTGCAGCTGCAGAACAGCAAGGTTCGCGATCCGCTCACCGGCCAGGAGCGGCACATCAGCAACAGCCTCCTCGGCGCTGGAAGCGTCGGCGTACGCCACGACATCCCGAAATCGAACTGGGCCTGGGGCGCCGATGCGTCCTACGAGATGGATGCGGACTACTACCGCCTCACCGAACAGGGACGGCAGTGGGAAGGACCGGTGTGGGGCGATCTGTACGTGGAGCACAAGAACGTGCACGGCCTCACGATTCGCGCCGGCACGTACAACATTTTCTCAGCCGACAGCCGATGGAACCGCACGGTCTACACCGGCCGCCGCACCGGCCCGGTGGCATTCGTGGAAGACCGTGAACGAAACATCGGACCGATCTACTCGTTCTCGATTCGCGGGAAGTTCTAGGGCGGCGTGCTACGCAACGGAGATACGGTTCACGCGGAGGCGCGGAAACGCGGAGGTGAGTTCTGCTTTTCTCCGCGTCCCCGCGTCTCCGCGTGAAAGCCTTTCACCTGACCGTCACCACCTGCACGCTCCGCCCCTCACCCTTCTGGCCAAAACCTGAACCCGCGTACGCCGAGTCATCACGGAGAACCACCAGCCGGTCGGCAACGCGCGCGAAGGTCCATGTCGACCGATTCACCATCGACCCTTTGATGAACATGAATCCCGCGGTGCCGCGCTGGATGCGTTCGGCGGCCACGGGGATGTTGTCGTCGCCCAGCCAGACGGTCATCTGGTCTTCCGTGAATTTCACGCTGAAGATGCTGGTGGCCTCGGGCGGGAGCTTCGGTGTCAGCTTCAGCACGATCACGCGCACCGGCCGGCCGTCGTGCATCCCGCGCGTCTCGCTCACTTTCTTCGCGGTGTCGACCAGCCGGAGAAACGGCCCCGCGAAGTCGACGGCATCCGCGACCTCGGTGGCCTGCGTGTCATTGATGGCCGCCCGCGTCGGCGTGGTCTTCCGCGGATCGGCCGTGTGCGCGCGCGACTCGGATTCCGCCCGTTCCAGAATCGCGCGAGGAAAGGTCATCCGCAATCCTGCCTCGTCTTCGACGACGTCCAGCGACGCCGCGCCAGTGAACTGTTGATTGGCAAAGCGTCCCTCGTTCTTCCGCGAGCGCTGGACGTCGATCAAAACGTGAATCGGCTTCGTGGCGCGGAGCTGGGAGACGGCAGCGCGCATGTCGGCCACGGTTTCAGCACGGAGCGGAATGGTCAGCAGCAGAAAGGCGGGAGCGGCTAGGCGTCGCATGGCCGGAGAGTATGCGTTAAGCTTCCGCCCGTGACGCAAACGTTCACCGCGGTGTTTGAAGAGGCAGAAGAAGGCGGCTACGTCGCCTTCGTCGAAGAGGTTCCAGGCGCGATCTCGCAGGGAGAGACGCTCGAAGAAGCACGCGAGAATCTCAAAGAGGCGCTCGAGCTAATGCTTGAAGTGAACCGCGAGAAGACTCTCGACGGCGTGGACGAGAGCCGCATTGTCCGCGAGCAGATCACTATCAGCAGGTGAGCCGTCACCGCGTGAGCGGCACCGCGATATCCAGATCCTGACAAATCCGCCGCAGCGTGGCTGTCTTGATCTCCGAATGGCGCGGGATCGCTGCTGATTTGCCATTCGCCGGGTTCGTGTAGATGGTGTGGCCGCTACCTTCTCGTCGAACGTAGCAGTCGTGACCCTTCAAGTGCTGCTCAAAATCGCGGCGCTTCACATGAAGAGTCTAGTGAGGTGTCGCAATGAAATGGCACACGTCTCTGTGCGATTCGCAAGAAATCCGCTACAACACGTACCGGCTCAAATCCTCATCCTTCACCGTCTCGGCCAGCACGCGCTGCACGTACGCGGCGTCGATCGTGACCGACTGGCCGGGCATTTCGCTGGCGTCGAAGGAGAGCTCGTCGAGGAGGCGTTCGAGGATGGTGTGGAGGCGGCGGGCGCCGATGTTTTCCGTTTTCTCGTTGACCAGTGCCGCGTAGCGCGCCACCTCGGCGATCGCTTCGTCGGCGAACGTCAGCGTGACGCCCTCGGTGCCGAGGAGCGCGGAGTACTGCATCGTGAGAGCGTTCTTTGGCTCGTGCAGGATGCGCACGAAATCCTCTTCCGTCAGCGACTCGAGCTCGACCCGGATCGGGAAACGGCCCTGCAGCTCCGGGATCAGATCCGACGGCTTGGAAACGTGAAACGCGCCGGCGGCGATGAAGAGGATGTGATCGGTCTTCACCATCCCGTACTTCGTGTTCACCGTGGTCCCCTCGACGATCGGCAGCAGATCGCGCTGCACGCCCTCGCGCGAAACGTCCGGGCCGCCTGAAGCGCTCTGCCGGCCGGCGATCTTGTCCAGCTCGTCGAGAAACACCATTCCGCTCTGCTCGACGCGATCGATGGCCTCGCGGGCCACGTTCTGCTGATCGACCAGCTTCTCCGCTTCCTCCTGGACGATGATCGGGCGCGCATCGCCAATGCGCATCTTCTTGCGCTTCGACTTGCCGCCGAACAGTCCCGGCATCATGTCCTTCACGTTGACGCCCATCTCCTCGACGCCCTGCGCGGAGAAAATCTCGAATGACGGGTAACTCTGGTCCTTCACGTCGATCTCGACTTCGCGCTCATCGAGCCGTCCTTCATCGAGCCAGACACCGAGTTTCTCGCGCGTCTCGGTCTGCGGCTGCTCCTCGGCGGGCGCGCCGACGAATGCCGGGCGGGCGGCGGGGCGGCGGGAGTCGGGAAGGAGAAGATCGAGCATCCGTTCGCGCGCGTTGCGCTCGGCAGTCTCGCGATTCAGGCGCGTCTTTTCGTCCTTCACCAGCTTGACGGCGATCTCGGTCAGGTCGCGGACGATCGATTCGACATCGCGGCCGACGTAGCCAACCTCGGTGAACTTCGAAGCTTCGATCTTCAGAAACGGCGAGCGCGTCAGCCGCGCCAGGCGGCGGGCGATCTCCGTTTTCCCCACGCCGGTCGGCCCGATCATGATGATGTTCTTCGGCGCGATCTCATCGCGCAGTTCCGGCGGGAGCTGTTGCCGCCGCCAGCGATTGCGCAGCGCGATGGCAACCGCGCGTTTCGCCGCGTGCTGCCCGACGATGTAGGTGTCGAGCTCGCGCACGATTTCCTTCGGCGTCAGCCGTTCGGAATGAGTCGATTCGTCGATGCTGCCCGGGAGTTGGATGACCATGAGAATTAGAGGCTTTCTACGGTGATCTGGTCGTTGGTGTAGATGCAGATGGTTGCAGCAATGCGCAGCGCTTCCTCGGCGATGGCGGCCGCGCTCAGCTCCGTGTGATTCATCAGCGCGCGCGCCGCCGCCAGCGCGTACGGGCCGCCGGAACCGATGGCCAGGATGCCGTCGTCCGGCTGAATCAGATCGCCGGTGCCAGAGATCAGATACGCGCGCTCGGCATTGGCCACGATCAGAAACGCCTGCAGCTGGCGCAGGTACTTGTCCATCCGCCAGTCCTTGGCCAGCTCGACCACCGAGCGCTCCATGTTGCCGCGGTACTCCTCGAGCTTGGCCTCGAACCGCGAAAAGAGGGCGAAGGCATCGGCGGCAGAACCGGCGAATCCGGCCAGGATCTTGTCGTGATAGAGGCGCCGCACCTTGGCAGCGCCGTGTTTCATCACCGTGGTGCCGACGGTCACCTGCCCATCTCCGGCCATGGCCACGGCGCCATCGCGGCGGACGCAGAGGACAGTCGTCGATCGGATCTTTAGGGGTTCAGTCATGGAACCGGAATCGTATCGCAGAGGGTGCCGGCTAGCGCGGCATGTTGCCGCCGGGCACTTCCGTGGACAGCTCCGTATCGCCGATCGGCACGCGCACCACCGGCGTGAGATCCAGCCGCATCCTGCCGAAGTCGATGACGACGATGAAATTCTTCAGGTAGTTCTCGCCGATGATGCCGGAGGTCTGATCGTGCTCGGCCTTGCCGGGGTCGTACATCGGAATCGTGCGGAACGTGCCCGCCCAGCGGTCGATGCCGATCTCGATGTTCTCCACCTTATCGCCATGTTTTTCCGCGCCGCCGAGGCCCTGGAGTGTGGCGTTGTGCATCTTGGTGAAGACCTGAATCGGCAGCGAGTTGGTCGAATCGAGAAACGTCACCTCGGAGCCGGTATCGAGGATGAACGTGAACCAGCCCTTGCGATTGATCACGCCGCGAACCGAGGGGCGGAAGTGATCCCAGAAGAGATTCTGATCGGGCGAAACGACGCGATCCGCGGAGGTCAGGTGCGTGAAGATGGCCTGCTCGCGGCGGAAGTCGAGCTCGATGCGGGTCTCTTTCAGAAAATGCGCGCCGAGGAGGAACTCGATGGCGAACTCGTTCTTGCCGGCCACGAGAAACTTCATCTTGTCGTCCGGCATGATCGCCACCGGCACGTTCTCGATGGTCATCTTTCCGATCTGCAGCGATTGGATCAGGCCGAACTCCACCTGGATCGGCTCGCCGAGCAGTCCGGAAAACGTCCCCTCGAAGTTGCCCAGTTTTCGAATGGGAACCGCCGAAGCGAACCTGCGCGAAACGATCGACATCACCGCGCCGGAGTCGACGATGGCGATGCCGTTCTTCGTTCCGTTCACCGTCACTTCGATCCGCGGCACGTCCGGCCGGCCCGTGCGAAGGGCGATGCGCTCCGTGACCGGTCCGTGGAAGTGATAGACGTCGATGTTCTTCAACGACTCGAGAAAATCCATGTGCCACTTGCGAACGATCAGCCCGTGATCCGCCGCCACGTGCGCCCATTCCAGACTGGCCTCGAAGTTGTTGCGCAGATATTCGAGCTGCGAGAGCGCCCACGCCGCATCGGCGTACGTGGTGCGAAACGGCTCGAGGTCGAGCGCCAGCCGCAGATGACGGCGCGCGTCGTCGAAACGTCCGGCGGCCATCTCGGCCTGGCCGAGGAACACCAGATCGCTGGCGTTGCGCGAGCCGCGTGCTTCGACCATCGATGCCTGCTCGACCGCGCGTACGAAGTCGGCTTTGCGCACCATGGAGGGAAGATCGCTTCCGCGCTCGATCGAGCCGGGCGAGATCATCAAAGGTGAAATCGAGACGTCGGAGTAGAGCGTGCATCCGGCGACGACTGCGATCGCAGCGATCAGGGGTAATTGGCGCATCGGGTTGAGGCATTGTACGGACGAACGCGAAACACTGCCGGTTCAAGAGGGTCAGCGGTCTGTGACAACCGCACAGACAGGAGTGTCTGTGCCACATTTCTCGCGCCTGTGGCTGGAGCAGGTTGATGTGGCACAGACACTCCTGTCTGTGCTTTGGGGTTCTCTACTTCGCTCGCACAAGAATCCCCAACTCCCGGATCTGATACGCCAGCGCTTGGCGCGACATGTTCAATGAAGCCGCTGCTCGATTCTGGTTCCCGTTGGCCTGCACCAGCGACTTCTCGATCAGCTCGCGGCGGAAGCGCGTCACGGCGTCCTGGTACGAGCTGATGCTGCCGCCTCCGCGAACGACGGCGCTGCGCATCCGTTCCGGAAGGTGTTCGACATCGATCGCCGCGGCTTCGCCGGCCAGCGCGTGTGCGGCGCGGATCGTGTTCTGCAGCTCGCGCACGTTGCCGGGCCAGCGGTAGGAGAGAAACACCGACTCGGCGTCCGCGGTCAGCTTTGACGGCCCGCCGCGGCTCTTCTCCCGCTCCTTCGCCAGGAAAAACGCGGCCAGGGTCGGAACGTCGGTGGCGCGGTCGCGAAGCGGCGGAAGGGCGATCTCGATCCCGCCGATGCGGTAGTAGAGATCCTCGCGGAAACGGCCGTCTTCGACCGCCGACTCCAGCTTGCGGTTCGTGGCGCTGACGATGCGCACGTCGGCGGAACGATTGACCGTATCGCCGACGCGGCGGAACTCCCCTTCCTGCAGAAAGCGAAGCAGCTTCGCCTGCGCCGCCAGCGGCATCTCACCGATCTCGTCGAGGAAGAGCGTGCCGCCGTCGCTGGTCTCGATCAGGCCGGCGCGATCGCGATCGGCGCCGGTGAACGCGCCGCGCACGTGTCCGAACAATTCGCTCTCGATCAGGTTCTCCGGCAGGGCCGCGCAGTTGACCGGCGTGAAGGTCTTGCCGCGGCGCGGCGAGTGGCGATGCATGGCCCGCGCGACCAGTTCCTTGCCGGTGCCCGACTCGCCGAGGATGCAGACCGGAACATCGCGGCGGGCGACGCGGGTGATGAGCGTAAAGATCTCGCGCATGGCCGGCGAGTCGCCAACGATTCCATCGACGGCCCCGTCGATGGCCTCGCTCTTCGCAATGGTCACGCTCTCGTTCTGCTCGATCACGCGCCGCATGCGGTGATGCTCGGCGCGCGTGCGGAAGAGCGCGGCCAGTGCATCGCGCGATTCGTGGGACCAGCGGCTGATGCCGTCGACGAAGAGCAGCTCGCGATCGCTGCAGACGATCCATTCGGTTCCGCCGGCGGCGGCGATGACATCGAGCTCCGCGGCGGCTATCGGAGGAAGCGATCCGATTTCCTGCCACTGCCCGAGGCGATTGCGCGTGGTGAAACGCCACGGCGTGGGGACGAAGTCGCGGGCGGTGAATGGAAACTCGCGCATCGCTGCATCGCGAAGGAACCGGAGCTCGAGTGCCGAGGCGCTGGTCTCGCGGCGAGGGATGTCGATCTTCATCTCCGCGGCGATGGATTGGGCGACATCATTGAGACCGCGGCCGAGCGCGTCTCGGAAGCGCTTTGGTTTCTGCTCGCCAACGTCGGCGTTGCCTCCGTCGCGGCGAATGCGCATCGCGGCATGGCGATTGGTCAGCTCGATGTTGCCGGACTTGCCATTCGAGCGAAGCGGCGTCTTACGGCCTTCAATCCAATCGATCTCGTCGAGGATCAGCGCCGCCGCTTCGCGGATCTGCGTCGAGACATCCATCTCCAGAATCGCCTGCGCCGCGCGCACGGCTTCGGCGAATCGACCGCGCGAGAAATCGAGATGCGCGGAGAGAAGGTCGAGCTCGCGAAGCCGCCGCTCGTCGCCGGTGCCGCGGAAGAAATGCCGCAGCCGGTGCAGCCGCTGCGTGGCGTGCGCCCACTGGCCGTCGTCCGCCGCCAGATAGGTGAGGATGAAGAGGATGCCGCCGGCGGCACGGTCGCCCTGCGTTTCCTCGACCAAGGCCAGCGTGTGCAGCGCCTCATCGCGTGCCTCCGGCCAGGCGCCCGAGGTGAAGAGGATGAAGATGCGGTCGAGTGCTGCGTCGATCCGCTCGGCCACGCAGCGGGCGCGATCGAGCGAGGTGGCGGCGTGGTTTGCGGCGGCATCGAGATCGTTGTGCGAGAGGGCGAGGTATGTAGCCAGCCGCGCTTCAAGATAGTGATCCGCGGGCAATCGCTCTTCGCTCGCCGCCCCGGTCTCGCAGGCCAGCAGCGCGCGTTGATAGGCGAGCTGTGCGCGGTCCTCATCCGTCGCGGGCGCGCACACCGCCAGCGCCTCGCGCATGTCGTCATACCGCGACTCGAGATAAAGAAGATCGGCGCGCAGAAGCTCGGCCTCGAACGGAGGTGCGGTCATCCGATCGAGACGGGCCAGCGCCGGGCCGTAGTCGCCCATGCGCCGCTCGATCCGGGCCAGCAGAAATTCGCGCGCCTCGCCGGCGACGATGTGGGCCACGTCGCGTGCATCGCGATACCGGCCGCCGTCGATCAGCGCGCGGGCCAACGTCTCCGCAAGCTTCGGCGTCAACGCATGTCGCGGCATCTCCCGCAACACCGGCAATGCTTCGGGTCCCGAAGCCCGTTCGAGAAGCGCAGCCGCCGCGCGCGGATCGCCGGCGTCGATCAGAAGCGAAGCCGCGGCGGCAAGGTCGCGTTCCGACAGCACCTCCGCCGCCACGCGGCAAAGCGTCGGCTGCGACGATTGCGGAATCAGTCCTCGTGCCGCGTTGCGCACGCCTTCCGAAACGAAGACGAGGTGACCGTCATCGATCGCCGTAATCCCTTCGACGACGAGATCCTGCACTCCTTCCCCGAACATGAGCTGGCGGAAAAACGCCGCCGCGACGTCGATGTGAACGCGCGTGCCGAGGAGGGCGATGGCGGCGATGTAGGAACGGAGAGGCTCGCGCAATGACGCCAGCGCGGGCGCGTGATCGCCGGCGGGAACCGTCCCGGCATCGAGAAAGCGCGGAAAGGCATCTGAGGCGATGAATGCTTCGAGCCAGGAGCGGCTTTCGATACGTGCTTCCAGCTCTCTCCGCGCGCTGAGAAAAGGCGCGACGACGAAGAAGCGCGACGGGGACAGATCGACATCGCCGCGGTCGGCGATCCAGACACCGGCGCCTGCCGCTTCGAGCATCTCGATCACGCGCGCCGAGGCGGAGTCGAAACGCTCGCGGTTGGTGACGGAGAAGATCAGCCGCTGCCGCGATGCCGCGTCGACGATGCGTTCGGCGATCTCGCTCTCCTTGTCGAGCGGAGTGATGTCCGCGAGCGCGCGGATCGCCGAGTAGCGCTGCAGCGGTGAAGCATCCGGCCCGATTTCGAAGACCCGCTCGCCGCCGAGCGCCGCAGCGGCGCGAACGCTGTCGCCGGCATCGCCTCGAAACGAGCGCGTCTTCCCGCGCAGGATCTCGTTCAACGCCTCTGGCCCCGGCGAGGCGATTTCGCCCCACGCCGCGCCGCGCATCCAGCGAAGGTCGGCCGCGGCGTCTCCGCGCAGGCGGGCATCGATCTCCAGGTAGACCGACTCTGCGCGTCCCCACGACTGCCGCAAGGTATCGAGCGCCGGCGCATCGATCGATTCGGCGAACTGCTGGATCACCGTCAGCGCCGGCGGCGCTTCGTCTCCCGCGACTCGCGCACGCACGCGCACGAGCCGGCAATCGTTTCCCCGCTTCCGCACCACCGCCCATTCGTCAGGATCGTGCTCCGCATCCGAAAAGCCGGCGAAATGCAGCAGCGCCTGATGCGCCGCGAACTGCGCCACCAGCGACAGCCGGTCCCGCGCGCCCAACTCCCCCGCCTCGGCAAGCGGCACAGCATCGAGCGAAATCGACGGCGCGAAACCATCGATCCACGGCAGCGTCGAATGGCGCAGCGTGGCGATGACGGCGCGGTCCCACCCGAATGCACGAAGATCGACCGCGATCGCAGACCGCGCCCGCCGGACCGTGCCACGCATCGGCATTAACGAGGTGAGGATCGGCGGAGGGATTTCCCTACCCATGAGGACGCAGCAGCGTAAAATCCAGCCAGCATGGAACCGCCAAAGAACAGGTTCAGAAGATCCTGGAAGTTCTCCCCGACACCGCATCGCTCGAGGACATTCAGTATCACATCTACGTCCGGCAAAAGGTCGAGCAGGGTCTCGCAGACGAAGCTGCCGGCCGGGTCATCAGCCACGAAGAGGCGATGAGCAGGCTTGAGCCGTGGAGCTGACGGCGGGGCTTAACCGACATCTCCCACGCACGTAGCTGCGGGCATCGGTGAAGCCACCGAAGGTGGCTCGTACGGTAGCCGGTGGTCCGAGCGAAGCGAGCGACCACCGGAAGAGGATCGACAATTCCGGTCCGACCCCGGTAGGGGTCACGGAGCAAATGCAAGACGGTGCGAACCCACTCCGCGACCCCTGCCGGGGTCGATGAGACGTACACGGCGAATTTCCGGTGGTCGGTTCGCTTCGCTCGCTCGACCACCGGCTACCGTCCGAGTCGCCTCCGGCGACGCTTCCGTGACGCGCCCACCTAACCCCCACCCTCCGCCACCGTCCAACGACCCGGAGGAAATCATGAAACGGATCGCTCTGGCCCTTGCCATTCTCCTTGTCGCCACCACTGCCGGCGCGGCGGTGCGCGATTCCTATGTCCTGCACTTTGGTGGCAATCGCAACTCGATGATGAGCGGCTCATTGCAGGACTTCCTGGCCATCCGCGGACAGCTCGAGGGCGACTATCTCTGGGTCCGGCGCGGCGGGAAAACGTACGTCATCGCGGATCGCGCGAAGCTCGCCGAGGTTTGGGACTACTTCACGCCGCAACGCGCGCTCCGGCCGGAACAGAAAGAAGTCGCCAGGCAGACGAAAAGGCTCGAACGGGAAAGTGACGCGCTCGAAGATGCTGGAGACGACGGCCACAGGCTCACGCACGCCGAGCAAGCACGCCTCGAGGAGCTGCACGCCCAGGAGCACGAGCTCGCTCGTCGCGAACAGGCGCTCGACGATCGCGAGGAAGAGCTGGAGCGGATCGCGGAGAGAAAGTTATGGCAGTTCGTCGACCGGTCGATCGGTGACGGATCGGCGCGCGCGATCCGTTGAGCGTGAGACGATCCCGGAATGCGTCTGACGACTCTGGGACTCGCGCTCGCTCTTCTTTCCTTCGCCGCCCACGCCAGCGAGAAAACGATCCGCCGTCTCGACGGGACAAAAATCTCCGTCGAGGCGGCCTCGAAACTGGCGCGCGAAACGCTGGCGGCACAACACGTCACCGGCGCGCAGATCGCCATCGTCGACCGAGGCCAACTCGTCTGGAGTGAAGCGTTCGGAACGCGTGGCGCCGATCTGCCGATGGAGCGGACCACGACGACCTGGGCCGCGTCGATCACCAAGAGCGTCTTTGCGACGTACGTGATGCTGCTCGTTGAGCGTGGCGAATTCGATCTTGATTTGCCGGTGGCGCGTCAACTGCCGACGGCGCTCGATCAATACGAGCCGTATCGCGAGACGGCGTCGCTGCTGGTGCTCGACCCTCAGTGGCCGCGCGTTACGCCGCGGATGCTGCTCGCGCACAGCTCCGGGCTGCACAACTTCTCCTTCCTCGAGCCGGACAAGAAAATGCATCTCCATTTCGCGCCCGGAACGCAGTTCTTGTACTCGGGCGAGGGACTCAACCTCCTGCAGTTTGTGATCGAGCAGAAGAAACAGAAGTCTCTGGACGTCCTGATGCAGGAGGCAATCTTCACACCGCTCGGGATGTCCCACACCGGCATGATCTTCCGCAAAGAATTCGAGTCCGACGTCGCCGATCGCTTCGATGCCGAAGGGAAATTCAAGGCCAAAACGCGGCGCTTCCCCGCGCGCGCTGCCGGATCGATGACCAGCAGCGCGGAGGATCTTGCGCGATTCGCATCCGCGCTCTTCGCCGGAAAAATCGTGAAACCCTCAACAGTGCGGATGATGCTCAAGCCGGCGATTTCGATCCGTACCTTGCATCAGTTTCGTCTGGCGAATGAAGAGCCCGAGGGCGCCGAGGCACGGGATGTGGGGCTGGCGTATGGCGCGGGATGGGGGTTACTCACCCGCACGCGGTTCGGGCCCGCGTTCTTCAAGGAAGGTCACGGCGACGGCGCGCAGAACTACATGATCTGCTTCGAGCGGCGGCAGGCCTGCATGATCATCCTGACCAACAGCGACAACGGCGAATTGGCCTTCCGTCCCCTGCTCGAAGGCATCTTCGGCGACACGGTGACGCCGTGGGAGTGGGAAGGCTACACGCCGGAGTACATCGCCGCCTCGCGCAAGAACGGCAATTGAAGTCGTCGGGATAGACTTCGAGGCTTCGGAATGGACCGACTCAAACGGCTCGCCCCGTTCCTCAAGCCGCTGCTGATTCTGGCAATGTTTGCGGTGGCGCTGCGGGTGCTGCACGACACCCTGGCGCAGTATCGCTATCGCGAGGTCATCGGCTACCTGCACGCTCTTCCCGGCGATCAGCTCCTCCTCGCCGCCGTTCTCACGCTCCTCGGATACCTGGTGATGACCGGGTACGACACGCTGGCGTTTCGCTACATCCGCCATCCGCTGCCGTATTTCAAGATCGCTCTGGCGTCGTTCATCGGATACGCATTCAACAACAACGTCGGCTTCTCGGGGCTCGTGGGCGGCTCGCTGCGTTACCGGCTCTACAACGCCTGGCGGCTCACCGCGGTCGAGATCGCGAAGGTCATCGCCTTCTGCACCATCAGCTTCTGGCTCGGCTTCGTCCTGCTCGGCGGGATTTTCTTTCTGGCCACGCCGCCGGAGATTCCGCCCTCCGTCCACCTGCCGTTCGCCTCGGTGCGGATTCTCGGCATCGTGCTGTTGCTGCCGGCGATCGGCTACATGCTCTGGATCGCCATCCGACGCGAGCCGATCCGCGTCAGGCAGTGGGAGTTCGAGCTGCCGTCGGCGGGACTGTTCGTGGCGCAGGTGGCGACGTCGTGTCTCGACTGGATCATCGCCGCCGCCGTCCTCTACATCCTGCTGCCCGACTCGCTGCCGCTGATGTTCGGCCGATTCCTCGGAATCTTCCTACTGGCGCAGATCGCCGGCGTAGCCTCCAACGTGCCGGGCGGCATCGGCATCTTCGAGGCCATCATCCTGGTCTTCCTGGCGCCGTTCTTTTCCGCGTCGGCCATCCTCGGCTCGCTGGTGGCGTTTCGCGTCATCTACTACCTGCTGCCGTTGCTCGTAGCCATCGTTCTGCTGGGGACGCACGAAGTCGTCGAAAAGCGCGAAGGGGTTGTCAAAGCGTTTCGGATCTTCGGACGATGGGCGCCCGGCATTGCCCCGCAGCTGCTGGCCTTCACCACCTTCATCGGCGGCGCCGTCCTTCTCTTCTCCGGCGCCACGCCGACACTGCCCGGCCGGCTCGGATTTCTGCGCCGGGTCGTACCGCTGCCGATCGTCGAGCTGTCGCATTTCTTCGGCTCGATCACGGGTGCGGCGCTGTTGCTGCTCGCGCGCGGGCTGCAGCGGCGTCTCGACGCCGCCTACCACCTCACCGTCGGCGTGCTCGGCATCGGCATCCTCTTCCAGATTTTCAAAGGCGGCGATTTCGAAGAGGCGATCATCCTGGCGGTGATGCTCTTCGCGCTGATCGCGTCGCGGCGTCACTTCTATCGCAAGGCCTCGCTGCTCAACGAAGGCTTCGGACCGGGTTGGATCGCCGCCATCCTCCTCGTGCTAATTTCGTTCGCCTGGCTCGGCTTCTTCAGCTACAAGCACGTCGAGTATTCGCGCGATCTCTGGTGGCATTTCTCCTTCCGCGCTGACGCGCCGCGTTTTCTGCGCGCCTCGGTCGGCGTCGTCGGCGTGCTGCTTCTCTTTTCGATCCAGCGTTTGTTGAGGCCGGCCCCCGAGGAGCCGGACCCGCCGACGATGGAAGAGGTGGAGAGGGCGGCGGCGATTCTGACGACCGAGGCGAATAGTCAGGCCAACCTGGCGCTGCTTGGAGACAAGCCGCTGCTGTTCAGCCCAAGCGGCAACGCCTTCCTCATGTACGGCGTGGAAGGGCGAAGCTGGATCGCCATGGGCGATCCGATCGGACCGGACGACGAGAAGCAGGAGCTGATCTGGAACTTCCGCGAGCTGTGCGATCTCCACGCCGGCTGGCCCGTTTTCTACGAGGTTCAGCGCCAGAATCTCCACTTCTATCTCGACCTCGGTCTGACACTTCTGAAGATCGGCGAGGAAGCGCGTGTCCCACTGGAAGGCTTCTCGCTCGACGGCGGCGACCGCAAGTGGATGCGCAAGATGCAACGCCGCCTCGAAGCGGAAGGGTGCGCATTCGAGATCATCGATTCCGGCCCGGTCATCGAAGAGTTGCGCGTCATCTCCGACGCCTGGCTGGCCGAGAAACGGACCCGCGAGAAAGGTTTCTCCCTCGGCTTCTTCTCCGAGCAGTACATCCGCCGCTGCCCGGTGGCGGTCGTGCGCCGGGAAAACCAGATCGTGGCGTTTGCAAATCTCTGGGAAGGCGCCGGCGAAGAGCTGTCGGTCGACCTGATGCGCCATCTTCCCGACGCGCCGGCCGGCGTGATGGACTACATGTTCGTCCACCTCATCCTCTGGTCGCAGCAGCAGGGCTACCGCTGGTTCAACCTCGGCATGGCGCCGCTGTCGGGCCTCGAGAACCGCACCCTCGGCCCGCTCTGGAACCGCGTCGGAGCTCTCGCTTACAGATTCGGCGAGAACTTCTACAACTTCCAGGGGCTGCGGCAATACAAGGAAAAATTCGATCCGGTGTGGGAGCCGATGTACCTGGCCTCGCCCGGGGGTCTGGCATTGCCACGGATTCTGACGAATCTGGCGGCGCTGATTTCGGGAGGATTGCGCGGGGTGATCTCGAAGTAGCGCTCCTCACTTACAATCGCGCGCCATGAAGAGCGCCGTAACGTCCGCCCTCCTCACTCTCGCCATCACCATCACCGCCTCCGCCGCAACGAAACCCAAACCGGCACCCTTCAACGTCGTCGAAGCCAGCATCTCCGACATGCAGGCGGCGCTGAAAGACGGCCGCGTCACCTCGCACGAACTCGTGCAGCAGTACCTGATCCGCATCGCCACGTACGAGGACAAGCTGCACGCAATCATCACCGTCAATCCGAATGCGCTCAAAGAGGCCGACGAGCGCGATCGCGAACGGGCGGCCGGCAAGATCCGCGGACCGCTGCACGGCATTCCGATCGCGCTCAAGGACAACATCCAGACCACCGACATGCTCACCACCGGCGGAGCGCTGGCCTTCGCGCATCTGCTTCCGCCGTACGACGCCACCGTGACGAAGAATCTGCGCGACGGCGGTGCCATCATCATCGCCAAGACCCAGCTCACCGAGCTGGCCAACTGGGTGGCCGGCAATCCGCCGATGCCGACGAATTACAACGCCCTCAACGGCTACGGCTTCAATCCCTACGATCCCCGCCGCGATCCGCGCACCGAGACCGGCGACGGCCGTCCCGCTCTCGCCACTGGCGGCTCCAGCTCCGGCGCCGGCACGACGGCGAGTTTCTGGGCCGCCAACGTCGGCACGGAGACTTCGGGATCGATCCTCAGCCCGTCGAACCAGAACATGCTCGCCGCGATCAAGCCGACCGTCGGCCGCATCTCGCGCTACGGCATCATCCCCATCACCGCCGATCAGGACACCGCCGGCCCGATGGCGAAGTACGTCACCGACGCCGCCATCCTCTTCGGCGTCCTCGAGGGAAACAGTCCCGACGCGAACGATTCCGCCACCACCCGCTGCACGCCGCCGCCGAATCACGATTACACCGTCTTCCTGAAAAAGGACGGCCTCAAAGGCGCGCGCATCGGCATCCCCCGCGCCGGTTTCTACGACAAGATCACCCTCCCCGGCGCCACAACGCCGCGCGGCGGCCTCAATCCCGATCAGTTGAAGGCGATCAACGACGCCATCGCCGTGCTCAAGGATCAAGGCGCGATCGTCGTCGATCCCGCCGACATCCCGAGCGTGGTCGAGAAGAACGCCGCCGACAATTTCTTCCTCTGGGGCGCCTGCACCGACATGGACGAGGTGAAGGGCCACAAGTGCTCGATCGACCTCGCCTACGGGATGGAGCGCGATTTCAACAAGTGGCTCACCGCCCTCGGCACCGCCGCGCCGGTGAAGTCGCTGACCGAGCTGCGCAAGTGGAACACCGATCATCAGAAGATGGGAGCGATCAAGTACGGCCAGTCGCTGCTCGACATCTCCGATGCCATGGATCTCGACGTCTACAAGGCCCGCTACGAATCCGATCGCGCCAACGACATCCGCCTGTCGGCCACGCACGGGATCGACGAGGTGATGAAAGCGCAGAACCTCGACGCCCTGCTCTTCCCCGGTCCCGGCGGCGCCTCGATCGCCGCGCGCCCCGGCTATCCGACCGTCATCGTTCCGTGGGCCATGGTTCCCAACGCGCCGACGACCGCGTTCCCGGAATCGTTCAAGGCATTGCCGGCGCCGTTTGGAGTCAGCTTCACCGGCATGGCCTGCAGCGAGCCGACTCTCCTGAAACTCGCGTATTCATTCGAGCAGGCGACGAAGAAGAGGGTGCCGCCGCCGTCGACGCCGTAGCGCAGTCAGTGCTTGATGCTGCGCCGCCGAGGAGCGCTCGCAGGGACGCCTCCGGCGGCGAAGACCCATGCGGCTCCGAGAAAACGGCGGTCCGAGTACCCTCCCACGATCGCCGTTTTGCCATCGGCGGAGAGCGCTACCGAAGTGCCCTGTGAAGCCTCGGCACCGTCGACGCCGATCAGGTTGCCGGCCTGTTGATGCCACACGCCTCCGCTTCTGATCCAGATCCAGGCGCTCCCATCGACCAACCCGGTAGAAGGATCGGGCTGGGGTCCGGCCAGCAAGGGCGCGCCGATGAGGGCCGTGTTCCCGTCAGCGGAAAGCGACACGGAGAAGCCCAGACCGCCGGGAAAGCTTTTCGCTTGATTGAACTGACTGAGGTCTCGGAAAAACAGCGTCTCGCCCTGCTGCGTCCACACCTCTCCGTTGCGTATCCAGACCCATACGGACTCATCGCCGGGTCCTCCAACGAGGGCCGTATTGCCGTCGGCGGACAACGCCACGGACTGCCCTTGACCGGCGGCTCGGGACCTGACTGCACCGGCCAGCTTCGATTGCTGCCTCCAGAGTCCTCCGCTCCGGGTCCACACCCACGCCGCCCCGGCGTCGCCGTGGATGTCACCGTTATCGCCGGGGGCTCCCACGATGGCCGTGTTGCCATCGGCGGAAAGCGCGACGGACGTCCCCTGCCATGCATTACCGATCGCGCCCGAGCCAACCAGCTTGAGCGTTTGCTGCGTCCATACCTCTCCGCCTCGGCCCCAGATCCACACGGCCCCGGCGTTGTGATTGTCGGCCGGACTTCCGATGATGGCGGTATTGCCGTCGGCGGAGAGGGACACGGAAGCGCCCTGGTGCCCACCGATATCGCCACCGGTCATCACGGCATCGGACGCCACCAGCTTGGGACCCTGCTGAATCCAGGCGTTTCCGCTGCGAATCCAAATCCACGCCGCCCCGACGCTGTTGTTGTCTCGCGGCACTCCGACGATCGCCGTATTTCCGTCGGCGGAGATCGCGACGGCCGTTGTGTTGTCGCGAATGCCCGGGACGGCTCCTGACCCCTCCAGTCTTGGACTCTGCTGGCTCCAGACTCCACCACTCCTCGACCAGATGAATGCGGGACCACCGCCGATGATGGCGGTGTTACCGTCGCCGGAGATAGCGACAGAATTTCCTTCAAGAAAGCCCTCGGCGGCCACCAGCTTTGGTCCCTGTTGGGCAAACTCAGCGTAGGCAGCTGTTGCGCAAGCGAGGACAACTCCGCCGAGCCAGATTCGCCTGTTCATGCTCGCAATGTTACCGTCCGGACTCAGGCAAGCGCTCCGTCTCGCGATATTTTGCGCCGATGGCTACAAAACGTTTGAGCACTTCAGCGGCCCTGATCGGCGGCACGCTCGTCGCCGGTTCGTGTGACATCACGTTTGCGATTCTCTTCTGGTGGTTCCGTGCCGGCGTCGTACCGTCTCGCGTCCTGCAGAGCGTGGCCGCGGGACTGATCGGACGAACTGCCGCGATCAGCGGCGGAACGAAGACCGCGCTCCTCGGTCTTTTCCTCCATTACTTCATCGCCTTCTGCTTCGTGCTGTTTTACTGGCTCGTGGCGAAAGGCTTGCCGGTCCTGCGCAGGCACGCCGTCATCCTCGGATCGATTTACGGCCTCGGCATCTACTTCGTCATGAACTACGTGGTCATTCCGCTCTCCGCAATCCAAAAACGCGGACCCTTCAACATGTTGTCGTTCGTCCTCAGCCTGATCGTGCACGCCTTCCTGATCGGATTGCCGGCAGCGTTGTTCGCGAAAGCGGCCCTGCCGGAGTCGGAGTCATGACCGATATTCGCGGCTCGGTGCTCGACGCGATCGGAAACACGCCCGTCGTCCGTCTGCGGAAGCTCGTCGACGGCGAGAGCGCCGAGATCGTAGTGAAGCTGGAGTACTACAACCCGACCGGGTCGTACAAAGACCGGATGGCGCTGGCGATGATCGAAGGCGCCGAAGCCCGCGGCGCGCTCAAGCCGGGCATGCGCGTGATCGAATACACCGGCGGCAGCACCGGCTCCTCGCTGGCCATGGTCTGCTCGATCAAAGGCTATCCATTCATCGCATTGTCGTCCGACGCCTGGTCGAGCGAGAAGCTGCGCACGATGCGCGCGTTTGGAGCCGATCTTCGACTCTTTCCGAGCGAGGGCGGCAAGGTCACGCCCGGCTTGATTCAAACGTTGAAGGCCGAGGCCGAGCGGATGAGCGCGGAGCCGGGAACGTTCTACGCCAATCAGTTCAACAACCGCGACGCCATCAACGGCTATCGCGGAATCGGGACCGAGCTGCTCGCCCAAGTTGGAAAGATCGATGTCTTCTGCGGCGGCGTCGGCACCGCCGGGATGATCTCCGGAGTCTCGCAGGCGCTCAAACCTTCCGGCACCCGCATCATCGCCCTCGAGCCGGACACCTCACCCGCGATCACCGCCGGCCACGGCGGACCGCATCGCGTGGAAGGGATGGGCGTCGGCTTCCTCCCGCCACATCTGACGCCCGATGTCTACGACGAAGCGCGCGCCATCAACGAAGAGGAAGCACGCGCGATGGCGCGTCGGATGGCCCGCGAGGAAGGCATCTTCTCCGGCGTCTCCAGCGGGCTCAATGTGCTCGCCGCGCTGCAGATCGCCCGCGAGTTGGGGCCGGGGCACACCGTGGCGACGGTTGCTGTGGACACAGGGCTGAAGTATCTGGCGGGCGATCTGTTCGACGCGTAACATTCATTGATCGTAGGAGCACGCATGCCTGAGATTCTGAAAGTCGCCTTGGCCGTAGTTGCGTGGAGCGTTGCGGCGTCTGCGATCCTGACGAAACTCTTTATCGTCTTCGCACATCGTGTCGCGCCCTCCGTCGAGCGGCCAAAAAGGTAGGTCTCCAGCCGCATCTCTCACATCTGAGTGAGAAAGGCCGGCACTCTGTTACATCGAGAGTCCTTCTCCCCCCGCAAAAAACCGCGGGGGGAGAAGGACTCTCGATGAAAGGGCGTGGCAAAGAATTCAAGTAAAAGCCCCGCCTTTCGGCGGGGCTTCGCGTGGATACGATCTACTGCTTCACCCGGTTCAGCGCCTCCATCTCCAACGCCACCACTTCCTTCGGAATCGGGGCGTAACCGAGTTGCGGGGCGAGGCCCTGGCCGCCGCTGAGCGCCCAGCTGGTAAAGTCGACCATGATTTTCGAGCGGGCCGCATCCCGTGGCGATTCCTGGAGCAGGAGCCAGGTGAATGACGAGATCGGATAGACATCGTGGCCCGGGGCGTTGGTGATCGAGACTCGGAAATCCTTCGGCATGCTCTTCGCCGCCGCGGCGGCCGCGTTCGAGACCGTATCGACCGAGGCGCGAACCCACTCGCCGGCCTGATTCTGCACCGCGCCGTAGGAGATCTTGTTCTGCAGCGCGTAGATCAACTCCACGTAACCGATCGCGCCGGGTGTCTGCTTGACCATGCCGGCCACGCCTTCATTGCCCTTCGCGCCGATGCCGGCCGGCCAGTTGACCGACGTGGCCACGCCCACGGTTTTCTTGTAATCCGGCGAGACCTTCGAGAGATAGTCGCACCAGATGTAGCTCGTGCCGGAACCGTCCGAACGATGGACCACGGTGATCTCCATATTCGGGAGATTGACTCCGGGATTGATCGTTCGGATCGCCGCGTCGTTCCACTTCGTGATCTTGCCAAGGTAGATGTTGGCGAGCACGGGACCGGTGAAGTGCAGTTCTTCGCTGACATCAGGGATGTTGTAGACAGGGACCACGCCGCCGAGAACCATCGGAATGTGCAGGATGCGGAATCCGGCGGCGGTGATCTGATCGTTCGTCATCGGACCGTCGGACGCGCCGAAGAAGACCGTGCCGGCCGAAAGCTGGCGGATCCCGCCGCCGGAACCGATCGACTGGTAGTTGATCTCCACGTTCGGATGGACCTTGTGGTACTCGTCGAACCACTTCGAATAGATGGGATACGGGAACGTCGCCCCGGCGCCGTTGATCTGGACCGTCTGGGCCGATGCAGCAGTCGCAAGCAGCAGAACGAGGGCTGCGAGTAAGAGTTTCTTCATTGGTCTCTCCTAAAAATTCACTAGCATCTTCACTTCGAAATTGGTCGTGTCGGGAGCGGCCGGCGTCAGACCGGTACGCTTCAGCGAATCGCGATCGAACAGAATGGCCATGGTCTTGCCGCTTAGATTCGGCACCCAGTACGCGATGCCGTCGATGTCGCGCTTCTGCTTCTGTGAATGGATAGCGTCATTCGGAAGGTAGTCGTCGTGACGGATCAGCGCTTCCCATCCGCTCGTGCCCAGCTTCGGCGTAACCCAGATCGACCATCCCTTCTCGCTCACCTGCGCTTTTGTGGCCGAGGTACGGTCTTTGGCGCGAACGACATCGAGACCGGCGTTGAAGAGCGCATGCTCATACGTCACCTGGCCGATCATCCGCTCGCGCTTGCCCTTCTCGACGTAGTGATCGGCGATCAGGAACCCGGTGAACCGAAGGCCCTTGAGCAGCGGCCCGCCGAGCGGCATCGGACGAACCGTTCCGCGGATTTCGAAGCCCTTCTCGTTGTTGACCTCGGCCTTGTTGTAGTTCTCGCCGTTGTAGAAGCCGCCGTGCACGTCGCCGTAATTGCCGTTGAAGTTGTAGTGACCGGAGACGCCGGCATCAGCCGACGAAATCAGACCGACGCGCTCGGCGAACATCGTTCCCTGGAAGCGATAGCGATAGATGCCCTCGCTGTAGTCGAGATACGGCGTCTGCTGCTGGCCGAAGCGCACCCACGAGCCATGCGTCGACCAGTCGTCGAGGTTGAGCTGCGCGTAGGCGTACTTGAGCCGGAAGATCTGGCTTCCGCTGAGCGACGGCCCGGTGCTGGTTTCGCGCGAGACGTCCGGCGTGATGCGGAAGGCGATCAGGTGATTGAGATTGCCGGTGATGTTCAGATAGGCGCGTGTGATGTTGAAGGCGCTGGGATGAATGGTGTTTCCGTCGGAATCCTTCGTGGTGGGGGAATCGGTGTAGGTGTAGTCGCCGAAAATCGTGACCCCGACGTTGACCTTGGGCGTGTCATCAGGCGGCGTGACACCAGCGGCGGGTGTGACCTGGGGGAAGGCGCCGGTGGCGATAGCGGCCGCGGCGAGGAAACAGACTGCCGTCTTGCGAAAACTCATTGAATGCGTTGCCTCCATGTTGGTGGCGCGATCGTAGAAGCGGAACCGTCCAATCCGCTTGAGGCGCAGGTAAATTCGATGTGAATGAGGGGTACGATCTGCATCATCCAAGAGGGAGACCTTCATGTTCCGACGAATCGCCAACCTGTTCCGCGGCTTCCTGAGTCTCTTCATCGGAGGCATCGAACGGCAAAACCCTGAGGCGCTGCTGGAGGCGGAGAAGGAAAACGTCCGCAGGCAGATCGCCAACTACAACCAGGGGCTGGCCGCGCACGCCGGCCTCTGCGAGCGGCTGATGTCGCAGGTGAAGCGGCTGGAGCAGGAGGAGCGCGAGCTGCGAGCCAAGACCGCGGCCAACCTTCGCGCCGGCAATCACGATCTGGCCAGTCAGCAAGCGCTTCGTCTTCAGACGGTGCAACGCGAGCTGGCCGAGAACCGCACGCAGCTCGAGTCCGCCGAGGCGACGTACAAGGAGTTGCTGCGCACGCGGGATGTGGCGGTGAAAGCGGCGCAGGCAAAGATCGCAGCGCTGAAGACCAGCATCGACGATTTGAAAATCAAGCGCGCCACCGCCGAGCTGACCGAGATGGCCTCGGGGATGATCTCCGAGATCGGCGGCTCCGGCGACACGCTCAACCGCCTGCACGGCATGGTCGAAGAGGAGCGCGAGAAAGCCTCCGGCCGCGCCCGCGTCGCCCGCGATTCCCTGCACACCTCGGACATCGACATGCAGGAGCACGAACAGAAAGCCCTAGCCGACCAGGCCCTCGCCGATTTCGCGGCAAAGGAAGGGCTGGTGCTGGAAGCCCCGCGAAACACGGTGACGATCGAGAAGAAGCCGGTCCCGGAGGCGAAGAGATTGGGGCCGCAGAACGAGTAGAGGCCGGGCAATCAATATAGAATTGCCCCATGCGAAAACTGATTTATATCGCCCTGCTGGCCGTGGTGTGCTTTGGTTGCGAGCCGCAAATCAAGCACCTCACCGTGCAACCGACGTCGACGATCTGCGGTGGAAGCGTGACGCTCGACTGGAGAATCTCCGTCGGCGACGGCGAGATGTCGGCCGATCAACCGGTCGTTCCGTCACTCAATCCGCCGAAGAAGGTGAATAGTCAGGGATCGATGGTGGAGACCATCACCAAGACCACCACCTTCAAGTTGTCGCTCCCCTACGGCGGCGAGCGCACCGTCAAGGTGACCGTGTCGCAGCCATGCACCTGCGGCAATCAGGTGCTGACCTTCACCGGCACCTGCATCTCGAATCAGCAGGGCCCAACCTACGACCACCAGACCGCGAAGGCCAACCTCGTGGCCGGCAATCTGAAAGATCTGCAGAGCGACGCCAGCTTCCCGGTCCACGTTCTCCACGCCGGCGCCGACATCGCCCTCAGCGCCTTCGGCGGCCCGATCGGCCCGCTGCCCGTGGTCCCAGCCGCCGGCGACTACACGATCTTCATCCCGGGCCAGGTAGGCCAGAAAGTCTGCGCCGACGCCACCGGCCCAACCGGCGGAGGCCAGGCGGATGCGCCGGTAGTGCACGTGACAGTGGTGCCAAACTGCCCGCCGTGAGGGCTACATTGACTTCGGGAATCGTCCGAGGGACACTCCCGTTCACGAAACTCTAAGGATTGGGGATACCCGGTCGACAAAGGGCCTCGGCGGATGCGCCGGGGCCTTTTGTTTGGGGCCACTGACAATCGACAACGCACGCGCAAGGCATACCAGATTTCTACAGGCAAGTAAGCGGCATGAAGGTAATTCAGTCAGCAGCAGCCCCGACGACGTTGGTATCGGGTGGCTCCTGAGATGGCGGCGATTGAACAGCATGTACAGCCGGTGGTTGAGCCGGAGGCGCTGGCGGCGTTTGAGCCGGCGGCGTTCCTGCCGCCCCTGGAAGCGGGATATAACGCGCGAGCCAGAGCACCAACGGCTGAAAAACGATTCCCAGAAAAAAACCACCAATAAAATCGTTTACGTTGATTGCATCGGGTAACTGTGAAATGGTTATTGCAGTGAATCGTAGCGCGATCGATGCAACAATCACCGTGATCCAGCCGAGCAGAATGGTTACTATAACCTTAGGGCGTGGTGGCAACGACTGGCCCTGGTACACTTGGTAACAGAGTGCAAATGCAACGATCGTCAGAACTCCCAGCAATCCTCCTGCCACAACTCCAGTCCACGGTCCCTTAGGCTTGACCGAAAGGTTCCTGCTAATATTCGGAAACGGAGCATCTGTCTCAGTACTGCTGATCCGAAGGGTTAGCTGTACGTCACGCGAACGCCAGCGGAAGAAGGGAGCGGTAAGCGTGTCTCTCCATGCGAGAGGTGCCAACATCACAAGGTCGCGCGTTCGTGTGGTCTTTGATGGAACGTCGAAGCTGTCCGCTTCCATCTGAAGAGATCCGTTTGTTAACGTTACGTCCTTTTGGCGCACACCAACAAGTAGTTCTTGCGGCACATTAACAACAGGAATGACTACAACTGTCGAATCCGTACCATTCGTCACCGCGAAATGCACCGTAAGCGGATCGGTGACTGCGTCCATCTTCGCATTCGCATCCGGAACGGAGATAGTACTAGGTTGGGCCACTGCGCCAACCGTAAACAACGCTAGAGCCAACGTTGCATTACATACCCATAAACCGCTTAGCACGTCGGAGATACTCCTTTGCAATTTCATCACGATCCTTGATGGCTGCTAGCCGCTGAAGGAACATGCGATATGAGTCCCAGGCAGCAAGATAGTCAGAGCGTTGCTGTACTAACACCTGGACTTCTGACGCAGTAATCCCGACTTGAGTGTCAGGATTAGTGCGCAACGAGCCTTCCCATAGGTCCAACGCGGCATCGTTGAACCCCTCGGCATGCTTCAAGCCAAACGACGTGTAAGACCGAATGAGTTGTTGCCGCTGATTGAGCGTGACGTAGTCGTCCCCAAGGTAGTCCACCACTATCCGAATGTTGTCGAGATAACGTTCGCTCGGAGTGTCTTCGTACCATTGAAGGTAGCGCTCGGCGACTCGGATCGCCTCCGCCTTGAAGATTGTCTTCTGCTTTCTTAGCTCGAGACGACGACAATGATCGAGGTACTCACGCAGAAACCTCTCCTGGTCGTGTGGTGGAGCGCCGACAAATAGTCGATTCAGGGCGTCACGGTAACAGAGGATCGCGGCATGCCAATCGCCGTCCGTGACCTTATCAGCAGCGCGATTCGTTGCGCCTTTAAGCGTGGTCACACGGTCGCACCCGATAGCCGACTGCGGTGCAAAAATGAGAAGCACAAGTATGGTTGCGCAAATACCTACGCAGCGACTTCCTTCATTCCAGCTTCGAGTCGAGATTGATCGGCGGTTTTCGTACAGAATCATGGCTAGTTTCTTTGTCACGGGCTATGCTTTCGCCAACGACGTCTCGGGCGTCGCCCCGTTCGGCGAACGGCTCGAGAGCAGCTCCGCTGAGTTAGCTCGTGTGATTGTTTAGCCGCATTCTGCCACACGTCGCGCGGTCCACCTTCAAATACTTTCTGCGGGTTTCAGGAGTCCAACTACGTGCGATTCCGAGCGGAGGAGACGCGAACGATCCTCTGACCGTCTGGTTCATGCACTTGACGGCATCGCCCGAACGGATTCGCCGCGACCGCAAGTGGCAGGACCGACCGCCGCGAGGCCCCTACTCCACAACCTCCCCCGACAAATCCACCTTCGGGTACTCCATCTTCAGCGACTCCAGCGCTTCGACGATGACGTGGCCGATGACCAGGTTGCGGTACCACTTCGCGTTTGATGGGATGACGTACCACGGGGCGTCTTTGGTCGACGTCTTCTCCAGCACGTCGTCGTAGGCCTCCATGTAGTCGTCCCACAGCTTGCGTTCTTCGATATCGCCGTGCTGGAACTTCCAGTGTTTCTTCGGATCGTCGATCCGTTCCTGGAGGCGCTTGCGCTGCTCGTCGCGGCTGATGTTCAGGAAGAATTTGAGGATCACTGTGCCGCTGGCGGTCAGCATCCGCTCGAAGTCGTTGATCTGGTCGTAGCGCTTGCTCCACACCTTCTCTTTGACCAGTTCGTGCACGCGGACAACCAGCACGTCTTCGTAGTGGCTGCGATTGAAGACGGCGATCTCGCCGCTGCCCGGCGTCTTCGCATGCACGCGCCAGAGGAAGTCGTGATCGAGCTCCTCCTCGGTCGGCTTCTTGAACGAGACCACGCGCACGCCGGCGGGGCTGACGCCGTCCATGACGTGGCGCACCGTGCCGTCCTTGCCCGACGTGTCCATCCCCTGCAGGACGATCAGGATTTTGTGCACGTGCTCGGCGTAGAGGAGCTCCTGCAATTCGCCCAGCCGCTGCTGCAGCTTCAGCGACTTCTCCTTCCCCTCGGCCTTGCCGTCGCAAAGCGGCGTGGCGTCGGGATCGAAATCCTTCATGTGCACTTTGGTGCCGGGATCGACGCGATGGACGTTCGTATTCATGATGCAATTCTCCTTCAGCGGGACCACACTTCACCTGCATTTTGCATAGTCTCCGCATCGCCGGAGAACGACAGCGCGGATACTGCACCACCACCATGGCCACCAAACCGAAACGCATTGCCGCCATCGACGTCGGAACCAACTCGATCCACATGATCGTGGCGGAGATGCGCGAGCACGGCTACCGCGTCGTCGATCGAGAAAAAGAGATGGTCCAACTCGGACTGGCCAGCCTGGACGGCCAGCCGCTGACTGACGACGCTATCGATCGCGGTGTGGCCACGATCGGAAAGATGGCGGAGATCGCTGCGAAATGGGACGTCGATGAGATCGTGGCCGTGGCCACCAGCGCCGTGCGCGAGGCGCCCAACCGACGCGACTTCCTGCGCCGCGTAAAAGAGGCCACCGGTGTGAAGGTGCGCGTGATCTCCGGCGAGGAGGAGGCCGACTACATTTTCCGGGCCGTGCGCTCGGCCGTTGAAGTCGATGGCCAGACGGCGCTCTGCATCGACATCGGCGGCGGCAGCGTGGAGCTGATCGTCGGCACCGCCGACGAAACGTACTTCACCCGCAGCGAGAAGCTCGGCGCGCTTCGCCTGGCCCAGCGCTTCCGGCTCGTCGAGCGCCCGACCGCGCGGGCGGTCGAGCAGTGCCGCCGCCACGTGGCGGAGCGCATCGGAAAGCTTCGCCGCCGCATCGTCCGCCTCGGCGTCGATCTTTGCGTCGGAACTTCGGGCACGATTCAGACCCTGGCCGCGATGGCATCACCATCGGAGAATCCCGCGCCATCGCACGGCCTGCGCCGGCTCGAGCGCGCCAAGGTCGCCGAGCTCATTCCGATCCTGGCGTCGCTCACTGCCGCCGAGCGCGCCGAACGATTCGGCCTCGACGCGCCGCGCGCCACCAGCGTTCTCGCCGGCGCCATCACGCTGCACACCATGCTCGATGAGCTCGATATCGACGAGCTGCTGGCCTGCCCGGTGGCCATGCGCGAGGGGATGCTGGAAAGCCGCGTGGCCGCGCTAGAGGAGTCGGAGGAGAGCGGCGGCTCACTGCGGCAGGCCTCGGTGCTCTCGCTCGCCCAACGGACCGATTGCGATCTGAAGCACGGCATGCACGTCGCCAAACTGGCCTCGCGCATCTTCGATCAGACCAAGCCGCTGCACGCCCTTGAACCGCAGATGACCGGCCTGCTCGAATCCGCCGCGGTGCTGCATGAAGCCGGGCTGCACGTCAGCGACCGCGCGCATCACAAACACAGCTACTACCTGATCCGCCACGCCGACCTGCGCGGCTTCACCGAGGAGGAGATCCTCATCATCGCCAACGTCGCGCGTTACTACCGGAAGGCATTGCCGGAGATCGCGCATGAGAACTTTTCCGAGCTGACGCCGACGCAACAGCAGGATGTGGAGAAGCTCGCCGCCATCCTCCGCATCGCCGAGGCGCTCGACCGCGGTCACCGCGCCTCGGTGCGCGACGTGGCCGTGCGCGTTCGCCGCGATCAGGCACGTTTTCTGATCCGCACGCGCTCGGACGCCTCGGTCGAAATCGCCAGCGCCCGGAAGCGTGCGAAGTATTTTGCCCAGCTGTTCGATGTGGAGGTCGTGGTCGAGGCGATGTGAGGTGACCTATGGAACCAAACGAAAAGTTCGTCGTCCTGCTTCGTCACGGAATCGCCGAGCCGCATGGGGCGCGGGCGGACGATGATGCGCGGATCCTGACCGAGACCGGCAACCGGCGCATGAAGCAGATCGGCCGCGGGCTGGCCAAGCGCTTTCCCAAGGCCGAGGTCATTTATTCGAGCCCGCTCATTCGCTGCGTCGAGACGGCGGAGTGGGTGGAGAAGGGCTACCGCGGATCGATCAAGGTGAAGACGTACGACGCCCTCAAGCCCGACGGCAGCGTCGACGATATTCGCGCCTTGATCGACGGCAGCGAAGCGCGTCGCATCATTTGCGTCGGCCACGAAACGAATCTGTCGATGGCGATGCTGTCGCTGACGAAGATGACCTCGGACGGCCCGCTCGAGTTGAAGAAAGGCGGCTGCTACGGCGTCCGGATATCCGGCGACGGTCACGCCATGCTGGAGTGGATGCTCCCGCCGCGGGTTTTGCGGCGGGCGTAAAGGTCACTTCTTCTTTTTCTTTTTCCCGTCGTCCTTCGTCTTCTTCTCGGCCTTCCGCACCTTCTTCACCTGCTTGCGAATGGCCTTCTTGGCCACCTTCGCTGTCTTCTTCCCCGCTTTGAGTCCGAGGGGAAGGGTGGCGGAGGCGACGACGATCTCCATCACCGAGGCGGCAACCTGCTCGACGAACAACTCCTTGTCGTCGGGAGCCATCGACTTCCAATGCTGGACCAGGGTCTGGATGGCGTTCACGGGCACCGAGGCGTTCTCCCCTTCCGGAGTGGCTGGAGCGGGTTCCTGATAGTGATCCGCCAGATGATCGAGAGAGCGGACGCCGACATCATGGATGTAATCGACGACGCGTTTGGGCAGGAGATCGTTGCTCATTTTTTCCTCATCCCTTCAGTGTTTCTTTTTCTTCTTCACCTTGCGGCGGAACGACTTCGGATCGCGGATGCTCTCCTCGTAGGACCCGACGCTGACCGAATCGGCGCGGGCGATCGAGATGAACGTTTCCTGGCTGCGCATCGGACGCTGCTCGCCCGGTGTGCGGCGGCGGTAGGTGCCGTCGGCGTCGAGCGTCCAGCCCTTCACGTTGTCGGCGAGCGCGATCGGCAGGATCTGATCGCTGATGCGCCGGGCTACGGCTTCGTCCAGGATCGGGAACGTGGTCTCGATCCGGCGGAGGAAATTGCGCGGCATCCAGTCGCCGCTCGAGATCCAGACCTCCGGCGTGCCGCCATTGGCGAAGCGGAAGATGCGCGAGTGCTCGAGGAAGCGGTCGATGATCGACGTGACGCGGATGTTCTCGCTGATGCCGGCCACGCCGGGCACGAGGCAGCAGATCCCGCGGACGAGCAGATCGATCTGCACGCCGGCGCGGCTGGCGCGATAGAGCGCTTCGATGACGTTCGGATCGACCAGCGCGTTCATCTTGGCCACGATGAAGGCTGGCTTCCCCTCGGCCGCGTTCTGCGCTTCGCGATCGATCATGCGAATGGTCCAGCGCAGGTAATCCATCGGCGCGACGACGAAGTCGCGCCACTTCAGCGTCGAGCCCTTCGACTCGACCAGCTCCTGGACGCCGGCCACGCTGAAGCCGGTGAGGAGATTCATCAGCTGTGCCGCGTCGGCGCCGAAATCGGGATTGCAGGTGAAGAGATCGACGTCGGTGTAGAGCCGTCCCGTGACCGCGTTGTAGTTGCCGGTCGAGAGATGCACGTAGCGCCGCAGCTCGCCCGCTTCGCGGCGGACGATCAGGCAGACCTTGCAGTGCGTCTTGTAGCCGACGATGCCGTAGACCACCTGCACGCCCGCTTCTTCGAGCGTGCGCGCCCAGGTGATGTTCTTCCTCTCGTCGAAGCGCGCCTGCAGCTCGACCACGGCCGTCACCTGCTTGCCGGCTCGTGCGGCAGCGGAGAGCGCGGCGATGATCGGCGAGCCATGATCGGTACGGTAGAGCGTCTGCTTGATGGCTACGACGTCAGGATCTTCGGTGGCCGTCTGCACGAACTCGATCACGGCGGTGAAGGAGTCGTAGGGCCGGTGCAGGAAGAGATCGCCGCGGCGGATGATGGAGAAGATGTCATCGCTCGTGGCCAGTTCGGCCGGCATGCGCGGATTGAAGGGCGCTTCCTTCAGCGTCGCATTCGGAATCTGCGTGTAGACCTGCTGCAGATCGCCGAGTTTCAGCGGGCCAGGAGCGAAGAAGATGTCGTCCGGCGAAGAATCGGTGGCATTGGCGAGCAAGGCCACCAGCGGATCGTCGGCTCCTTCTTCGATCTCCAGCCACACCACCTCGCGTCGCTCGCGGCGCCGCAGCTCGCTCTCGATGCTCTTGAGGAGGTCCTGCATGTCCTCTTCTTTGATCTCGAGATCGGAGTTGCGGATGACGCGGAAGGCCGCGGTTCGGCGGACTTTGAGGCCGGGGAAGAAGCGATGGAGGTGCGAGGAGATGACGTCTTCGAGCAGCACGAAGCGCGTCTTCTCCGGCATCGGCACGAGGCGCGGAACCGACTCCGGGATCTTGATGATGGCCACGTGCCGCTCGCCGCGCTCGGATTCCAATTGCAGCGCGAGATTGAGCGAGAGATTGGCGATGAAGGGGAATGGGTGGGCGGGATCGATGGCCAGCGGCGTCAGGATCGGCTCGAGGTCACGGCAGAAGTACTCCTCGACGAAGTTGCGCTCTTTTTTGCCGAGGTCCGCGACGCGCTCGATACGGATTCCTTCCTTGCGAAGGGCCGGAATCAGATCGAAGCCGAGGCACTGATAGATGTCGCGAAGCAGCGAGCGGGCGCCGTCGCGGACGTTCTGCAGCCGTTTCAAGCCCTTGCCGCCGGGATCGGCGGGAACATTTGCCGCGATGAGATCGCGGATTTCGCCTACCCGGATCATGAAAAACTCGTCCAGGTTGAGCGCGCAGATGCTGAGGAACTTCACCCTCTCCAGCAGCGGCACGGACGAATTTCGCGCCTCGGCCAGCACGCGTTCGTTGAATGCCAGCGCGCTCAGCTCGCGATCGAATAGCGGTACGGCGTGAGGAGCGGCCTGCGGAGGCGCGACCTCGGGTGCCGTAGTCGATTCGACGGCAGGATCTGTCTCGAGTGCGGAAGACATCAGGCCGGCAGTTTTATATGCGCGAATCAACCTCGTGCCGTGTAAATTTTGTTTGCGATTCGCGCGCCTTTTGCACAGCGATCATCCTCGCTCCGGCCCAGGTTGGCATCATCCCTGAAGAGCACAGCCGTATCCGCACGAGGTAGCCGTCATGTTTGATGATGTCCTGATCGAATCCGCTGGCAAGGACAAGAAAAAAGGTGGCTGGAAGACGGTGCTCATCTCCGCCATCCTGCACCTCGTCATCATCGGCGCAGTCGTCGCCGCTGGGCTGTACGTGAAGAAGAACCCCGAGATCATCACCAAGCCGATTCAGGCGTTCGTGGTCTCGGCGCCACCGCCTCCTCCACCTCCCCCGCCGGCGGCATCGCATGCATCGTCCACTCCGCACGTGCAGCATCAGGAGACGCCGCAAACACATCCGACTTTCCATCAGCCGACGCGGACGCCACGGGAAGTACCGCAAGTCGAGAGTACGCCGAGCGACGCGCGCGATCAGGAAGGCGGCGTTGTCGGCGGCCAGGTCGGTGGTGTCGTCGGCGGCGTGGTGGGTGGCGTGGTCGGCGGAACGATCGGCGGCACCCTCGGCGGACAGCTCGGGGGACAGCTCGGCGGCACCGGCGACAAGCCGATGCGCGTCGGCGGTGACGTCTCCGCTCCCATCGCCGTCTCACGTGTCGAGCCGGTTTATACCGACGTAGCTCGAAAGGGCCGCATCAGCGGTATCGTCATCGTCGAAGCAATCGTCGACCGCAACGGCAACGTCACGGATGCTCGTGTTCTCAAAGGCCTTCCCCTCGGACTCGATCAGTCGGCGCTCGACGCCGTCAAACGCTGGAAATTCAAACCTGGAACGCTGAACGGACAACCCGTTCCGGTCATCTTTACGCTCACCGTGAATTTCACACTGCAATAAGGAGAAGTACATGGACAACAACAGTTTCAGCCTCCTCGGGATGTTCTCGACCATGAACTGGGTCGCGCGCGGCGTGGTCATCGTGCTGGCGCTGATGTCGATCTGGTCGCTGACCATCGCCATCGAGCGGCTGCTCCGCTTTCAGCGCGCCAAGCGCGAGTCGCTGGCCATCGCTCTCGGCGTCACGCCGCTGCTCAAGCAACACAAGCTCGAGGAGGCGATCACGCTGACGAGCGATAAGAAGTACCGGCATTCGCACCTTGCGCGCGTACTGCGCGCAGGGCTGACCGAGTTCCAGTACGAGACCACGCAGCAATTGCCGGACGATTTCGACATCGTCGCTTCCGGCCAGCGCGCCATCGAACGCGAGTCGCTGATGACCACCGCGGAGATGAAGAAGGGCCTCGGCAACCTGGCCACCATCTCGACCACGGCGCCGTTCGTCGGTCTCTTCGGAACGGTCGCCGGCATCATCCACGCCTTCCAGGGCATGGCCATCAGCGGATCGGGCGGACTGGGCGCGGTGTCGGCCGGTATCGCCGAGGCGCTCGTCACGACGGCGTTCGGCTTGTTCGTGGCCATCCCCGCGGTGTGGCTCTACAACTACTTCCTCAACAAGGTCGAACGGTTCCAGGTGGAGATGTCGAACTCGTCGTCCCAGCTGATCGACTATTTCATCAAGAACGAGGCGCGCGTCCGCGCCAACGCGGCAGCGGTCCGCTAGGAGTCGAGGATGGCATTCGGCGCCGGGGGCGGAAGCCCTGACGAAGTCAAAGGAGACATCAACGTCACACCGCTGGTCGACGTCTGTCTCGTGCTCCTGATCATCTTCATGGTGGTGACGCCGATGCTGCAGTCGGGCGTCGACGTGGCCCTGCCGCAGGGGCCGCACTCGGAGAAGAAACCGGGCAAGGAGTCCGACCTGATCGTGTCGATCAAGGCGGATGGCACGGTTTTCATCGGCCAGGACTGGATTCCCGATCGCGACCTGCCCCGCTACATGAAGGCGGAGCACGACAAGGACGCGTCGCGAAACGTGATGGTCAAAGCCGACAAGCGCATCAATTTCGGCAAAGTGCGCATGGTGATGAAGGCCGCCAACGATGCCGAATTCACCGCCGTTTCGTTCCTGACCGAGAATCAGATGGCCGGGGAAAAGATCGCGCATCAGGGGAAGTGACGAGGTAAACACGCATGTCAATGTCCGCCAGCTCCGGCCAGGGAGTCCGATCCGAAATCAACATCACGCCGCTGGTCGACGTGGTGCTGGTGCTGCTCATCATCTTCATGGTGGCCACGCCGATCCTGCAGATGGGACTCGACGTCGAAGTGCCGCCCAAGGTCGAGGTGACCGGCGCGCCGCCACCCTCGGAGCAGAATCAGCTCGTGGTCACCGTCCGCACCGACGGCATCTATCTCAACACTCTGAAACTGGCCGACGCCAAAGCACTCCGCGACGCCCTGGCCGCCCAGATGCTCTCCCGCCCCGTCGCCGATCGCGTCGTCTTCATCAACGCCGACGACTCCGTCCCCTTCGACCGCGCCATCGAAGCGATGGACGCGGCACACGAAGCGGGCGCGAAGAAAGTGGGCTTCCTGACGGACGCGCCGGCGAAGTAAGTCAAAAGCAAATGTTGAATGACCGCTACTCCACCTTCTTCGCGAACTGCACGCTCGGGTCCTGCGTGGTGTTGTCCGTCGTCGAGCCGTAGATGAAGGCGCTGCCGGCGGTGACCTGGATGGTGATCGTTTCGCCGCCCACCAATGCGTAGCCGTCGAGCATGGCCGCGGATCCGATCTGGGTGAAGAAGGTCGGGCCGTAGGTCTTGGTCGTCGTCTTCACGACGTTCCCATCCTTGTCGCGGACGGTGAGCGTCATCGATACGCCCTGCTCCAGCGTGCGCACGCCGATGTTGAGACGGAACTTCTGGTCGGCGGGGGCGATGAGCGCACCGGTCTGACCGTTCTGCAGTGCGTCGCCCGCGGCCATCGGTTCCTCGGCCAACCCGGTCGTCCCGGCGGCGCCGGCGTCGTTGAAGACGCGCAGGAGCGCGGTCGGGAAGGCGGAGCCGGGATCGGCGATGAGATCGGCGCTTCCGAGGCCGCTGGCGATGCCCATGGCCGGAAGGAGATCGGCGAAGGAGAGCGACTTTCCGGGCTGGATCGAGTACGCGAGCGAAGGATCGCTTGATGATCCCGACGCGTTTTGCGTGTGAAAGACGATCTTGCCGGAGATGGCCGTGCTCTTGGCGTTGAAGAGTTGCGTCGACGTCTTGAAGAACGAGCCGAAGCTGCCGGGGGTCGAGCCGACGACAGGGATGTAGCGCGTCTGCGCGACCGGAACGACGCTCACCAGCACGGAGACGACGTTCGAGAGAATCGACGACGTGCTGCAGCCCGGGCTG
>Ga0157378_10000117_pt1 | contig 76732 bp, 97 predicted proteins | sample M65metaG_FD_115309 | JGI IMG/M metagenome (GOLD analysis project Ga0157378, IMG submission 115309) | Miscanthus rhizosphere microbial communities from Kellogg Biological Station, Michigan, USA - M6-5 metaG | ecosystem: Host-associated > Plants > Roots > Rhizosphere > Soil | place: USA: Michigan... | reverse complement strand
TGTGCCTTTTCCGAGTGTCTCATTTTTGGGGTTCAGTCCATCTGAAGGACATGGATTCGGTACGAGAAGAACGGATTGGTCAGGCACCCGTGGGCAGACCTATAGCGGAGATTCAGGGGTGCTCGAGAGGCGGATTGCTTCGCAGACCATTATCGGCAACCCTATTTTAGGGTTACTTCCTGCTCCCGTTAAATTTGGGGGCTTGCCGAGTCGAGAGGGCCAAAAAGGGGACCGGACTACGCCAACGAGTCCTTCCGGCTAACTACAGGAGTGGGTTTGACCTTTGTGGGAGAGAACACAGAAAGAGAAAAATCAATGATGTATTTCACTGTGTTCAGGCAAAACGGACATGGTGTTTCAAGAACCTCCGGATTCTCCTCTGTTGTCACGTTCAGCGGGAAAGACCGCAGGCACTCCGTACAGGTAATCACGATATAAGGAATTCCATTCGAGTCTTGCCCATTCCGCGGAATCCAAACCGGAGCTGAGCCGCTCTGATGGGCACTTGCTTGCTCACCTGAAGTCTCGATCAACGAAGCCACGCTGTTCAGCAGCGCATCCGGATGATCTTCCCCCTTGGCATAAAAAGCGTCCGCCAAGACTCCCGTCGGTACAGCTCTGCTTCCATAGGCGCCGCTGCTGGCGATCACTGAAATCTTCGGGAAGCGGCGTCGCACCACGGACAGGAATTCGAACCCAGACATTTCCGGCATGTTGAGATCGGAGATGATTACGTCCGGGATTACCACGCCTTTGAGCTTTAGAAGGGCGTCGAAACCGTTTTCCGCGGTAGCCACCTCGTATCCTTTTTCTCGCAGCATCACGGAAAATACCTCACGAACGCTTTCATCATCATCCACCACAAGGATGTGCCGTTTTGAGGGAGAGAACATTCATCCTCCTATTTCGTCTCACTGAATTGGCCGCCAACAAAAACTATTTCATTTCAGAAGACAGAAGTCCGGTCAGAATTGACCGCAGCTTTCTTGGCGGAAGGTCGCGGGTGCTCAAATTGCCGGGACAAAAACGAAAACAAGAGCAATCTTATGAGAACCCCTGACTCGACATTGACCAATTCCCGATCTCTTCCGAAGTGGTCAATAACGACCAGTCCGAAGTCTTCGAAGCTGGCATAGTCGATCGAAGTGGGCGGTTCGGACACGCGTGCCCACACCGAATCCCCGATTTTCACTTCAGAAAGAGAGAAACCATGATGAGAAGAGTTGCCTCGGCACTTGTCGCAGCATGTGTGCTGTTATTTGCTTTACCTTTGCTGGCACAGTCAAAGCCGTACCACGATGGATCTGTATGGGAAATGCAATGCATCCACGTCAAGGGTGGCATGGAAGACCGGTACTCTCGTTACCTGGCGGGTGACTGGAAGAAAGAGCAAGACGCGATGAAAAAAGCCGGGTACGTGCTGAGTTACATAGCCATTCGGACGGAAGCGCACAACCCGACTGACTGCAACGTGATCCTGATGACGGAATACAAGGACTTGGCCACCATGGAAGCCAACGCGGACAAAGCGGAAGAACTCAGCCAAGACCTGTTTGGGGGGATGCCGAGGATCGAAGCAGGCTACACGGATCGGTCTGCCTACCGGGACATTATCGGCAGCCGACTTGCACGCGAGATAGTCCTGGAACCGAAAAAGTGAGGGTCTGACTCAGGAAAATTCCCAGCCCCGTCTCTGACGAGGGTTTTTTAATGGCTGGCTCATTCGTTTTTGTTAAACCCAAGTTACTGGTCAGAATTGGTCAGTTACTGCTGTACATCGGGGTCAATGTGTTGTTTATGAAAGTAAGCGAGAAGAAGGTCCTATCGGTTCGTTGCCCAACCTGTGGGGCTAAGCCAGGCGAGAAATGCGAGCTTAGCACGGGACTGCCGCGCACTGATGCTCATCGCGACCGGCGTTTGGCAGCTTCAGACAAAGTAGTCAAGTCCTGAAATTGCTATTTCCACCGTTGACGTTCGCGAGTTCTTCTGTATTAACCTGCAAGGACCACTACCGTCCAAATACTCCGAGGTAAAACCCTTGCTGTTCCGTCAATGCGGCTCCCGCATGGGCCTTGGCGGTTATTGCACGACAAACTCAACCGTTGGCCCATTCGGCGTTCAGCTGGGACGCCCGCCGTATCCCGAGTCCATCGAGATAGCAACTCGGCTGGATGTGACGTGAATGCGCGGAAACAGTGGTGTAGCGCACTCCCAAGAACCGTTTCGCAACGATTCCGGTTACTTCAAGGCAGTTGAAGCCTTGCAGCCTCGCTTTAGCGAGAATTCGTCGCACCGCGCTCTGGATCCTGGTTGTCCCGAGAGTTCCAAAGAACATTACTTTTATCTCCCCGCCATGAAAAAGAAGTTCCAGCCCGCGCGATGGATCTTCCGGTCCATGGCGAAGCCGTCGAGCCCCTGGACTACGTTGCATTTGCCGGAATAGGGTTCACTCGCGAGACTAAGGAACTGCGCGATCTGAGGGAGATCTGCGATCAGAATTGTTCCGACTTGTACTGTAGGCGTCATAGTCATCCGCAACGGCACTGCCGCGTCGTCACGGTCGAGTGAGCGCCGCAACTACGAACCACACCAGGGATGAAGAGAGTAGGGTGCCGAACGTCAACAGCACCATTTCGCTAACCAGGTCGGCTTCATCAACTCTTTCGGATGCATGTCACTTCTCCTCGCAGCGGCTGCCAGCCAGTGTGGCTGGGCAGCAGTTGCCTCAAAAGCATGGTGGGTATCCGGTTGATGCAATTCCTACGCTCTTGAGTCATCTTCAGGTTCGCGCACTTCTCCATAAGATACTGAGCACAATGGCTCATTTCCAGCTTGCCATTCAGGGCTAAAATGATGAGTGATGAGCCCCGTCACAACTGCCAAGAAGAACCGCCAATTCGACCCTGAGGCACTGCTAGCCACAATCGGAGAGGGCAGGAAAGCCATGCGCTTTCCGAAGAAACGGACTATCTTCGCGCAAGGGAATCCCGCCGACGCGGTTTTTTATCTCCAGACAGGAAAAGTCAAGCTCGCAGTCGTTTCCAAGACCGGCAAGGAAGCGACGATTGGCATTCTAGGCGACAGGAGCTTCTTCGGCGAAGGCTCGCTCGCGGGACAGCCACTCCGCATGGGCACCGCAACTGCAATAACGGATTGCGCTGTCCTTCGGATTGAGAAGAATGCCATGATGCAAGCACTGCACCGCGAGCCGACCCTCTCCGAAATGTTCGTCGCCTACCTGCTCGCGCGGAACGTGCGGTACGAAGAAGATTTGGTTGACCAGTTGTTCAATTCCAGCGAAAAGCGGCTGGCCCGTGTCCTTCTCATGCTCGCGCGTTTTGGCAAAGAAGGGGTACCGGAAAGTGTAGTTCCGAAGATCAGTCAGGAAACCCTGGCGGAGATGGTGGGGACCACCCGCTCCCGGGTCAGCTTCTTCATGAATCGGTTTCGAAAAATGGGATTCATTCATTACTCCGCCGGAGAAGACGGAGGACTGCAGGTCCATAGCTCACTGCTCAACGTGGTTCTTCACGATTGAGCATCTCACGATAAGCACTGGCAGTATGTCCCATACCGGGGACCGTCGGCGCGTTCGGAGGTTCCCACAGAACTGGCGGAAAGTCGCGCGTCCGGCCCGGCGCAGTCGCTTCACTTTGCCGGTGACCGCATGAGAGACAAATAGCTCCCACTTCTGTAATCTCAGTCTCCTTTTCGATGTCCCTCTCGCGCACTGCCGTCGAGCCAGTTACGACAGGCCCTTGGCATAGGTCACAAGAAAACGCTCTCAGGTGAAGGTAGTAGGTTTTCATGATGATCTCCTCATGAAGTTTATAAACGTACCCTCTACTCGGGTAGATATCTGCTCACTATTGCTCCGTAAAGTGCGCGCTCCGGACCGCGATGCAGATGCGCACCGGGCAAACAAAACCGTCCAACTGGTCAAAAAGACACAGTTGCTCTCCTCCATGGAGCCTAGCCTTAGGTCGAGGCAAGATCCATGAAACGCTTTGCAGTTCTCAGCACGGTAGCCCTGTTTAGTTTGGCCCGCAGGGAAAGCTCTACCATTGCGTCCGAGATCAAGCAGCTTCGACCGAATATACGCATTGTCATGGTGGCCGAGAACTCGGAACTGGCCGCCGCCGCTTTTGAGTCCCACATCGGACCCTCCTTACTTCCTTTGGGCTGCTGTCCACTTCGCGCTTAATATGAGTCGAGCCCGGAATTACCGGCAAGAAGCCGTACGAAACCCAAGAAAGCCAGGGAAACCCCCGCCTTTGGGAGGACGGAAAAGGAGCACTAAAGGCGCGGGGAGTGCCATCGACGAAATGTCCAATTTTGATCAGACTGGGACAGGGACTGAATGCGACACTTTACCGTATAACTATGGCAACCCCTGCACAGCGTCAAGTTCTTGTCGTGGACGACGACCCGACCATCCGTACCTGCCTGACTCAGCTACTCGAGTCGGTCGGTTATGACGTTGCCACCGCTGTGGATGGCGTGGAAGCTCTTCTGTTGATAAACGAAAGCGCACCCGACATCATAATTTCCGACCTGAACATGCCACGAATGTCTGGTGTGAACCTGCTCTCGGAGATCCGGCGTCGTTTTCCGAGGATTGTTACCATCGCTATGAGTGGCGCGTACAGAAATGGCGGGGAGTTGCCGTCTGAAGTGATGGCGCATGGCTTTTACCCCAAAGGCGAGCCTCCCCGCAACCTCTATGGGACTCTCGCGCAGCTCCTCGAGGGGATTCGGTCACCAAGGGCGTGAGCCTGGGGCCATGGCAATGACTTCCGAAGCAAGACAATCTGAGCAATTCAGACCAGCTACTCTTTTCCAACAAGCCCATTATGAAAGCTGAGACGAGCGGTCCTTCTCTCTCTTTCAGGTCCACTGAACTAAGTCAGCCAATCTGAAGTTGTCTTCCCTTAGCTCCGCACCGAAAGGAAACATTCATGAAGAAAGCTTTATCAGTTTTGCTGGTCAGTTTCATGGCTCTGTTTGCGACGTTCGCCTGCGCAGGGTCAGCCCGCGAAGACTCGGTCGCGCGCCTGCAGTCTTCGGTCGATGTTCTGCACTCGATCATGGCGACTCCTGACAAGGGTATCCCCGAAGAGGTGTTGAGCAACGCAAAGTGCATCCTGGTCGTCCCCGACCTGATTAAGGGCGGATTCATCTTCGGCGGGAAACACGGGCGTGGCGTTGCTTCGTGCCGCACCTCCAGCGGTTGGAGTGCGCCAGCATTTGTTTCTGTCGGCGGGGGAAGTTGGGGATTACAGATCGGCGTCGAGGGCGTGGATCTGGTCATGCTGGTCATGAACGAACAAGGCTTCCAGCATCTGCTCTCAAGTAAGTTCCAACTATCCGGCGAAGGATCCGTAGCCGCCGGCCCGGTTGGCCGCCATGCATCCGCCGGTACGGATTGGAAGATGAACACACAGGTGTTGACATACTCACGCTCCAGAGGCGCGTTCGCCGGCATTACGCTGGAAGGAGCAGTGGTGCAGCAGGATGACGACTCCACGCGCGCTATTTACGGCAAGCACATGAGGTTTCGAAACATCCTCTCCGGAAAAGTATCCACTCCGGAAAGTGCTGACGCATTCGTAAAGGCCGTTTCTACCGCTGGACAACAGGCCAGCATTGCGGAAGCAAGAGAAGAGAAGAAATAAGCAATTGGGGCCGCTAGACGAGATGATTTGCCTGGCTGGAACTGCATTCATGTTCCGGCCAGGAACTCGTCAATGCATTCGATTCGAGCGGGCGGATTTGATAAAGGTCAACGTTTAACATACATGGAGCGACTATGAGTTCTCGGCAGTGTCCGGATTGCGGTGGCGAGTTGGCTTTGGCCAGGCGTTCTGATGAGCAGGGAGCACGATTCAATGCCCGCCCATCGAATTATTGGCGTTGCAGTATTTGCGGAGGCGAATTCACCGCAGAACAGCTTCGCGAGAACAAGCGCAGTAAGCCCTTCGAAGTCGCGCGACCTCTTGGTCAGCCATTGGTGAACCGGCAGAGCGAGGACAGCAGGCTCCTCACGAATGAGTGACGAAGGCTGCCCCAACGAAAGCCCACGCGTAGAGGATGCCACTGGGTACTCAATCGAACATGAGGAAGGCGAGTCAATGGCCGAGGAGGCATCTTGAGAGCGCGACTGGAAAGCACTCGACTGTCAAAGATGGAACCAATAACCCGAAGTTGGAGACTTACAGTCACTGACCGCCGGCTAATGTGGCTGCAGAAGCAGCATCCCAGCGCTGCTGGTCAAAAACTCCAGCTCTGGGCCTTGCACCCAGAAAGATAGGTCACTGACAGTGTCGGAGGATTTCGAAAATTGCAGCATCCTCTAAGAACCCTGCTGTACGAGTTGGTGATCGAGCCCATCCTGCGGGTCTTGCAGCGGGTCCTAGGTTTTGTTACCTGAGGAGCAAACGCGCTATCGATCGAACAGCACTCCCAACTCGTCGTCGCCCCAGACCTTGACATACTGCGCTTTCCCGATTGTTCCTGGGCCGTTCGGGCCCATCTCGTAGTAGACCTTGGCCTCGAGCGGAAACCTCTTCAAGGCTTCCATTAAGTCTTTTGACCGTCCATTCTTTGCTTTCCACTGTTCTTTCCTCCGTCTTTTGTGCCGTTGGTAGATCGCGATCGCGCACTTATCTGCCTGCCACTCACGACCGGGATCATTGATTTCAGTTCGTGCAATCCGGTCAGCACATTCTGCCGTTCGCCCGGGTTCTTCTTAGTCTCAATGGGGAGTGTCAGGTCGGAATAGAAGTCAAGGATGTTATCGCGCAGCTCCGGCGTGGTGAGATCGAATTTTCTGCCTGCCACCTGCGCCAGCAATTTGGCGTAAGCTTCGTCGGTCAAGGAGTACTCGGTTGCCTTCGTAGTCTGGCCGCTATCCAGGTCGACGTTGGGTAGAGCCAGCGTCTCGGTGCGCGCTTGGTGAAGGAATGCGCGGTATTGATCGACAGTGGTATTGATGCTCTTGATGTACAGATCTTCGGTCTTTGAGGTCGGATTATTGAATGCCAGTCCCTTAAACGGTCCAACCTTCGGTATATACCGCAACAGGGAGCATCCGGGTGCCCACGCCGGGCTTCATGTAATCCTTGCCCCAGTCCTTCTCGTACCCGGAACGAGAAAGGCGATACAAGAACTTCTTTCTGGCAAAATTGGGGGTCTCGCGCACCAACTCCTTTTTATGCGTTTGCAGTGCGACCTTGGTCATCTGCGGGATCAGCCGGCTGATCGCAAAGCGGTACGAGCCCACCGCCAGGTCCTCATGCGTGAGCACGTCCTTCAACTCGACTCCATACACGACCGGGAAAACCCGCTCCAGCAGCGGCTTCGATACCTGGAAGCCGATGAAGTCGTGATACTGCTGCGAGGCGTAGCGGTTCTTCGCGACCTGCACGGTGTCGAAACCGAACTCGGTCTTCAGGTGTGCGGTCTTGTCCTGCGCATATCGCACCGACTTACCAAACTTGGCCCGCAGCTTGGGATACTCGATCGCGACTGCCTCATTCACCGGGGGATGACCCGCATTATCCGACGCGTAATGCGACAGTGCGCCCAACGCGAAAGCGTACTCGTTAACGTTCTGACTCTCGAGTATCAGCTCGCGAACAAAGTCGCCGCTGCGGACGTTATGCACCAAGTCGCTGAATTCTCTACTTCCGAATGGGTAGTAGCCGAGCTCCTGAATGACCGCGCCTCCGTAAGCATAGGCATGCGCTTCTTTGATCTGGTCGTCCGTCAGACCGGGAAATCGGCTAAGCAGGAGGGGCCGGATCTCGTCGGCCCACAACAGGTCAACGATCTCCTCGTGCGTGAGAACCGAATACGCAGTCAAGCCGCCGCTGCACAGAAGCACGAAAATCAAAAGCGCCGACGCGCGAAGAAGAAACCGGGCCGGCGCTTCGCTGTTGCCCCATTCGGTATGTTCACGCGCACAATTCAGATCCTGCCGAGAAGTAGCAGAATCACAACAATGACAAGGACCAACCCCACTCCGCCGCTCGGCAGGTAGCCCCAGCTTCTACTATGGGACCATCGCGGCAGCGCACCAAAGAGGGCCAAGAGCAGAATCACGATCAGTATGGTTCCAAGCATGTGTCACTCCTTCTTGGTTGCAGATAAAGACTTCTTACCGCAAGCTTCCTGTTGTCGCATTTACGGGGTGACCGATGGCTTCGCCGGAAACCAAAAGTTCGACTCTGCGGTTCTGCTGGCGGCCGGACGCGTTATTGTTTGAGGCAACCGGCGAACTGTTGCCGTAGCCTTGAGCTGTCACCGCATTGGCCGATACTCCCTCGCTCACGAGGTAATCACGTACCGAGCCGGCGCGATTTTCAGAAAGTTTTTGATTCATCGCATCACCGCCCACATTGTCCGTGTAGCCGCCGACCGCGATGTTGAGCCCGGGGTAGGCGAGCAGAATACCTGCGACTTTCGCCAGTTTCTCGCGTGCACCGGACTTCAATGAGTACTTTCCCGTGTCGAATAAAACATCAGACATGCTGACGATCAGGCCCCGCGCGCTGTCGCGCGTTTGAAGGACCGAGTTCAATTGGTCGGACAATCTCGCACGCATTGCCAGTTTTTCGGCTTCAGCCTTCTGTGCTGCCAGGCGGGATTGCTCGGCATCGGCCTGGGCTGCGGCAAGTGCCGTAGCGGAAGCAGCCTGTCTGTCCGCCATATCAGATCGTGCCTTGTCGGAATCTGCCTGGGCCTTGGCAGCATTGGCGCGGGCTGTGGCGCTGTCAGATTCGGCTTGTTGCTTGTCAGCTTGCGCTTTCGCTGCATCCGTTTCGGCCTGGGTTTTTGCAGCCTGAGCATTTGCTGTGGCAATCTGTGCAGCCAGAGTCGCCGCCTGCGCGTTTGCAGTATCCGATTCCGCCTGGGCCTTAGCGTTCTCCGCTCGCACCTGGTCGGACTGCGCCTGGTTCTTCTGCCGCGTAGCCTCGTCAGCCTCCGCCTGGATCTGAGTTTGGGCGTTGGCGGCGGCTTGGCGTTCATTGTCTAAGCGTTCCTGGTCGATCTTCTTGACGGTGATTGCGCGAGCATCTTCCGCGGTCTGCACTACCTCGCGCGCCACCGCGATCATTGCTTTCCGATCCGCGTGCTTGTCCGTGGCGAATCGATCGACCTTGTCCATGAGCCGGATCGCATGCTGATAGCTGTCGCCAGCATACTGCTCGGCACCCTCGGATTCCGCGATGCGCAATGCATTGCGCGCTTCGAAGAATTCCAGTGGCAGATTGGTATTCAGAACCACGGGGTCGAACTTATAGCCGGTGGGAATGTAGCCGCCACGTTCCATGAGTTCATACTTGGTGTTCATCGCTTCCTTTGTTCCCTTAGTGTCCTCGCGAACCACGTTCTCGATCACGACGACGTTGCTGGGTTGGCGGACCGCGTAATAAGGTTCCGCGGTGACGATTAGCGCGAAGGCTTGGAGATCGGTGGTAACATCCACTTTGCTGCGGTGGTTATCGCCAACTAAGATTTCGCCGAGATTGACGGCCCGGCCTTCAGGCGAGATTGCCCACAGAATGTAGGTCAGGTACTCGCCCCCGAAAGTCGTGGGTTTTTGCAGATTGCCAAATTCAACTTCGATTTCGATGTAGCCCTTTTTGCTTTCCACTTTGGCTTGACCAGTTGCTGCAGGCATCAGTGCCGTCCCTGCAAAATCCAGCTTGGTGGCTCCGCCGCGGTGCTTGTAGTTGATCGCCTGCACGCTGCGGCTGGTTACAGAGACGTGAAAAACGGGAGTCGGGCTTATGGGTTCGACCAGGAGTTCTGTTTGAGAAGTGATTTGAGCAAAAGCGCTCACGCTGAGAAGCAGGGCGGCTGTTAAGAAAAGCTTAGTTTTCAAAGTATCTCCTTCAGGCAGTTGTCTGCCGTGTTACCTTGTCGAGCCGCGGGCTGGATGTTCGCCCGCGTAGCTCGTTGAGCAATTTGTTCTTCACTATCCGATGTGCATACGGGATAGGGAATGAAAGAGGCCAAAAGCATTGAGCAACCAAACAACTACGGCAATCACTACTACGCCATTCAAGATCGATGTGATGGACGACTGCATAGGGATGAATCGATTCACCAGCCACAGCAGCACACCTACTACCACCAGAATTTCGACTGCTTGGAGCAACGGCATAGTTGTTCGCCTTTCTCTGTGCGTCTTGCTCACGTGCGTCGCATCGAAAGCTTCCTGCGTCGAGTCGTGTTCACCTCGAAGACTCACGGCAACACACGCACGAGGAATGCTGATTAGCTGGATGTGGTGGCTGTCGGGTACCTTCACCAGACAACGGTTTACTGCGACCTTGATCGGAGCCGCGAATCAGCGGTCGCAGCTCGGTTTTCACACTCAGGAGAATCGATCATGGCAGACTCCCGATATTGCGTCTGAGCAAGATAGCTCACACCCGCGTATTGAATTCCTAGGCTGGTATGGGACTAGTGTTCGTGGGAAACTTGCTGCATGAAAAAGCCAGTACTTGAGATCACCCAAAACAACCAATCGGGGCTGCACGGAAAGTGCTCGAGTTGCGCCACGTACTTTAGTTCTGCCGGGCCCGGATTGGTCCGCAATCCGGGAGTTGCAATGAAAGCCATGCAGCGACAGTTCGACAAACACGCGAAACAGGTACATAGGAAGGAACCAGACGAGCGCCCTCCAGAACCATGATGGCGGGAGCACAAGGGGTAGCCATGAAATATAGGAACAACAGGTGTCCAGAATGTTCTGGCGTCGCCCACCATGCCTGGGTAAGAGGTGCAGACTTCCTCCTGCGCCAAGAGCCCGATGAAGACGAAGATGATGAGGATGAGGATGACGGCAAAGAGGAAGAAGACGAAGACGACACTGAGAGTACCGACGACGGTTATTCAGAGTGAGCACAATTTCCAGCCACGGTTGCTGCCAAACTGTTCAATACTGCACATACCGGATCCCGTATTTTGTTCTACATTTGCGACATGCTGACGTTGCGAGAGCGAGTGCGTGCAAAACTGCAAATGAGCAGTGGCCCAAACGGCAGTTCCGTTGCTACCCTGGCGAAGTCATTAAACGAACCCACAGCGTTCGTGCGATTTGCGCTGGAGCAGCTGCGTGATCAGGGAATTGCGTTCCGTCGCGGGGGTTGGTGGTCCATTGCGAGATATAGCCGCGCAGGCGGCGTAATAGGTGATGCTGGCGGGATGGCCAAGCACTCGTCATGATAGAGCCAGCTTCCAGCCCGTTGTTGGCACTTCCAAATATCGAATGAACCGGCACGATTAACTGTTCGGTAGAGATACTGGCATCGTTCCTCGCTACGAAAGATGTGTCCACCCCCGCTGCTCGCCTGCCGGACCGGACCGCCTCCGCTTCACGGATGTAGTCAACGATTGGAGCCCAACTCTTATGCCTCATGATCCAATCTTTTTGACAATCGAAGTGAAGCGAAATGACACAGAGGACAGTTTTGAGACTAATTTGCACTGCTCACGAAACCATTGTGGGGAGATCGTTTATATTGACAGCGATGGTTCGGAGACCATTCAGCGCGTGTCTTGCCCCAAACACGGAGTGTTGATTTCTTTCCCACCAAAAATAGCTCTCCTCGAGTTCGTCAGATGTTTAGCTAACAAAACTCTTGCAGCGAGCGGTGACAAACTAATCGAACAGGGAGCAGCATCGATTCTTGGAGGCAATGACTCGCTCCATGAGATCGGGAACTAGATGTGTGTTGACTGCTAGTAGATTGCGCCCTGGGTCGACTGTGTCGCAGCGTTTGGTTGAAGGGCGTGTACTCTGTAGTCCATGTATTCGATGGTAAGAGTGGCCCGTCCTCCGAGCCGGATATAGCTGACGGACTCGTTCTTGAGCGGAAGCCAAAACCCCTGCACTTTCCCGTATTCCTGATGAATCTGGCTCTTCTTCGTCCAGAATGACGGGTTCTCGGCGGGTTCGGCTTCGATTCGAGTAACTGCAAAATCGGCTCCGTCCACCCACACCAGGCCGCGATAGACGTACTTGCTGCGCACCTTCGGGTCGACGCGCAATATGTATTGCCCGCCAGTGTTGGACGGTTCGTAGCCAACAAACGCAAAATTGTAATTATCTCGATTCAGTTGGGTCTTGGCATTCACGGCTGATTGTGCGGCTTCTTTCTCGCTCTCCAGAAGCTTTTTGAAAACACGATTAGCAATCAGTTTCGATCCGCTCTGCGAAACTATTGTGAACTGCTTGAAAGACGGCCTGTTATAGGTAGCCTCGACGGTCATCTCGGCAACCCGGTCTGAGGGAAATCCCCTGTAAACGACTCGGTATACGCGTGTCGCCTCCGAATGCAGCAGTGCCTGGGCGCGCTCTTGATTCCTGCGCACCAGGTTGTCCACTACCCGATCTGTCGAAACAGGAGCGCTCTCCGGCGGCGGCGCTACCGCATCTCCTGCAAAGAGTCGCAAAGCTCCGATCAGTGTCACCGCGGTCAAAGTCCGAATTGGCCGCCCTACTCTCATGTGGGTTACATCCTGAGGCTCCGCCGTTGTTTATTCGCAGCCGCCCCGACATAATACTCTGGGTTTTAGGAACAGTCTGAGCAATTTTGAACAGTCAATTTTTGAGAAGCGTATCCAAGAATCGAACGGGCTATGCCGTACAGGGAGGGGCTTTGTACGAGATCATGCAGCGGGAGTGCGACTGGTCTTCTTTGGCCGAGTACGGATTTCGGCCATGACCGGTCTATCCATTACTTCAGCATGCGGTAACCCGAATTCGCGGCCACAATCCAGGCAAACCTTGTATGTTCGGGTCTTGAGTGTGAACACCCGGCTTACATGACGGTGATGACACCCAAAGGCGAACTGAATCATCCAATGTAACGCGTTCATCGGTGCTGATCTCGCCTTCGTTCACAAGTTCCATTGTTGTCGAGCCAAGTCAATAGAGCACGCACGCTAGCGCGGGCCAGAGCAATCGAACAATCAGCAGCTCCGTAATAGACGTTGACTGTGTCCTGATCGGCATCCAAGGTATATCCGCAGGGAAACACGACGTCGTTAACGTCTCCGTTACGCTCGTACTCCGCCTCGGGTCCAAATATCCACGAATCGCCACGCAGCAGGCATTTCTCCGGATTCTCAAGATCGAACAAAGCCAGGCCAAGCCGGTAGAGGCAGCCCGACGGTGTGTGCCGGACTCCGTGATAAAGCACGAGCCAGCCCCGAGAAGTCTCGATCGGCGGGGGCGATAAGCCGATTTTGTTTGCATCCCACCAGGCGCCCCGCCGCGCTTCCAGCATAAGCCTGTGCCGGCCCCAATGAGTCAAGTCGGGGGAGTAGGAAATCCACATATGCGATCCAAGCGTCGTCATCGGGCGATGGATGAGCGCCCAATAACCATTGATTCTCCGTGGCAGCAGCGCTGAATCCTTGTCATCGGGAGGCATAATGACGCCGTATCGCTCGAAAGTCCGGAAGTCTTTGGTCAGTGCCAACGACACACCCGGTCCGCCACGCGAGTAGGACGTGTAAGTCACCGCATATTGCTGTAATTCGGGTACAAATGTAAGACGAGGATCTTCAATGCCCCAAATCTCCTCAGGATATTCCTGCGAATTGGGCATCAACGTCGGCTGAGGATCGATCTGCCAGTGATCCACGCCATTGTGAGATCGAGCCGCGCACAAATGCGACAATCCACGTCGATCTTCCACTCGGCATAGCAGCAAGGTCGAGCCATCTGCGAGCAGTGTTGCTCCAGCATTAAAGACACTGTTAATTGAATAGGGCCAATCCTTGCTACTCAAGATTGGGTTGGCGGGATGCCGGAGGAGCAAGGCTTCAGGACGGATCGTAGCAGCAACACTCATAGGTCTTTACTCACGAACAGCGATCAGGGTTTCACCGATATCGTCGGCAAATAGGCTATTGCTTGGTTCCTCTTGCACCAGGCGCATCTCGACCAGCGCCATCAGAAACGCCAGCGTTGACTCTGCCCCTTGGTTTTGATTCACCCGCTCCGGATGCAGGCCGTCTCGGCAGCCGCCGGTGGCAGGGTCATACAGGGCAATCTGCAGATCGTTCTTGCCCATGAACCAGTTGAAAGCAGACCAGGCCTCCGTGAGCCAACAATCCTCGCCCGTCGCCCGGTAAGCTTCGAGGCAGGCGGACACCGCACTCCCGGCTTCCAGAGGCTGTTGGTCAAAGCGGGCCTTTGCTTGTCCTCGACGATAGAAGCCTTGCGAGCCGATAGGGACAAAATGGGCATTCTCCGGGGAATGCTGGGTCTTGCACAACCAGTTGAGCGCTCCGAGCCCGGCCGACACCATCGGAGCATCGGAACTGTGACGGCCAGTAGTCAACACCGATTGCGCCAGTCTGGCGTTTGAATAGGCCAGAACATCCTCAAACCAGTTCCACTCCGTAGACTGGTTGGAACCATAGAGTTGCAGGAGCCGGCGTGCCAATATCGATCTTGCGTGTTGCACACTTCGATCCCCGGGAAACCGATTGAGATATTCCTGAATGCCGAGCAGCGCAAATGCCCACGCACGGGGACTGCTGAAGGCAATGCCGGCAGGCAGGGCAGTTTCAAAAAGACGTCCTGCCGCGCCGCGGAGCGCCTCATGGTTTGAGCGTCCAAGAACCGTACCCAGGGCCCAAAGCGCCCGTCCGTGAGAATCTTCTGAACCTGCAGCCTCAGTCCACTTACGTTCGTAGGTCAGAAAATTTCTGAACCTGTTGTTTTCCGAATTGAAAGCATGCCCCAGAAATGCCAGGTACCGCGACGCGAGCTTTTCGATTCCCGTCGACTCGGCTTCTCCAAGTTGCTCGATAAGGACAGTTAAGACCAGCGCGCGAGCGTTGTCGTCGGTGGTATATCCCTCGCTGTAGTTGGGAACAGTGAAGGTTGCATGCTGGAAAATGCCTGTGTCGTCGGTTAAGCGGTGCAGGTGGTCCAGGTTCAGCTTTGGCAACTGGTCGAAGTGTTTTTGTGTTGATTCTTCTAGCAACATCGCTCGTGGCTGGCTCGCGCGGTCGCGCCGGGCTTGCGCGAAACCGGCCATGTACCCTTGCGCCACACGTTTCCAGACCATCTCCCGTGCATATACGTAAGCGCGTTTACGTATGCGGTGTCGTATTGCAGGAGTATCGAGGAGTTCGACGGTTTTTCTTGCGATTGCATCCGGATCCTGGAAAGGAACCAGAGCGCCTCGGTGATCGTCCAGCAATTCGATGGCGTGCCAGTAGGGAGTCGAGATGATCGCCTTACCCGCGCCCAGCGCATACGCGAGTGTCCCTGAAACGACCTGCTCCTCAAAACGGTATGGAGTGATATAGATGTCGGCAGCACCGATAAACTCAACCATTTCGCCAGGGCTGACGAATCGATTGTGAAAAAGAACCTGCGATTCCACGCCCATTTCTTTCGCCAGATCCTGCAAGTAGGCGCGGTACACGTCGCCCTCGCGGCGCAGGATGTGCGGATGCGTGGCGCCGGCAACGATGTAAACGACATTCTTGTGCTTCGACAGGATCTGTGGGAGCGCCTTGATCACATTCTCAATTCCCTTGTTAGGAGAGAGCAGGCCGAACGTGAGCAGCACTGCTTTCCCTTCCACACCAAAGCGGTCCTTGTAGAAATTGGGATCCAGGAATGGCAAATCGGGAACACCATGTGGAACCATGTCGATTTTGTTTCCAGGCACTTTGAAGATTTCCTGCAGAAATTGCGATGAGAGCTGGCTCATGACAATGAGGCGGTCTGATATGCCGGCGATCTCTTCCATCACCCGGCGTTGATCAGGGTTCGGTTCTCGAAGAACTGTATGGAGAGTGGTTATGACCGGCATCTTGAGGCGACGCAGCAGACCCAGAATGTGGCTACCCGCCGCACCGCCAAAAATTCCGTACTCATGCTGCAGGCACACCAGATCGAAATTCGTGAAATTCAGAAAGTCAGCAGCTTGCTCGAAAGAAGATAGATCGTCCTGCTGAAGGGCGAGGCGGACTCGCTCCGGGTATTCATACCCAGATTCCGTATCGTTGACCGGCACCGCGAATAATCCCGCCGGGCCATACTCCGCAGAAATTGCATCGCACAAGTCGGTGGTGAAGGTAGCAATCCCGCACTGCCGCGGAAGATAGTTGCCAACCATGGCAATGCGGCTTGGCAGCCCCGCGCTCGAATGCAAATTAACCGACGTCGCTGTCCCTTGCTGTGACAAGACGGAGCCCTGCTCCAGAGATTCCAGGATTCCTTTCGAAACTATTGTTTTCTGAGTCAATTTGTCCTGAATTGCGCGGGACTAGCGTAATGAAGATTGCTTCCAGAACGACGACCCGTCCCTCAGAATCGAAATTACGCGCAATGCCTGTCCTATGGCTTTTTATCCCGGGGGACTTCTCTCGGGGGCAGGAATCTTCCATCTTTAAGTGTCAGCGCGTCGGCAGGTGAAGACTGGTCAAAATTGCTCAGACATCTGTTGAGTATGTTGACGACGACCATCAGGTGCCCATGACTCGCGGTTCTCTTCCAACCTTCTCAATGACGAATGAGGTAGCGGAATACTCCGCAGCCATCCCATTTCTAGTGCAAACCGCTCAGCGACGCGTCAACCGCTTACTTGGAGAGCGGTTTGCAACGGCTATTCACATCGAATGTGGCCGAGTACATCGCGCTCCTCGAAGCTTTGCAGTTCGCTTTGAGTCGAGGCGCGATGTCTCTCCACGTGTTTTCTGATTCAGAACTCGTGGTCAAACAGATGACTGGCGTATACGCTTGTCGCAGCCCGCGACTCCGCCCCCTGCACTGGACATGCCGGAAGTTAGCGCGTTCCTTGGAATTCTCGATCTCACATATTTCGAGAGAAAGGAACATCGAGGCGAACCGCCTAGCCAATTCCGCTGTTCGCAAAAAGAGCGGACCTCGTGGTTCCCCCGGAGTAGCGCGGTTCGATACTCGTTCTTGCCAGGAAACGGTACCCCGCCCGATGCCGAGCGCGCCCACTGCAACTTCGAGGGTGCACCATTTACCCGCGCTTTGAAGACCTTTCATGCTGATAGGTGAGGTACGTCACCCCGTCACGCAAGGACGCCACCGAAGTGCTGGAAGACCAAGTTCTCTTCTCGCAAGGTTTGCCAATGCCCCTGCGATAAGGCGCAGCACACTCATAGGAGGGCCAAAACCACACTCAAAGAATACAGGCTGTACCGTATGGTTCGCCGGGGACCGGCTTGCGATCATGGGTGAAGCTTGGGAAATCAGGAATTCAATTCAACCAAAACTTCTTTGCGAGGAACTTTTACGCAGCTTGCGGGAGAGCCTTGCTCATTTGGATGGCCTTCGTATGGTGGACCCCGACGACGCTACGATTGTCGCGCTCAAGCGGAGCATCCGTAATCAGATTCAAGATCTAGAACAACGTATCTATTCGTAATGATCCATCGGACTGACGACGGTGGTTAGGTCGCCGCCGCGACGGCAGTTATGTCTTCGGACGAATTTACGTCGATGCCTAGGACTGAGAATCGGTCAAACGTCGCTATATTCGATGTCGACGATGATCCTGGGCGTCAGATGAGGGTCGGCTTGAATCCTCCTCCGCTTTCGGACGCGCCCCGTTGACTCTCAGTTCCCGGCCATTCAGGGTTGCGCCGTCCAGCGAAGCAACAGCTCGCTTTGCGTCTTCAATGCTGTTCATCTCTACAAATGCAAAGCCTCGCCGTTGGGCCGTGTCGCGATCATTGACAAGCCTAACGCTCGTAGCAACACCGTGCACGGCGAACAAATCACGTAACTGTTCCTCCAGTCACATCGGCTCCGACATTACCCACAAAAATATTGATCATGCCTTGATCTTTAACAACTGTGGCTCGGTGCTTCACCGGGGAGCCGGCTGTCGCAGTCGAGACGCCAGGTGTGAGATTATAAAAATCGAACTTTCGTTCAAACAAAAGAGGCGATTCTTTATTCACAATCGCCTCCTACAGATCTCTCGAAATCTACGCCGCTCGAACGTTCTCCGCCTGCCAGCCCTTGGGGCCCTTGGTCACGTCAAATTGAACGGTCTGACCTTCTTGCAGGCTGCGGAAGCCGCCCGCCTGAATGGCTGAGAAATGCACGAAAACATCATCGCCAGACTGGCGGCTGATGAAGCCGTAGCCCTTAGCATCGTTAAACCACTTTACTGTTCCTGTTTCCATTGTGTTTGTGCTGTTTTCCTTCGTGTAGTTACGCTGGAGAGAGTCGGAAGAAAGGCTTGTGCAGGTTACCAGCTGTTGGGCGAGAACTGCTCACGACCGATTCGGTCTAACGTCCTTCGCGATACTACGCTCAGGTGCGGAAACTAGCAAATCCCTAGCGACGCGACGCACAAACCTCTTATTTGCAACACAAGTTCCTCTAAAACTCTGGAAATTAGGTGTTTATGCTGGTGTTGAGTAATATGGAAGAAGCAGAAGAAAAGGAGTGTCATGTCGACGCGCAAGCAGAAATCAGTACGACGAAAAAGCGTCGAGAACGAAGAGCTTGATTCCCCAACAATTCTGAAACTGATCAGGGAGCTCGACAACGATCTCCTGGAAACCACAAGCAAGGTTACAACACGCAATTGAGCGCACAAATTCTCAAGGCGTACACCTCAATTCTTAACCTCGAAGACATTTCTCCTTCCGCCTTCGCGATTGAGAAATCAGCCGAAGGCTAAATCCTTTCCCGACAAAATCGCGTGTGCTTTCCAGCAATCACGGGCTGCGCGCGAAGCCCGTACGAATGGATGGCGACCTAGGAGCAGTCATGTCCTATATCAGGGCGACAAGTCAAGGTCTTACAGAAAACGAAAAAGCAAGATCGCTCGTCGCGCTCGGAATCGCGAACGCCTCACAAGCGTTACGGTTCAATCGAAGCCAGCGATTCGCGCCCCAAAGAATAGAGAAATACTGGCATGAGTGTTGCGCCAACGACGTTTCCTTGCACCGATGCGATCCCCCTACAAAGAAGAAGCGGGTTCTTGCTCGGTTCGGAGGCCGACGTTTCAACTTTCACGAACCAGCAGCCAGGGCTACCGGATACGTCAGAATGAACTTTCGCAATAGCATACGCCTGGACAGTAATTAACAGGCGCGAAAGTAGGTAACGTATGACCGAAGGGCGAACGATCGTTGGCGATGCTTCAACTAACAGCCCTGATGAACTCGAGAAATGGGCGAGCGAAGCTGCGCACGCGAAATTCGCGGAATGGCATCGAAAGGAAAGGGCAGAGCGCCCGCGGCGTATCCTCTTGTTCTCTCTTGCTGCAGTGGTGATCGTGGTTGTCACCATCATTGTGATACTCACTCATGGTGGCGCCTGACTCACGTGCAGTTGTTTTCTCATTCACTAAATCATGATAAGCGTAGGTTATGGATCGCATAAAAAGGGGCAGAAATGCAAAACACGAAATTCCTGGTAAAGCTAACGCGCGTCGGTGCGCATGGTCCCCAGTACTTGCTGGAGATAGGAAAAAAGGCGATTAAGACGACGTCAGAGCGCAAACTGGCACTTCTGATGGGAAAGTACACCGCTCAGGATGCGATCGACTGCATCCAGAGTGCCCGATGTGTTGGCGAGTTAGTCCCGATCAAGATCAGTGCTTAGTCTGCTCCAAAGAACTGTTGTGCACTGCTCACTCTATAGCGGCACGAAGAGGACCAAAGAAGATGGCAAAAATAGCTGATTGTCAGGGTGGACGCACTACAGGTTACACCGCCGCTAGAGCAATTCTGCACAGATTCAGATTGCTCACGGCTCTACCATTGAATTGTGATATCTCAGGCAATTGTTTCTCCTGAATTCCTTTAAGATATGCTCGGCGCACAAGAAGCGCATTTCAAGAGCGGCAGAGTAATTGAATCCATGTCGTTCAGCTTTCATCGGCTACTAGTTGGTGTTCGCAGCTCGCGTGCTTTCCTCGGCGCTGAGTTGAGGAAATTGCTAGGGCTGGATAGGCATGATGGCGATTTCGCGTCCCAGCGAGTCTGCCCATTCTGCGGACTCATTACGCCGAAACATGAGACCTACTGTCTCGAATGCCGCAAGGTGTTTAGACGAGCTTAATTCTTTGCTGGCGAATTCCCTGGCCAACTCGGACGAGTGCTAGGCCTTCCGGTTGGAAGCTTTGCTCCGGGCGGGAAAGCGATCGGCGAACGTGATCGTAATCGTCTTCTTGTCCTGGCTGATCTTCGGTGGAAGGCCGCGCACAAGATGGATGACAACCTTCCTCCCGGATTCTGAAAACTTCATATTCAAGCGTTTGGGCCCTGTTTCCGGCGACATCATAAAACGCTCCTCAAAAGTGCGACGCCTTCCGCAAGTGTGGCCCTCCCCCTGAGAACATACTTGTGAAGCGGCCCCGTAAGAATATGCGACAGCAATAACTCTAGAGCAAGCCTCAGCTGCGATCTGATCAATTTTGACCACGTTGGTCTAACTAAGCAACGTGGTTTGTGCGTAGATTCAGATAGCTTTCAGGGCCGGTCCTAGTTACTTGCCCGATTCGGCGGGAAGATTGATCGAACCCAGGGTATTGGTAACATCCAGGGAAATCGAAGCTCCATAGACTTGATGGATAGTGTGAAGCAGAGCGATCAAATTGCTGCCCGACGATTTTGTCGCCTCACTGTCGGGATTCCTGGCAAACTCAGCCTGGTACGTCCTCAGTAGGAATCCACTCTGCTCCCCCAGACGTTGGAGGGTCGTTGCGTTGGAGTGTTTACCCATGGCGTACTTTAGTCTACGTGTGTTCACTTTCGAATGTTTCGTTTAGCTGAAATGGAGAGGGAACCAGGAGTACTGTCGCTGCAGCTTGAATCAGTTCGCTACGTCTGCCCTGCGCCAGCGGGATCCAGAAGCTTGCCGCCGCGAAGCTGTTCTGCAGTGAATTCATGCCCGCAGGTACCGCATCGCCAGGTTCTGTTCGACTTCGCCTGAGTCCCCGCTCCCGGTTGGTGCCACGCCTTTTGCGCAGGCCGGATGGTCACAATTGAACACATCAATCGGCCTCGAGGGTCGTCAGGCCGATACCGGCATCCTCCGTCCGGCGTCTGGGAACTTCAAGCGTCGGCATCGGAGTCCCCGCAAAGAGCCGCTGGCAGGGTCTGGCCAACCAGCGAGCCCACTGCGCGGACCGTGAGACGCGCGCGCTGTCAGTCGCGATCCCGGTGTCTGCGTACATCTGCCTGTAGATCTTCGAGATCAGCACGAAAGCAAGACGCGCCCGCAGCGACTTTATGAAACGCGAACGTGTCCATATCGACTTCAAGCCATAAAAGTTGTCCCAAACGGATTGCGTGCGTTGCCGAATTTCCTCCGCCGACATTGTCGGATGAGGCCAGTAGAGCTTAGGCCGTAGCCCTAGCGGAATCAGCCAGCGACGGGTGATCGGAACGTCCCCAACCTTCACCTGGGCTGCATCCATCTGTTTCTCCCACTTGATGAAATCGACGGTGCCAGGATAAGGCGTCAGCATCACAAACTGGGCAAAGGCAATCTCCGCGCGAGAAGCGACCGCCGCGGTTGCATCGAAGGTTTGTTCGCGATCACTGGGCAGGCCAAAGATGAAAGAGCCAAGCACATAAATCCCGTGCGCGCGAAATTTCTTCAGCCGAGTTACCAAATCGTCCCCTGCGCAATTGAATTCCTTGTAGACGTCCTTTAGGCCTTCCGGCGTCACGGACTCGATGCCCACCAGCGCGCCTTTGATGTGCGCGGCTTGCATGGCATGCAGGAACTCGCCGTCTTCTGCGGCTTCCATGGTGATCTGCGTAAAGAAGATGGTGTCCGACGGAAGCTGCGCGAGCCGTTCCATCAGACCAAAACGCTCCGCGCGTATGCTTTTTAGTTCATTGACCCGCGCCATGTTGTTCTGCTGTTCGGCCAAGCGGATGTCGGTCAGGGTTACCGGGTAGAAGTTGTCATCAGCCAGTGCGATGAAGCGAAATCCAAGCCGCCTTAGTTGCACGATCTCTTCTACCACGACGTCGGACGAGCGCTGGCGCGGACGTTGACCGTCTGTCCGCCACACCGAGCAGAACGAGCAGTGCTTGGGACAGCCACGCACCGTTTGAACCGACGCCCACATGTAGCTTTTCCGGGGCACCAGATCCCATCGCGCAGGTAAAAAGTCTGACGCATCAATGCGGCCGCCTTCATAGACGAGCAAAGGCGTTCCGCGAGAACAGTCGGCCAACACCGTCGACCAGACTACGTCCCCATCGCCTTTAACCACGGCGTGTGCACCACCCAGTTCGTGAGCTTCGTTCGGATAAAGGGTAGCGTGAATCCCTCCGAATACCACGTAGGCACCCCGGGCGCGTGCCATTTTTCCGATCGCGTAACCACGGAGGGCGTTGGCAGTGTGAATGCCAATTCCCACCACGTCCCCGGCTTCAATGCGGTCCACGTCAACCCTTTCGAGGGTTTCATCCGTCAGCACAGGGTCCCCATAAGTTGCGGGCGTTGCGGAAGCGAGAACATACAACCACCGTGGGGTGATTACGGCGGTGCCAAACGACACGTCACTGGGGTTGATCAGATGAACACGCACGCGTTATTGCCTCCTTGGTACCCGGCATGGGCGGACAGGCACTTCACTTGCGAGCAAACGGATGTTTCTGGGACTCTCGAACGTTCGGAAACAGCTCAGCAGTTCATGAATCCGGGAAAAAATGAAGCAGTAAAAATTGTCCCGCGGGGTTCGTGGGAAAATCCGGTCAAAATTGACCACCTTGCAGCCTGGCAGAGAGGGGGATTGGCGAAACTTAATCGTGTAGGACCACGTGTGTCCCTTTGAACCGCCGGCGTTCGCTATCCGAGTTTCACCTCTAGCGTTCAGGGTTGAGCCATTCTGCACAGTATTTGTACGTGCGAGTGAGAGATGCTGATTACGGCAAAGACGGTTTCTCTTGTTCTGTCAAAAGCCTATTGGATCGGGCACTCGAACGGCTAAAAAATGACCGTAAAGCAAAATCTCGACAACATCTTTGAATTGGCGGTTCTTGCGCATTGGGAACACCAGGTGTGGGATCGTCCCGGCGGTTTGATTCACGTGGAATATGGCTATTCGCCGAATGGACGTGTCGGGTCCTTACAGATTTGGTTTTCCACGAAGCGAGGCTGTTGGCATCTCGCGTGCGAATACTGTCCTCCAGAGTCTCCCCGGCACGGCTTGCATTTTGAAGCGGGGATCCACCCCAGGCAACTTGGGAATTTTCTCGAGCTAGTTCTGCAGCACCAGGACAGGTTTGAAGTTCTCCCAAACCTCGGAAGAAGAGGTCTGGTCCAAATCACACAACCAACAGCGCAGGAGAGCGCTGCGGCGCTTGTTGGCGTGAGAAAAGTCTGCGAACAACTTGCTTCCCTCCAAGCTTTACCGGCCTAAAGTCGCTGCGCCGTAAGAGGCGATCCGGAAAATCTTCGATGACATGTTAAGAGTGAGGGTGGGCACGTTGAATCTCAACGATATAGGAACAGGTAGAACAGTCCAATCACGGATATCGAGACCATTCCTACACTGAGTCCGAACCGCGGATCAAATCTGCGCGGCACAGTTACCCCATTCAATTTGTTCATCAGCGCTTCTTCAATTTTCTTTTTTGAGTAGCCCCCACAGCATCGGCGGCCGAAAGTCTCCGATCCCACTGTGGCTCGCTGCGTAACGCGCCAGAATGTAATTCGCAGGGCTCCCCGGTCGCGGCACCACAGGTAGGGCACGGGACCGCAATGAACTGCTTCGGAGCGAGCCTTTTCTTCATCGAAGCTGATATCGCTGTCTCACTGAATTCGCTGCCGTGAACGGTCTGTTAGCCTTTGGCCCAATCGGCATCGCGCTGGGCCGCACGCCGGATCGTTGCCTGGTCGAGATAGCAGCTCTGTTGAATGTGACGCGAATGCGCGGCGACGGTGGCATAGCGAATGCCCAGGAACCTTTTCTCCGTGATCCTGGTCAACTCGAGGCAGTTGTAATTCTGCGGCCTTACTTTCTTTAGAATTCGTTGTATTGCGCTCCGGACCTTTGTGGTTGCGACAGATCCCAGGAACACTACTTTGACTTCACCCGCCATGAAGAAGAAATTCCACCCCGCGGCATGTATCTTTCGTCCGAGGGCAGAACCGTTCATTCCCCGGATGACGCTCCAGCCGGCGGCGTAAGGCTGAATTTCGAGCGCCAGGAGTTGCGTGATCGAAGGGCGGTCTTCGATCAGAACTGTTCCGACTTCTACCATTGGCGTCATAGTTTCTCCGCGCGGACCTCAAGGTTTAAATTCGGGCAAGCCGGTTCGACAGCTTGCGCGGATCAGCGTGGCCGATTAACGATTGATGCGCAGGTCCGCTTCCGGGTGTCGGCCGTGAAGGAAGTACAAGGCGAATGACACCAGGGCGGCGCCAAGAACAACATGAATGAGCCCGCTACTCACCCCAAAAACTATCCAGGCCAGAAACCAGGCCAGCATTAGAACCAAGAACACCACCATATAGATACTCATAGAAACCTCCAGAACTGTCCGCGAAGGTATTTAGCGAAGATTCGCGTACATCATTGCCAGCTTGACGCAAGTCCCGCCCCGACAGCTATCCATCCCCAGTATGGAGAGTTCCTTCCTCAAATTACTGATCAATATTGACCGCCACGATTTTCAGGGAATCGTGTTTGCCCGCCGCGCGAATGCAATTGACATAAAGGAATTCGCGAAAACAAGCGAGAATAAGCCGCTGTTGACAGGCCAACTGCAAAAGCCTAGGCTTGAAAGTGAGCAAGTTCTACCGATTACTCTTTCAGGTCTTCTGAACTAAGTCAGTCCATCTGAAGTTTTCTCCTTCTTAGAGTGTCACCGAACGAGGAACTGACGCATCCAGCGGATTTCTTCCGTTCAGGCTTGTCGTTAAGCGCCCTCGCACCAGCTTTATGCGCGGGAATCAGGATTCTCATTCTTGCGACAACTCAGCGGAGAATTCCTACAGTCGACGCCGTGTACAAGAACCAAGTCATTATCCTGCAGGCAGTACCGGAGGACGTATGGATTGTGCCATGTGCCGAGAGCTAAAACGAGTCTTCGAAATTAAGATGACTAAGTACGTCGAAGCTTGTGCTTCTGCCTACTATCGCGTGAGCACGCAGGTTGCGGCTCGCCGAAATGTCGATATGGAACGGGCGAAGAACGACTGGGAAGAACATCAAATGGTATGCGAATGGGTTCTTCACGGTCGTGACATGTCTGGTCCGTCGGTACAATGCACTACCCTTAAGACTAAAGAACCTGTTGTCGAGCGATTTGAGCGCTACCGCCCGGACTTGCGGCCTGGGATCTTACAGCTAGTGACACTGCAGACATGCAGCGACCGAAGATGAACCCAATAACCGCGAGCTGGAAACTCACCGTCGCCGATCGTCGATTGATGTGGCTGCAGAGATGCCATCCGCATGCGGCGGCCCGCAAACTTCAGCTTTGGGCCTCGGGAGATCAAAGCTCACACCGAAACGGGTCGCGAGACTCGCGCCGGGCTGCTGGCAAGTCGGTGCTGGATAACGTTCCACAGAACACGTCACGATAAACCGCACGCTCTTGCTAAAAGGCGTAGTCTTTGAAGTGTCTCCTCTAGCAACCTTCCGCCGCGCCTTAGGGCGAACCGGGTCCTTGCGAAATCAGACAGCTGACCGCTGGCAAGGAGCCCGTATGGCCAAGCATTCAGGTGTGCGCGCGCGAAGTACTCCCAAACCTCCCGCTACCGATGAGGACGGAAACCAGATCCACGAGATCCTGCTCGAGCTTTCCAGTGACGATCGCGTGCCATTGCTTTCGAACATGGAATTCGTCCGCCTGAAGGCTCACCACCTGCTCCACGAGACAGGGGACACCTTGAAATCGGCATACTTCTGCAATACGGGAATGGTCTCCATCCTGAGCGTTTTTCCGGACGGCAAGAGCGTGGAAGTAGGTCTGGTCGGGAAAGAGGGATTTGTCGGCCTGCCTCTCATCGCCGGCTTCCGCACAGCCCCCAATCGGGCGGTGGCTCATTGAAGCCACCGCATTCCGCATAGACGCGAACATTCTAAAATCCCATCTGCGCCGGTCTCCGACGTTGGAGCGACGGCTGCAGCAGTGTGCGCAAATCGCTTCTGTACAGGTGACACAGATCGCCGCCTGCAACCGCCTTCACGACGTTCATGAGCGGCTCGCACGTTGGTTGTTGATGTGCGCCGACCGAGTCGACTCAAATTCAGTACCGCTCACCCAGGAATTCCTAGCGCAGATGTTAGGAACTCGACGCTCGAGCGTTACGGTGGCAGCGGGAATATTGCAGAAAGCTGGGCTCATCACCCACTCACGCGGGGAAGTAGAAATTCTCAATCGAGAAAAGTTGGAGAAGGCCTCGTGCGAATGCTACAGCATCATGCAGCGGCAGATTCTTAGCTGGCGGGCCGAGTCGGACTGAGCGCCGTTTCTGCCCACTCAACAGCGGGCTTATCCGCCAGGCAGCACGGTAATAGTTATGCCCGCCCCGCCTTTCCTAAGAAGCGCCGAATCCTCCGCATTGAGATTCACCCTGAAATCAACCTGCTCCGCGTTCAGACTCGTTCCTGCTTTTGATAGGGGACGTTGTGCTGTGGGAGGCGGCGCTGTGCCGCGGGGGGGGTACTTCCAAAGCCTGACATCCAGCCATCAAGCTCGTGCTGGAAGGCAACGATTGGAGCACGTGGCGTGGTGCCAAGGCGCCGTACTGGCATCCCGAGAGTAGCGTCCCAACGCTGTACGGTGCGGACACCTCGGTGCATGTGGCCGGCTATTTCCTTCCAGGTGTTAAGGACGACAGGTGTTTTGCTGATACCTTCGCGTGCACGACGCGCCTTCGCAACGTTTGCCATCCAGGCGTCGAGCTCGTGCTTGAATGCCTTGACCGGACCGCGTGGGTTCGACCCGTCGCGGTGAACGGGCATTCTCAGCGTGACTTCCCATCGCTGTACAGTTCGTATGCCGCGATGCAGGTAGGCGGCTATTTCTTGCCAGGACGTTAGGACCATAAGTGCGCCCTAATGTACTTTCGATGAGTGTTTTTCTATCGGTGCGTGGTCAACGCTACCGCGGATCAACCAAGGAAACGAACATCACTAGAGCAGGAAAGATCGCCGCTCTAAAACTGACCAAGGCCATCGAGGGTCATGATCCATTGGACAGGAAAGTACCCACACTTCTCGAATTCTCATCAAGATTCGTGGAATGGGTTAAAACTGCTCGGCTGGAATTTGATACTCGACGTTACTACCTGAACGGCTGGAGGCTCTTGCAGATTACGCAACTGCCGAAGATGCGATTGGATCGTATCACAGCAGATATGGTTGAAGGCGTGCGCTTCTCCGGTTCACCTGCAAATGGAAACAACGCACTCCGGACTTTGCGCCGGATGCTGAATAAGGCGCGGGAGTGGAAGGTCATTCGAGATGTGCCCAACTTCAAGTTGTTCAAGGAGGAGGGCCGCGCATTAAGGCTCGATGACGAAGCCGAAGCGAAGCTGTTGCCGGTAGCGGACCAGCCTCTCAAGGACATCATCGTCTTGATGCGCGACACGGGCATGAGAAATGCTCGTGAACTTTACCGGATGCGGGTTGAGAATATCAACTGGAACAGCCGCGTGATCTTCAACCCGAACAGCAAAACGAAGAAGGGTCGCAGGTTCGTTCCTATGAGTGATCGTGTAATGAAGATTCTTCTAGTTCGCTGTGCGGATCGGACGGAAGGCTGGGTTTTCCGTCTCGGCAGAAAGGCAAGCACATCACCGGCGGCCTGGTGAACAAGCAGTGGGTCAGGGCAAGGAAGAAAGCTGGCTTGCCTGAGGATCTTGTGCTGTACTGCGCTCGTCATGACTTCGGTACGTACGTGTTGCAGAAAACGAGCAACATCGCCGCAGTCATGAACAGCATGGGTCACTCGGATGTAAAAACGGCCATGACGTATCAACACCCGGAATTGAACGTCGTCCGCGACGCAATCAATTCACGGCACATTTTACGGCACACCGCCGAAACCGTTAACTAGGTAAGTGATTGAAAAGATTTGGCTGCCCCCCAGGGATTCGAACCCCGATATGCTGATCCAGAGTCAGCTGTCCTGCCGTTGAACGAGGGGGCAGTTTCTGCGAACAGAATGCGGAGCAAATCCGCACTCTGATTTTATTGGCCTTCGCCGAATGGGTCAATTCGCGCAATATTCGCGATGGTTTAACGCGTATCGAAGAAATTCAAACCAGGCCCCGATGCCTGCTCGCCACGTGCTAGACTCCAGCTATTGCTGGCATGCGGATTCTCAGGCGCTATATTCTCGGCGAAGTTACCTCACACGCGCTGATCGGGACCGGCATTTTCACGTTCGTTATCTTCACGAAAGAATTGGGGCAAATTCTCGAACTGGTCGTGCGCAACAGCGCGCCCTTGCCCAGTGCCATTCAACTCTTTTTGCTGATTATTCCCGGAGCACTGAACATTACTCTGCCCGCGGGCGTCTTGATTGGGGTGTTGCTAGGACTCAGTCGCCTGGCTGCCGACAGCGAGATCACCGCCATGAAGGCTTGCGGAGTCAGCCTGAGCAAGTTTCTGCGCGTTCTGGCTATCTTCTTTGTTGGTGCATGGGTACTCGCCCTTGTGAACAGCATTTATCTGGCGCCTCAGGCGCAACGGGCGTTGTCACACTTGCAAGACCGGCTCAAGGGATCGCAAGTTTCCTTCGAGGTCCAGCCGCGCGTCTTCTATGAAGGATTTCCGAAAAAAGTGCTATATGTCCACGATGTGAAGACCGCGCAAGGGGCGGCCATCTGGAAAGGCGTGTTCATTGCCGACACTACAGATCCTTCGGCCCCGAAGATCACGCTTGCCGAGCGCGGGATCCTGGTAAGTGAAGGCAAGACCCTGCTGCACCTCCACTTGATCAACGGATCGTCGCATGAAATGGTTCCGAACGAGCCTGACAAATATCAGATTTCGACCTTTCAGGAAACCGACATGCCGATTTCATTGCCCGAGAGCAGCGTGTCGAAGGATCAGCCACCGTCTGCCATTGGCGAGATACCAACCTTTCAACTGCCGGTGCTGGCAGGAACGCGAAAGAACCCGTGGGTCGCTCGTTGGTACTGGATTGAGTTTCATCGCCGGTTTGCCCTGCCAACGGCCTGTTTAGTGCTCGGTCTGGTCGGTTTTCCGCTTGGGATGTCGGCCAAAAAAGGTGGAAAGTCGACCGGATTCGTGCTGACGGTAATTCTTGTTTTTGGGTATTACTTTGTTTCACTGCTTGGCGTTTCCATGGCACGGCAAGGAAAGCTCTCTCCGGGAGCCGGGGTCTGGCTAGCAGACTTCGCCTGTCTGGCGCTGGGCGTGTTTCTAATCTGGCGGTCGGAGAAGCGGCCATTTGAGGTGGGAGCACTTAAAGGGATCTGGGGATCTTTGAAAGCACGGTTCCAGCGAGGAGAGCTGCTGCTGCCCAAAGCCTCGGCGGAGAATGCCTTCGAGCGTGCTTCCACGCGCACTCGGTTCTTCAGGGCCGGCTTCCCCATGATTTTGGATGACTACGTCTTGCGTGATTTTGTCTTCAACTTGGCGCTGATCATGGGATCGCTGACCGTGCTGTCTCTCATCTTCACTATCTTCGAGTTGTTGGGCGACATCTTGAAGAACCACGTGTCGCCCTGGGTAGTGGGGGAGTATCTGCTGAACGTTACGCCGTTCTTTCTCTACAACACCGCACAGTACGGCGTGTTGCTTTCGGTGCTGATTACCCTCGGCCTGATGCAACGCTCGAACGAAGTCACCGCCATGAAAGCCACTGGCATCAGCATCTACCGCATCATTGTTCCTGTGCTGGTCGCCGCGATCATGGTTTCCGTCGGTCTATTCCTCTCCGACCAGTTGTACCTGCCGCACACGAACAAACGGCAAGACGCGCTGCTGAACAAAATCAAGGGACGCCCTCCGCAGACCTATCTGAATCCTTCCCGCAAGTGGATCTTCGGCCAGAACTCGACCATTTACTACTACCAGTTCTTCGACTCGGACCGAAACCAGTTCGGAGATCTCTCGGTATTTCAGTTCCAGCCAAATACGTTTCAACTGGTGAACCGGATTTACGCCAACCGCGCCCAATGGGACGGGAGTTTGAAACGCTGGGTGTGTGCCGAGGGCTGGGAGCGTTCGTTTCAGGGGCTGGCGATCAATGAGTATCGAACCTATGACGTCTCCACCTTCGGTTCGGTGAATGAGCCTCCGGAATACTTCAAGAAGGAAGTGAAGCAATCGCTCGAGATGAATTACGAACAGTTGCGCCGCTATATTCACGACTTGCAACAGAGTGGTTTCGAGGTCGTGAAATTGAAAGTGCAGCTACAAAAGAAGATTGCCTTTCCCATCGTCACGTTTGTAATGGGAGTGCTCGCCATTCCGTTTGCTCTCTCGGCTGGGAAACGTGGCGCCGTCGCCGGCGTGGCAACTGCGATCGGGATTGCCGTTGTCTACACCGTGGTCTCCGGCCTGTTCGAGGCTATGGGAAACATCAGCTCCTTGCCGCCTGTTTTGGCGGCTTGGTCTCCGGACGTTATTTTTGCGCTGGTCGGAGGATACCTAGTCCTCAAAGTACCTACCTAGGAAGGAGTGCCGGCAACCGTGGGGCGTCGGCCAGGTACGCCACCGCCCCACGCCTTCCATGTGACTCCGTCAAGACCTCGCCGGCAAGGGTTGCGTCGCTCTCATGCGTACCTGTGATGTGCTCTCCTCGCGCAGCGTGGTCAACTGGGCGAGGGAGAATGCCGCAATCGCCAACCCGATGTCTCGCACCGCGACATCGAGGAACCTGCCCATTGTGAGCAGGTTCAAGGCAATCGCTAGCAGCCAGGCCATGACTACATAGGCACCAATCTTGGTCCAATGCGTGAGCACGATGACCCCGGCGACGATTTCGACGACGCCAACGACGTGCATGAACGTCGCTGGTTCCATCGGGATCAGCCTTGTCGCGAGGGGGTTCAGGTATGCCTCCCAGTTAGTTAAGAGATTAAAGAACTTGTCCAGCCCCGCGGCGATAGGGACGAAGCCGAATAGCACACGGAGCGCCCACCAGGTGTTATTCAGTCGATTGTCTGTATTTTGCATCTTGCCTCCTGTCCCCAATAGAGCGGTTCGCCGGGAAGGTGGTTACAACTCGGGCGAAGAAGAACGTGCTCAAATAGCCGTAACTTTTTTCGGGCTGAAAGCTCTATTCAATAGGGAAGAATCATGAGTCCTACTGCTTTCGAAGTAACGAACAGTACCGAGCGTCTATCCGATCAAGAAGTAGTGCGTCGTGTCTTGGAAGGCGAAACTGCCTTGTTTGAGTTGATCATGCGCCGCTACAACCAGCGGCTCTATCGCGTGGCCAGGGCCATCCTGCGCGACGACGCTGAGGCGGAAGATGTGATGCAGGAAGCCTATGTACGTGCCTATGAACACCTAGGGCAGTTCGCGGGGCGATCGCAGTTTGCGACATGGCTGACGCGGATTGCAATTCATGAAGCGCTGGCAAGATTGCAACGTCGAAAGAGAACCGACCAGTTGGGCGCTAATCCTCGGGGCGAGATTGGAATAGATAGGGAGGTAGATGTGGCAGCGAGTGCGCTGAATCCAGAAGAACAGTTATCCGTGTCCGAGTTGGGTCGGGCACTGGAAAATGCAATCCTTTCGATTCCCGAGCAGTATCGGCTGGTGCTGATGCTGCGCGACGTGGAACAACTCAGCACAACCGAAACCGCCGCGACGCTTGAGCTTAGCGAGGAAAACGTTAAGGTACGGCTTCATCGTGCACGCGCGATGGTTCGCAAAAACCTCTTTGCTCAGGCCGGTAGCGAAGCCCCGCGAGCATTCGGATTCATGGGAGAGCGCTGCGATCGCGTGGTGGCACAGGTGATGGCTAAAATCAGCGCTGCAAGCAAATGACAAGCGACCTGCGGCTCCAAGCTCTCAGTTTTTAGACTGCTCGCCAACTCTTATCACCGCGTCATCAGGAGCCTGAGCTGAGAGTTCCCTTAGGCTTTCGCTCCGGCATGTTTGTCTACCGTGCTCCAGGTTTTATCTTCCGCGTGGCAGATGCTTTCAAGCAAGCAGTCGGCACACTTGGGTGATCGCGCGATGCACAACTTGCGTCCGTGCCATATGATTTGGTGAGAAAAGAGGATCCACTTTTCGGGCGGAATCACGCGCATCAGGTCCTCTTCAATCTTCTTTGGATCGTCGTTTTTGGTGAGTTCCAGGCGGCGCGAAATGCGATGAACGTGCGTGTCCACCACGACGCCATCGGCAACTTTGAACCATGTGCCTAGAACGACGTTCGCGGTCTTACGCGCAACGCCCGGCAGGGTGAGTAACTCCTGCATGTTCTCAGGGACCTTCCCCCCGAAATCGCTAACGATCATCTTTGCAGCGCCTACGAGAGACTTTGACTTATTGCGAAAAAAACCGGTTGAACGGATCTCGGGCTCAAGGAGCTGTGGCTCAAGTTTCGCGAACTCTTGAACGGTTGGATATTTCTTGAATAGCTCTGGCGTGACCATGTTCACGCGAACGTCGGTGGACTGCGCGGAAAGAATGGTTGCCACCAACAGTTCCCATGCACTCTTGTGGGTGAGCGCGCAGGTTACCTCGGGGTAGAGCTGATCGAGCCGCTTCAGAATTTCTGAGACTCGCTCTGCAGCCGTGGGATTGTAGGTTCTTGTCGATGCCCGAGCCTTGGTGCCATTCCCAGATCGATTTTGATCTTGAGATTTGGGTTTCTGAAAGGCGCTTTCTTTCACTCGGGCGGCGACTTTGCTGCTCACTTGTCGCATAGCACGCAAGCCTTCATGTCTGCCGCTCTTGGCCGGTCTCCTAGGTGTGACTCCTCTGGGCATCGGTTCTCCGCGCAGAAAATCTTAGCAAAAGTTCCCGGTTTTCCGTTCCAGGTTCTCAGCGCTCGGTTACGAGGCCACCTGTCGCACAAAAGAGACACAGAGGAGGATCGTGTGAGAACTGCCACCGGGGAACTAGGGTTCTATCCCCTCCGTGCCTACGCCGCAATTGACGCCCACCACACGCACCTTTACTCTTGAATCGGGGGAAATGCAATGGCGGTAAGACTCGTGCAGATGGGGCAGGTCTGGCGCAAGGATGACAATGGCCAGGACTATCTTGTAACCAAGGTTTACAACGAAGTATTTTCTCAATACGCAGTGCTGCGCCCGGCCGAGGTTACCGCACCGGATGCGCCCACGGTGAAGGTGAAAGTCACAAAGGCGGCTTCGGGAGTGGCTTTGCCGGGATTCACGTTCACGCAGGATGGATCGTTCTGATCAGGCATTCAGCAATCCGCGTCCAGGCAGGTATTGGCTGGTAGGTCGCCGCTCAAAGCTCACAACCAAAAACATCCTCCATGACTGAAAAAATCCTCGCGGTTCTCTTTATCTTTATCAAGTCGCTGATCGCTTGGGGCGGCTATGCCGGCATCGTCATCCTGATGGCGATCGAGTCGGCCTGTATCCCGCTCCCCTCGGAACTGATCATGCCTTTCGCTGGATACCTCGTGTTTGAGGGCACGCTGAAGTTGATCTGGGTGGCAACGGCCGGCGCAATCGGGTGCAACGTAGGTTCTCTCATCGCCTATGAGCTTGGTTGTTACGGAGGCCGTCCGCTGGTCGAGCGCTATGGCCACTGGATTCTGATGGGCCGTCGCGAACTCGACTGGGCGGACCGCTTCTTCGCGCGCTGGGGATACTTGGCGGTTTTTGTGGGGCGCCTACTCCCGGTGATCCGCACCTTTATTGCGTTACCGGCCGGCATTGCTCGCATGCCTAGGGGGCGCTTCCACATCTATACCTTTCTTGGCTCCTGGCCCTGGTGCTTCGGTTTAGCTTGGCTGGGAATGAAGCTCGGTGAGAACTGGCGCCAGCTGGGGCAATACTTCCACAAATTTGACGCCGTGATCTTTGTTGTTCTGGTCATTGGTTTCGTTTGGTTCGTCTGGTCCCATTGGCAGCACAGGATCAAGACCGCGGTCAGCGACTAATCCTTCACTCCGAAGAGAGTTGTCTGGCCAGGTCTGACATTTGCGGAACCCCGTACTCATTCGAAAAATCGACATGTCCCGCCAGCGTCTCTCGTTCCTTGCCGTTGACCAAAAACTTGACGCGGACGATCTCCGGCGAGTTTGCCGCCAACGTTTGCACAAAAGAGGCGACAGTAAGCTCCTCGGGAAGAATTCCTGACGTCTGCCCATCGGCAAGCTCGGAATTGACATCTACCACGACCAGACCTGGATTCACGAAATAAACGTTGCGCACATCTGCACCCGCAGCCAGATGATGGGGCGAACCCTTTCCGGTATAGATAGCAAGCAACGCCCGTAATATCTCCTGGCTTTTCCTTTGACGTTCGGTCGAAAGTTCAATCGAGACCGCCTGGACGCGCAATACTCCAGGATCATCATGCGCGACCCATAGGGTTACTTGCCTGAGGGTTCCGGTGGCGGGCGGGGTTACGAGTTGCGGCCTCTGCAATGTTGCCTCCGACTGCGCCCGGCTTCGAAGCTGCCAAACGTACAAGGCCATTGCGATTGCGAGAAACAGAAGGCAAACCGAGAGCACGAGAAAGGAGCGAGAAGTCACCGTCGTGCTCCCATGTTCCCGCGCAGCGAAGGAGCGATCGAGGCAAGAGCATTGGCCAGTGCGGCACAAATCATCTGCTGGTATCCGGTGGCTGAGACTTGGGTGGCATCCCCAGTGGTGGGCGAGATTTCGATGGCAATCGCCGGGGATCTTAGGCTGTTTAAAGGCCGCAAGGAGGCGCTGAATGCGTGGGTGGGGAATTTTGTTCTCTGCATCGCCCCTACCAGCTGTGTCTGAAGCGCTTTGCTACGCGGAAGAGTTGCGGATTGAGCACGGTCCCAATCGAGAAATGGGCCTTTGTTGTCGCCGGAGTCTGGGAGAAGAGCGGTGAATATTCCCATTCCGCTTCCCAGTGAACTTGCATGAAGGGAGATGTAAAGCGCCGGATCGGCGGCGTTGCTCATGGCGGCGCGCTGATCGGGCGGGAGCGTCACATCGCCGTCACGGACCAGCTGGCAGAGAATTCCTCGGGCATTCAACTCCTGCTTCAGCCGGCGAGCGATATTGAGGGTGATCTCCTTTTCGGGAGTCGAGGCAGTGAGCCGTGCGCCGGGATCGGTGCCGCCGTGAGCCGGGTCGAGCATGATGAGCAAAGGCTTTTCAGGGGGCTGCGGAGAAGGCGATCCAGGCGAGGTCGTATTGGCAGGCGTCGCTTGTGCTCCAGCGAGGACCGCCAAGGAGGCCGCCACCAACAATTTGGATGCGGCATTAATCCAAGGCATAAATGGCAAGGCCGTCGAGGAGTTTGGGATAAAAATCGGTGGACTTCTGCGGCATGACGCCGCCTGCAAACGCGATATCCCGGACCGCGCGCATGGGAACTGGATTCATCAGAAACGACACATTGGCCTTTCCGGATCGAGCCCGCTCCAAAGCTTCTTCAGCCCCGCGGACGTAGGCGATGTTTTGCTGGTTGCGGATGGCCTCCTCGGAGATGCCGAGCGACCGTTCGAGCAGGCACTTGTGAAGTTGCACAACGTCGAGACCCTGGTGCTGAAGCGAGTAGCCTTCGAAAACCGAGGCTGGCGCCTTCGGCCGGCTGAGCAGAAAAGCACGATCGGGACCAACTCCCAACAGGGAGGTCCCGGTGTGGGCTGCTTCTTTCAAGATGGCGGTTGCGCGTTTGGCATCGAGGCCAGGATCTACCTCTTCCACGCTGAAGAATTCCGCAGCGTTCTGGCGAAGCATATCCATGGAAAACCCCGGCAAGCTGTGAACGACACGGTGTGTTGGAAGGATCAGCAACCCCGGGCTGTCCATGTTGACGAACGTCATCATGGCGAAGTCAAAGGGCGCGAGCTCCGATGAGCCTGTCGCAGCGCGCCGTTCAAGGCGGTAATTCAAGGCGGTTTCGTAGCGATGATGGCCGTCTGCAATGATCAACTTCTTGTCGTCCATCTTCCGCTGAACGTTTGCGACCACCGTCTGGTCCGAGATCTTCCATACCCGATGCCGGACGTCATACTCATCGTTCACGTCGATGATGGGCTTATTCCCGAGGTCGAGTATGCGCTCAATCACAGCTTCGGGATCGGAGTACAGCATAAAGATGTGTCCGAAGTGGGCTCGGGTCGCACGCAGCAAGTCGAGCCGGTCAGCCTTGGGTTTGGACAGCGTCTGCTCGTGCCGGTGAACCACGTTCTCGGAATAATCCTGCAGTTTGCCGGCGGCGATAAAGCCGTCCCGCACCATCTTGGTGCCGTTTGGCGCCGCAAACTCCTGGGAATAACGATAGATTGCGGGCTCAGGGTCCTGAACTAGAACCCCGTCATTCCGCCAATCGGAGAAGAACTTAGCCGCGCGGGAATATACGTTGTCTTCAGCCGTATCTGTGGCATTGCGCTTGCCGAGAATAATGCGGACCAGGTTGTGCGGGTTGGCAGCGTAGTACCGTTCCTGCATAGCCGGGGTAATCTTGTCATAGGGTTGGGTGAGCACCTGGTGCAGGGAAACCCGTGTTGGGTCATAGCGGAAGGCGCGAAAAGGCTCGATGTGTGCCATGTTTCGGGAAACAGGAGATTGTACCAGCGGCGCCGACGCTCCGGTCGCAAGCCTCTGACAAAACTACCAGTCCGGTGAAGTCGAATGCTGAGCTAGAGCAAACTTTTTCACAAGCAGGGAATCCAAGCCAATCGGTGGTGTCCCGTGCGCGACAAAGAGTTGACGAAACTTTCTTCAAGCTGTGCTAACATCCTCAATCAATTCGTGGTCCCTATGGCGCGCCGGCACCAGCGCGGGTTCCAAGGCAAGGTAACCGAAGTTCGGGGTAACGTTCCCGTTTGGTTGAGGCCCTTGTCGCTCGGGTTCAGGACATCCTCCTGTCTGATTGCTCTATCCCTGTTCTTGCTCGCCGCTGCACCCACCTTCGCACAGGATCCCGACGTAGAAGACGTCCATGTTGCACCTCGAGTTGATCCTCAACCGGCAGATAAGGCCGATGACATCGCTTTAGATACGGTGCATACACATGCGCCGATGATCAAATCGAAGGTTGATCTTGTTCTTGTGCCGGTCACGGTAACCGATCCGATGAACCGTTTGGTTACGGGCTTAGATAAGGAGAACTTTGAGGTTTTCGAGGGTAAGGACCGGCAGGAAGTCCGCCACTTCTCGGCCGAAGATGCCCCCATTTCCCTGGGTGTGATCTTTGATATGAGCGGCAGTATGGCGAGTAAAATTGAGAGGGCCCGAGAAGCCGTCATGGATTTTTTCAAGACGGCCAACCCGCAAGACGAGTTCTTTTTGATCACGTTCTCCGAAAGACCCGAAGAGACCTCGGACTTTACTCAATCGATCGAAGATCTGCAGGGCAGGCTGGTTTTTACCGTTCCCAAGGGCCGCACCGCGCTGCTGGATGCGATTTACCTTGGCATCAGCAAAATGCGTCAGGCGAAGTATCCTAAAAAGTCCCTTTTGATCATTTCTGACGGTGGCGATAATCACAGCCGCTATACCGAAGGGGAGATTAAGTCTTTGGTGAAGGAAGCGGACACAATGGTCTATTCCATAGGGATTTACGATCATTACTTCGCCACCGAAGAAGAACGGCTGGGACCTCAGCTTTTGGGTGACATTTCCGAGCTGAGTGGTGGCCGGGCTTTTACCATCGACAACCCGAACGACCTATCCGATGTGGCTACAAAAATCGGAATCGAGCTACGCAACCAATACGTGCTCGGATACCGTCCAAAGAACCCAGGGCACGACGGCAAGTGGCATAAGATAAGAGTAAAGCTGCTGCCGCCGAAAGGACTACCACCGCTTCATGTCTATGCAAAAACTGGGTACTACGCTGCCTCGCAGTAGAGCGCTTACCAGAGTAGTCACTGGATTCCTTTTTATCGTTCTAGCAGGAATGTTCCTCGATCAAATGGTCGGGGCGCAGGGTGCTCCTGCGCAGACGGGCACCCAACCATCCGCTCAAACAGCTCCCAGTGGCAGCTCAACCTCCCAGCCTGGGGAAGAGCGATTACCCCCAGAGGCTCTTGGTCCATCCACCAATCCTCCACCCCCGCCGCCGGTCGTGGCCACCCCTCCTCCAGGCCAGAATGCTGGGCAGAATCAGGGTGCCCCGGGAACCAAGGCCCCACAAGGGCCTTCTGCAAACGCAGAAGGAATCTATGTGTTTCAGGCGGAGGCGCGCGAAGTCATTTTGCATGCGACCGTGACCGACGATAGGAACAGGCTAGTGACCACCCTAAACAAGCCTGACTTTACGGTTTTTGAGAATGATCAGCCGCAGACGGTGCAGCTATTTCGGAGGGAAGACTTCCCGGTAGCCATGGGAATTGTAATCGACAATTCTGGGTCGATGCGTGAAAAACGCGAAGAGGTGAATAAGGCAGCGCTCAACTTGGTTCGCGCAAGCAACAAGGATGATGAGGTGTTCGTCGTCAACTTCAGCGACGAGCCAATTTTGGACCAGGATTTCACGTCCGATCTCAAGAAACTTCAAGTCGCCCTCGAACATGTCGAGACCCGTGGGGGTACGGCGCTCTATGACGCCATTGTGGCTTCGGCGGATCACCTGATCACTTCAAAACTGCAGAGGAAGGTACTTTTTGTCGTAACCGACGGTGACGACGATGCCAGCCAACAAAGCCTCGAAGAGGCCGTACAGCGAGTGCAGCAGGAGAATGGGCCAGTGATTTATGCGATCGGGTTGCTGGGCGAGGAGAAGACTCGCCGAGCAAAACGCGCGCTCGAGACACTTTCAGCCCGCACCGGCGGCATGGCATTTTTCCCCCCAACCCTCGTCGACGTCGATGAAATCAGCAGCTCGGTGGCTCGCGATATCCGCAATCAGTACACCATCAGCTATATCCCAACCACGCCGAAGGGTGTCGGCGGGTATCGCACGATTCGCGTGGAAGCCCGCGCTCGGCCTTACAAACGGCTGACAGTCCGCACCCGCAGCGGGTATTACCCGGGTCAGGAAAGCTCGATGAAGTGACGCGTTTGCCACCTCCAACCGCTGCCGAGCCAGTAACGAGTTGCGGTGGCGGTAGAGGAAGTGCAGTTTCGACGACTTTCCAACAGGCGACTGAACACCGGGAGCTGGCCAGGGTTCCTGGCGTTGACCTCCCCGCTCCACTTCCGTACCCTGTAGGGTGCCTTCGACCACCCCACACCTTCGAGTAGCCGAAAACATCACAGAACTTGTTGGCTTGACGCCGATGCTGCGGCTGCGAAGTCTGCCGGGCCCGGGTTCAGCAGAAGTTTTCGTAAAGCTCGAATATCTGAACCCTGGCGGCAGCGTTAAAGATCGTGCCGCGATCGGGATCATTCGAGCGGCCGAGCGTGAAGGGAAGTTAAAGATGGGAGCAGTGATTGTTGAGGCGACCGCTGGAAACACGGGAATTGGCCTCGCTCTGATCGGAATCAGCCGCGGATATAGGGTGTCGCTGTTTGTTCCCGAGAGCTTCTCCGAAGAAAAAGTCATAATCATGCGGGCGCTTGGGGCGCAAGTCACACGCACGCCGGAAGCTGACGGCATGCAGGGCGCGATTGATCAGGCGCGTGCGTTTGCAGCTGACACTCCGGGCGCGTTCATGGCTGCGCAGTTTGAGAATCCCGCCAATCCCGAGTTCCACTACGAAACCACCGCACAGGAGATTTTCGATCAGATGGAAGGTCGCGTGGACGCGATCACGATCGGATCGGGAACGGCGGGGACTTTCACCGGGGTTTCTCGCCTTCTCAAAGAGAAGCTGCAACAGGTATGGACAGTCGCGGTTGAAACTGAGGGCTCCGTGCTCGGTGGCGGGCCGCCTGGAAAACACAAGGTTGAAGGGATCGGATCCAGTTTCATCCCGGGGAATTTCGATCGCTCCGTATGTGACCAGGTTCTCATGGTCAACGATGAAGATGCCTTCCGCACGGTGACCGAGCTGGCCGCAAAGGAAGGGGTGCTATCGGGATCGAGCGGTGGCGCTAATGTGTTTGCAGCCCTGGAGATCGCAAAGAAGCTTGGTGCAGGAAAACGCGTGGCGACGATTATTCCTGATTCGGCCGAGCGCTACCTATCGAAGAACATATTTGAAGGCGGCCTCTAGGACCAGTCTTTGGTGTTTTGGCAACAAACGTTCAGTTCACAAGCCTGACATGAAGAAATCAAACAAGAGTGCTGTACGATCCGGCGGGAGGCGAACGACCAGTAAGGAAGGACGCCTCGGCTTCTCCACCCGCGCTATCCACGACGGGCAAGAACCTGAGCTCCTGACCGGTGCGGTTGGCGTGCCGATTTACGCCACATCCACATATGTTCAAGACGAACTCGGAAAACCGCGTCAGGGTTACGAATACGCCCGGGTCACCAACCCCACCCGCGACCGACTGGAGAGGAATCTGGCTTCGCTGGAGGCCGGTGTCGCGTCTCGCGTGTTCGCCAGCGGGATGGCCGCGATCAACGCGATTTGCGCCATGTACAAATCTGGCGACCACGTCGTTTGTGGGAACAATCTCTACGGCGGAGTGCCACGTTTGTTCAATCAGGTTCTGGCCGGCTACGGCTTTCAGTTCACCTATGTGGACACTTCCGAAGCCAAAAACGTCGAACGTGCGATCCAGAACAATACGCGGATGGTGTATGTCGAGACGCCGACAAATCCTTTGATGGCGCTAAGTGACATTGCTGCCATTGCCGAAATCTGCCATCGCAAGAAGCTTGAACTGGTTGTCGACAATACCTTCATGTCCCCGTTTTTCCAACAGCCAATCGCGCTAGGTGCAGACATGGTGGTGCACTCGACGACGAAATTTCTCAACGGCCACAGTGACGGGCTGGGCGGAGTGGTGGTCTGCACCCGACAAGAACAGGCGGAACAACTCGGTTTCGTTCAAAAGGCGGCGGGCGCGATTCTGTCCCCTTTTGAATGCTGGCTGGTTCTTCGCGGCGTGAAGACGCTGGGGGTTCGGATGCTCGAGCACGACTGCAATGGCCGCAGAGTTGCCGAGTTTCTTGCCTCACACAAGAAAGTGAAGAAAGTCTTCTATCCCGGTTTGAAAACCCACCCCCAATATGACCTAGCCCTTCGTCAGATGACCGGTTTCGGCGCGATGATCACCTTTGAAACCGGGTCGCTGGCGAATGCTGCCCGCCTGCTCAAGCGGGTTCGCGTCTGTACCCTCGGGGAATCACTGGGCGGAGTTGAGACGCTTATTTCACACCCCGCCACCATGACCCACGCCGCACTGGGCGAAAAGGGAAGGGCCGCGATTGGTATTACCGATGGCATGGTTCGCATCTCGGTCGGAATTGAAGATGTGGATGACATCATCGCGGACTTGAATCAGGCGATCGGATAAGCGATCCTCGCGAACCGAACCGGTGTTCACGGCCGATCGGAGAGCATGAGCAAAGGCGGTTGGGTGCTGCCGGCGAGCTCCTCGTATTGCGTGAATCTCGTGGGACCTCGGCTGTCGCTGGCCCCGGCGGTCGCGGACTTTCTCGAAAAGTGATTGTCGGCCCGAAGCATGTCGACTCCCGGAAGCTCAAGCCGACCAGTGCGATGGTTCGAGTATTTGCCGCTTTCTTCCCCATTTCCATCGGAGGTGTGGGTTGTTTTTCCGCGAGTTGGGCGGTCTCCAAAACTTTCTCCGCAAGCCTGTGTTCAACCTTCCCAGAGGCCAGAAGGCCGGGGAGACTGGAGAGGTGATATGCGACGACGAATCATAGGTTTGGTGATGTTTGCAGTGTTGGGATCGGCGTTTGCGCTGGGCCAAAGTGGCGAACTGCGCGCCGACCGACGAGACCTTCGTGGGGACCGAATGGACCGGCGTCATGACCGGCGGGACATTCGCTCTGATCGGCGTGATATTCGCCAGGACCGGCGGCAGTTGCGCCGGGCGGTTCGCAACGGAAACTATAGAAAAGCCCATCATCTGCGTCGAGACATCCGGCATGATCAGCGTGATTTGCGCGCCGATCGGCGCGACCTGCGCCATGATCGTCGTGACATACGGCATGACCGCCGCGACACCCGACGCGACCACAGAGGGTAAATTTTCCAGCGTGCCCGGGGGGAGGGCCGCGCGAGCGGCGGCTGGCGAGTCCTGCCGCCGCGTTTAGGAATTGTGAGCCAGGAGCGGCGACAGACGAGCGATGAGCGCTGGGCTGCTCGCTGCTTACGGCTCGGTGTCTTGGACGCTTTCTGACACCCACCGTAAATACTCCTCGCTGCCCCCATCGATCCCGATCGCGACGCACTCCGGCAACGCGTAAGAGTGCAGCTCCCTAATCGTAGCCCGGACCCGCTCCTCGCAGCTCATCGTCGTCTTGACGATCAGCAGAAATTCTTCCGCGCTCTCAACTTTACCTTCCCAGCGATAGACAGAATAAATTCGCGGAACCATGTTTACGCACGCCGCCAGTTGGCGCTCGACAAGTGCATGTGCGATCTTTCGAGCCTCATCTTCGGATCCGGCCGTCGTCAGGACGAGCAGTTTGCCTGTCATATAGAATCAGCCTCTGGCCCCGAGCATTCAGCAGCAGTTCTGGCTCGATTTTGAGCAACTGCCAACTGCCAGTTGCTAATTGCCATCTCTAGAGGATTCCTATGGCTACTCAAATCAAGTTTGGCACATCCGGGTGGCGCGCGGTAATGGCCGAGGAGTTTACTTTCGCGAACGTGCGGCGCGCGGTGAGTGGTATTGCCCGCTATGTGAAATCCGAGAGGTCTCACGGTGCGCGAGTGATTGTGGGCCGGGACCCGCGTTTTCTGGGTGAGACCTTCTGTTCGATGGCTGCTGACATTCTCGCGAGCTACGGCATCACGCCCCTGGTCATCACTGAGGCTGCGCCGACTCCTGCCATTTCCTACGCCGTGATTCACGAGAAGAGCGATGGCGCAATCAACTTCACCGCCTCTCACAATCCGCCGGAGTACAACGGAATCAAGTTTTCGACCCCGGATGGTGCTCCTGCTCTGCCGGAAGTGACTCGGCAGATCGAAACTCAGATTGCAGCCGAAGGTACGCCGGTGAATGGGAACAAGGCGACCGCCCAGGGCCTCGACGTCAAGCCTGCCTATTTGGCGCGCTTGCGTGAAGTGGTCGATCTCAGTGCGATCAGGAAAGCAGGATTGCGCGTGGTGTTTGATCCGCTGTGGGGTGCGGCGCGCGGCTACTCGGATGCGCTCCTCGGAGAGGCTGGTGTGCAGGTTGAAACGGTACATGATTATCGCGACGTCTTATTCGGCGGCCACGCTCCTGAGCCCGATGATCACCTGCTCGAGCCTATGCGAGAGAAGATGCGCGAAATGAAGGCGCACATCGGAATCGCGACCGATGGTGATGCGGACCGTTTCGGCATCGTCGATGAGGACGGAACCTTCCTGCAACCAAACTATGTGATTGCAATCCTGTTTGACTATCTGGTCGAAAGCCGCGGATGGAAGAACGGCGTTGGCAAATCAGTCGCGACCACCAACATGATCAACGCGCTCGCAAAACACCATGGCGTCGAACTACATGAAACGCCAGTGGGTTTCAAGTACATCGGAGAGTTGATCAAGCAGGACAAGATTGTGATCGGCGGGGAGGAGAGCGCGGGACTTTCCATTCGAAATCACGTCCCGGAAAAGGACGGAATCATTGCGGGACTTCTGTGCTGTGAGGCGGTGGCGAAGCGAGGCAAGTCTCTAAGCTCTCAATTGAAGGAGCTATTTGCCGAAGTTGGTTCCTTCTATCCCCTCAGGGAGAACTTCCGATTGACGGCGGAGGTAAAGGGGAAGTTTACTGAGAAGTTACGCGTCGACCCCGAGAACTTCTCGGGTCAGCGTGTGCGAGAAGCCGTCCGTAAAGACGGCCTCAAGCTCGTGCTCGATGACGGCTCCTGGGTGTGCTACCGCCTGTCCGGAACCGAACCTGTGGTTAGGGTTTACTCCGAAGCGGGCAGCGAACAGGCCTTGTCGAAGCTGAGTGCCGCCGCCAAACAATGGATTTTCGAGTAGGCATTCCCCGAATCCGCGTTCTACCCTCACCCGAACAGAGGCTGCGCTCGCTCACCCACGGAGCAGATCAGGCGGAGGCTTGGGCTGGCAGAGTTCAAGCAGCGCTTGAACCTTATCTGACGCGCCTTTACGAGCTTCGAACGCGTATTGCCACGGTTGCGGTTGCGGTGTTGGCTGTCTGGTTGTTTGTTCACGTCACCTTCGGCGCCAATGGAATGGTGGTATATCGCGCCAAGAAGGCCGAGTACGAGCGAGTCCAGAAAGACATCCAGCAACTACAGAAAGAGAATCAGCAGTACTCAGATGGAGTGGATCAGCTCAGGAACGATCCTAAACGGATTGAGAAAGAGGCCCGGGAGCAGTTTCATTATGCGCGTCCTGGGGAAGTGATCTATGTCTCGCCCTCGCAACCAGTCCCCACCGCTCCGACTAATCGTACGGCCAGCAAGTGACACCCCGATAACAATCGCGAAACTCCAGTTGTGATATAGTTCCGGGGCGTTGTGGGACGCTTGTCACCGAGCTGCTCAATTGAAGAGGAGATCCAGACTATGAGAAAGCTGCTGTTAGTTCTTGTTGCCCTTTGCGTCGCGTTCATGATGATCAGCGTGGCATTCGCTGCTGACGCCACCACCGTAAACGGCTTCGTTTCGGATTCTAAGTGCGGAGCCAAGGGTGCCAACGCTGGCGCCGCGGAGTGCACGAAGAAGTGCATCAAGGGCGGCGCGAAGATGGTGGTTGTCACCGACAAGGACCAAAAGGTGTTGACGGTCGACAATCCCGACGCATTGACGGGACATGAGGGCCACCATGTTGCGGTTACCGGGCAAGTAAGCGGGGATTCGATCCACGTGGAAGGCGTCAAGATGCTATAAGGTGGTTGTAAGGACTTCAGAAAGGGCGGCCACGGGTCGCCCTTTTTTCTTTCACGACTTCTCACCGTTATTACCCAGCCATCGAACCATTCCTCCGGTAAGTGGATGTGACTAAAGTGACCTCCTAGTTGCCCCGAGGTTCAACCTATAATCCAGAAATCCAGTGTTCCGTGCTGGTTTGCGGGTAATCATGGCTGACAATCATGTCGAAGAGCTGGTCCGGAGCGCCGTTGCCCAGGTGCTCGAGCGGCAAATGGCATCCCTACGCGAAAGCGTGGTGCGAGAGGTTTTGCAGCAAATCCAGCCTGCCCTAGGGAAGGGCGGTCAGCCGGGTGGGTCGAATGCGGCCCTGCAAAAGGCAATCACCACGATTCAGGCAGGCTCTACCCAAAAGGAAATTCTTCGAGCATTGCTCGAAAGCACGATCTTATACAGCGGTCGGGCTGCGCTTTTCGTAGTGAAGAACGGTGTTGCCACGGGTTGGCAAGGCACGGGGTTTGGCAAGGGCGACGTCAAAGACTTCACCCTGGAAATGCAAAGCGGACTAGTGGCCGAGGCAATGCAATCGCGCGCTGCCGAGCACGGCTCGATTGCAGACTTCGATCCCGCGTTCGTGAAGAAATTCGGAAAGCCGAGCGGCAGCTCCGCCGTGGTACTGCCTCTGCTGCTAAAAGACAAGATTTCAGCCCTGATCTACGCCGACGAAGGCGATGGCAGCTCCCTTGATGCCTCCGCGCTCGACGTCCTGGTGCGTGCGACCAGTTCATGGCTAGAGGTAGTTTCCCAGCGCAAGCAAGCGCACAAAGAAGGATCGACCGACCCGCACGAGGTTGCGCATACTTCTTCGTCGAACGACCCGTTTGCCGCCCATGCTCCGCTTCATGCCGCCAATCTGCAGGCAGCTCCTGCAGCAGCACCCGTGGCAATGTCTGCGGCTGCGGCATGGGGAGGTGGTCCGGTCTCTGCGCCTGCAGGAGAGGATCAAGATCTCCATCGCAAGGCGCAGCGCTTCGCACGCCTCCTGATGGATGAAATCAAGCTCTACAACCAGGCCAAAGTTGCCGAAGGCCGTAAAAATCGCGACCTTTACGACCGCCTGAAAGAAGACATCGAAAAAAGCCGTGCCACGTACCAAAAGCGCTATGGCAGTACCAGCGCCTCGAGCGCAGACTATTTCAATCAGGAACTCATTCGCAGCCTCGCCGAAGATGATGTTTCTCTTCTAGGCAGCAATTTTCGGCGATAATAGAAGAAAGACGTGTCGGGGTTTCTTAGGTTATTCTTTTTCGCGCTGTTTCTTGCCGCGGTCGTGTGTCCGTCATTGCCCGCCGATGGGCAAGCTGCGGACGCACAGGCCGCGACTGGCTCGCCTGCCACGCCAAAACCCTCAGCAAAGAAGAAGGTGGCTGCTCCCTCTACCGCGAAACGCAGCAGCGCCCGCAGAACATCACGACGCAATACTCCTCGTTTCCGCAGGATGCATCAGGCGTTTGTGGCTTCCAGCACATTGAAGCCTATGGCAATCCAACTTCTGCAGAACCGGACGCCGCTGGCCTACTCCGGGATCGAGGCCTTCGCGCGGAAACATAGCGCCGAGGATGCCGGTGCACTTGCCTGGCTGGCGGTAGGGTATGGTCGGTTCCTCGACCACGACTGTGCCAAGGCCATCGATCCACTGAACCGAGCCAAGCCTCATGCCGGCGATATCGGCGATTACGTCGCCTTTTATCTCGCCAATTGCTACATCCAGACCGGCCGGAACTCGGAAGCGATTGCAGCTCTGGCGACCTTTGAAAAGACCTATCCGGCATCGCTGCTGGTTCGCGATGTTCGCGTTCTGCATGCGAACGCGCTGCTCACCGACAATCGGCCTAAGGAAGTCATCGCGCTGCTTGAAAATGATCGGGTGCCACTACGGTCTGATCTGGAATATGCATTGGGCCGCGCCTATCAAGCAGCAGGGGAGCTCCCTAAGGCCGCGAGCGTGTTTCAGCACCTTTATTTCACCGTGCCCCTGGGCCCGGAAGCATCCAGCGCAGAGGCGGAACTGCGCAAACTCGGCAACGTACCCGGAGTCTCGCCCCCGACTTTCGGCGATCGGCGAAACCGCGCAGACACCCTGACCAAAGCGAAGCGTTATCCCGAGGCGATCGAGGCCTATGGGGAGCTGCTGAACCAGGCCTCACCGACCGACAGGCCGTCAATCCAACTCGCGCTTGCAGATGCGATGCTGCGTTCGGGGCAGCGCAAAGATGCTCGTCGCTTGCTCGATTCCTTGTCCCTCACAACGCCTGAAGTCGCGGCACAAAAACTCTTTACGATTGGCGAAATTCAACGGGCCTCCGACGATGACGATGGATTCCTGCACACGTTAAACGATCTGCGCCAGACAGCACCCACCAGCCCCTACCTCGAACAGGCGCTCTTTGCCGCTGGAAACATCTATTTGCTACGTCGTGACTACGACAAGGCCATCGACTCGTTCCGTGAGTTGGAGCAGCGGTTCCCGGGAAGCGCTCGGGCACATTACGTGCACTGGAAGGTCGCTTGGCTGAGCCTGAGGCAGGGAAGGACCGATGATGCCAAGGCCGGCTTCGAACAGCAGATCGCCCTCTATCCCGATTCCAATGAGGTTTCGAACGCGCTCTACTGGCGCGGACGCCTGGCCGAGGAAGAAGGCGACAAGGCAATGGCGGCTGCCTTTTACCAAAAGCTCAACGAGCGCTACCGCAATTATTACTATGGGCCATTGGCGCGAGAGCGCAGCGCCAAGCTGGGGATTCAGGCGGCAGAGGGTCCACCGCATTACGCGATTCTCGACCGCATTCCGCCGATTAAAGATCTGCCGGCACTCGCGAACACAGCCGTCCCAGACGACAACCTGCGCGTCGAGAAAGCCCACCTGCTCGAAAATGGAGGATTGCTGGATTTCGCAGTCCGTGAGTTGAAGGCGGCCTCTGATGAAGACCAGGGTAACTGGCTTGCGGGAGAAATCGCTCGCATGTATCAGGATGCGGGTTTTTACAATCTGGCGGTTGAAACTCTGAAGCGGGCAATCCCGAACTATTTCGCCATTGATTTTTCCTCCTTGCCGCGTAGCTACTGGGAGGCGTTGTTTCCGCGGCCTTACTGGCCGGACTTGAGAAAATTTGCGTCGACGAATGCTCTCGACCCGTACATGGTGGCTTCGCTGATCCGGCAGGAGTCGGAGTTTAACCCCAACGCAGTTTCGCCGAAGAATGCCGTCGGGCTGATGCAGCTGCTGCCCAAGGTGGGACGCGGTGTGGCCAAGCAGGAAAAGCTGAAGCACTTCTCGCCTCAACAGCTCTTCACGCCCGCCATCAACCTGCAACTCGGCACGAAATACTTCCGTTCGATGGTGGATCAGTTTGGGGGGTTCGAATACGCTCTGGCTGCCTACAACGCGGGCGATTACCGGGTTGTCGATTGGCAAGCCAACGGAAAGTATCGCGATATCCAGGAATTTGTTGAGTCCATTCCATTCACCGAAACCCGCGAGTACGTGCAGGCGATCATGCGGAATGCGAATGTCTATCGCCAGCTGTACGGCACCCCATAGCGCCTCCGGAGCCCTGAAGAGCAGGGTTCTCACCGCCGCGGCGGTGCAGAATCACATCCATCGCGTCTGCCGGCTGATCAGGATGCCGTCTTCTCCGCCTCGGGAGCCTTGGTGAAAAGAATTTCAAAGACCAGCAAGGCCGCCCCCACAACAATTGCGCTATCGGCAACGTTGAAGGCAGGCCATTGATAGGAGCCGATGTAAACGAGAAGAAAATCCACCACTCGTCCGCTTAGCATACGGTCCCACAAATTTCCTAGAGCGCCACCCAGGATCAGTGATAGCCCTATCGAACTGGCGGTCATTGCGTGCCGACTACGCCAAAGCAGAGCGGAAACAATCACCAGGGCAGCGATCGAGAACAGGACCAACAGCCCGATCTTCCATTGTGCGGGAGAATCGTTGAAGATGCCGAAGGCGGCCCCGCGGTTCTCGACATGAGTGATGTAAAAGGTTCGCCTGATGACCGTGATGCTGTCATGCAGAGAAATCCGTTTCGCGACCAGCCACTTGGTGTAGCGGTCGAGGATCAGAATCGCCAATGCAATTAAGTAACTGTAAGCACGCATGATTCGCCGACGGAACATGGAGAAAAGCACACCTTAGCTTTGCGCCATTCGCGCTCGTGCCAAGAGCTCTTGATGCAGGCTGAGAGCTGGATTATCAGCTAAGTCGGAGCTAATCTCCACCCTAGGACAACTCCTGCAACACCGCCGAGCACCTTTCGCACACCGTGGGATATTGCTGGTCTTCTCCAACGTGGACAGAATAGTTCCAGCATCGATCGCACTTTTCTCCCTGAGCCCTGCTGACTCGAATCGCCAGAGGACTTGTCCCATTTCCTGAAGTCGATCTTTCGAGCTCTACCTGCGAAACGATGAACAGGTAACGGAGTTCGTCGCGATAGCGCTCAAGCACCGAATAGAGGGAGTCGGAGGCACTCAGTTGCACTTGCGCTTCCAGGCTCTTACCAATTTGTTTCTGGTTGCGCGCTGCTTCCAGTGCCTTTAGCACCTGGTCGCGAACGTTGCGCAGCGTGGCCCATTCCTGCTGTTGCAGCGGATCTTCGGCGAGGATCGAAGGGCTGCCTAAAATATCCGCTGCACTGGGGAACTTGGCCAGATGCACGCTTTCTTCGCGCGCCTCGATCGGGATCAGATATTGCCACACCTCATCGCAGGTGAAACTCATGATTGGCGCGAGCAGCCGAACCATGGCCTCGCAGATCCGCCAAAGCGAGGTCTGCGCCGACCGCCGTCCGGCTGAATTTGGCGCATAGGTATACAGCCGGTCCTTCACGATGTCCGCGTAGAAGGCGCTAAGCTCGACGGTGCAAAAGTGGTTTACCCGTTGATAGATCTTGTGGAACGCAAACTCTTCGTACCAACGGGTGACGTCCGCAGCCAGGGCGGCGGTGAGCCGCAAGATGTACTGATCGATTGGCGGCAGTTGCTCGAACGAGACTGCGTTGTTGGCCGTGAAATCATACAGATTGCCAAGGCAATTCTTGAAAAGATTGTTGCGGATCGTACGATAGTTCTCGGCAATTCGCTGCATTAGGTTTTCCGAGCCCACAACGTCTTCTCGGAAATCCACCGACGCAACCCAGAGGCGCACGATCTCTCCGCCCAGCCTGTTCGCGATGTCTGCCGGATCGACGTCATTGCCACGGGACTTCGACATGGCACGGCCTTGTTCATCAAGAGTCCAACCTGGTGTGGCGACGGACTTGTAAGGCGCACTGTTTCTTACGCCAAGCGCGCACAGCAGAGAAGACATGAACCATCCCCGGTACTGATCGCCGCCTTCCAGATACAGATCGGAGGGCCAGGAATAATTCGCTTCATTGGCCACTTCAACCAGGTAGCTGCAGCCAGACTCGAACCACACATCGAGAATATCCGCTTCCTTTTGGAACGACGTTCCACCGCAAGGACACTTGGCGTCGTTGGTTAGAACGTCGGTTTCGGTGGTGTACCATGCGTCGGCGCCCTTTGTGGCGAATAGGTTCACCACCCTCTCATTCACCGCCGGATCCTTGAGCGGTTTCTTGCAGCTAGCGCAAACGAATACGGCAATGGGCACTCCCCACACTCGTTGACGGGAGATGCACCAATCGGGTCGGGTCTCGACCATATTTGAAATGCGTTCTTCGCCCCAGGCTGGGTCCCACCTGACTTTCTGGATTTCTTCGAGCGCTCGAGTACGAAAGGTTCCCCCATCCATCGGCGTTTCCATCGAGATGAACCATTGCTCGGTTGCGCGAAAGATGACGGGATTGTGGCAGCGCCAGCAATGGGGGTAGGAGTGCTCAACTTTTTCTTCATGCAGTAACGCACCTTTTGACCTGAGCAGCTCGACGATCAAGGGGTTTGCCTTGAACACTTGAAGCCCATCGTAGTCGGGCAATCCATTGTGAATGCGGCCGGCGGCATCGACATCGCAGGTGGGATCGAGCTTGTAGCGAACGCCGGTCGCGAAGTCCTCAGAACCGTGAGCCGGCGCCGTGTGTACAACTCCAGTACCGGTATCCATGGTGACGTAGTCGGCCACAACGCCCAGAATCTTCCTGCGTTCCCACGGCAAAAAAGGATGGTAGAACCAGGTGTGCTCCATCACACGGCCGGGGAAACGAGCGATCACCGGAGCATCCGGAAAGCCGCACTTCAGTGCCACATCTTTCGACAACTTCTCGGCGACGATGTAGATCGCGTCTTTGGTCTCCAGTGCGACGTATTGCTCGTGGGGATGAAATGCGACCGCCAGCGAAGCGGGAAGCGTCCATGGGGTTGTGGTCCAGATAATGGTAAAGACCGGTTTGTTCCCTTGAATGCGCGCTTCGGCCAGCGCGGAATCGATGTCGCGTGGATCAGACTGCAGTTGATATCTCACCCAAACGGTGGGGCTGACATGGGTCTCATACTCGACTTCGGCTTCGGCGAGCGCAGTACGGTCGTGCATGCACCAGTAAACCGGGCGCAGACCCCGGTATACGAAACCTCTTTCAAAGAAGTTGTAAAAGGTTGCGAGTACCACCGACTCGTACTCAGGCGTCATGGTTGAATAAGGCTTCTCAAACCGGCCAACAACCCCAATTCGCTTGAACTGCTCGCGCTGCAGGTCGAGATACTTCTGCGCGTATTTGCGGCACTCCAGGCGCACATCGACGGGCTGCATCTGCAGCTTCTTGCCGCCTAGTTGCTGATCAACTTTGATCTCGATCGGGAGCCCATGGCAGTCCCAACCAGGGATGTACGGAGCGTCAAACCCGGCCATGTTCTTGGACTTTACGACGAAGTCCTTCAAGCACTTATTGAGAGCGTGTCCCAAGTGGATGGGCCCGTTTGCGTAGGGCGGACCATCGTGCAAGACGTACTGGGAAGCGCCTTTTCGAACCTGCCGGATTCGCTCGTAAAGCCGGACTTCCGCCCAGCGAGCGAGCGTTTTCGGCTCGTTCTGGGGGAGGTTGGCCTTCATGGGAAAGCTGGTTTTGGGCAGGTTGATAGACGATTTCAGGTCCACAGGCACTCGAAGAAGTCTCCAAATTGCTGATTTTTCTAATTATAGGGAGCCCTGAGACGATCGTCTACGCGGCCGCGAACCTGCGATTGTGCATCTAAAGGGCTATGTACCTCGAGGGGGAATTTTACTGAACTTCGACATACAGGATTTGACCTATTGGGTGTACAATTTTCGCAAAGTTACGTTTCCCGAGTGTGAGCATCTAAACTGGTGTAAGAAACACAGTTCTTGGCGCCGAACATAAGTGGGTTGGTAGCAATGATTTCGGGCTTGAAGAGAACCGGTAGAGCGAGTTTGGCGCTGCAGGTGCTCAACAAGTAAGAAGCAACAAAGAGGGCTCACCAGCAGGATCTCGGGTAGCATATGGCCACATTGGAATTCAAACCACCGCAAAACGCCGAACCAGAACCCGAACTCAATCTGCTCATGCCAAAAGGATCAGAGCCAGGGCTTTGGGCATCCCTGCGCCGGAACTTCAAGGACACATTCTATCCTGAGAAGCTTCCCCCTTTGGTTTTGACATCGAAGCCTGTCGCCGTAAAGGACATCTGGGGTTTTTACGCTGACCACAAGAAGCGCAGCGCGACACTTTCGCTGGTGATGCATGCTGTGGTCCTGACTGCGATCCTCGCCGTCACGATTTACCTTGGCAAGAAGGTCGTCGAACAACCGAAGGAAGTCGTGACCCTGACTGTGCCGAGCGACATCCCCATCATGAAGCCATCTCCGAAAGCGGTGGCTGGCGGTGGCGGAGGTGGCGACCATGACAAAGTCGAGGCACCCAAAGGCAAGCTTCCGAAGTTGGACATGCAGCAGGTAACGCCTCCGGCGATTGTGGTGCGGAACGATCATCCAAAGCTCGCGGTTGAGCCAACGGTAGTTGTGCCCCCGCAGGTAAAGATGGCGATGAATGCGCCCAACCTCGGCAACCCCACCGCGGCAATGCCGTCGATGCCCTCGAATGGCGCAGGATCTGGTGCCGGGATTGGTACCGGCGCAGGCGGTGGAATTGGATCGGGCACTGGCCCGGGAGTGGGTGAAGGCCGCGGCGGGGGTATTGGCGGCGGAGTGTTTCGCGTAGGCGGCGGCGTGAGCGCGCCTAAGGCAATCTACAATCCCGACCCCGAATATTCGGAAGAAGCCCGCAAGGCAAAGTATCAGGGAACCTGCGTCCTCAGCCTGATCGTTGGCCCCGATGGCAAGCCGCGCGACATCCGCGTCGCTCGCAGCCTAGGCCTAGGGTTGGATCAAAAAGCGATCGAAGCTGTGAACCAGTGGAAGTTTGAACCTGCTCAAAAAGATGGACGCCCGGTTGCAGTTGCCATCAACGTAGAAGTTCAGTTCCGCTTGTATTGAGCGAAATTCAATTCGAAAAAAAGGCCAGCTCTCGAGTTGGCCTTTTTTATTGTCTTTATTCTTTTAGATCCACGTGTTCAATGTGGACGATCTCGCGTCCTAGGAATCGCGTTCCCAGCCGCCTGAACTTTTCAACTGAGTCAGTCACAAAGAACCTGATATTCACCCGATCGATATTCGCCTTTTCAGGCAGTAGTACACCCTCGAGTTGTCCCGGGCCCACTCTGGTCGTGCCCGATTGACTGAAATTCAGCACCGCTAAGGCCACTGACTCTGCCGAATCCACCAGCGTCACCCCGTTGGGCACAACACGCTGCAACACGGATTTGAGCAGCGGGTAATGGGTACATCCGAGAAGAAGTACGTCGGCCGATGCGAAGCCGTCCCGGAACGCTTCCTGGAGGTAGATACGAGCCACTTCCTCGGTGATGGGGTGATCGATCCATCCCTCCTCAACCAAAGGCACCAGCAATGGACATGCTTTCTCGTGGGCTTCGATTTGCAGGGCAGCAAGAGCCTTTCTGTAGGCATGGCTCGAGATTGTGGCTTCCGTTCCGATGACTACGGCCTTACCGGATTTCGAGGCAGCCTGCGCGCGCTGGGCGCCCGGTTCGACGACTCCTAGCACTCGAACGGAAGTTGCTTGATGAATTTGGGGAAGGGCTAGAGCAGTGGCAGTGTTGCAAGCGATCACCAGCATTTGAGCGCCTTGCTGCTCCAGAAACTTTGCTGCCTCGCAGGCATAGCGGGCCACGGTCTCGGCCGACTTTGACCCGTAAGGAAGGCGTGCCGTATCGCCAAAGTAGAGATAGTCGGCTTTAGGAAATACTTCACCTAATGCTTTAAGTACGGTAAGACCGCCGAAGCCGGAATCGAATACTCCGATCGCGGTCACGCCTATTGCACCCGCTCGGATCCGGTAGCGTTCTGGGCTACCGGCTCATGCACGCCACAGCATTGCCCCGGGGGGATGGGCGCACCGTGAGGACAAGTCTTAGGGTGGTTCAAGAACCTGCAAATCTTGTCGGTCGCCTCTGGCGACAGAATGTGTTCGAACTTGCAGGCCTGTTGCTCGATTTCCGATTCGCTGTCCAGCGCAAGGCTGTCGGTAAAAAGTCGCTCGGCAAGGCGGTGCCGCCGGATGATGTCTCCTGCGCGCTGACGTCCGCGCTCGGTCAAATTGACGACCAAGCTGCCCTCACCGACCGAGACGGCGGCAGGTTTCAGCGCGTCATGGCAAGGATTCACAAATGGTCTGTGATGGTGCGGCTCGGGAGGGTGGGGAGCGGTAGTGACAAGACCCATTTCCCGCATCTTCTCAACTGCAAGACTGACGGGGAGAGCACCATGGACTTCCATGCGGTCAATCTCGGCAGGTTGCGCATGCTCTTCGAGGACCCAGAGTTCTTCGAGTACCTCGTCGAACTGCTCGTCGTCCGCCATGGAGAAGACCTCCTGCGTCGCAATCTTGCCGTGGTGCAGTTCAATTCGGCGGTCGCCTAACCGCGCCACCACCGGATCGTGGGTAACCATGACGATGGTTCGTCCTTGCGCATGAAGATCCCGCAATAGCCCGATGACGATTTCTTCGTTCATCGCATCCAGATTGCCCGTTGGTTCATCGGCAAGGATGATTTTCGGATCATTGATCAGTGCGCGTGCGATGCAGGCGCGCTGCTGTTCACCTCCGGAGAGCTGAGGGGGGAGATGGTGGGCGCGATCTTTGAGCCCTACGCGGGTTAAAGCGTCGAGCGCTTCTCGTTCATCGGTCATGCTATGGAAGTATTGGGCGAGCATGACGTTCTCCAGTGCGGAGAGATACGGAATGAGGTGGAACTGCTGGAAGACGAAACCTATCTTTTCCGCCCGCACCCGGTTCAATTCCGCAGGGGTCAGCCGAGCGACATTTTCACCATCCAGCCAGATCTCACCTGAAGTGGGACGATCCAGGCAGCCGATCAGGTTGACTAACGTTGACTTGCCCGAGCCGGATGGTCCCATTACCGCGATCCATTCCCCTGGTTCCACATGAAGGGAGAAGTCGTCAAGGGCGCGAATCATTCCGCCAGGAGCCTCCGCACGCGCGGGATAAAGGCGGCTGACGTGGTTGAGACGGATCATTACTCTCCTCTCAGAATCATAGCGGGCTGGATTCGACGCAGCAATCGCAACGGCAGAACCGTAGCCACGAGTGTCACCAGAAGCGCTCCTGCCAGAACCTTGGGGAAAACGCTCAATTGGGGCGAAATCGGCGCGTGGAAGTTGAGTCGTCCAATGAGGGCCGCGATCCCTATTCCTCCAGCGAATCCGATCATTGCACCTACGCAGGCCAACGCTGCCGCCTCACCGGCTACGAACATTGCAATCAGGCGATCCGATGCGCCCAGCGCCTTCATGATTGCGAAGTCGCGGCGTCGATCGAATACCCATCCCATCAGCGTCGCGAGCACGCACAACGCAGCCGTACAGACAATAAACGCCGCGGATGAAAACAGGGTTGATCGCGTCTTGGCAAGCACATTGGCTTCGCCTTCGGTCACCTGTCGAACGGCATGTACCTCGGCAGTCGAGATGCTCTGCTGCAACCTAGGCAAGAGCTCATCAATCTCAGCGGGTGTCCCGAAAGCCGCAATTTCGACCGTGGTAGGACCTAGGCCGGTCCAGGCTTCGAATTCAGGCAAGGAGAGGTATATGCGGCTGTCTTCGTCAGCGCCCGTTCTCAGGGTTCCCGCGGGGGTAAGCTGGATTGAATTGCCTTCGAAAAAAATTGTGAACCCACCGTTCTGGGAGCTAAGTAGACGTTCAGCCCGCACACCGAGGAGGGCTTGCCCCTTGGAACTCGGCCAGCCCGATACCGACCACCAGGGATTCAGCTTGCGAGCGAGGTCGAAATCCGTGCCTACCGCGACTACAGCCTGATCTCGTGGATCTCGCGCCACTGCGTAGGAAAAGGGGACTGCCAGGCCGCGATCTCCAACCGTGGTTTTGATCGATTGCAATTCGCCTGGCGTGAAGCCCTGCGGGGATCTGGACTGCATGACGATGTTTGCGCCGAAGTTGCGAAATTCTTTACGAAGCTTGGCTTGCACATCCACATAGAGATTCAGCATGGCCGTAGCCGCAGCCGAAGCCACTATGATGGCCGTCAGTGCGGATGCCGCCTGCCCTCTGCGTAACATGGCCGCGCGATAGAGCATCCGAAAATACATTGCCGTTCTCGAGCCACCTCTCACGCTTCACCTCGCAAGGCGAGGACAGGGTCGTATTTCACAGCGCGTCGAATGGCGACCGCGCTTCCACCAAACGTGACTCCGATGGCCAGCGCGAGGACAACCGGAAAGAGCACCGGCGGAACCGCGATTTGTGATCCGAAGATCGCGCGCCCCAATTCCTTTGCCAGTAGCGCGCCCAAGCCGAAGCCGATCAGCCCTCCGATGAGGGCGATGAACACGGATTCGGTGATGAAGATCATCGAGAGTGAAAAGTGGCCTGCACCGAGCGCCTTCATCAAACCGACTTCCGTACGTCGCTCAAACATCGCCGTGGCCATCGCTGCAGAAACCGCAAGACCGGACGTGAGCAGGGCGGCAAGTGTGATCAGCAACATTAATCCTTCAATCCGCGTCAGGATGTTGCCTTCATTTTGTGCCACCCGGCGTATCTGCTCTGCCCGTGAGCGGGGAATTGCTTCTTGCAACTGAAATGCAATTGACTGCGGATAAGGTGTGCAATACCAGCGATCGCGCTCCACGGGGCTTAGCGTATCGGGATTTCGCCGAGCAAATGCGTCTTCCGGTTTCAGCAGTGCGCTGACGTAAACGGCGCGAAGTTTTCCTGGTTGATGCGCGAGGGTTTGAGCGAGCCCGAGCGGCGCAACAATCTGCCCGTCTTCATCGCCTCCGGTCGAGAGAATTCCGCTGACGTGATAAGAGGATCCGCCTATTTCAACCTCGGATCCGGCGTGAGAGTTAAGCGAAGCTGCCAGCTTTTCACCGATTAAAACATCGCTGCTGTCATCCCTTGGCCAATTTCCATCCACCCTCCACCATGGGAAGGTCGTCGGTGCGCCGGTCCTAAACCCCTGCTGGCCGACTTGGACGGTCTTGGAGAAGTAGGTTCCAAGCAGCGTGACCTGGTGACCTTGTGCGTTCACGTTGACTGGAAGCTCAGGCGTGAAAGCGGCGATATTGTTTCCCCAAAAAATCCCCTTGATCTGCAAGAGTGCGGCTTCATCCAGGTAGGCCCCGCCCGTAGCAGGTCTCAGATTGACGCTGCCTATCTGTACATCCAGTGCGTCCTCGTCGGGCGTGACGACCAGGTTGGCCCCATAGCTGCGAAATTCGTGGCTGATCTTGTCCCCAATGCCGGTGGCGATTCCGATCATAGCGGTCGAAACCGCTGCCCCAAACGTGACGGCAATGGCAACCAGCATTTTGCGCCGGGTCTGGCGTCGGAAGGACTCGTAAACGAGGAGTGCGAACATATCAGTGTTCGAACATAGAGGCGCCCTTAAGCAGGTCAGCTTCTTGAATGATGACCGCATCGGCGGAGGCACTCGATTTCAGCGGAACCGGATTACATCCGCCCGCGGTTCCAACGGACTGGGAATTGATCGGAGCGGCACAGTTCTTGCAAACGATCCCATTCGGCCCTTTGAAGAAGCCCACCGGACCGCAGATCTGGCAGGAATCGAAGATTGCGACCACTTTGCCATCGGCCTTCTTGTAGAGGAGAAAGCGGACGTCGGCTCCATTCTCGCGCGCCACGTAGCGGTGCAGGTCGCCATCAGAAACCTGCGACAGCGGAATGCTCACCGTACCATTGGCGAAGGTTACGGGGAGGGCGGGGGAGAGGGCACTCTCGCTCTTCGCCCAGAGGAACTCCGCGGTCACCAGCAGAATAAAGAGGAACGAGGTCGCATACACCGAAAGCATCCATAGCTGTTCTCGTCGCGCGCTCCACCGGGCCTTCCTCTTCCCGGCCGCCGTCTCGGGCACCGGAACGGGCTGGCGGCGCCGGGCTTCGAAGAGCACCATCAGGCCGGCGAGCGCAACGATGGTGACTACGAAGAACCATTCGTTGGTAACGATTGGACCAATCAGCGCCATTTCGCGCTTGGAAGAGGGAAGGATGCCACTTTCGGAAAGCTCGTGCAGGCCCGAGATCACAAGTTGGGCCGCGACAAAGAACAGAATGACGGTGGTAAAGCGAAAGAACTTTTGCAAGTTGACCCGAACGCTGCCCTTGAGGAACATCACTCCGAACAAGACCGCCGCGAAAACCCCGAGCAGCGTTCCGATGAAGCTCAATAGCGCAGTGGACTCAAGCCTTACAGCGGAGAGGATCAGGACGGTTTCCCCGCCCTCGCGAAGCACCATGAGAAAGACAAAGAGAAACACACCAATCTGGGAACCACGCCCCGCGAGCGTACCGAGCTTCCCCTCAATCTCTATTTTCAGCTTCTTCCCCGCGCGCATCATGAAGAAGATCATGGTCACGACGAAGAACGCTGCCGCCAGCATGACCCATCCCTCGTAGACGTCTTCGGTTAAGTCCAGCTTGGACAAAGCAATGGCCACGGCAATGCTAGCCACAAACGCTGCGGTCAACGCCGCATAGACGATCTTTCGGAGGTCGGAACGCTGAATTTTCGTTAGATAGGCAAGCGTGATGCCTACAATGAGAGCGGCTTCTACGCCCTCTCGAAGAGTGATGATGAAGGCTTGGAGCAAGGGTTTCCTTAGCTGGTTCGTAGTGCAACTGAGTTGCAACTAGCAATCTACACTTAAGGATAGCCGCAGCTGCAGAGTGCGTCAACGTAGGTGCTGGGTGCGAGCCCTGACAAGCTAGCCAGCGCCCCTGCAACATAGACGAGGCACCGGCGGTCTAGCGCACCTGTTCGAGCAGAGAGTTCTGCTTTTCGGATGTTTCCCATCCCGGCAGGCTTGTGTCGCCCGTAATCAGCCTTGCTCCCCGCTCATAGGTGAGGTAAGACCACGCCCACTGAATTAACACGATGATTCGGTTGCGGAAGCCGATCAAGAAGAATACGTGGACAAAAAGCCAGGCCAGCCACGCGAAGTATCCCGAGATGTGAATGCGACCGCGCTGAGCAATGCCGGCTGCGCGCCCGATGGTGGCCAGGCTGCCTTTGTCGAGGTAGTGAAAATCCTTACGGGGATGGCGCTGCAAATCACGCTTGATATTGTCGGCAGCCGCGCGACCTTGCTGCATGGCCACTGGTGCAACGCCTGGCAAGAGGTTGCCCCGCTCGTCCTTCAGCGAGGCCAGATCTCCCACGACAAACACCTCCGGATGTCCTGGGATGCTCGAATCGCGATTCACCATCACGCGTCCTGCACGGTCCAGAGGAACGTCTAGTTGCTTGCCAAGCGGGGAGGCCTGTACACCCGCCGCCCAAAGGACGACCGTGGCAGGAATCCGTTCACTCCCGACCCAAACGGCTCCCGCTTCGATGCTCGTCACCAGGGCCGAGGTGCGCACTTGCACCCCCAGGCGTTCGAGCTGCCTCACGGCACTTTCGGAAAGATCGGGGGCATAGGACGGGAGCACACGCGGGCCGCCTTCTAGCAAGATAATCCTTGTGCGCGCGGGGTTGATGGAGACGAACTCACGCCTGAGGACGTTTTTTGCGATCTCGGCCAGCGTGCCTGCTAGTTCCACACCGGTAGGCCCTGCCCCTACGATTACGAAATTCAAAGGCAGCTCAGGTTGGCCCGCAAGCGTGGCTTTTTCGGCCAATTCAAAGGCCAGCAGCACGCGGCGGCGGATTTCGAGCGCATCCTCGATGGTTTTCAGACCCGGCGCCATTGGCTCCCACGCGTCGTGTCCAAAGTAGGAGTGGCCGGCTCCGGCGGCCACGATCAGATAGTCGTAGCTGACCTCCAGGTCCGGGCATATGACTTTGCGTCGTTCAAGATCGAATCCCTGAACATCGGCTAGCAAAACTTCCACATTCTTGCGACCGCGAAGAATCCAGCGGATGGGTGCAGCAATTTCACCCGGTGAGATCCCGGCTGTCGCGACCTGATACAGCAAAGGCTGGAAGGTATGGTGGTTTTTTCGATCAAGCACGGTGACCTGGACTGGGATCTTCGCCAGTTTCCGCGCTGCTTCCAGTCCGCCAAACCCTGCTCCAACAACGACAACCCTCGGCGTTTTGGCGTTCATGGCTCCTCCCGCAGGCTAGCCCGCGCACAGCCTGCATCCGAACATAGGTTAGATTCCGCTTGCTCTCAGAAGTCAGAAGTTTTTTGAGCAGCCGTTACAGTGATTTAGCAGTGGCGATGGGAGAATGATTGACGCAGTAATCACTAGCCACTCGCCAGTGCTTTCAGCTATTCTTCGCTCAACTCTGCTGCGTAAGGAAGGTCCGTGCTCCTCGAACTGCGACTGGAGAATTACGCTGTAATCGACCATCTGGCGGTGGAGTTTGCTCCGGGCCTAAACCTATTGACCGGTGAAACGGGCGCCGGCAAATCCATCCTGATCGACGCGCTTGCTTTGTTGATGGGCGACAAAGCCTCGCCGGACGTGATTCGATTTGGCGCCGACCGCGCAGTGGTCTCTGCCGTATTCGAGGTGGAGGGTGGGGCGGAAAAGCTTGTTGCCAACATTCTTGAGGATAATGGCCTTGATTCCGAGGACGAGAATCTCATTCTCCGCCGGGAGATCTCAACCGGAAAAGGCAGGGCATTTATCAACAACCAACCGGCGACCGTCTCGGTTCTCAAGCAACTTGCGCCTTACCTCGCCAGTATTCACGCTCAGAGCGAATCGCTGCTGTCTTTTGACGGTGAGGTGAGGCTCGCCCTGCTCGATTCCTTTGCTGGAACCCAGTTAGAGCCAGCCGCCGAGGCATTCGCGGGCTGGAAGCAGATCCGGGACAAGATTGCAGAGCTCGAACAAGGAGAGCAGGACCGCCTGCGCCTGGTTGATCTGTGGACATTCCAGAAGCACGAGATCGACGACGCCAAACTGCATGGCGGGGAAGACGAGCGCCTCGAAGCCGAAAAGCGCGTGCTCGCGAATGCCGAGAGGATTTACAACTCGGCCATGCAGGCGTTCGACCTTTTGTATGAAGGCAGTGCATCAACCTCAGCAACCTTGCGTTCGGCGCAGAAGCATTTGGAAGAGTTGATCCGTTACGAGCCCAAGTTCCGTGAGGCGTTAGCATCTCTCGAATCGGCGCGGATCAATGTCGAAGATGTCGGCGTCAGCCTTCGCGATTATGCGGGAGGAATTGAGGCCTCGCCCGAGCATCTCGCCGAGATCGAAGACAGGCTGGCCCTGCTCGATCGGCTGAAGCACAAATACGGGCCGACGCTCGAGGATGTTATTAAGCTCGGCGTACAGGTTAGCCAGAAGCTTTCTGAAATCGAAAACAAGGACGACATCTTGCGGGGCCTGCGGAAACAACTTGCGACCGCGGCCGACACCTATCTGCAGCTCTCGCGCGCGGTCTCGAAGAAGCGGTACGAAGCTGCCAAGAAGCTCGAGAAGCTGGTTGAGTCCGAAATCAACGAGCTCTCGATGAAGGCGCACTTTCACATCGCCGTCAGCGGGACGGACGATGAGACAAACTGGACTAGCGCGGGTTTCGATCAGGTCGAATACCGGATCTCCACCAATCCAGGGGAGCCGATGCATCCGCTCGATCAGATCGCATCCGGTGGCGAGATGTCGCGCGTGATGCTCGCGCTTAAGGCAACGGTCGAAGCCGGACCGCACAACAAGAAGGCTTCCGGAGCCCAGCGCACACTCATCTTCGACGAAATTGACGCCGGGATCGGGGGCCGCGCAGCGGAAGCTGTCGGGAAGAAGATGAAGGCGCTGGCTCGGACGAGCCAGGTACTTTGCGTCACCCATCTTCCTCAGATCGCAACATTTGCGGATCATCATTACCTGATCGAAAAGAAGCGGGCCGGGGAGCGAACCAAGACAAGTGTCCGCAAAATCGCAGGCCCCGAGCGTACCGAGGAGGTTGCCCGGATGATTAGCGGCGCCAAGTTGACCGAAAGCTCGCTGAAGCATGCTGAGCAGATGCTGAAGGCGAATGCGTAGCCCTCAGGCGCAAACTCCGCATCCAAACCTGATTTGAGGCACTCGTGAGCGCTGACCAAGTCATAGAAATCAACGGTCGAACCCTTAAGCTGACCAACCTCGACAAAGTTCTCTATCCCGCCGCCGGTTTTACGAAAGGGCAGATCGTTGATTTCTATGCCCGCATTGCGCCCGTTCTTGTACCGCATCTAGCGAACCGGCCGCTTACGCTCAAGCGTTATCCAGGGGGAGTGAACGAGGAATATTTCTTCGAGAAGAATGCCACTAAGCATCGCCCCGACTGGGTGAAGACCGTTCCGATCTGGAGCCACGGAAATCAGCGCGATGTGAACTATATTTTGTGTGACGATCTACCGACCCTAGTGTGGATCGCAAATCTAGCGTCGATCGAGCTGCACCCGTCGCTCTCCTATGCCGATGACATCATGTGTCCTCGGCAGTTGGTGTTCGATCTCGATCCCGGTCCGCCCGCGAACATCGTGCAATGCTGCCAGGTAGCGATGTGGCTGCGAGCCATCTTCGAGCACTTTGGGCTGGAAAGCTTTCCCAAGACTTCCGGCTCAAAAGGCCTACAGATCTACGTTCCTCTGAATACCAAGACCCATTACGACGAAACCAAGCCCTTTGCGCACGCCATGGCCCGGCTGCTCGAAAATGAGCATCGTGACATGGTGGTCTCGGACATGAAGAAGGCGATCCGCACAAATAAGGTCTTCGTCGATTGGAGTCAAAACGACGAGCACAAGACGACCATCAGCGTCTACTCGTTGCGCGCCCGTGAGCGGCCAACCACTTCAACGCCGGTCACATGGCAAGAAGTTGAGGCGGCGCTGAAGAAGAAGAACGCTGGCCTGCTAGTTTTCGAGTCGCATCAAGTCTTAGATCGTGTGGAAAAAATGGGAGATCTGTTCGCACCGGTGCTCAAGCTGAAGCAGGAGCTTCCGAAGCTTGAGGGCATGGATGGCGGCCGGCCCGAGGCGATCAAGAGCGGTCTCGAGATGGCCTCACAGACAGCCCCATCGCACTCCAAGAGCGAACAGGGAAGGCCGACCCAAAGGAAGCCCTCTGGCCGAACCTCCAAGCGGCGCCAGAAGGTATAATCCGTTTCTCGCATCTGATGAGTTCTGGGTTTCTGCTGATTCCACATGCCTAACCTTTTTATCGGCACCTCCGGGTGGGCGTATCCAAGTTGGAAGCCCGGGTTTTATCCGGAGAAGCTCGCGCAAACGAAATTTCTTACCTACTACGCCACCCAGTTGAACACCGTCGAGGTGAACCTCACCTTCCGCCAGCTGCTCAAGGACACGACCGCACAGAAGTGGATCGAACAGACACCACAGGAGTTTCGGTTCACCATCAAAGCTCATCAGGTCATCACTCACATCAAGCGGTTGAAGAATAGCGAGGAGTTCCTACAGCGATTTATTAGCACCATTGAGCCGCTTTCGCAGGCGGGGAAGATCGGCTGCGTGCTTTTCCAACTACCGCCCAACCTAAAAGCCGATCCCAAACTGCTACAGGATTTTCTTCCTGCAATTCCAAGAGGCGTGAAGGCGGCGTTTGAGTTCCGTCACGAGTCGTGGTTCGCAGATGACATCTTCTCGTGTCTGAAGCAGCACAACCGCGCGCTGTGCGTGGCCGAGACGGAAGAACGCGGCACCCCCGACGTGGTCACTGCAGATTTTTGCTATTACCGTTATCGCAAACCCGAATACACGCCGGAAGAACGGCAAGCCATGCTGCGCCGCATGCAGGAGCACCTTTCGAACGGTCGAGACAGTTACGCCTATTTCAAGCATGAAGAGACTCCGCAAGGCGCAATCTATGCCGTCGACGTGCTCAAGCAGGCAGGTACGGCACCCGCCTGATCACTTTTCACAGCGTCCGATAATGCGCATACTGATCTGTGCGCCCCGAAGCCAATGCCCGCGTGTTGTCAGGCTTCCTCGACTACCTGAAGATCGAGAAGGGATTGGCCTCGCTCACCGTTTCGGCGTACACGCGGGATATCGGGCAGTTTGCAGAATTCCTGGAAAAGCAAAAACGCACCTTGCTGGTGGCCCGTCGCGACGACGTGCGCGGCTTCATGCAACAACTATTCTCGAATGCAGTGGATGGACGCTCGGTTGCGCGTAAGCTCTCCGCGCTCCGACATCTCTATCGTTATCTTCTGCTAGATAGGCGCGTCGATCGCGATCCCACTCTGAACATTCCTTCGCCAAAGCAGTGGAAGGTACTGCCAAAATCTCTGGGCAGGGAAGAAGTTGAGGAGATGCTCGATTCTGCGAGTCGCGATCTGGGCACCCTCGCCCGCCCGACACCGGCCTCGAAACGCGCGCACGCCCTCTCCCTGCGCAATCGCGCAATCCTTGAGGTCTTTTACGCTGGTGCACTGCGGGTTTCCGAGGTCGTCACTCTTCAAATGGGAGACGTCAAGATCGAAATGGGATATGTTCTTGCCCGCGGCAAAGGCGACAAGGAGCGAATCGTGCCGCTAGGCCGCTCAGCGCAGGAGTCGCTGAGCCTGTATTTGCGGGACGCACGCTCAGTATTGGCGGGGGGAAAGAGTTCGCCGTTGCTTTTCATCGCCCAAGGGGCAAAAAGGATCTCTCGCCAACGAATTTGGCAGATGGTCAGCGCGGCCTCAGTGCGAGCCGGACGGCACGCCAGCCCGCACATGCTCCGCCACAGCTGTGCCACCCATATGGTGGAAAACGGGGCAGATCTGCGAACCGTTCAAAGCCTCTTGGGCCACGCTGATATTTCCACTACGCAGGTTTATACCCATGTAGCTCTCGATCGTCTGAAGAGCGTCTTTCAAAAGCACCATCCGAGAGCAAAGACGAGATAAGAATGCTCACCGCAAAAGCACAGAAACGCAGGAAATCGTTAGAGAAAGAGTTGCCGACTGATTTTTTCCGTGTCGCTGTGGGGAAAATTCCATGAGTAGACGAGAAGCGCAGATTGCGAGGGCGGTGCGAAAGTTCCTCGCATCTCTTGGTGAGCGCAACACCTCGCCGCATACCATCCGTGCCTACACTGGTGACTTGGAAAACTTCGCCCTATATGTGGGCCCGCGAGCATGGCACGACATTGACCACATCACAATTCGCGGATTCCTGTCGCACCTCTACGAGAAGGGCTTAAGCAAGACTTCGGTTGCGCGGTCGCTTTCCGCCGTCCGCTCGTTCTATCGCTGGCTTGCTCAGGAAGGCGTGGTTGAGCAGAACCCCGCGGCCTTGGTTTCAACTCCCAAACTGCCGAAGAAACTTCCCCGTGTCCCCACCATGGAGGAAATGAATTCTGTCCTCGACAGGAACATGCCTGAGATTGCGGCATTTCCCGAGCGTGACCGTCTGATGCTTGAGGTTCTTTACGGCTGCGGCATCCGGAACTCCGAACTGGTCGGGATCGACCTCGACCATATTCACTTGAGGAACGAAATCATCCTCATTCGCGGGAAGGGAAGTAAGGAACGCTTTGTGCCCTTCGGCGATGCCGTCAAAGCAGCGCTTGCCGTGTACTTACCAGTGCGTCAGCAGATTCTTGCCGAGCACAGGAAGACCACGCCGGCGCTCCTGATTAACACTCGCGGCGGTCGGCTTACATCGCGCAGTGTTGGACGGATCATCAAGAAGATCGCGGTCGCGAACGGACTCTCGCCGGACGTTCATCCCCACACCTTGCGGCACGCGTTCGGCACACACATGTTGGAGGAAGGTGCCGACCTGCGCGCCATCCAGGAATTACTCGGACATCAGCGTCTCTCAACCACCCAGCGTTACACCCAGCTGTCCAGCAAACACCTGCTCAATGTGTACGACCAGACCCATCCTCGGGCGAAGTGAGGGGGATGCTATTTCTTGGCAGCGGGGCGGAGCATGAAGGACTTGATTGCCACGTTGTTGGGCTGCACTCCTGCGGGAATCATGGTCAACAATCCGTATTCACCCGGTTCGAGTTTCCTCGGTTTCCGCTTTTGAATCACCGTCACGTCGCCGGATTGCGAGTCCAGCACCAACAGGTAATTCTGACTTTGCGATAATGCAATTCCGTCCGGCTGACTACCCACCGGAAGCGTAGCGATAAGTTTTCCCATGTCGATGTCATACACGGCGACCGAATTGGAGCCGAAATTACTGACGTATAGCCGCGAGTTGTCAGCGGAAACCACCGCACGCGAAGGGTGTGTCCCGATCAAGTAGCTGCCGCTGACCTCATCCGTCGGGGTTTCAATGATCGACACGTTGTCCGAGTCAAAATTGCAGACGATCAGCTCGCCGCCATCCGGCTTCAGCGTCAGGCTCACCGGAGTTTTTCCCACGTCTAGAAGGGCGATCAGCTTGTCGTTCCTCAGATCGATGGAGGCGACCTGAGCTGACCCCGAACATGCAACGAAAGTCTTGCTATTGTCCGGGAGAATCGCAATGTCAGTCGGTTCGTGGCAGACGGGGATAGTCGCGCGAACCACTAGTTTTTGAGCGTCGATCAACGATACAGAATCGTCAGTGCGATTGGTGACAACCACGGTGGTGCCGTCGGGTGAAACTCGTGCAAGTCCAGGTGAATTCCCAACGTGCAGGTTGGAAATGACCTTGCGTGCGACCAGATCGATCACAGAGACGTTGGAAGACCCTGCGTTGGCTACGTACGCCCTGGTGCCGTCAGAGGAAACATCGATAAAGTACGGCGTTCCGTGCACACCGAGGGTCGCGACGACCTCGTTTCGTTCGGCATCGATGATATTGACATTCGCTGACCCGCTATTAACTACGTAAACCTCGTTTCTCTTGGAATTGGCAGCGACTCCGGTTGGAACCGCTCCCACTCTGAGGGTTTTCACAAGCCGAAACGTTGGCAGGTCGATCACCGAAACCGTGTTGCTTTTGCCATTTGTGACATAGGCATACTCATGGTAGGCGGGGTCAAAGGAGGGAAGCTGTCGCTGATGGAAGTACCACCAGCCCAACCCCGCCAGCACAGGCAGGAGCACCAAGATGAGCAGAATCTTTCGCAAGAGTTTTCTGATCGCGGAACGGCGTAGGCAACAGGAAAAGATATCAGATGTGGCTAACGGCTACTTGCGAGATTGGGGCTCGGAGTTGAAATGCTTGGGTCATGCAGACTCAGGCGCATTTTCTTCCGGTCGCAGTCCACGTAAAGCACGTGTTCGGCGCCGGCAGTCAAGTTCGCTTGCAAGCTTTCAGTCTGGTCGTAGAATCCAGGAGAGACAACCCGCACCTCCAGCTCGTGCTTTCCCGAGGAGAATTGCAAGTCGGAGGTTTGGTTCATCACTATGGTCTTGAACAAACCATGACCCTGTGTGCTGGCCCGCAGTTCCTGGTCAAAGACTAGCTTCTTGTCCAGCCACACGGAGGCTGACCCGTTTGGGAACCGATGGAGAATCTCAACCCGAACCTTGGCTGTTTGGACGGGTAGAGTGACGGTACGTCGCACCGGCTTCTTGAGCGCAACCGCCAGCTCAGGAGGGTTTTTTTGGATTTCAGGAGCTAGCAGCACTGGCGGCGGTGGAGGCAACAGAGTTTCAGCTTCCCGGTACTGATCCCGAAACTCAAGCCCGGTGAGCACCATAGCGATTGTCACCACCGCGATGGCGGCTTCCAACGCCATTCGTCGCGAAAAAACCAGGCGAGCCGGTCGCTTGGTGGGAGATCCGTCTTGTTCCAAGACGCGCGTGAGAAAGCGGGTGGCGTCAGAGAAGGAATCCTCGGTAGAGGCGAAAGCCCGAAGATCGGCCGCCAGCTGGGCCCCACTTTGATAACGATCCGCCGGGTCCTTTGCAATCGCCCGCTGAACTATGCGGTCAAGCTCTGGAGGAAGATCTGCCTGCAAGCTCGAGACTGGAACGGGCTCGACATTCATAACTTTAAAGCAGACCGTCTGTGCGCTGTTCCCTTGAAAAGGACGGAAACCAGTCAGCATGCTGTAGAGCGTCACGCCCAGCGAAAACAAATCGGAGCGGACGTCAGGCTCTGAGCCGTTCATTTGTTCCGGTGCCATATAGGCAGGGCTTCCAAAGACTTTGCCGGCGTGTGTAGCCACCGCTTGGTTCAAGTGGGCGACGCCAAAATCGGCGATCTTTGCTTTACCCTCGGAAGTGATGAGGATGTTTGCCGGCTTGATGTCGGCGTGAATGACCCCTTGCGAGTGCGCATAATGCAGAGCGTCTGCGATCTGGCACCCGAACTTGAGTGCTTCGGAAAGCGGCAATCTGCCTCCGGCCGCCGCAATCTCGTCACTCAAAGGTTGTCCCGCAACATACTCCATCACAAAGAACGGTTCGTGAGTTTCAGGGTCTTCGCCCGCATCAAAAATCGTCACAATTCCCGGATGTGCAAGTTTTCCCGCCGCTCTGGCTTCTTGTGCAAATCGCTCTCTGTATTCCTGTTCTAGGGATTCTTCGATCCCAGCTAGAGAGATAGTTTTTATGGCGACAATGCGATCGATATTTGGGTCTTGGCCACGGTAGACCACGCCCATGGCGCCGCGTCCGATCTCGGCTTCGATACGGTAACGTCCAAGAGATTCGCGCATGGGAATTGTCACAGATATGTCAATGGTAAGGTGCGCGTGATTTGGGAGTCAGCAAGAAACCGAGCGTCACCTGGTTACTGAGGTAATCCGTCATCAAGTTGGGAGGTTACTGAGCTGGCCGAGTCCGCAGTTGTACCTTCCCCCCCTTGGGGGGCAGCTCAAATGGGAACTCTACTATGGCGTTGTTTACTGGAATCCGGAGCACGAACTGCTCAGGCGGGCGCCAACGACCAATCCAGCGGTTTTTGGTATCGAAGAATAGCCATCCCGAAGCCGAGGAATTGGTGGTGTCGAGCGTACCGCCATGAAGAGCATTTGTGCTGATGAAATCCATCATCTCCGTATAATCCTTTAACCATTGCTGCAACTCCGCTTCCATGGCGCTTTTCTGTTCAGGATGTTTTTTGATCTGATGACGCGTGATGTCGTCGGTAAGGTTGTCAATGTACTGTTGCAACTGCGCCAACATAGAGTCAGGATCAAGGGCACGCTGAACCACCTGAAAGTGCTTCGAAAACTCAAGAGTTGATTGGCTGGGATCGACGGCTACGGGCTGAGATCCTGTGTTATTGAAGGCTAGCTGTACGCTAATCATGGGAAAAGTTCGATGACTGATTTTTTGAAGCTCTTGGTTATCAACCGCGAGCGTGAGCTGGAAGTCGACTGTGGAGACGGAGTAGTAGGTATACCCGTTTTCAGCTCTTCGCAGCGTGCACCCGGGTCCACCTTCACTCCAGCGCACGGTCGGAAGCGGTTTTGAAGTTCCGGCCAGCGCCGGTGTGCCCAGCAGCAGAATCAGTAGCAGGATCAGCAGCGTCTTGCGGGTGAGTTGCACACCAGCAGTATAGGAGAAGCTTAGGGACCATACCTCTCAAGAGTTCGACGCTCCACGCGAAAGGCGTTCCTCCGTAGAATGATGGAACTGGTCAGGATGGGAATTTTTGAAATCGGGAGTAAGCAGCGTACAACTGGCGTGAGACAAGACCGCGACCGCCCCTTTCACGTTCGCTACGAAGCTGTTAGGATTAAGATGTGAGCGACGCGACCTTGCGCTCGCTTATCGAAGTTCCTGCCGTTCCAGCATAAGACGGTCATCCTGCAAATTGTGAGTTCGTTTTTGCCGGAATTGCGCAGCGAGTTTGGCGAGGGGACGTAGTTCAGTTGGTTAGAACGCTGCCCTGTCACGGCAGAGGCCGCGGGTTCGAGTCCCGTCGTCCCCGCCATTCTTTTCAAGCACTTCCAAAGAAGGAACAGGCGTCTTGACTGACTTTGTGTCGTTCTTTGTGTCGTAACCGAGATTTTTGACACCGCCAGCCAACGCATCAAGAGCCTTTCGTTTGGCCTCAACCCGGACGTGAGAATAGTGAGCTAGCATTCGCTGCGACACGTGTCCTGCAATTGACATGATCGTTCGATCGCTTGCCTGCGACTCAGCCAGCTCTGTGATGGCATGGTGCCGCAGATCATGGAAGCGCAGGCCAGCAAGGGAACTCCTCACCTTGGAAATATCCTCCCCGCACTCTTCATTGGCACACGTCTTGGCTGGTGGTTGCAGCTCACCACAGTGAGGACAGTTGATCACGCGCGTCATGCTTCGCCAAGCGCTGCGCCAGCCTTGCATGGGCTTTGTTGGGTCTGGCTTTGTGTATCCCTCGCCGCTGGGAAAGATGTACCAATCTGGCTGCAGTTCCGTACCAAACAGCCCTTGAGCACGTTCTCTGAGCCGCAGAATCGCGATGTAGGCGTTTGCATTGAGCGGAATGAGCCGCTCGCCAGCTCGCGTCTTCGAGCGCTTGATCACTAGACTGCGATCCAGGAAGTCGATGTCTCTCCAGCGCAGCTGTCGAACCTCGCCACCACGCATAGTCGTATTGAGGGCCAACATACTTGCGAGGTATGCTGTCTCCCACTCAGGCCGCGACTGAGCAAGCTTCAGCAATCGAAGCTTCTCCTCGGCCTGCAGTGCCCGACCGATGTCTCTGCGCTCCGGCAATCGGGAAATCTCGTCCTCGACAAAGTGCCAGCGCTTCGCCCGTTTCAAAATTCGTCGCAGAATGCCTATCTCCATGTTGACGGTCGTGTTCGACAGGCCAGCGGATTTCCGGTGCCTAATGAAGGCCAGGATCATGTCGGCATCGACGCGGGACACCGGCCTGGCGCCTGGCTTCCTGTATGCCAAGATCTTACCTTGATAGATCCATGGCCCCCTATCGCGAGGAGGCGGCGCTCTCAGGAGACTCTCTGGGGAAAGAGGGAGAGCGCCGCTTAGCCCAACAATCCATCCAGTGCGCGGGCTGGATGATGGAACGTCAAGCGCACTGCCCCATAAATATTAGGAGCCGGTGGCAGTATTTAGTGAAAGTTTTCAACGAGCATGAGATCGCTTCCAGCGTCATCAATCTGTGTTATCAAGACGCTTTTTCTGTCGGGTGATACTCCTATCCCAGGCGCGCCCCAGGCCATTTTCTCAAGCTGGCGAATTGTGCGAACCTTCCGTGTGCTAAAACTGTAGAACTTGAGAAGAGGACGCGGCTGCGCACTGTTGTCAACGAAATAGATGCCCTCTTGAACAACGCGCCAAAACCACGTGCTCAACGTCTGATCTGAAGAAGTCCTCTCATTAACGCTAAAGACCAGTTCTTCGGGACCGCCGTTACGCGGCAGTCTCCAGATTTCGGGCAGCAAACTGAAATCGACTACATTTGCATTATTTATTCGCATTTTTTGATAGTAGACAAACTTGCCATCGCGGGATTCCTGGGCATAGCCGCCACCATTGTGCGTAACCTGGACAGCTTCATTGCCAGGATACGATGCTTTCCAGATCTCCCACCTGCCGCTGCGATTAGAAGTGAAGTAAAACCATTTGCCGTCGGCGGACCATGAAGGAGCTCGTCGGTCAAAGCCGTTCGCGCCGAGTGGGTCCTCCCGGGTGCCGTCCGAGCGCGCAACAATGATGGTCCACCGACCGTATTCGTCCGTGTCGAACACGATGTATTTGCCGTCCGGAGACCATTCTGCCGTTGCACCGCGTCCGCGAGAGAAATGAACAGGATCTGTTCCATCCGCATTACAGATCCAAACAGCTACGTGGCCGTCGCGATTGGAGGCGAATGCCAGCTTGCTGCCGTCGGGCGAAAAATTAGCTTGCATGTCCATACGGGTTGACCCCACCAACTTCGTAGGAGTCAAGCTGCCTTCGAGCGGTACTCTCCAGATGTTCGTGTCGAAGATGGGGCTAGCGTAGGCCAGTTTGTCTCCCTTCGCCGAAATAGCGGGATCGAACGCACTGGAACTGACGAACTGAATGCGTTCTGGTTCGCCACCCCTTGAAGACACCGAATTTAGCGAACTTTCGGGGTTGTAACCTGTAGGAAAGATGATCCTCTTGCCATCAGCAGTCCACGCTAGCCGCCCTATTCGGCCGAGAGAAGTCACTCTTCTCGGTTCACCGCCGGATGTCGAGATAACAAAAATGACGGACTTGCCGCCATCATCTGTGTTACGGACAAAGGCGATCTGACTTCCATCGGGAGAAAATGCCGGATTTCCATCGAACATGCCTTCAGGTGCCGTCGTTATGCGCCGCACGGGACTCCCAGAAATGGGAATCAGAAAGACACCCGAGCGCTGACCGACGGGTTTGTCGGCATATGCCAGAACCTGCGAGTCTGCGGACCAGGAAGTGATTCCATCCCACATCTCCGAAACCTCTTTAAGCTTTCGTTTTGCACCGCCCAGAGGTGTCATCAAAAAAATTGCGTGTTCGGCTTCTCGGGCACTATTTTGGATCCAACGATCGTATGCGATCATGGCACCGCTAGGAGACCATTGTGGTGAGCTTGCAAACGCCGATGGTTCCGTGAGCTGTACCGCCTTCTCATCGCCTATGGACTTGACATAAATTTGGGGGCTGAATCTGTCCGGATCGATCCCAACGACAAACGCAATTTGCGTTCCATCGGGAGAGAAACTCGGCGCACCCTCGAAGCCGGGAAGAGAGGTGAAGGGAACGATTTTGATGGGACGTGAGCTCTGCCTGGTTCGCCACAAGAAAATCGCGAGAGAGAGGCTGACGATTATTAAGAACAACATGACCACCATGCGCCAATCTTGTTTCCTGGTTGGAGGAATCTTCTCTGGTTCAACCGTTAAGGCGGCCTCGTCTCGCGCTTCGAGGGTCCCTATGAACCGATAACCGCGCCGAGGGACAGTCTCGATTAATCTCGGCGCAGTGGCGGAATCGCCCAATACCTCGCGGAGTCGGTTGACGGCAGCGTTTAGACCGTGCTCAAAGTCGCCGAAGCTGGCGCCAGGCCAGAGTGTCTGCTGCAGTTCTTCGCGCGTGACAATCTGCCCGGGACGCGCCAGCAGGGTCATTAAGACCTGAATAGCCTGACCGGAGAGTTTCAGGAGCGTGCCATTCTTGCGCAGCTCTCCCGACTCAGGCGAGAACTCGAAAGGGCCAAATCGAACTGGGACCGGAACTCTGGTGGGTTCCGCCATACGTTCCACAATAGGCAAGAGTCTACACCTGATTGCTACCGCAGGCGTTTCAGGACTCCGGCAAGGTGAAGGGCAGCCGTAGCCATCAACACTGTCAGCCACTTACAGATTGACCTAATGCTACCCATTTTCCACCCCGTTTGCATGGAAGTAGCAGGAGGCACTCGCTAGCTTCGACGGCACCCCGGAGGTGCCGTGATGGAGGTTCGTCGAGTATTCGTTGTGTTCCTGGTTGCGATTTCAACAATTTCAGCTCACGCGCAGTCGAAGGATGCCGATGTAGAGCAAAAACTGTCCAGGTCCACGCGCCTGAACCGACCCGCCGACCGCAAACTCATGCCGAAGATCGCGCTGCGAATCTATGACTTTGATCAAGTGGCCCCCACCGCGATTGCAGGTGCCAAGGACGTAGTCTCAGAAGTATTCCGGGAATCTGGACTGCAGGTGTTGTGGGTAGATTGCCCGTCTGAAAACCGGTGTGCTGCCAATGTGCAAGGCCCCGAGTTCCGGCTCCGAATTGTGCCGGCCTCACTTGGAAAGGAAATGGTGTCCGATGAGGCGCTCGGATTTGCGGTACCCTGCGCTCCCGGCGAACCGGCTTGCCTCTTCTATATCTTCTATTGGCGCATTAATGCCTTGGCCGGGGCAAACCACTTCGTAGCAGGAAGGATTTTGGGTCACGTGCTGGCGCATGAGATTGGACATACTCTCCTGGGGCCGAACGCGCACATCCGTTTCGGCCTCATGCAACACAACCTTCCCCTTGCTGAAACCGAACGGACTCTATACTTTACTTCCGGCCAGGCGAAGCAATTACGTGCCAACTTGCTCGCAAGAGACGCCGCACTGCGGAATACGGTGTTGAGTAATGCACAAGCTGAAAGTGTTGCCCCGCACTGAACGATTCGGAGCACGCGACATGGCTTAAGATTCGCAACAAGAATTATTCCCAGTGGGTCGGACGTGAGGAGCTATTCGAGCGTGAGCGCAGCAGCGATCCAGATTTCGCGGCCTGGAGCAGTTGTGTCCTAGTGTGCGACCAAACCGGCGAGACCTACGACGATGCGGGGTAGGGGCCGCTGTGGCTTGGCTCGGTGCCGATGAAGAACGAATGGTCAATTGTGACCATCGCGCAATTCCAGTTGGGCGCATCATCTCTGTAGGAAAGGGGGCAGGGCCAGCGCCAGCGCTAGAAGTTGCGGCGGCAATGTATCCGATGTAGCCGCGTCTTTGTACCCTTTTCTCAGGAGCGATCCCATGTTCAACCAATTGGCCACGAACGCAAACAAATCCCCCGAAGCACCGCCAACCCACACAGGAGCACCGACCGACTCGGAGCGCGCCAAACAGCCACCGCTGCCTGAGCCTCCATATAAGCCTTACGCCGAAGTGCCTGCGCCGCATGAGCCTCCTTATGAGCCTTACAAAGACATATAGTCGCGGCGCTAACATCGTCGAGCCCCGCCAATGAGTGCTAATGGGGATTTCTCAACAACTGGTCCTGATCACTAACGCCCAAAACAGTACAAATAGTCGCCCGAAATTTGACACGGCTGAACACCGGGACTACAGTCGTATTTCCAAAGAACGAATCGGAGGTTTCGATGAATAGGATTTGGATTTGTTGCCTCATGTTCACGTTGTCGTTGGGCAGTGCCGTTTGGTCGCAAGAGAAGAAGGCTGCCGCCGGGACCGAGAAAGGCGTCGCCGGACTAGAAGAGCAGGTACGGATGGCTGTCATCAAGGGGGACACGTCCGTCCTAGAACGATATCTTGCCGATGATTTTGTGGGCATTGGGCCTAATGGCATCGCAGACGACAAGAGTCACACCATCCAAGCGTTAAAGGATGGCACCGTGAAGTACAGCGCCATTGATGTCACCGAAGAGAACGTTCGTATGTACGGGAATACAGGGATATACAACGGGCGCGGCAATGTCAAAATGTCGATTAATGGTAAGCCACTAACAGCAGATGTGCGGGTGACAATCGTGTGGGTGAAACAGAATGGGCAGTGGAAACGCGTTTCTTTTCAAGCAACGCAGGTACAACCCGCTTCCACAGGAAGTTAGCGATGCATCGCGCAATTCCCCCGCCGTCAGCCCCGAACTGACTGCTCGCCAGTCGCCCTCGCATGCCGGCCTCATGTACTTCTTCTCTTGACGAGTGGTGGGCGATATCGAGATTTTGCAACAACTGAGTTGGGGGAGTTATTCGGTAAAATGGTTGCCGTTCTACGGCTGCTGACGACTGTTTCGCAAGGTAGAGACGCTGGTACGTGTTCGCCCAACATTTGTTCAATCTATGAAACATGGCCTTGGAAGCGCACTAAAAGCCCTCGCCGGAATCGCTGGCCTAGTGTTTCTACTAGCTCCCATCACCTCTATGGGAATCTTGGTATCCGTCATTGCTCGTGGTGGCCATCATCACAAGGGTGCTGGGAAGTAGTCTGAGTGACGAAGAGGACCAAAGCGGCTACTGGCCAAAGGACCCAGGTTCACCTACTGCACTTTAACCTAAAGTCATTCGACAACGACTGAGATTTCGGGCTTCGTTGGATTCACCCGGACAGGTATCTCAGCACCAGTAGGAAACTGGCCAGCGTACTCCTCGGCTGAGCTTCGCAACACAGCAGAGTAAGTGTGTCGCTCCTTGCCAAAGACGGGGCTGTCAAGAAGAGAGGCGACGCTATGGCGACAGAGAAAGAATTCGTGTCTGTGGAAACGCCCTCGGAGCAGAATGGCGCAGCGGGGATCCTTGGCTGCGCTATGCGCGGAACGTGGTGGGGAAGCAGTTCCGCGTTCGTCTCCCAGTTTTTGCTCACTTTAGCGCTTCCCGTTATTAATGCCTGTTCAAAATTGCACACCGCCGAGCGGGAACGGAAACTCGCTAACTCGCGGTTTACCAAAAAGCCTCCTCAGCAGGTCCACTAAACAAAGCCGTTTCATCACGTCTGCTTATCGAATGCTACCCAGGCAGAAGATCCCGCAATCTGGGTTTCTCTGACGACTGGATTCCGGCGCCGCAAGTGTTGCGCCCGAACTTCTACCCCGTCACCCTAGCCAAAACGGCGCGCACCGTTCGCGGGCGTACTCATCGCGGTGTATGGGCCGTC